>OCTW011619320.1_pt1 | contig 28690 bp, 33 predicted proteins | sample 1539671 | NCBI WGS metagenome assembly OCTW01 (sample SAMN02144230, study PRJEB22623) | gut metagenome | biome: sheep rumen | host: Ovis aries | place: New Zealand | reverse complement strand
ATTTTGGCTTTCGATAACTTTGATATCATGAACTGCGAATTCATTATCGAATGTTATAGAAGCAACAGCCTTCATTCTGTTTTCTGAATTAACCTTTCTTAAACGTACATCTGTAATTTGCATGTTAAGCACCTCTTTCTTTTAGTTAAAATATTTTGTACATATCTTTTGTTTATGTACTAATAATATTATTCTTCATTAAAAAACAAAATCCCTCTTTTTTTGATTAATTTTTAAAAATATTTTTTTGTATCAAATTTCTTCAATTTTTACTTTTTCATTGCCTAAAATTTCTACAAAGACTTGCATAATTTCTTCTGTGCAATAAATGGCTCCACAAGGTAAGATTTTTTCACCATCTTTAATTTGTACTCTTATATTATTCATATCTCCATTAAAATATTTTATAGCTCCTCTTAGCTTAACCTTTGTTTCTTCTGTAACTCCTGTAATATCTAAACTTAATACTTTTGATTTTTTTTCACTAAAATTAGTTATCTCATTTGCAATAATTGTAGTTTTTTCTCCATCTCTTATGCTTAATCTTCCTTTAACTAAAACTATGTTTTCTTCAATTAAACTCTCCCCAGATTTAATATATGTATTCTCAAATGCTAAAACTTCTGCAGTTCCATATAAATCTTCTATTGTAATAAATGCCATTATTTTATTTGTTTTTGTAAATTTCTTTTTTATTTTTGAAATAATTCCAACATACTTAACTTCTTGTCCATCCTTATATTTAATATTTTTGATATTTTTCATTTGATTTGCAATATTAAGTGCTGATTCTGGATCTTCTAAATCTTGTTCTTCTACATTTGCCATTTGACTATCTAATATTGCTAAATCTTTAGTGCTAATATTTGTCTCAATCTCTATTTGTCTCTTAAGTTTTTCAAGTGGATGCCCTGATAAATAGATTCCTAGCATTTCTTTTTCTAGTGATAAAAGTTCTCTTTCAGATAATTCTTCTTGCACATTGAATGTATATTTAACATCATCCATATTGTTACTTTCTTCATCTACAGACAAATCAAACATTGAAAATTGGCCTTGCATTCCTTTTTTCTTACTACTTTGAATTGTATCAATTATATTTTCAAAAGAAGCTAATAGTGTTGCTCTTGTTTGCTCAAATTCGTCAAATACACCTGCTTTAATCAAACTTTCTATACATTTTTTGTTAACAGCTTCATCAGCAATTCTTTCACAAAAATCTGTAAAACTTTTATATTCTCCATTTTTTTTGCGTTCAGCAATTATTGCTTCAACAGGTGCAATTCCTACATTTTTTATACTACCAAGTCCAAATCTAATATTTCCCTCGTCAACTGTAAATTTTAGAAAACTTTTATTAATATCTGGTTTTAAAATTTGAATTCCTAAATCATGACATTCATCTATATATATTGGAACTCTATCTAAATTTCCTAAATAACTATTAAGCATTGTAGCCATAAATTCTGGTGTATAATATTTTTTTAAATATGCTGTTCTATATGCTACAACTGCATAACACGCTGCATGTGATTTGTTAAATGCATATTTTGCAAACTCTGCCATTTCATCAAATATTTTATTTGCAGATTCGCTATCAATTCCATTTCTTACACATCCAGGAACTACGATATTTCCTTGTTCATCTAATTGACCATTTATAAAGATTTCTCTTTCTTTTGCCATAACATCTAGCTTTTTCTTTCCCATCGCACGACGTACTAAATCAGCTCTACCAAGAGAGTAACCTGCTAAATCTCTTACAATTTGCATAACCTGTTCTTGATAAACCATACATCCATAAGTTACATTTAAAATTGGCTCTAAGCTTGGGTGAGTATACTCATATTTTCCTGTAACCTTTCCTCTAATATACCTTGGAATTTGGTCCATAGGTCCTGGTCTATATAAAGAAACTCCTGCTATTAAGTCTTCTAAACAATCTGGCTTTAGTTCCATCATAAAATTTGTCATTCCCTGAGATTCAAACTGAAATATTCCACAGCTCTTTCCTTCTTGCCATAATTTATATACCTCTGGATCATTCATTTCTTGGTCGAATTCCACATTTATTCCTCTTGTGTGTTTAACTTCTTCAATTGTATTTTTTATAACAGAAAGTGTACGAAGTCCTAAAAAGTCCATTTTTAAAAGTCCAAGTTCTTCAAGAGTTGTCATTATATACTGAGTTGAAATTTGTCCGTCTCTTTCATAAAGTGGAACATAAGTATCTACAGGATCTTTTGTAATTACAACTCCGGCAAGCATGTGTTGATGTATTTTTTGGCATTCCTTCAAGTGCCATTGAAACATCTAAAAGTTCTTTAACTTTTTGGTCTGTTTCATATAATTCTCTTAATTCTCTATTTTCTTCTAAAGCTTTTGCAATTGTAATATGAATTTCATTCGGAATCATTTTTGCAATTTTATCTGTTTCTTGAAGCGATACATCTAAAGCTCTTCCTACATTTCTAATCGCATTTTTTGCAGCTAATGTTCCAAATGTAATAATCTGTGAAACATGGTCATGTCCATATTTTCTTGAAACATAATCTATAACCTCTTGTCTTTGTTCATCACTAAAATCAACATCAAAATCTGGCATGCTTATTCTTTCAGGATTTAAAAATCTTTCAAAAAGAAGATTATATTTCATAGGGTCTATGTCTGTAATACCAATAGCATATGCTAAAATTGAACCTGCTCCAGAGCCTCTACCTGGTCCTACTGGAATTCCATGTTCTTTCGCATAATGTATAAAATCCCAAACAATTAGGTAATAATCTACATACCCCATTTTTTTGATTATTCCTATTTCATATTCAGCTCTATCTAATACTTCTTGTGATGGATTTTCTCCATATCTTTGTTTAATTCCATCATCACATAATTTTTTCAAGAAATCATAATGTGTTGGAAATTCAGGTGGTACATCATAGTTTGGAAGTATTGTATGTCCAAATTCAAATTCCACATTGCATTTTTCAGCAATTTTTACAGTATTTTCTATCGCATCTGGAAAAGCTTTAAAATACTCTATCATTTCTTCAGGTGACTTGATATACAGCTCTTCAGTTTCAAATCTCATTCTATCAGGATCACTCATTCTTTTTCCTGTTTGAATGCAAAGTAAAACCTCGTGATTATATGCATCTTCTTTTTTTAGATAATGGGCATCATTTGTTGCAACAAGTGGAATATTTAGCTTCCTTGCAAGTTTAACTAATTTTTGGTTTGCTAAAACTTGCTCCTTAATTCCATTATTTTGAATTTCTATATAATAGTCTTCTCCAAACACACCTCTATGCCAATTCGCAATATCTTCAGCTTCTTCTTCTCTACCATTTAAAAGAGCTTGATTTACAGCACCTGCAAGACAAGCACTTAAACATATTAGCCCTTCACTATATTTTTCTAAAACTTCATAATCTATTCTTGGTTTATAATAATATCCTTCTGTAAAACCTATAGAAACGAGTTTACTTAAATTTCTATAGCCTTGCATATTTTTTGCAAGCAAAATAAGGTGATTGTATTTGTTGTCTACACCTGGCTCTTTATCATGTCTTGTTCTTCCACGAGGTGCAACATATACTTCACACCCTATAATTGGCTTAATACCTTCTTTTTTACACGCTTTATAAAAATCAATTACACCATACATAACTCCATGGTCTGTAATTGCTATTGAGTCCATTCCAAGCTCTTTGGCTCTTACTGGAATATCTTTTATTCTATTTGCTCCATCTAATAAACTGAATTCACTGTGGATATGTAGGTGTACAAAGTTTCCCATTGTTTTTCTCCTTTTCAATTGGTGTCGGTTCTTTTTTGTTGGTGTCGGTTCTTTTTTGTAAATTTCTTTATTATTTATATCATAAATAAGCATATAATTCAATAATAACTATAATAATAGTTATAACTAGCGCCATTAGCGTTATTCCGCTATTTTTTGAAGTTTTGTTTTTCATTAAATTTTGCATTTGTATCCCCCTCTTTATTATTAATTATATAAATAAATAATATTTTGAAGATGACTAACTCTTACAAATACAAGGATTTCGCAAAAACAAGATTCAAAACTTGCAAAAATGCCCTATTGCATTTTTTGTTGATATATGCTATAAAATTAATATAAAAATTATTTTTAATTTATATAATTAATAATTATTTTTCATAATTTAGTTAATTAATCACAAAAAAATTCGTCAAGGCAAATTAGCCATTTTGACGAATTTTTTTATAAGGAAATGGACTTTTTTTATTATCTATTTCCTTGGATACATTTTACATCTTGACGAATTTTATTAAACTAAACCGTAACTTTTCCATAAACTCCGCCACCACCAGAGTGTACTTTTGCTTCTCCGTGGCAAGCTTTATAAATATTGTTTGCTATTTTTTCTCCTACAACTGCTTCTATGTCATCTTTTCCTGCTTTATGCAAAATATTCATTTCTGTTTCAAAATTTTCTAATAATTTATCTATTGTTTTTCCACCAACTCCAGGGATAAATGTTAATGGCACTTGATATATATATGGTGGTCTATTTTCTGGACTTTTTGTTTCTTTTTTATCTTTTATAAGTTCTATTCTATCAAAAACTCCAAATGTAATATTTTTTCCATGACATCTTGGACACTCAACTGCTGCCTCATCAATTTCTATCGAATCATTGCAATCTTCGCAAAAACTTCTATGATATTTTCCAAGTTTTGGATCTAGTCCATAATTTGCTAGAACCTTTCTTCCATCTTCACCTTTTAAAGCTTTTACTATTTCTTTGAAGCTTATATCTTCTACTTGCATTTTATTGTATTCTCTTGCTATTCTTGGTAAAGAGTGTGCATCAGAATTTGTTACAAATGTCTTATTTTCAAGCTCTGATATTTCATCTGCTAAAAATGTATCTGAACTTAATCCTAATTCTACAGCAAAAATTTTATCATATTTTTCTTTAAAAACATCTTGGAGTCTATCTACACAATTTCCATAATAGCTTTTGTGTGGTGTAAAAATATGAGCTGGAATTAATATTCCATCATATTTTTCTACTATGTCTATTAATTCATATCCTGATACATCTGACCTTTGTGTGCTTAAAGTAATATTTTTTATATGTTTACTCATTTCATTTGAAAATGCTTTAATGTCTTTTAAATAAGGAAAGAAGCACACATTATGTGCACTTCCTTGTTTTCCATTTCTACCAATTTCTGTTGTTTCTACTTCACTTCCAAGTAATATGCAAACTTTATCTTTATATATTATTCCACCATCTTTAAGTTCATAAGCATCACCAGTTTGTAAAAATCTTTCTATATCTTCTATTACATAAGGTGAAGCACAATCTATTATTCCTACTACATTTATTCCCTTTTTTTCAGCACATTCTTTTGCTATATTTGCAAAATTTAGGCTTCTTGCACCTGTAATTTTAACTGGTTTTCCTGTTTCACTTCTTCCTATGTGTACATGTAAATCTGCAAATATTTCGTACATTTATATCTTCCCTTCTATATTAATCTATTCTGTAAAGTGATTCATGATTCATTATTCTATTTGCTGCTTCTTTACTAAATAGAGACCTTTCAGCATTGCTTCTGTGTATTTTTCTTGTATATCTATGAGCTGTCTGTAATTTTTTCTTTGTTTCTTGCACTGCATCTGTAACTTTGTTTTTACTTTTTGTTTCTTGTTTTTCTGGAATTATATTATTATATAATAATTCTTGCGCTTGTTTCTTTATATTAACTTTCATCAATCTGTCAATCTCCTCTGCATAATGATTTCCTAATTTTGCTATAAATGATTTAACACTTTTTTCTCTTTCTGTTAAAAATGCTAATTTTCTAAGTACTGGTACTTCTACACTATCTCTTATATTAACATCTTCCATTGCATTAACAAATATAATAAAATCTTCTAAATATCTATTTTTTATATTTTTTAAATTTCTTTCTTTTAAAACAACTAACGCTTCTTTTGGAGTAAATGCATCTCTTTCTACTCTTTTTAATATTAATGCAGAAAATTGATCAACTACTTCTAATATATCACTTTCTTTACATCTCTGCTTTATTCCACTATATCTATTTAATCCTTCACATATTTTGCAAAATCTTTTATCAAATCCAAGTGAGAATAAATAATCTGCTCCTTCTTTTGCATATGTCTCCATTTTTCCAAGTTTTTGTGAATTATCTATTTTTTTGCAATTACATAATAGCATTGCTGTTAATACTTCGTTCATATCTACATCTAAACTTGCATAATTAATAAACATTTTAGCTATTTGTGTTCTTAAAATTATTGATTTATCAAAAAATATTCCTGTTCTTTTTGACATATAATATGCAATAATCATTTTTTGTATATAATCTTTTTCATTTAATATGTACATTGCAAAATCTTCCATTTTAGTTCCTCCTAAGTATTTCTTCAACAATTTCTATTTCATCTAATTTTATTATATGTTATATGTATTTTTTTTTCAAGAGAATTTTACAATTTTTTTAAATTTGTCGTTACTATTTAGTAAGAAAATATTTTTACAAATCTTTGAAAATATAAGTATTTTAAGAAATAATCTTATTTAACTACATAACTTAAAAATTCTTAATAATTTTGCAAGGGAATCTCAAAAGCTTGCTCTTTGAGGGTGCTTGCAAAATTAATTAGAATTTTTTTGTGTTAAATGAAAGTTAGCTAAGATTATTCGAAAAATACTTATATTTTCAGTAAATTAATATTATTGAATTGTAACATAATAATACAAAAAATGATGTAAAATTGCTTTTACATCATCCCCATATTTTTCATAAATTTTTTACCTTGTTTCATCATTTTATTCATTCCACCTTTTGTAGATTCACTATATATCATCCAAGCTCCAGTAGAAATTGCAGTTCCAACTATAACACCTTTTATAAAACTCATAACTTTTACCTCCATTTTCAATTTATATTTTTATTATTGACTTTTTTAGATTTTATATTCGATTTTATTAATGAATAAATTTCATAAATTGTAATTAAAAGTAAAAAAATGCCGAAATACTTTTTTAAATTTATTGCATCAATAATTAAAGAGAGCTTAGCTCCTATAACAGCTCCAATTATTCCAGATATTATTACTACAACTGCAGTTTTTATATCTATATTTTTATTTTTTAAATTTATAAAAATTGAAACAATACAGGTTGGAATAAAAAATATTAAATTTGCTCCTTGTGCCATATGTTGAGAAACTCCAGAAAAAGTTGTTAATAAAAAAATTAATACTGTTCCTCCACCCATTCCTATTCCACTTATAATTCCTGATAATACAGCAAATAATATATTTATCATAAATTACCCCAAAATAAATTTTAAAGCTATATATCCAATAAAAATAATAAAAGTTATTTTTAAAATTTTATCTGATACTTTGTTTAATAATTTTGCTCCTATAATTCCACCAATTGTTCCTCCTATCGCACAACTAATTGAAAGTTCAATATTTATATATTTGTTTTTAAAATAAAATACACTTGTTGTTAAAACCATTGCAAATATACATGCAATAGAAGTAGCTCTTGCTTTCTTTTCACTTATTTTTAATACATAAATAAATGCTGGAACTAATATCATTCCTCCACCAGTGGAGAATAAACCTGATATAATTCCAGCAGTTATTCCTATTATTATTTTTTTTAACATAGATTCTCCTACTTATTGTAGTTTAACCTATTGATTTTTATTTATACATTTTATTTATCTACATATACTTCAAACACATCTTTCTTTTCTCCGCATACAGGGCAAACCCAATTTTCTGGTAAATTGTCAAAAGAAGTATTTGCATGTACACCAGCTTTTTCATTTCCATATTTTGGATTATATATATATTTGCATATTGTACATTCATATTTTGTTTCTGCATTTGCTTGGTTTTTGTTCATTATAAAGTTTTTATAACCCAATGCAACAGCAGCAACTACCATAAGTAAAAATGATATTGCTTTCCATATTCCACTATCAAAAAGTATTATTGCAAACATTCCAAATATTGCACTTGCACCATACAATATTAAAACAGCTTGTTTTTGAGTGAAACCTCTTTTTACAAGTTTATGATGAACATGTTCATTGTCTGCTCTAAATATAGCTTTTATAGATTTACCTTTTATAATTCTTCTAATTATTGCCCATACAACATCTAAAATTGGAAGTCCTAAAACAAGCATAGGAAGAACTATTACTGCAATAGTATATGTTTTAGCTACACCTAATATGGATATAACCGAAAGCATAAATCCTAGAAAATTTGAACCTGTATCTCCTATAAAAGTTTTTGCTGGTGCAAAATTAAATGGTAAAAATCCAACTAAAGCTCCTATTAATGATGAAATCGTAAGTATTGCTACCATAGGAGAATTGTTTAATGCAAATATTATTAAAAGAGAAATACAAGATATTAGTGAAATTCCTGATGATAGTCCATCCAATCCATCCATTAAATTTATTGCATTTGTAATTCCTACTATCCATATTAATGTAATAAATATTGAAAGTCCTTTATTAAATCCTATTTGTGGTAAATTAGAAACATTAATTGCATCTATTTGTAAACCAAAAGCTATTACTATTACAGCTGCTAAAACTTGTCCAAATAATTTTTGATATGGTTTTAAAGTTTTTACGTCATCTAATATACCAGTTATTGTTATTACAATAATGCCCAACAAAATACCAATTAATTTTTTTATGTAGTTTTCTTGTCCAAAAATATTTACACTTCCTTCTATTGTAACTACAAATAGTAAATATATAATTGAGATAAGAAAACCTGCTATAACAGCGACTCCACCTAATTTTGGCATTTTGTTTTGGTGCATTCTTCTTTCATCTTTTGGAATATCTACAGCTCCTATTTTATTAGCTAATTTAATAGACCATGGTGTCGCCATAAATGCTACTATAAAAGCTAAAAGAAATGCTATTGCTATATCTCCCCACATTTTTTCCTCCAAATTACTTCATATTTTCTTTTTCTATTTCTTCAATCATATCTATTCTTTCTTTATATCTTCCACCTTTGAATTCTGTTGCAATCCATGTTCTCATCATACGAATTGCTTCTTTTGTTTCTAAACAATCTGCTCCTAAAGTTAATACATTTATATCATCATCTGCTTTTGCAAATCTAGCGTCATCTTCGCTTGTAATTGCTGCAGCTCTTACACCTTTAAATTTGTTTGCAACTATAGCCATTCCATGTCCAGATCTACAAATTAGTAAGCCTTTTTCACTTTCTCCACTACTTACAGATTTTGCTACTTCTTTAGCATAAATTGGATAATCAGTTCTTTCTTCACTAAATGTTCCAAAATCTTTGTATTCTAATCCTATTTCATCTAAATATTTTTTTATTTCTTCTTTTAATTTGTATCCACCATGATCACATCCAATTGCTATCATTTTTATCACTCCTCTTTTCACAATTCTAATTACAAATAATTATATATAAAATTAAAGCTCTGCGTAAGCGACCAAACGAACGAATGTGAGTGCGAATTGGAGCAACTTTCATTTTATAAAATACGTAAGTTGCGACACACAAAGAGCGAAAATTTTATATTAATTATTTAAATTAGTTATAACGTATATATTTAAATATAACATAAGATTAGCATTTTTTCAATGCTTTTTATTGACTTTTTTAGAATTTTGTAATAAAATTATGGTAAACTACAAAATTCGACAAGAAAGGGGAATTTTTATGTTAAAAGAATTTAAAGAATTTGCAATGAAAGGAAGCGTCATTGACTTAGCTGTCGGTGTTGTAATCGGAGCTGCTTTTCAAAAAATAATTGATTCATTAGTTAATGATATAATAATGCCTTTAATTGCTGCATTACTTGGACAAGTTGATTTTTCTAACTTATCTTTCATGATTAATGGAACTCCAATTAAATATGGTAGTTTTATTACTCAAGTTATCAATTTCTTAATTATTGCATTTTCAATTTTCTTAGCTGTTAGATATGTTAACAAGCTTAACGAAAAACTTAGCAAAGTTGGCGAAAATATAGCTGGTAAAATTGATAAAGATGGAAAAATTGCAAAAAAATTAGGAATTGAAAAAGAAGAAGAATCTAAAGAATCTGAAGAAGAAACAGCTAATAAAGAATAATTACATAAAATAAAATCCGGATATTAACCGGATTTTATTTTATACTTTATTTTTATTCTTTCTTAAGAAAGAAGGTATATCTAAGTCATTTTGTGAATTATTTAAATCTTGACTAGATGGTATTGAATTTATCTTCTTTTCCCATGTTTTTGAAACCATGTTATCTGCTCTTTTTCCAATGTTGCTATTTTCATTTTGATCTTCAAATCCTGTAGCTATAACAGTAATTTGAATTTGATCATTCATGCTTTCATCAATAACTGTACCAAAAATAATATTTGCTTCTGGATCTACACTTCTCTGAACAAGTTCTGCAGCTGTATTTACTTCTTGTAAACCTAAATCAGGACCACCTGTAACATTTATTATAACTCCTCTTGCCCCTTCAATAGTTGTTTCTAATAATGGACTTTGAACAGCTTGCTTTGCAGCATCTTCTGCTCTATTTTCACCAGATGCAACACCTATTCCCATGTGTGCCATTCCTGTATTTTGCATAATAGTTTTTACATCTGCAAAGTCTAAGTTGATATTTCCTGTAACTGTTATTAAGTCTGAAATACCTTGTACACCTTGTCTTAATACATCGTCTGCCATCATAAAAGCTTCTGCCATTGAAGTTTTTCTATCTATAATTTGTAGTAGTTTATCATTTGGTATTACAATTAAAGTATCTACTTTTCCTTTTAAACTTTCAATTCCTCTTTCTGCTTGTGCTAAACGTTTTTTTCCTTCAAATGTAAATGGTTTTGTTACAACACCTATAGTAAGTATTCCCATTTCTTTAGCTAATCCTGCTACAGTAGGTGCAGCTCCAGTACCTGTACCACCACCCATTCCGGCTGTAACGAATACCATATCTGCTCCACGTAATACTTCTGTTATTTCTGTTTTACTTTCTTCTGCTGATTGTGCTCCAATATCTGGATTTGCTCCTGCTCCTAGTCCTCTAGTTATTTTTTCTCCTATTTGTATTTTTGTAGGTGCTTTAGATTTTTGTAAAGCTTGTCTATCTGTATTAACAGCTATAAAATCTACATTTTTTATTCCTAAATCAAGCATTCTGTTAACTGCGTTATTTCCTGCTCCTCCAACTCCTATTACTTTTATTGTTGCTGCCCCATCTTTCATTGTAATATTTTCATCATCAAAATCCATCATCACTGATAATTCCTCCCTTAATTTATTATTTTTTAACTATAGAAAAATTCTTTTATCCTTGCAAATACTGTTTTTAAAACATTTTCTTTAGCGTTTGTATCAATTTTACTTGAAACACTTTTTGCAAATGGCCTAGCCGCTATATATCTAACTAAGGCATAGCTAGTCCTAAATTCTGGTTTGACTGTACTAACAGCTCTTCCAGTTGAAATTTTTACTGGTATATTTAATGCTATTTTTCCAGCAACATCACTTTTGCTTATATTTGTAATACCTTGTCCTGTTAATACAACATTATTAATTCTTGATTTGATACCTTGATTTGATACATTCTTGTTTACTAAAGAAAAAATTTCTTCTATTCTTGCTTCCATTATTTCAATTAGTTCAGAACTTTTTATAACCTTACTTTTTGTATCATCTTTACATGTATTTAACATTATTTCGTTATCATTGTCTATGAATGATCTTAATGCTAAACCATATTGTCTTTTTAATTTATCTGCCTCTTCTTCTGATATTGATAATACTAAAGCTATATCGTGTGTTATATTATCTCCACCTAGGGGTATGGTATCTGTATATATGTATTTGCTTCCTTCAAATACACCTATATCAGTGTTCTCCGCGCCAACATCAAGTAACATTATGTTATCATATAATTCATTTTTATCTAGAACTAAATTTCTTTCTGCTAAAGTTACTGGTACAATTCCATCTATTTCAAGTCCCGCTTTTCTGAATATTCCTGACAATTTTCTGACATATTCTTTATCTGCTAAAATGACTTGTGCATTAACTGTAAAACTTGTGCATAAGTTCCCGATTGGATCTGTTACTACTTTTCCATTATCTAGAAGAACTTCGTGTATAACCATATCTGCTATTACTTGATTTTCTGGAATCTCTATGTCCTTTACTTGCAGAGTAGCATTTTGTAAATCTTTTTGGACGATTCCTGCAAATTTGTCTTTAACTTCTTTGGTTACACTATTTTCTACAATTGTTATATATTTACCTGGAATAGTTACGTAAGCTGAATTTATTTTAAGTCCCGTTTCTTCTTCTGCTTCTTTTATAGTTTTCGAGATGCTTAAACTGATATCATCTTCATTGACTATTTTACCTTTTTTCAAACCGTTACATTTATATGAGGTACTACATATTATCTCTATTTGTCCAAAGTTATTTACTTCCCCTAAAATCGTGCAAACCTTGGTTGTTCCTATGTCAATACCTACTATGATATCACCTATTGCCAAGATAATTCCTCCATCTTTTATTTTATTTACAATTTATTTTATATTACATTTTTAGACAATTGTCAATAGATTTTGTAATATTTTTGAAATATTTTCGAAATATTTTCGTAACCTTTTTGTAATATATTTTCGAAGATTTTTTAAAAGTTTTGATACTTCTAAAATTGCTGTTTCATTTAACATAATTTTTAATTGTTATCTTTCTTTTTCTTCATGTTTTCTATTTTTGTTGACCATTTATCTATATAATATTTTCTTATTATTGTTAAATTTATAAACATTCTTCCAACAAATACAACTATTGCTGCTAAATAAATATCAACATTTAGCTTAGTTCCTAAATAAGTTAATAAAATTGAAAGTATTGCATTACAGAAAAATCCTGAAATAAATACTTTAAAGTCGAATTCTCCTTTTAAAACTCCAGCAATTCCTCCAAATACAGAATCTAAAGCTGCAATAATTGCTATTGCTAAGTATGTAGAATATGTGTAAGAAATTATAGGTAAATTTATTCCTATTATAGCTCCTAATACACAACCTATTAATATCGAAATTAATATCATTTTTCTCAAATCCTTTCATCTTTATTTTTCTATATATTTAGTTTCCATATTTCCTTCATATTTGTTAATAGTAATCTTTTTCTTTTCATTACTAAATTCAACTTTTTGGCCTAAATTTCTCATGGTTTGAACATAACCTGTTCCAATTAATGTTCCTTTTAAAACTTCTGCATCTCCAATTACTTTGATTTCAAATGGTGCAGATACTCTTTGGCTATTTATTTTAATATATCCTGTTGAAGTAATCTGTGCAAAATCTGTTTTATTAACTATTCTTTTATTGTTTATTGAAATAGCTTCTGCTCCGGCATCTTTTAAATAATTAACTATTATCATTAATTGGCTTGCAGTTATTCTTTGCACTGAATTGTCACCATTATTTTCTGCTTCTGTGATATTATCTGGATCTTTTAAAGTAATAACTAATCCTGTTCCTTCTACATCAGTTAATCCTAAAAGTAATTTTAAATTTTCAAGTTCTTCTTCTAGATTTTCTTTTGTTTCATCATTTGATGAAGATTGTTCATTATATTTTTTTAAAGTATTTGTAACCTCTTCATATTTTTTTTCTGCATCTTCATATTTAGATTTCCAATTTGCAAGTTCTGTTTTAAGTTCTTCTTCTCTCATAGTATCAATTGATGTTTCATTTGATTGATATACAACTTTAAATTGCATAAATATTATAAGCACTAGTACAAAAAATGCAATACCTATAGTTATAGTCATTGTAATTTTACCTTTTTTCACTTATGCTTCACCCTTTCTATTTTACTGATTTTGCATATTTAAATTTTTTTGTTCCAATATATTTAGAAATTTTAACTTTTTCTTCTTTATATGTTGTTTTCATCATGCTTTGCTCTTCTAACTCATATTTTAAATATCCACCTGGTCTATTTAAAGTTGCAAGTCTTGCAGGATATCCTATAGCTTTAATTGTGAATGGAGAGCTTACTTTTTCCCCATTTATAACAATAACATTTCCATCACATGAAATAGCTGTAAAACTTGTAATTCTTTGCCCATTAACTTCTATAGCTTCAGCACCAGCATTTTTTAATTCGTTTACTAACTCTAAAATATCTACATCATGAATAATTAATTTATATGGGTCAAAAAATGCACTCATACTATTTGAAATATTTGCATCAGCAACTGTAATCGTTACTCCCTGTCCTGTAACCTCTGTTGTTCCTAATAATAAGTTGTAGTTTTTGATTTGTTCTTCTACTTCTTTTAGTTTTTCATCATTATTAGTTACATTTTCTCTAGTTTTTTCTAGTTCCTCTTGAACTTTTTCTAATTTACCATATGATTCTTCATATTTTTCTTTTGTTTTTAGTACTTGTGTTTTCAAGCTATTTAATTTTTGATTTGAACTGTTTGTATTTCCATTACTATTTACTGTTCTAATTTGCAAACTAATTCCAATTGCAAGTATAAAACACATTAATCCTAAAATTATTGCCTGTGTTGATTTTTTCATACTATTTTTCACCCTCTCTAAAATATGGTTTAAATCCACTATTTATGTTCCCATTTACAAATATTTTTCCTTCATTATCCTTTTCTTTCTCTATAATTAATTTAACATAATACATTTGGTTGGTTATATCTTTTGCATTTCCAAGATAAGCTGTTTTTTTCTCATTTTTTAAATCTAATATGTACTCATTATCTTTTATTATTATCTTATTGATAAGTTTTGATATTTCATTCTTTTGTGCATTTTCCATTATTTTTAACAAAACTTTTAAATAATCTATGTCAACTCCAGATAATCTATTTGCTTTTAAAACTGTTTCTTGATCTGTGTTAAATCCCTCAACTATAGGAACGTCCTTTTCTTTTTCAGAAACTTCTAATATGTAACCTTGATAATCTAAATATACATAACTATTTATAACTTTAACTTGATATGCTACTTTTCTTTCATCTATATTTATTTCTACAGTTCTTGGAAGTTTTCTATCTATTGTAACATCTTTAATATATGGATTTTCTTTTAGTTTATTATTTATATTTTTTTTAGATATTCGAAAAATATTTTCATTTGTTTTTAGTCCAGATAAACTAATAATAGTATCTGAACTTATTATTTCATTTCCTTTAACTTCTATCTTACTAATATTAAACACTGGAGAAACAAACATAAAAATTGCCATTCCTGCTATTATAAAAAACAATAATGATAATTTTAAAATTCTTCTATTTTTCTTACGTGCAATTTTTCGATTATTATTTTGTTTTTTCTTTGAATTTCTATTTACTCTATTATTTGACTTCTTATTAAAAATATTATTTTGCTTTTGAGTATTTTTTTTGTTTTTTCCTTTTTTCTTATTCTCATTAACATTAGTATTATTATCTTTTACTTTTATATTTTTGAATTCTATATATATTTCTTCATTTTTTTCAGGTTTCTGGTTTTGAATAATTTTACTGTTTTCTTCTACTTCTTTATTATGGGTAATTTTTCCATTTATTTTTTTTGCAAAAAAAACTTGTTTTCCATTAATTCCCATTTTGCTAGTATCATCTGCTTCAAACTGAAGTATTTGCTTTTTATCCATAAAATCACCACCTATTTTTATTTCTTTTGCACAATTTATATTTTACTATTTTTTTTGAAAAATAGCAAGATTTTTGTAATTTTTTCTATAAAAAAGGTTACATTTCAATAAGAACGTATTTAAACAAATCTATGAAAATATAAGTATTTTAAGAAATAATCTTATTTAACTAAATAGCTTAGAAATTTTTATTAATTTTTCAAGGGAATCTCAAAAGCTTGCTCTTTGAGGGCGCTTGCATAATTAATTAAAATTTCTTAGCGTAAAATGAAAGTTAGCTAAGATTATTCGAAAAATACTTATATTTTCATCAAGTTATTATTAAATTAAACGTAATAAAAATTATCCTGTCTTACTTAAAATCTCTCTTTTCATCTTGCCAATAATTTTCTTTTCAAGTCTTGAAATATAGCTTTGTGAAATACCAAGTTCATCTGCTACTTCTTTTTGTGTTTTTTCATTTCCTGTTTTAAATCCAAACCTCATTTCCATAATTATTTTTTCTCTTTCCTTTAATTTACTTATAGATGCTCTAAGTAAGGTTTTATCAACTTCATCTTCTAAGTTTCTTGATGTAACATCCGGCTCTGTACCTAAAATATCTGAAAGCAACAACTCGTTTCCATCACAATCTTTATTTAATGGCTCATCAATAGATATTTCTCCCTTAATCTTGTTACTTCTTCTTAAATACATTAATATCTCGTTTTCTATACATCTTGATGCATAAGTTGCAAGTTTAATATTTTTATCACTATTAAAAGTATTTACTGCTTTAGCAAGTCCAATAGTACCTATAGAAATCAAATCCTCTATACCAATTCCTGTATTTTCAAATTTTTTTGCAATATATACAACCAGTCTTAAATTTCTTTCTATAAGTATTTGCCTGGCTTCTAAATTATCATCATTTGACAATTTTTTTATGTATTCCATTTCCTCTTCTTCTGGAAGTGGAGGTGGAAGTGTTTGACTCCCTGCTATGTAAAAAATTGGATTATCTTCGTTTTTAAAATATTTTTCGTATATATTATTTAAATTATTTTTTAACAAATCAACCAAATTCATGTAATCCTCCTTATTCTGTCGTTTTGACATTTTATAAAATCTCGAGTCCTAAAAGACTCCTATATTCTCCCCTTTTTGTTAAAGATTTATTATATATTCCAATAATAACAGTATCTATTATTTTTGTTTCTTCATTTAAATAAATAGTTAAATTTTCTCCTTTAATTCCAAGTAACATTCCATTAGTTTTTCCTAAAGAAGAAAATGGTATAACTTTTAATTTTGAAACATATTCATCTTGTATTTTTTCTGGTATTTTTGACAAATCACCTCCTAAAATATTTTCTATATTATTTAATATTTCTTTTGGTATAATATCGTAAAGTAATGTATGTTCCATTACAATAACAGGTTTGTTTGTTATTGGTTCTTTTAGCAAATTTCCTGTATCTATCATAGCCTTTGTCTTAATTATTTTATTATTTAAAATTATTGAAATATCACATATTAAATCTTTCTTAGATATCTTCGTTTTTATAATATTAAAGGCTATAATTATTGTAAAATAAGCTATTACTATTCCTATTAAAATTGTTTTAATTGTATAATTTCCAACTAATACACCATTTTGAATTGTAATTTTTTCTGAATTAACCATATATATTATTGCTATAGATGCTCCTCCAAATACAAATGAAACAAAATAAAATAAAATTGTTTTTTTGGCTAAGTCTTTAAAATTTTTTGAATTAAATGATACATATATAATTATAATTGATAGAACTATTTTTATTATTACACTTGAATAAATTTTTAGCTTAAATAAATAATAAATTACTGAATAAATTGCTCCAATAATTGCTCCGAATAAAATACGTTTTTGTTTTATATTTGCTTTAGATATTATGCCTGTTACATAAAGTATGATGTAATTTATGATTATGTTTTCTAAAAACACTACATCTAAATATACCGTCATATCCTCACCTGGAATATATTGTAGCACATTAATTTTGCAAAGTATGTCTTTTCTTATTGTAGAAAAAAAGAAATAATCGATAAAAACACGCAAAAAAGGACCATTCTTTTTAAGAATCGTCCTTAAAATTTAATAAATTCAATTAGTCATCTAATTTTGGAGCTCCAACTGGGCAAACACTTGCACATGTTCCACATTCTATGCATAGTTCTGGATTTATTTCGTATTTTGAATCTCCAGCTGCAATACATTCTACTGGGCAATTTGCTGCACATGCTCCGCATGAAATACATTCATCTGATATTTTATATGCCATTTTTCTCACCACCTTTTAATTCTTCTTTATCTAATTGTTCTAATCTTTCTAGTTCTTCTATTTCTTCGCTATTTTCATTTTCTTGTTGCTCTGCTACTACATCTTTTATTACTGTAATGTCTTTTACATTGTACTTTTTGTATGTAAAATTATCACCACTTGTAATTTTTACCCTAACTCTTTCTGCTAAAATTTCAACATTTTCTATTTCGCCTGTTCCGTCTTCAGTTTTTACAATGGCTCCTACATGTGGGAGTCTACTTAATTTTTCTTCATATACATCATTTTCATATTTTAAGCAACACATAAGTCTTCCACAGTTTCCTGATATTTTTGAAAGGTTTAATGATAAATTTTGTTCTTTTGCCATTTTTATAGAAACAGTTTCAAAATCACTTAAAAATGAGCAACAACACAATTCTCTTCCACAAACACCATTTCCACCAATTCTTTTTATTTCATCTCTAACTCCTATTTGTCTTAATTCAATTCTTGTTTTGTAATTTGCAGCAAGTTCTTTAACTAATTCTCTAAAATCAATTCTTCCATCTGCAGTAAAGAAAAATAATAATTTAGTATTGTTAAATTTATATTCAACATCTGTTAGTTTCATTTTCAAATTAAGCTCTTTTATTTTTTTGTTACAAAACTCAAATGCTTCTTTTTCTTTTCTTTTGCATTCTTCATAATGTTTCATGTCTTTTTGATTAGCAATTCTTATAACTTTCTTTAATGGCTCTACGATTTTTTCTTCATCCATTTTTCTATTTGAAATCATTACTTCTGCAATATCTTCACCATCAGCAGTATCTACAATTACATAATCACCTTTTTTTAATATTAAATATTGTGGGTCGAAAAAATATATTTTTCCTAATCTTCTAAATCTAACTCCTATTATATTTTTCAATGCATTTCCTCCCATATTTTAAATAACATATTGTCTATACACATATTATAATTTGCATTGGTATTTAACCTTTTCTTAGTATCTTCAACAATTTGTATGCAATTTAAATACCTTATATCTTGTCTTGATTTTTTAAATAAAATCACATTCATTCCTTCTAAAATATCATTCTTTTCATCTTGAGATTTGTATATTATATCTGCTTTTTTTAATATATCTATTAAATCTAATGTTCTTATTTTCTCTATAATTTCGATTATATTATTATATAGCTCTTGTTTGTCTTTAAGACTTTCTGCTTTCCCAATACTTCCAGCAAATATATCTAACATATTTTCTGAAACATCAGAAACACCATAATTTTGAGCTAAATATTGTTTTATACTTTCGTTTTCTATATCTTGAAATTTTATTATCGTACATCTTGATTTTATAGTACTTAAAAAATTATTTTCCTTTGAGCCTATTAAAATTATTGTTACAAATTCAGGTGGTTCTTCTAATGTTTTTAGTAAACAATTTTGTGCCTCCGTTGTCATTAAATCGGCATCATCTATTATATATACTTTTTTATTTGATATAATTGGTGCCTCTATTATTTTCTTTTGCATTTGTCTTATTTGTTCTATTTTAAGACTTGCTCCATCAGGTTCAATTAATTGGAAATCTGGATTATTGTTTGAATCAAACTCAATACATGATTTACAATGATTACAATATTTCTGTTCTCCTTGGCATAAAATCATTTTAGCAAATTCTTTTGCAATCATTTTCTTTCCTATACCTGAAGTTCCTAAAAACATATAACTATGTGACATTTTATTTAATGTTATTGTTTGTTCTAGTTCTTGCTTTATTTTTTCATTACCAATAATTTTGTCAAACATTATATCTCCCTATTTATCTATTTTACCAAATAAATTTAATGGCCAAATTCTTATCCAAACCTTACTTTCTATTTTTTCTAGTGGAACACATCCAAAATATCTACTATCTGCACTTTCTGTTCTATTATCTCCCATTACAAATACTGCTTTTTCAGGAACTATTAAATCAATGCAATTTCCTCTTCCATTACCATCTGTAACAACTCCTAATGGAAGATATTTTTCTTCTAATACTTTATCATTAACATATACCTTTCCATCTTTTATTGATATATGTTCCCCTGGAAGTCCTATAACTCTTTTTATATAGCTTTTTTTGCCAACTTCTAAAACATAGTAAGAAAACTTTTCCCATAATGATTTTTGTTCATTTTCATATCTAGCTATTTGACTTTCTTGTACTTCTGTTGGTGATAATATTGTAGTTGAAGGTGCCTCAAATGTTATTATATCTCCTCTTGATGGCATTTTTTTTGTAGTTCTAACCCATCTATTTAACCAAAGTCTTTGATCAGGTTGTAATGTAGGTTTCATTGAAGGTTGCTGAACAATTGTAGGTGTTCCTATGTAAAATCTAAATGCAATTGCTATTACTAATGCAATAATTATGCATACAATCCACTCAATGATATCTTTTATTCTTGTCTTTGTTTCTTCTTTCAATTTTTTTACTTCCTTTCTGTATTCTTTTGTACTATATATTTTTGTCTATAACAGGTACTACTTGTTTTTTTCTAGATACTACACCTGGTAAAAATGCCATATTATCTTGTAATGTTATTCCAAATGATTTTTCTACTAAATCTTTTCTTGAACCAGTAACTAAAATTTGAGAATTGTTTTCTAAAATATCTGTAATTAATAATACAAATAAATCTTCTGAATTCTTTTTTATAAATTCATTCATTGCATTTTCTATAGCTTCTTTACTTTTTAATACCTCTTGAATGCTTGCCGTATTTACTTGTGCTACTTGATATTTAACACCATTTGTAGCAAAAGGTTTTGAATCAATATTAATTAATTCTTCTGGTGAAAAATCGCTTAAATCTGTTCCTGCTTTAAGCATTTCTAACCCATATTTATTAACATCTACATTTGCAATTTGTGCAAGCTTATTTCCAACTTCTACATCTAAAGAAGTACATGTAGGAGATTTGAATAATAATGTGTCTGATATAATTGCACTTAGCATTAATCCTGCAATTTTTGGTTCAATTTCTATTTTTTCTTGCTCATACATTCCATATATAATAGTAGCTGTGCATCCAACAGGCATTGCTGTATAATATAATGGTTCTGATGTTTTAAAATCTCCTATTTTGTGATGATCTACTACTCTTAATATTTTTGCATTTTCTATACCTTTTGCACTTTGACTAAATTCATTGTGGTCAACAAGGATTACTTCTTGTCCTTCTGCTACATTTTCAATTGTTTTAGGTTCTTCTTGTTTAAAGTATTCTAAGGCATATTTTGTTTCTTTATTTATATTTCCTAATTTACATGCTTTTGCATTGTTTCCTTTTTTATTTTCTAAATTTGCCATTGCTATTGCTGACATTATTGTATCTGTATCTGGATTTTGATGTCCAAAAATTATTATATTTTCCATTTTAAACTTCCTTTCTTATTTATCGTTCATCACCATCATTTATTTTATTATTTTGATTTTCAATTCGTAATTGATTAGAATAAAAGTCGTTCAATATTTTTAAAGCTTCATCAGCATCAACAGAAAAATAATGATGTTGAACTACTCTACTTTCAATTTCTCTTCTAGTTTCATCATAGAATTCTTTTAAATTTATCCATTTTTCTGAATTTTGCTTATACTTCTTAATCTTTTCAGTTACATCCATAGTTGCTGTTGCATTAATCATATTACTATTTCCTTTCAAATTTTCCTATATTATATACAATTTTTTTTGAAAAGTAAAGAGAATTATTTGATTTTAGTTATTTTTTATGTATAATATAGGAAAGGAAACTAAATATAGGAGTAAATTTATGACAAAAAACGAAACAAATAAATTAATTAATATTTTGAAAAAAACATATCCTGATGCAAAATGTAGTTTAGACTTTTCTACACCATTTGAATTAGTAGTTGCTGTAATGCTTTCAGCTCAATGTACTGATGAAAGAGTAAATTTAACTACTCCTTCACTTTTTAAAAGATGCAAAACTATTGAAGATTTTGCAAATATTGATATTAAAGAATTAGAAGAAATAATTCATCCTTGTGGATTTTATAGGAATAAAGCAAAAAATATTAAGCTTTGTGCCAAACAGGTTATAGAAAATTTTAGTGGAGAAGTTCCTCAAGACATGGATAGTCTTTTAACCCTTGCTGGAGTTGGAAGAAAAAGCGCGAATGTTATTCTTTTAGAAGTATTTGGCATAGCAACCGGTATTGCAGTAGACACTCATTGCAAACGACTTTCTAATAGAATTGGTCTTTCTAAAGAATCAGCCCCTTCTAAAATCGAACTAGACTTATTAAAACAAATAGATAAAAAAAATTTAAAAGATGTTAATCATTTATTTATATGGCATGGAAGACATACTTGTACTGCAAGAAATCCAAAATGTGAAAATTGTACAATAAAAGAATTTTGTAATTATTATAAAAATAGCTAGAATTTCTTTAATTAAATTATTAAACTCTTTTTAATAAATTGATAGATTAAATAAAAATCCCCCTACTAAACTGGAGGATTTTTATTTAATAATTAGACTAAAACTTTATATTCTCGATTAATTAACTATTTATAAATATTCTTATATCTTCTCGTATGTAACATACTCATATTCAAAAGGATTATTTTCATCTGTTAATCCTTTTTCTTTGTTTGTAATTTTCCATTTGTCTAAATCTATTTTTGGGAACCAAACATCACCATCAAAATCTTTATTTATTTCTGTTATATACATTTTTTTGCAATATGGCATCAATAATTTATACATTGTTGCACCACCTATTACAAAATTTTCTTCATCACTATTAATATATTTATCTAATAATGAAATATCGTTTAAAACTTCAACATTTTCATCATTTATATTTAATTCGGCATCATTACATAAAATAACATGATGTCTATTTGGTAATATTCTTCCTAAAGATTCAAATGTTTTCCTTCCCATTATTATAGTATGTCCTGTTGTTAATCTTTTAAATCTTTTTAAATCTTCAGGCAAGTGCCATATTAATTTATTATCTTTTCCTATTACATTGTTTTTTGCTATTGCAACAATTATACTTAACATACTTTCCTCCCTCTTAGCAATTACTATTTAAATTGCTACTGGAATTTTACCTAATTTAACATCTTTATTATAGTCATATCCTTCAATTACGAAATCTTCTGGCTTAAATTGATAGAAGTCTTTTGTATCATTATTTATAATTAATTTTGGAGATACATCCATAGGTTTTGCTTCTATTAATTTTTCTATTAAAGGAACGTGTCTATCATATATATGACAATCCCCTATATTGTGAGTTAAAGTTCCTACTTCTAAGCCTGCACATTGAGCAAACATGCAAAGTAATGCTGCATATTGCATAGTGTTCCATCCATTCGCTGCAAGCATATCTTGTGAACGTTGATTTAGTATAAGATGAAGTTTTCCACCTTTTACTAACCATTGTGTTCCATAAGCACATGGCTCTAATCTCATATCTTTTAAGTCTTCAAAATTAAATATATTTGTCATAATTCTTCTGCTTGAAGAATCATTTTTTAATAAATTTAAAACATAATCCACTTGATCTAAATTTTGAATTCCTTGCTTTGTTTTAAAATCATATTTTCTCGCCATTTGGTATCCATATGCTTTTCCAATAGTACCATTTTCATCTGCCCATTGGTCCCAAATGTGCGAATTTAAATCTTTTATATTGTTTGATTTTTTTTGCCATATCCACAATATTTCATCTATTGCTCTTTTTACTGTATTTGTGTTGTTTCTTAATGTTATCATTGGAAACTCTTTTCCAACATCATACTTATTTGTTACTCCAACTACTGATATATAGTTTGCTTCTTCCCCATCTTCCCATCTTGTTCTAACATTTGTGCCTTTTGAAGAATATCCGTGTTCTAATATTTCTTTACAAGTTTCAATAAAATTTTTATCTGCTTCTGTCATTTTTATCCCCTTTCTACTTTTTTCTACAATATATCAAACTTGAATTTTTTTTGCAATATGTTTTCATAATTTTTTAAGTTCAAAAAACACTTTTAAAACATATTTTTGTAAATTGTTTTTTACTTGGAAATTCTTTCTTATGTCTTCAGTTGCTTGATTTGGACGAAATAAAACCATATCCAAGAAAAAAGTGAATTTTATTCCGAAAAAATTTGACAATTTCAAATATTATGTGTATAATAGAGATAGGAAATAAGTAATCACAGATATGTGGTTGCCATAAATATTTAAGTTTAACCTACACATGCTCTGCAAAGCAAATGTGTAGGTGTTTTATTTTATCTGATTATTAACCCACTGTATGTATATAACACATAGTAAGGCTAAATTCGTTGTCAATGAAATCATAAATCCTATAACTAGGAATAGTATTATTTCTACCATAGCCTCACCTCCTAACTCTTGATTAGCAATCAAGGTCGAAGGCAACACGCACATCTGCTTTCCTTATTTCCTATATTTGATACTATACTACATTTTCTAATGAAATACAAGCGAACATTCAAATTTTTACTACACTTTTTGTCGACAAAATCCGACAAATATGTGTTAAAAAAAATAAAATAAAAATCGAACTCTTTTGAATTAAATCAAAAAGTTCGACTTTTATCGTTTGGTGGGCAGGGTTGGATTCGAACCAACGTACGCTCTCGCGGCCAGATTTCTTACTACTATAGTTTTCACTACCATTTTATAAATGTTTGTAGTCTGGACTTTCTCTTTATCTTTTTCAAGATACCAGGTATAAAGTCTCTACACTCGGAACTACTTCCTAGCTCGGGATTATCATCAGCCTAACTGTTAAGACTTCCCCGAATTAGCCTAGTTATCATCATATAATCACTTATATGAGCTGCAATTTAAGGTCTTTAAAACCTAAAGACTACAGTCTGGTGCCATTAACCACTCGACCACCTGCCCATGTCCTATGGACAAAATCTATTATAAAGCCTAAAAAACATTTTGTCAAGAGTTTTTCTAAAAATAATGTTAAACTTTTGTAAAATTTTTTAATTATGCTATAAATCATATTTTTAAACTTATAAAAAACCTATGATTTTTCAATTCAAAAAAAGAAACTAGAATAATCAATTCCAATTCCCTTTTATTTATCTATTTAACATTTTCTTTAATATAGCTAACTACATCCCCTACAGTAACAACCTTTTCTGCATCTCCATCTGGTATTTCGATGCCAAATTCTTCTTCAAGAGCCATTATTAATTCAACTAAGTCTAATGAATCTGCTCCTAAATCATCTATAAAAGATGCATCTTCTGTAACTGCTGTTTCTGCAACTTGTAATTGCTCTACAATTATATTTTTTATTTTTTCAAAAATCTCCTCTGAACTCATTATAAGTTCACCTCCTCTCAAGTATTAGGTATATTTTTCTCTCTTTAACATTTATATTATATGTTTTAGTATTTGTCAATAGATATTATAAATTTATTTTTATTTTTGAACAACTATTCAGTTTTAACTTTTTCCTTGCTTTCAAATTCTGCAATTAAATTATCTACTGTTTTGTCATTTACAAATTTTTCTGCTTGTTTTATTGTAAATTCAAATAATGTTTCATCACTACTTCCATGGGCTTTAACAACAGGTTTTTTTACTCCTAGAAATAATGCTCCTCCATAAGATTTGTAATCCATTGTTTTAGAAAATCTTTTTATTGCAGGAAGTGATGGTATTGCAAGTAATTTTGTTCCTAAGTTCTTTGTAAGACTTTCAGTTAATGTTCTTTTTACAAATTTTCCAAGACCTTCAACTGCTTTTAAAAATACATTTCCAGTAAATCCATCTGTAACTATTGCATCAATTTCACCTGTGAAAGCATCTCTACCTTCTACATTTCCAATAAAATTAATATTTAATTCCTTTGACTTTTCTTTTAATAAATTGTAACTTTCTCTTACAAGCTCATTTCCTTTTGTCTCTTCTGTTCCAATGTTTAAAAGTCCTATTCTTGGATTTTCTACTCCAAAAGTATTTCTAATGTATATGCTAGACATTTGAGCAAATTGTAATAAATTTATAGGTTTGCAATTTGTATTAGAACCTGAATCTATTAATACTAATCTACTATTATATGCTGGTAAAATTCCTGCCATTGCTGGTCTATCAATTCCTCTTATTCTTCCTACAATTAAAGTTGCACCTGTAAGTAATGCTCCTGAATTTCCTGCAGAAATAAATACGTCCCCTTCACCTTCTTTAAGCATTCTAAACCCAACTACCATAGATGAATCCTTTTTGCGTTTAATTGCAAGTGTTGGAGTATCCTCCATTTCTATTGTTTCTGTAGCATTATGTATTTTTAGTCTTGGAGAAATTTCTTCAGCTGTCTTTCCATAAAACTCTTTTAGTTTTGCTTTAATAACTTCTTCTTTTCCAATTAATATTACTTCTGCTTTTATTTGATTTATTGCTCTAACTGCACCTTTAATATTTGCATCTGGGCCGTTGTCTCCTCCCATTGCATCTAATAGAATTTTCATTTTGAATTCCTTTCATTTATACAATATTATTTATATAGCCATTATTTTATTATCATTTTTTAAAAATTGCAATACTTTTTTTATATTTTTACTTGAAAAATTTATATATACCACGTTTATACAGGGCTGAATAATTAGAATTTTATGTAGTAACTGATTTTATAATATTATCAATAAGAACTGCATTCGTTATAGTGCCAATTCCTCCAGGCACAGGTGTACATGCCTCCGCTTTATTTTTCACATCCTCAAAGTCAACATCTCCGACAATCTTACCATTTTCAAAATTGATACCTACATCAATTAATATTGCCCCTTCTTTTATATCATCTTTTTTCAAAAATCTCGGTTTACCTATAGCCATAATTATTATATCTGCTGTAGATGTGTGTTCCCTAAGGTTTTCTGTTTTAGAATGACATATAGTTACTGTTGCATTTTTTTGAAGTAATTGTGGAATTAAAGGTTTTCCTACAATATTACTTCTACCAACAACTACTACTTTTTTTCCTGTTAAATCAATATTGTAATAATCTAAAGCTTCCATTACAGCTCTGCTAGTGCACGGAATTAAAGCATCTTTTTTTCCTATAAATAATTTTCCCATGTTGTTTATAGAAATTCCTTCAATATCTCTTTCAGGAGAAACTTCATTTATTAAATTTGATAGTTTTTCAGGTAAAGGTTGTTGAAACATTATTCCCGTAATACTTTTGTCATTTTTTATTTGTTCAAAATTTTCTATAAATTCTTCTTCTGTTTTGGCAAGAAGTAACTTAAATCCAATTTCATATTTTTCACAATTTTTTTGTATTCTTTTAATATATACATTACTTGCATCATCTACTTTAAATCCCAAAACTGCTATATTAGGTTTAACATTTATTTCATTAATTCTTTTGCTAAAATCTTTTTTTATATCTTCTGCAACATTTTTTCCTTCTAAAATTTTCATATAAAATTCCTTTCATCTTCTAAAATTTTTCTGCATTTATTTTCTATATCTTTTTTATATTCCTCATCTGTAATTCCTTTTAAATTTATATAAACATTTTCCATTGCAGATTGAACAGAGCCTATTGCATAATATTTGCATATTTTAAAATCACTTGAAAGCATCTTGTTTCCAACTTTAGCTATTTCATTCGAAAGTTTTAACGTATCATTTGCAATATACACAACTTCCACACAAAAATCTGTTGCTTTTTTACAAATAATTTGATATTTTTCTTCATCTTGTTTTCTAATTTTGTATGCTTCTAAAATCTCTTCTAAAATTTTTTTATCTTTGTCTATTATTCGCATTGACTTAAGTTTAAGTTCTTCTGCTTTATTCAGTATTTCTTTTACTATATCTTGCACATCTTCATAACTTTTTTTCCCTATTGTCATATTTGCAATATATTTTATAAGTGAATTTGTAGTTGCCAATACCATCCCAACTACACTTCCTCCTGCTATCTCTGTTTCTTTATTTTCCAAATCGTTTAATATTGATTGCATTTTTTCGGAATACATATTTTACCACCCTTTCAGGTTTATTTTATTACATAAATAAAAAAATAGCAAGATTTTTTATTTTTTTCCTTGATTTTTTGTCAAACTTATGGTATGATAATTTTACAAATATTTTTATATTTGTTTTACAATTTTTTTGTTTTATTTAATTCAAACATTTCTTTCAATGTTTTAATTACTTATTCAAACTATTTCTATATTTTTCTTAGCATAGGAGGTGAGTTATATGACAAATAAAGAAAGAGACGCTCTACTAATATCAATGTCTAAAGGAATTAACAATCTGTATAAAAATTTCTTTTCTTTAGAAAAAAATTTACAAAAAAAAATTGAAGATACAAGTGAAAAAACAGAAAATAATTTGCGTTCTGAAATTAAAAATACTGAAAATAGGCTAAGAGCTGAATTCAAAACTGAAATTAAAAATACTGAAGATAGGTTAAGAGCTGAATTCAAGACTGAAATTAAAAACACTGAAAAAACATTAAGAGCTGAAATTAAAAACACTGAAAATACATTAAGAGCTGAAATTAAAAATACTGAAGATAAACTAAGAGCTGAAATTAAAAATACTGAAGATAAACTAAGAGCTGAAATTAAAAATACTG
>OCTW011615608.1_pt1 | contig 28697 bp, 26 predicted proteins | sample 1539671 | NCBI WGS metagenome assembly OCTW01 (sample SAMN02144230, study PRJEB22623) | gut metagenome | biome: sheep rumen | host: Ovis aries | place: New Zealand | reverse complement strand
GTATTTCGCTATGAGACGTGTCGTGACACGTCTCATAGCGAAATAGCCGCCGCACAAATACGCCGCTACCCCCCATGCGGGGTTCCACCCCGCAACGCCCCCAGTCAAAACCTCAGTTCAAGCCAAGAATCGCCAAAAGCCAGGCAATCCCAATCCAGGCGCCAGCGGCAGAACCAAATGTCGTCAATACCGCCACGATCAGGACATGGGTAAAGCGATTCTTATAAAAACCCTTCAGGGTATGCACATTGACGAGATCCTCGCAATCCTCAACTTTTGGCCTGCGGAGCCAGGCTTCGAGCAACCCAAGAACGATGCCCGCGCCAATGACCGGCGTCGTCGATGTGAGCGGAGAAACAAAGATCGAAGCCAGAATGGTCAGCGGATGCGCCAATGCCAGAACCGCCGTCAAAAAGCAGAACACGGAATTCGGCAATATCCAGGCAGTCAGCATTTCATAAAGTGAGTCGAATCCCCGTGTATACACACCATAAGCGATGCCGCCCACGATAATGAGCGGAATGGCCCATTTTAAGATGGGCACTAAAATGCCTTTTTTGGGAAGTTTGTCGAGTTCCTGCGTGTCGATTTCGGTCTTAAAGTACCGCTGCATGCCAGCCACGTGCCCTGCACCGACGACGGCAACGACGTTTTTTCCGCCGCATTCGCGCATTTTGGCCACCAGATAGCGGTCGCGTTCATCGATCAACGGCAGATGAACCTGGGGGAGCTCCTCGGCAAAAGTCTCCATCATGCTCGAAATGTTCTCATCTTTTTTGAGGTCCTCGATATCTTCGGAGGTTTCTTCTTTCGAGCTGTCCTTGCCTTCAAAAAGCGATTCGACAATCGTCCCCAGCAGGTTGCATTTGGTCAGAAATCCAAGATTTCCCCATACGCGCTTGAGCGTAATGTGGATATTCCTGTCGATGAGCACAATTTCGGCACCGTTGGCTTTGGCCACCTCTGCAGCCCCGATCAATTCAGCCCCAGGTTTGACGCCAAGTTTTGCTCCCATCTTGCGCTGGTAGGCAGAAATCGCCAGATTCGCCAACAAATAAAGGAATTTTCCCTTTTTAATGACTTCAAAAATGTCGAGTTTTTTCCAGCGATCGGTGTCGTAAAAACTATCGTACCGCTCCTGATCGAGTTCGATACAGACTTTGTCCGGCTTGATCCTCTCGATAAGATCAGCGACTTCCTTGCGGCTTTTATCGCTGACGTGCGCCGTGCCGACGATATAGAAAACCCGATCGCCGTCCTCTATTACGCGCACATGCGATGCATCGTCGCTATTTTCCGTGCCATTGTCGCCTTCTTCCATTGTCTCGAGCTCTTTCAGGTAGACCGAACTCGGTTCCCCGCCCTTCGGCGAGCCATCGCCCACGGGCTGTTCATTCTCATTTGTCAGGGCAGTTTCCTGCGATTGTTGCTCTTTATCCATTTGAAATCAAATCCATTTTCATTCAAAAAATGCAATCCCCCAAACGCAATCCCCCAGATTTGCGGCGTGATATAAGGAATTTGAAAATAAATAAAGGTTTTTGTTCTTGGACTTGTTGTACAAGTGTGGGGAGCTTTGCATTTGGAACGCCCATTCTGGCATAGAGCTTGGAGTATAGAGCGATACCCCCAAATAAAAGATATCGATTTACATACCGGACTTTAGAGAAACATTAAGAATGCCTGAGTCATTCCGCATTCCGCATTCCGCATTTTAAAAAGCATCCATGCCTGCCCAAACTGCAGCCATCTGATTTGGTGCGAGTCGTTCTTCAAGCACCTGACGGACGGCTTCGGTATTGGCCGACATCCATTTGAGCCATGCACCGAGCAAAACGAGATTGGCACTTCTTGGAGATTCGCATGCATTGGCAAGTGATATTGCGGGGATGCCGATCTGATGTTTTTGTGCATTCTTTGGCTGAGCAGAATCACTGTCATAAAGAACGATACCAGTTTGTGCCACGCGACTGCCAAAAACATCGAGTGCCGGTTGATTTAGAGCGATCACCACGTCGGGCACTTCCACAACAGGTGAACTAATGGAATGGCGATCCATGCGTACAAAGCAGTTGGCGGTTCCGCCCCGCATTTCAGGCCCATAGGAGGGGATCCATGTCACTTCAAGGTGAGAGGCCAAAGCCAGCCTGGCCATGATCTTCCCGAGCGTCAGCACGCCCTGCCCCCCAAATCCTGCACAGCATATCGAAGTCAATCCATCGAGACAGAACGGCGCATTTTCTGGCAAATGCATCGGCTTTGCAAGCGCTTCGTACGGAACCGATACCATCGCCGGGTCATAGGGAACAGGCCTTAGCCGTTCGCCCAAAATCGCTTCTTTTGAGACATCCCGAAACACCCCAAGCGGGAACACAGCAGTCATCTCATTTGCTGTACGATCCCGCGCTTCTTCGGGCGTACAATGCCAGTTCGACGGACACGGAGAGAGGATTTCGACAAAGCTATACCCTTTGCCCTGTATCTGATTTTCGATGGCCTTACAGATTGTGCGCTGTGCATCCAGAATCTGTCTTTCACTGCCGATGGCGACGCGTGCAATAAAGGCAGGTCCCTCCAATGTGTTGAGCAGTTCACACATTCGGATGGGCTCGCCATGTTCAGAAATACGACGTCCTTCGGGAGAGGTCGAAGTCTTCTGCCCGACGAGCGTCGTTGGTGCCATCTGGCCGCCGGTCATGGCAAAATTAGCATTATTCATAAAGAATACGGTCAGATTTTCGCCACGATTGGCAGCATGGATCGCCTCCAAAAGCCCAATCGAAGCCAAATCGCCATCCCCCTGCGAAACGATGACAATGGCATCGGGATGAAGTCTCTTAAAGGCCGTCGCGACAGCACTGGCCCTGCCATGGGCTGCTAAAATATGGGAGATCGATAAATAGGAATCGGTCAGCCCCCCGCACCCGACAGGCGAGACCCAGACCGCTTTATCTTCAACACCAAATTTGCAAATCGCTTCATCGACAAAGCGCAGCATGTTGCCATGACCACACCCGGGGCAAAAATGTGTCTGCTCCGGGCTTTGGCCTTTACGATATGTCTCTAAAAATGTCGTCATTTGAAAAGTGAGTTTTGTCTGGACTGTTCTGCACTGGTCCATGCATCCGGATCCACGGTTCTAAGCAGCTGATATTCCAAATCATAATCGCGTTCACCTGTGATGCCGTTGGACGTATTACTGATGACCTTCCCCTCTGTGGCAGGTGTTTCATAGAAAAAGTAAGCGCCGTGCTTTCCGTTTGAAAACTCATTAATGTACAGAAAATACCGACGTTTTGTGTTGTCACTTCCGCGCCACGCTGTGCTCAAATAACGATGTATTTTAAATGAAAGCTCACCGCCTGCCCAATTCTGGCCTTCTGCAATAAACTCACTGACATCCCGAACATCATAACCATTCTGAATCAGCAATTTCTTTGCATTGGAAATCAGATTAGACGTTTCGGATGTATATTTGTAATCGGCCATCGTCATAGTCGTATAAGTAATATGACTTAACTGTGACAGGCTTGAACAAGCTATCGAAGCAGCTCCCAACAACAAACAAAACAAAATCATCTTAACTTTGGTCATGATTGCTCAACTCCTTTAAACAATAGTTTTTCAGACACTTGACACTCAGTTTCGAGCCTCTATTTGTCACTGGCCATTTTCTGATCAGCATAGGCTTCGGCAGCTTTCTCGACTGCAGCCCATCCCTGGGAATCGATGCTGCGCAGAAGCTCATATTCCAGCGCATAATCGCGGCCACTCGTCGTATAGGGCGGATGGCCTTCGTTCTGAGTTTCTTCGATAAAATCAAAATGAATCGAATTGGTACCGTCGGCATTCTGATATGCCGTCACCAGATATCGCCGGAAAGTACCTTCGGTATCCGTATATCCCCACTCCGTTTCCATCTGATAGCCACGCCCCGGACCGCGCACCTGATAACCGTAACGAAACAGCAAAGCACGTGCAGCCGACAACAAATTGTTGATATTGGTCTTGTAGGCATAGTTTGCCATCTGCTGATGGATATAGTTTTCTTTGATGCTGGCATGGCGCATCGAGGCACAGCCAAATGAAAAAACACCGAGTACCAAAGCGAATGCCAGCAAAATATGGATGAAGCGATTATTTCTCATGGTTATTACCCTTTGATTGCGAATTGCGAATTGCAAATTGCGTATTCATACTTACCATGCCATGGACGAATGTCAAACTCCACAGAGGAAAAACGCGGTGTATTGCCCGAAGGGCAATAGCCGCGTTCCCACGGTGTATTGGGCAGAAATGCCCAATAGCCGGGGAACGATTAAGTTACAATTCATCCAATAGCAGAACCGTAACCAGAAAATTGTGTCACATCCCTAAAAACTTGTCTCTACCGGGGGTTCAGTGTAGAAAAAGCCAGCATTTTTTCATGCTGTTCATTTCTTTTCACGGATAATCAATGTTTGGGCGACTTGTTGAAAAAATGATACGGGGGACGAACAAAAGTTCCCAGGACGATGGCTATTTGAGCCGGTATCTGGATGCCATCTGTCCGCGTTTTGCTTCTTTGTACGATGAAACGCTCAAAGCCTGTCAGAATGCCTCTGACAGCGCCATGGAAAACATCGATGCGCTGGATGTCCTCGCCAAACTGGTCATGGAGGAACTTGGGATTCACAACATCGAAGTGACCATCGCGAGGGCTTATTTATCCATTCTCATCGACAATGAGCATTTGCCGACACTTTCGCAGTTAAGTGAATCTGAACTCGGAATCTTGCGCGAGCTGTTGTTTGCTTATTTTCGCGGAGATGATTATATTAATGAAAAGGGCGCGCAAGTTCTTGCCCTGATTGAACAAAAATTTACGAATGGCGCATTTTCCCAGGCGAAGATACTGCTTCAGATTTTTGAGACGAACAACGAAACGCGACAAAATAACGAACGTAATCTGTACTACGAAGAGATGAACGTTCGTCTCGACACAATCCCCACAAAATCCAAGCCGCTTTCAGCGAGTCTCGTCCAGGCTGCGATTGGCGAGAATGCGACTGATGAAGCCATATTAAAAGCATTCGCTCAGCTTGAGCAGAATGCGTCTGTCCGTTTTTGTTTGTATTTGCGCGACAATAAAGAGCTTGAAAAATGGCAGTCTGCGGTATCCCCGCTGCCTAAAGAAATACAGGAATATCTGCTGGATTATGTTCCAATCATCCGCTGGCGCAAACTCGGTGCACTTTCGGGACAAATCCTGTCACAAGCGGGGCAGCACATGACATTCGAAATGCTCCGTTATCATGTACAGCAAAAGCTGCGCATGTGCTACTTTATCCTCTTGGCGAGTGGAAATACGGGGTATGAATGGTTCATCTTTGCATTTTCACGGTGGAGCAAAAAATATTTTGATGTCGATGTACGTGAGGTTTTTCCGATGCTTCACCGAAGCGGCATCATCGACGGAATGTGTTTGCAGGAAGATCTGGATGTGACGACAGATCGTTTTTATGGACGCAAGATGAACGAGATTTCGATCACCCCCGAATCGCTCGAAAAAGCATTCCACGCGGCAGTCAAATTCATTCTCGAAAGTGACATTTCTTTGATTCCATCCGGGCAATACAATTTTGGGGACTTTATATTGGATGCAATCCTGCCCTTTGATTATGAAGACCCCTTGTTCGCCTATCGAATCCATTCAATGATGTAGGAGTAGTAGAGATGAAATCTCCTAAAATACTGATTTTAAGCATTTTTTTTCTTCTGACCCTATTTTCTGTTTCCGGATGCCGTCTGGCTTTTGAACCCGCAGAAGATGCAGTATCGCGCCTTCTGACGAGCATGCCTACGGGTGATAACATCCGAGTACGAGAGATGTGTGACGGCGAAGATGTCTGCAAAAAACTCAACCAGCTGTCCGGATTAATCCGTTCCGAGTGGTACAATGCCCAAAAAGGCTTTTACGAACTTGAGGAAGTTGAGTTTGACGAAGAATCGAAGTATTCCTATGTCCACGTCAAATTGCGCATTCCCCCCACAGGAAGTCAGCGCGAAACCACTCTGCCACTCGTTTTTGAGATGGAACGTATCAAACTTCGATGGCACATTTATAGTGTCGATGGTATCGAAGAATTTTTAAGACGTGCTGAACGTGCGCGTGGCATCCTTTAATGTGAGGAGAGCTCAATGCCCCAGGAAGATTACAAACCCCTCATTCTGATTGCCGATGACGATCCCGATTTAAGACAGCTCGTCCGCCTGAATCTCGAAACCACGCAATGCGATATTATCGAGGCAAATAATGGCGCACAAACACTCGAATTGCTCTTAATACAAAGACCCGATTTGATCATCCTTGATGTCATGATGCCTGAACTGACCGGTTGGGAAGTTCTGCGTTATATTCGCACCCATGATGACAAAGAACTCGCCGATACAGGCGTCCTGATGCTCACGGGTATTGGCGAATCTTTGAACGAACTCAGTTCACCCATGTATGGTGCTGACGATTATATTGACAAACCATTCAAAGGGCAGGAACTCCTGTTTAAAGTGCGACGCGTCCTCTCCAAAGTCAGACGCCGTCGGGAAGTATCCGAATGAACATACAACAATTTGAGGAAGAACTAGGCTACACCTTTGCCGACAGTTCACTTCTGGAAATGGCATTGACCCATCGTTCCTATGCTTTCGAACATGGGCCAAACCATTGTGACAACCAAAGGCTCGAATTTCTTGGGGATGCAATTCTGGATTTTGTCATAGCAGAAGAACTTTATCTGGCACATCCCGAATATCACGAGGGCGAGCTTTCGAGACTTCGAAGCCGCTTAGTCTGCGAAACTGCGCTGAGCCTGCTGGCCAAAAAACTCGACTTTGAAACCCACATACTCATGGGAAAAGGCGAAATATCCGCATCCGGAATGCTGAGACACGGCACACTTGCCGATGCGTATGAAGCTGTCATCGGTGCTGTTTATCTGGATGGAGGATTCAAAGCCGCGAAAGAATTCATCCTCAGACACCATGCAGATTTGCTCAAAGATCCCGATGGTTCCTGGCTTCCAAGAGATGCCAAAACGAGACTTCAGGAAATTGCACAGGCAAAACACATCGATTTCCAATACCAAATTGTTCAGGAATCTGGTCCCAGTCACGCACCCACTTTTGAAGTTGCTGTCCTGACGGGGGATAAAATTCTGGGCAAAGGCATGGGAAAAAGCAAAAAAGAAGCCCAACAGGCCGCAGCCGAAAATGTCCTCGAATCCCTGAACGAAACAATGGGCAGTTAGCAGTTAGCAGTTAGCAGTTAGCAGTTAGCAGTTAGCAGTTAGCAATTAGCAATTAGCAATTAGCAATTAATGAGTTCTCTAGTTTATTCCTAAAGAGTCAATTTTTTTTAGCTTCAGAGAGATTTTGGGGGCTTGCATTCCAATTCCGAATTCCGAATTCCGAATTCCGAATTAATCGGAGTCATCCTTTCGTTTTGCATACCAATTGCGCATTGCTCATGAGGAATGCCATTCACTTTAGCTTCTGCAAAAACGATAGGGATATCCCCTCCCCCCAAATGCTCTTATTTGCCATAGTAGCTGAATTGTAATATAATAGTTGTTTGGGTTTCCGGGCAGAAAATTCCCGAACCCCACTTTTTCTTTAAAGCTGTCCACTTGCTTTAAGAAGAAACTTAGATCTTTTTTGATCCTATTGCGCTGTGCTCCGTGTGCATTGCCAATAAGTTGGAGTCCTGGATTTCATGGTTGTGGCTATTTGTCCAAATTGCCGATGTGAACTGCCGGAAGTTGGCCAGCAATGTCCAACATGCGGCTGGTTCGGCGTTGCCCCCGAAGAACTTGAAGATAACAATATCGTCGTTGGGCGTCCACTGGGTGGAAGTTTTGTTGCACTCAGAAAAATAGGACAAGGCGGGATGGGGGCAGTCTACGAAGGCAAGCAGATTCAGTTTTCACGTGTCGTTGCCATTAAAATCCTCTCTTCCATCCACTCGAGCAATGAACAGGTCTTTGCGCGTTTTGAACGTGAAGCCAAATCCGTTGCACGCGTGACACACCCAAACGTCGTTCAGCTGATTGACTCGGGGGTCGAAAACGGCATTGCTTACATTGTCATGGAATACGTCAAAGGTACGGAACTATCCAATGTTCCCCCCAATGAACTTTCCGGGCAATTCATTATCCATGTGACCGACCAGGTACTCAATGCACTCGCCGAGGCCCATGCCGCCAATGTCATTCACCGCGATCTAAAACCTGACAACATTATGATTACCAACGAGGACAATGACCCATGTTTTGTCAAAGTTCTCGATTTTGGTCTTGCCACGCTGACGGATCGCAAGAAAATTACTGTGACAGGGCAAGCTTTGGGCACACCATGGTACATGTCACCTGAACAAGCAACAGCTTCACCGGTCACACCTGCATCGGACATCTATTCCCTTGGCTGCGTCCTTTATGAACTTGCCAGTTCGAAGCCCCCATTCCCGGGCAATCGTCCCTACAATGTCATGATGCAGCACGTGAACGCACAAGTTCCCATGCTCGTTCCACGTCCGGAAATAGAGATTTCCAGTGAACTGATTGCTTTCATACTCAAATGTCTGCAAAAAAATCCAGCAGATCGCTATACTTCCGCAGAAGAAGCGCTCAATGCACTGCACCAACTCCCAGAATGGGTTGCCGCCGGTCAAAGCGTTGCCACACAATCCATTAAAATGAGCATTATGCAGCTCACAGAAATGAGCCGAATGCGTTCCGATGTCATTTCGGGCATTTCTGCAGTACTCGATTCAAGTGACAATCCTGCGATTTACCCCGAATCGCCGCATCTTCGCTCGAATCGCGATATTTCGGTCAGTACCTCACATGCACTGGTGGATCGTCCTCAATCCATGACGCCCGCAGAACTGGCGACTAAGCCGACGCAGCTTCTCGACCCGCTCCCGCGCGATCCGCGAATGGAAGATCGCTTACGTCAGGTCCCCGACCCCGAAGATGATTATTCTGCGACGGTTCCCTATACCCCCGCTTATTCGCTCAACGATCTCCAAAACGACACATCCAAGGATCGCTCCTTCATCCCCATTGTCGTGATCCTGATCATCATTATCATTGGCCTGATCGCGATGATTATTACCTATCTCATGATGTAATATTGAATCTGGGGGAGCGCGCTTATTCGCATACGCGAATACAGCGCGCATGGGCGCCGGTCTATTCATTAAAAATGAATACGACCGGCGTTTTTTGTGCAAAAAAAAAGGCAGCATCTTGGATGCTGCCATCATTCCGCGACCAGGATTCGAACCTAGATACTTGGCACCAAAAGCCAATGTCCTGCCATTAGACGATCACGGAATATTACAGAGATGACTTACGACATCATCTGCAACGCGATATTTACTAATAAAAAAGGCATACATTGTCAAGCAAAAATCACCCTGAATGCAGGATTCAGGGTAACTACTCTACCGAAGATCCATCGACGATCCGCTTGCCCATATCGAATAGTGGCCCCCCACCAAAAATAATCAGTGCATCTCCCGGTTGAATCATGAGTTTTGCAGCTTTTTCGAGTGCATCAAAAGTTAGAAATGCTTTGGCATCGCACTGAATATGATTCTGTTTTATGAGAATGGCCAAATCTTCGCTTGTAAGGCCATCCACGGGAGGTTCCCCTGCACCATCGAAAGGTGCCAGCAACACAATATCTGATTGCGAAAGGTTCCTTGCGAGCGCAGACCAATGGCACTGCATCAATGAATATCGATATGGATGATAGATAGCTATCATACGTTTTGCATAAGTTTTCACCCATTCGATATCATTCATAACGCATGTGGGATGGCTTGCATAATCGGTGACGAGAATATAATTATTGATATATTGCAGCTGGCAGCGATCGTACAGTCCCATATAATTCTGCAGAGATTTGACGACAGAATGTGCAGAGATATCTATCCCACGCGTGATAGCGATGCAGGATGCCAGATTCTGTGCATTGGCTCTTCCCCCTAATTTGGGCACGAATCTATAGATATCACCGCCTGCTTCGCGTATGGTCATTGGGCAGCAGCCATTATCATCCGGTTCTTCAATATGATAGGCGATGCAGGGTTTATCCATGACCCCTTCCTGGGCGATCCACTCGACCTCGGGACAATCTTTGAGTCGTTCATACAATAAAGGCGCACCGAGACCCGCATAATGAATATATACGTGGGTATGGTGTTCGATACATGCACGGACGTGCTGTTCGAAGCATGCCACAATACCTTCGAGGTTATGATAAATATTTAAATGATCTTCTTCGACATTATTAATGAGCAGGATCGCGGGCAAGTGCAGCAGATTGGTTTTATCGGATTCATCGACTTCGCAGACGAGATAATTGGCATTTTCATTAAAATGCGAAGGCTGATCATCGCCAATGGGAACAGCCCCAAGGATATCGCTGACAACGAGGCCGGCATCCGCAAGGACTTTGACAACGGCCGCTGCGGTCGTCCCTTTTCCATGCGTACCACAGATAGCAATACTGGCGCGATGCTCATTGGCAAATCTAGCCAGAGCAGCACCACGTGAGCAAGCAATATGAAGCTTTTCGGCCTGCTGTCTTTCGGGATTGGAGGCAGGAACAGCCGCAGAATAGACCACCAAATCTGCATCATATATATTTTCAGATTTTTGCACTAAGTGGATATGCGTGCCTCTTTTTTTCCAGAAATCCAATGTATTTTTGTCCGCTCCGGGATCGCTTCCACAAATGGTATGACCAGCACCGTAAAGATAATTGGCGAGACTATGCATGCCGGCACCGGCAATTCCGATAAAATATATTTTCATGTGAGTATGTTCTCCCCCAAAATAAAAGGCGCGGCGTATTGCCGAAAGGCAATAGCCGCGCGCGCAGGGCGTATGCAATAGCCCTGCACACCATAAAAATTAACTAACCACCGACATTGCTTGCGCCACAAAGTGGATCATCGCCGAGGCATTCGACAATACCAAAGAGATATTCACCGGCGTTATCATTGCTTTTATATGTATCTACAACTAAATAATAGGTGCCAGCAGACAAATTGCCTTCGACCCATTTATCGCCGCGCGCGAGACATCCGGAAGCATCGGTCGATTTTAGAAGATGCATATCGACATCGACATTGCTGGAACTAAGCGCAAATGCACGTATTTTGGTATTCTTGGTCAATTCCAATTTATAGTAGATTTCAGGTCCGCCTTCATTTGTATTTGTACAATTACCGGAATATTGGGTTATCACATTTGTTCCCTTATTTGAATTATTGCCATGTGTGTAAGGAATTGAATCAATAATATAGGGATCGGATTTGGTGCCGCTGCCCATATAAGGAACGACAGCATCGGATGCGTCAACACCTTTGTACATGGGCTTCCATGCGCGATCGAGCATTTCGAGGGCATAGCGATTTCGCATATTGGCACCTTTTTTCATCCCCGCATCGGAAAAGTCGCATCCGCCATTTGAACTGGAATGGTGAAGATTATCGCCGCTCAGCCCGTAATTGATATCTTTCAATTTTTGCTGTGCCAGCTGCAAATTCATGTAAGGCACCTGATATTGCTCGGCGAGCCCGCGTGCGACGGCATCGAAAACGGGAACAAAGTAAATGGGATTCAACCCGCCAGAGGCAGGCTTATCCGTGCGTATACCGGTTCCAATGAGCAGTGGGATGACGCCTTTGTTCATCATGGTATTCATGCCCTTTTTGACTTCTCTGTAATACCATTGAAGCGTCGCAAAATAACCGGTATCGGAGGTTCCTGTCGGACGTTTATAATCGAACCATCCGATGTCGTTGGAACCATAGCCATAGAATGCAAAGCGTGGCGAGAGTTCATTGATTTCAGTTTCGAGTGGGCCGCCATTGGCCCAGTATGCGGTTTTGCCGAGCTTGGCACTCTTCGATTCTCTGTTGTAGGAATCGGTGGATGATTGGAATTCATTGATGGCACTCTGCAAAAATGTAGCACCGTTGAGATTTGGTTTGGTCGATTTGGAATTGGAATAGCAAACCATGAATACCGCGCCACAACCAGCGGATGAATCCATGTGTGAATCGCCGACTTTGATAAAGACGTTATTCTTCATGGAACCGCCTTTGGCAGCGATATTTTTCATGCTTTGCACGACATAGGGTGTGACGGGCGAAAGGATGCTGTCACCCGGATATCGCGTCGGTTCATTTTTGGGTGCAGCCTTGCATTCACCTTTATCACAGCCATGGTCGCATTTAGTAACAGCCGACCAGACACGGCATCCGGTACTGTCTGTCGTACAAGTACGATAACCGTCACCGCTGCATTCTTTTTTGCCGGAATCGCAGGCATGCGCGCAGGCGCAATGGCCTTTGTCGCACCCATTGGCACATTCTGTCACAGCAGACCATTCGTAGCAGCCATCCCCATTGCTGTCACCGCATGTTCTAAAGCCATTGCCACTGCATTCGGCGGCCCCATTGGTGGTGCATTCACTGGTACATCCACCGCAAGTCCCATCCGTACATTTCTGCCCCTGTGGGCATTCAACAAAGGAAGACCATTCCAGACAAACATCGTCATTAAAATTGGAGCACAGCTTAAAGCCTTCTTTGCCATTCTCCTGAGCGCACGTCTTTGCATTGGCTGTATTGCATTCGTTGGTACATGTCGGCGGGGGATCGGATGTATTCGAACAAACGCCGTTTAAGCATTGTTCGCCCGCATTACAATTCTGAGGAACCCATTCGTAACAGCCGTCACTGTTGGTATCCAAACATGCCATGCTCGTATTATCCTGGCATATTTTATCTCCTGGTGTACAGGTACTTTGGCAGCCTGACGGCGGCTCAGTTATCTTCGAACAAACGCCGTCTAAACATTGTTCATCCTCGTTACAATTCTGAGGAACCCATTCGTAGCAGCCGTCACTGTTGGTATCCAGACATGCCATGCTCGTATTATCCTGGCATTTCTTATCTCCAGTCGTACATTCATTCTGACAGCCTGAGGGAGGATCTATTTTTTTAGTGCAAACGCCGTCCGAACACAGCTCGTCTTCATCACAATCTTTAGAAACCCATTCATAGCAGTCATCACCATCTGCATCCTGGCATGCCATACTCGTGTTATCCTGGCATTTTTTTTCACCGGGGGTACATGCATTTTCACATTCGTTCGGGAGGGGATCCGAGTGTCCCCCACCTCCACCGCCGTCTGCGCTATTCCCATGAATATACGCATACGAAGCATCATCGTCACATCCGGCCATCACCAGGATCGCGGCAACACAAAGAGCACTTAAACGACGCATAGTACCTCCTCCCATTGAGCAAAGTTTTCCGAATGCCATTGAGCACACCGAAAACAGCATGTAATCTTTGGTTAGGATAGCACAATTATTGACTGGAACAAATCGAGATCGAATTTACTGGAACAAATCGAGATCGAAATCTTCCGGCAATTCATCGCCGAGCTGTTCATCGACAGAGTCCTGGATTTCGTTGAGCTGATTTTGCAATGCCGAATGTGAATCCTTGAGCAGCACCAGTGTCGATTTTTTAAGATCACTCAGGCGGCTTCGCTGTTCAATGCGCAGGTCGCGGAGTGTTTTCATAATTTTTCGTTGATTTTCCTGAATTTCAGAGAGCTGAGTCTGAATGGAAAGCATGGCCTCAATGAGTGTCTGAACATCATTCATGGCATTCGTTCTCGTGAGTGCCGTAAGAAGGGAATTTGCATTACCGGCCATCGTTTTCTCCCAGTTTTACACGTTTCCAGACGTCCTCAAGTTCATCCGGGGATAGATCCTGCATTTGCCGCCCCGATTTTTGAACCAGAGCTTCGAGCGCCCGATAACGGCGTTCAAATTTCATCACCCCCGAAAGGAAAGCACTATCGGAGTCAATTTGCATTTTTCGATTAAAATTGACAAGTGCGAAATAGAGATCACCCACTTCTTCTTCAATATGCTGCCGTTCTGCGCCCTCATTGAGAGCCTGCCGAATTTCGGCAAGCTCCTCATCCAGTTTATCGAGTACGTCTTCCGGAGTTTTCCAGTCGAACCCGACGCCGGCAGCTTCCGTAGAAATCTCGAGGGCACGCTGTGCAGTTGTTGGATGCCAGCTCATTTAACGCCCATACTGACCGAACTGAGCAGGTGGATTGTTGACCATGAGGGGAGGCTGGCCCGTCTGAATAATGACATCGCGCCAGAGATCACCTTCAGGATCGACGACATTTCGGCGTCCAATGGACAATTTGATGGGGACATGAACATAACGGTCATGAATCATCGACATGAGTACACCGGTTTTTCCAGACATTGCCGCATGAACAGCATTTGCCCCAAGACGCGAACAATAAATCGAGTCATTGGGATTGGCAGCACTCCCGCGAATGATATAGCTCGGATCGATATACTTAAGGTTGATGGGCAGTTTATCGCGCTTTGCGAGCTCTTTAATGCGATTCTTTAGGAACACACCAATATCGCTCAAGACCTTATTTCCCGAAGCATCGACATTGCCAAGATCTGCAAGGTGGTTCTGTCCTGCACCTTCGGCGACGAGAATCACTGCATGATGGCGGCGTTCCAGACGTGTTTTGAGGTTTTCCCAAAGACTGTTGGGCCCTTCGATATCGAACGGAACTTCGGGAATGAGTACAAAATTCACATCATTCGATGCAAGCGCCGTATTGGTGGCAATGAAGCCGGATTCACGGCCCATTACCTTGACGAGCCCTACGCCGTTGATGGCACCGCTGGCTTCGACATGAGCCGCATCGACCACGCGGACTGCCTGCGAAACTGCAGTTTCAAAACCAAATGAGCGCTGAATAAAGCTGAGATCATTATCAATTGTCTTAGGAATACCGATGATCGAGAGCTTTCGTCCTCTTCTCTGGGATTCTTCGAGGATCGCTTGTGCACCATGCTGTGTGCCATCACCACCGATGGTAAACAGAATGTTGATATTCATCTGTTCAATCGAGTCCATGATGACATCGGTTTGAGAACCACCTCGTGACGATCCGAGCATGGTACCGCCATCCTGATGAATCGATGATACCATTTGGGGATCGAGACGAATCGGCTCATAGCCATATTCTGGCAAGAATCCGCAATAACCATAGGGAATGCCCAAGATATTGCGCACACCATACTGATACCACAGCGTCATGACCAGAGAGCGGATCACATCATTGAGCCCGGGACAAAGTCCGCCACAGGTCACGATGCCTGCACAGACTTTTTTGGGGTCGAAGTAAATCTTCTCACGCGGACCTGCTTTTTCTATAAGTTGGGTCACTTCAAATGAAGAATCAATCCTCTCACATCCGGGGGTGAGGCATTGATCAATATTGTAGATAATTTTTTCATCATCGTTCACAAAATTGGCGACAAAGTCGTTGATGCGAGTCGAAAGATGAATGGGGGACGGCACCTTGCACGGGCCAAGTGTTTCAATACTAAAATCGAGGAATTCTGACATGGGAACTCACGGCAAAAGGGAAAAAACATTTTAAAGACCTGCGAACACCAGATCTTCACGCTAAGCCATATAATACCAAATGAAGATGGATTCAAACCCTATGTTCACAGGCAAAGATACAACCGTAACTGTTCAGCCCTGGTGTACGCCCCAGGTTCCCCAAATACTTGAAATCTCTTTAATTTATTATGCCGAATGCATCATGCTGAATGCATCATGCTGAATCATTTTGCAAAACCAAAGGCATTATCCCAATCCTCTGAGTATGACATTTCATTATGCATTCATAATTATGCATTAACGAATGGTATGAGCTTTCAAAAAACAAGCATAGGGGCTGAATAGTAACCATAAATCATACCATTTCCCTAAAGAATATTTACTTCTGCCTGCTGCCTGCTGCCTGCTGCCTGGGTTGACTCTGCTTCAGTCCTTTAGATTACAATATGGGCTGAACAGTCACCCTAAAAATATGTGAAAATAAATGGGAATAGAATCCATTTTGTCATACATTTACGGGAGAGATAAATGTTCCCTTTAATGGAAAGGAGGAATCGATGGAAAAAGTCATTGTATCTACAGAACTGGCCCCAAAGGCAATAGGTCCCTATTCGCAAGCCATACGTGTTGGAAATCTCGTTTTTTTGTCTGGCCAGCTGGGCGCCGATCCTCAATCTGGCGATTTGAAAGAAGGCATTGTCGCACAAACACAACAATCACTCGACAACATTGGTGCCATCCTAACCTCACTTGGACTCAACTATTCCCATGTTGTCAAGACAACCGTTTTCGTCAAAGACCTCGATGATTTTGCCACTGTCAACGAAGTGTATGGCAGCATTTTTAAAGATGCAGCCCCCGCACGTTCTTGTGTCGAAGTCAGTCGCCTCCCCAAACGCGCACTCGTCGAAATCGAATGCATAGCCATCTATCCAGAGTAGTCATGGATCAGGAAAACAAAAAACCCATTACAATAAAACGCTACTCCAATCGAAAGCTCTACGACACCTCACAAAGTCGCTACATTACTCTGGCTGAGCTTGGCGAACTGATTCGCCGTGGAGAGAATATCGAAGTCATCGACAATGAGACCAAAGCGGATTTGACCGAAATGACGTTGACCCAGATACTCATTGCACAGCAAAAACAGAAGCAAAATGGCATTCGCAATCTGGTCCAGACTCAGGCAGAAATTCTTCTGCAGCGCATCAGTGTGCCCATGCAGCAGATCAGGGACGAAGCACTTCGGCAGGTCGAAAAACAGGTCAGCAAATTCACCAAAAAACAGGAAACTACTGCGACTTCCGATTCCCAAACGCCGAGTTCAACCATCTCCGAAGCAGAAGATCACCCTACGCCTTCTTTGCTCAACCGCCTGGAATCCCTTCGAGCCAGTTCGGACGAGAAATTGCTATCTCTTTTGCTCGTACAAAGACAGGAACAACTCGAAAGCGAAGTTGCAGAGCTCAAAGCAGAGACATCGGAACTCAAACGCCGGCTGGAACTATTGGAACGTAAGGATGACGACACTTATTAATGCGGGAATGCGGAATACCCGAGTGTTTTCTAAAGCTTCACAAGCCACATAAAAAACGTGCTCTGCATGCACGCGTGCTTAATTGCGAATGAATTATGAACTACACGAAAAGACGAAAAGCCCTTCGCCAGGCATTACAAGGCGATATTCTCATTTTATCGGCGGCTTATGCCCCCCGCAATTATGCAGCCAATACTTATCCTTTCCATCAGGATGCAACATTCCGTTATTTTACCGGATTAAAAGACCCCAACGCAGCACTGCTTATCGAAGATTCCGGCAAGGAAACACTCTTTGTCTCGGTTCCCGATCCCGATGATGTGATATGGACCGGCCCCGTTCCCTCCCCCCGGGAACTGGCTGACCGTGCAAATATCGAAAACACAGCCGATTATGCAGATCTGGGTAAACATCTGTCTCTCAGCACGCTCTGGATCGAGCCCTACGATTTCCAGCTCAAACTGCGGCTCGCGTCATGGCTGGGCTTATCGGCAAAAGACCTTGCATCACACGCCTCGCGTGAACTGGGCCGTGCCATCATTGCACTTCGTTCGATCAAAGATGATGATGAAATCGCCGAACTCGATGCAGCCATTGCCCTCACACGACGCATGCTCGCCAATGCCCGTGCCGCCATCGAACCGGGCCGTCTCGAATCGGATATCCTCGCAGCATTACTTGCGCCAGCCATCGCCAAAGAACGCGCCCAGGCATTCGAACCCATCGTCACAACCCACGGCGAAACGCTCCACAATGAATCCTATTGTCACACCATTATGCCGCAAGACATGGTGCTCATCGACTGTGGTGCCGAATCGATCGAAGGCTATTGTGCCGATATCACGCGGACTTTCCCGGCAGGAGACAATTTTACAACGCGCCAGCGCGCCATATACAATGCCGTTTTGAGTGCCCAAAAAGCCGGCATTGCTCAAACCACCATCCAAGGCACATCCCAATATGACGTGCACATGGCAGCCTGCCGGGCACTGACCATCGCGCTCCAGGAAATCGGCCTCATGCATGGCGATATCGAAGAATCGCTTGCCACGGGTGCCCATGCGCTCTTTATGCCACACGGCATTGGCCACATGCTCGGCCTCGATGCACACGATATGGAAAACTTCGGCGACGATGTCGGCTATGCACCGGGCACTTCACGTTCCACACAATTCGGATTGAATGCACTCCGGCTCCATCGCAGACTCGAACCCGGATTTGTACTCACGGTCGAACCCGGCTGCTATTTTATCCCGGAACTCATCGACCGTTGGCAAGCCACTCACCATCTCGAGCAGTTCATCAACTATCGTGAACTCGAAAAATACCGTGACAGCCGTGGAATCCGCATAGAAGATGATATCCTCATTACCCCGAGCGGAAGCCGTGTCCTCGGCCCGGGCATTGAGAAATAATGCGTAATTGGAATGCCCAACCAAAGGGTGACTCAGAAACTAAAGGTGAGAGCATTCCAAATGCGTCATGTGTAATGGGGGATGCATCAGCCTGCAACCGCTTAGGTTAAGAGAATTACGATCCTTTAGGAAGAAATCTGAGAATCCATCAATTATCAATTGTTAATTATCAATTGCGAATTGCCCATTAAAATTCAGCCTGTATCAGCTTCGTCTTTAACGTATAGGTATCTCCCGGCTGTATGTATTCGAGCGTCGTTCTAAAGGTGTGATACCCCTCGCAAACGATGGCAATCCGCCGCGTTCCCGCCTGAATCTTCAGCGGCACTTCGGCTGTATTCTGGCCGCTGCTCATCGCCACATCATCGACGATAATGACCGCTTCTTTGGGGGTCACATCTACGAACAACTGAAAATCTGCCTCACTCGCCGGCACTGTGACACTTTGAGAACATCCCGCCAGACCTGCAGCTACCATGAGTATGCCAAGCGCTTTTTTCACGAGTTCCTCCTTATGTTGCGCAGCTTTTGCCTGACGGCAATACGCTCGCGCACGGCACCGCTATCTGCAATACGCGGTGCCATTTTTTATTTAACGCCATCTGTCGACGTGAAAATAGAAATTCGTCTTTTTCTCGATCCCCATGGTCGTATACTTGCCATGCCCCGGTAAAACCTGGACATCATCGGGAATCACCTCCTGCAGCAATTTGAGCGACTGCATCAGTTCTTCGCCAGAACCACCTTCAAAATCAGTGCGTCCCACACTATTTTTAAACAACGTATCCCCAGAAAAAAGCAGCTTTTCTTCGGGAATATAAAAACACACGCCCCCCGGCGTATGCCCCGGCGTCAGCAATGAACGCAGCTGTATGTCACCCACAGAAAACTCGGGGTCTTTGGCGAGATCGATTTCCTGTGCAGGCATCGTGCAAGAGGGCACGCCAAACATACGAGCCATATCCGACAAAGAATCCGCTACAATCTGATCCTTGCTGTGATAAGTAATTCTGGCTTCCGGAAAAGCCTGCTTTATACCTTCGGCACCGTAGACATGATCGATGTGTGCATGCGTAATCAGAATATGCGAGACTTTGGCACCCTCTGATTTGAGCGCATCGATCAAAGTGGGGACTTCGCCGCCCGGATCAATCACAGCAGCAATCTTTGTCTTTTTGGAAATCAATAAATAAGTATTTACCCCAAAGGAATTCATACAATAGCGCATGACCTTGACATTGGGTGTCTCAAATTCGTCGTTGTAGTGTAGCATAGGCGATTGAACGTAAAAGTTTATGTTGCAATTGGAAATTATCCGAAAACTCTGGGATAAACACTCAACTATCCCAAAGCAGTAGGTGTTTAATTCTATCCTTCAAGTTTGCCAATATAAAAGTGATTCCATCTGGTAACTGTTCAGCCTGGGGGCTCATTCCAAAATGTAAAACGCCCGGCGTATGGCAGCCGCCATAGCCGGGCGCATGTCTGCCGTATGCCGTCAGGCATAGGCTGACCATTAAACACCACGATCAATTCTCGGAAACATCCACTTTGATGGAATTAAAGGTGCAAATGCCTTTGTGAACCTTGCGAGTAACCATCCATGTATATTCGCCAGGATCCCCTTTGCAGGATGCTTTAACATTGACATCGCCTTCCCCTCCATTTTCGAGAATTTTATTTTTAGAAACGACGCAGTTTGGCCCATCAATCGAAACGACCAATTCGCATTTGCCGCCGGCCTCGGCGAGTATGTAGCCTGTGGCATCGATATTAATTTTTGTACCTGCATACGTTTTTTCAAACATGCTCACGAAAGCAGCCGGAGCCTGTGTGACCTGCTGAAGATCTTCGAGCGCTTTAAAGGCCAGCTTAATCTTATTTTCGGGACGATTGACGTCGACAGCTTTCGTTGCGACAGAAGACTGTCCGGCGGTATCCGTTACCGTGAGTGAGACCGTATATTTCCCCATGGTACTATAGGCATGTTTGACATCATGACCTTCGGCTTTCTCGCCATCGCCAAAATCCCAGGTATAGGAATGAACCGTCACACCTTTGGGGATTCTGGTCTGCTTGGCTGTAAACTGAATTGCTTCATTGAGCTTGGCACTCTCAATATTCGGGCCAGCATCCGCAACAATTTTACCGATTCCAAGTGGCACAGAATCTGTGTTCTGGTCTTCATTGGCAGCAGGTTCCGGCACATTCTCTGCAGCAGGCGGAACCTCCGCAACAGCTTCATCTGCTTCATCATTGGCATTGGCATTAGCTCTGTTTCTTGCTGCATCCCCATGCCGTCTTTCCCTTGCGGCACCATGACCATGCCCTGTTGGCGTATCCGTGTCGGCGACGGCAGCTTCCGGCGAAGGATCTTCGACGGCATCCGGTACAGGCTGAGCGTCAACAGCTGCTTCTGCAACTGGTTCCGATTCCGGAACTTGCTCGTCCACGGCCTGCTCAGGCGGTTCTGGAACTTGCGTATCGACGACACCTGCTTCATCCGTATCATCGATCATATTGTATTCATCGTCATTCGCTTCGGCAGGCTGTGCAACAGCCTGTGCAACATCCCGCGCAGCCAAAGCCTGGGCATCTGGCTGAGGCTGCTGGGCTTTTTCGGCAGCCAGAGCTGTAAATCTTTCCTCTGCCATTCCCGCAATCGCAAACAAGGCTGCAGAAACAACGATGAGTGCTACAAAAATACCAAGATATCTTTTACCAGTTTTCCGGGTTTCCATAATACAGAAAAGGATACCCAAAACAGCACCGACGATTGCAACAATTTTTAATATGGACATCATGACCTCCAAATCAGATCAATTCACAGAATCCAATCCGAATGATTTTATCACAGTCACGTTCAAACGCGTAGAAAAATGCATTCACACAAAAAAGCCGCCTCTAGGGCGGCTTGTTTCAAAACATTTCAGTTCAGATGCTACTTAACAGCATCGCGGGCTGCCTTATCTGCTGTTTCAGCATCAAAGCCTTGCTTCATGAGGTCTTCTTTGATCGACTTGATGAGTGCTTCACGTTCGGCATTTGCATCAGCCGCAGGAGCGGGGGCTGGAACTTCAGCTGCGGGAGCAGGAGCTGCAACCACTGGGGCTGCTGCAGGTGCAGGAGCGGGAGCGGGAGCTGCAACCACTGGGGCCGCTGCTGGAGCGGGAGCCGGAACTTCGGCCGCCGGAGCCGCTGCTGGAGCGGGAGCTGGAACTTCGACCGCCGGAGCCGCTGCAGGAGCGGGAGCCGGAACTTCGGCCGCCGGAGCCGCTGCTGGAGCGGGAGCCGGAACTTCGGCCGCCGGAGCCGCTGCTGGAGCGGGAGCCGGAATGGCTAATCCTGCAGGGGATTCTTGCGATTCTGTAGGAATATCCGAAAAATCCAGACCTCGCTTTTTGACACCTTCATCCCCGGTAACAGTCGTATCCAAAGAGAGATAGGCAATCAAAAGGCTGAGCAACATAAAACAAACCGCAGCCCCCGTCGTCATGCGACGAAAAACAGGCGTGCCGCCGCTTGCCCCAAAAACCGTATTACCACCACCACCAAAAGCAGCACCTAAACCACCCGATTTACCAGGCTGAAGTAAAACGGTAATGATTAGAAAGATACAAACGATTGCAAAAATAACGTAAATCAGTGTCATATCTGACTCTTTATGAGAAAATTTTAAGTATTATGCGCTTCAGACTGGCAGCAAGAGCACACCCACGCCCAAAAGCGGCGCACTTTACTAAAGTTTATGCGAATGAAATGCAAGTTTTTATTCATCCTTTTACTATTGTTCGGTAATTATTCAGCCCTCATGCTCTTTCTGAAGCTTAGAGGATGAACCATTTCAAGGCATCAGGCGTGAGGCATTAGGCATGAGTGGCTCATACACGAAGCAATGGCTGTTTTTAGAAATCATACGATTCCTCAAGGGATACTTTCTACTGCCTGATGCCTGTTGCCTGATGCCTTGGCATTGAAGCGACTTGTGAAAAATGCTCAGCCCCCGACTGAATAGTAACTCTAAAATTGTGACAAAATGTCTCCATCGTCAAAAAAATTTTATTTTACGGGATGAAATCACTATGATGAAGGCAGTATGACGTTTATGGGGCATTCCCGGCCCTTTGGACGCTGCACTTTATCCAAGCAATCTCTTGTCAAACGGCTTTGACAACCATTTACACAGCAAGGAATACACGTATGAAAAGATCTTTTTTGGCGACATGCGCGCTCATGGGGGCATCTGCTTTCTTTTTGACCTCGGCAACCAGCTGCGATCTGGATGGAAATGATCTGGGAAAATACATTGGTCCCGACACCATTGGCGGCATCGTCAATGGCATGGCAGGATGCCCAAATCTCGAGGCTCAATATCAGGAAGCCCTGAACTCCGAAGGCGAGCTTATCTCCATCGATCAGTTAAAGCAAGGTATGGCCGATGGTACCGTGGGTTTCTCCATGGCCATGTTGCTCAACAAATCCGGCGTCAACAAGCTCTTCGCGGCTGCCACAGACTTCAAATATGAAATCGATGTGTCGGTAGCCAAAGTCATCTTAAAACTGCCCACCATTCAGTTGGATGGATGCCCAAAAGATCAGCTTATAAAACTCCTCGAAGATGTCCAAAAAGATTCCGCTTTTTATAACAGCTATTATGCCGACCAAATTCGACAGAACAATGAAATCAGCTGCATTACCATGGATCTGCCGGTTCAGGTAAAATCCCTTATCAGCGACACCACCTACGGCGTCAAGGTTGCTCTGCCTATCTATGGCAAAATTAAAGGCGACAATCCCAGCAATGCCGAAGATTATGCCAAGGGCCTGCGCACCTCTATCTTTGCCGACCTCAAACATGCTCAGCTCATCGATTTTGCAGGTATCCCCCAGGCCGCAATCGATATCATTAACCTCGCATGGCAGCAGTTTGTCTCAAATCAATTCAGAAATGTCAGCCTCTTCGATATCGGTGCATGGAATGTCGGTAATGGCGACATCAAACTCATCGCAGGCGCCCCAATCGTCAAATCGGACAGCAAGGCCATTCAGCTCGGCGTCTATTCCAATGTCGTCTATGCACGAAATTCCACCACGGCTATCGACTATGCGTTCCCAGACAATGCCGACGTCGGCCTGAACATCCACCCAGACCTCATCCGCGGTCTGCTCGCCAGAATGATGAAAGAAGGCCACATCACTTCGGATACCAAACTCGAAAACAACGATTTCAAAGTCACCATGACGAACATCGCCAAGGAATATCCCGAAAATATCCTCCTGACCTACGACTGGTACAACCAGAATCCGCAGAACTGGGGTAAATATTTCAGCCTCGCCTTCAGATTGTGGAGCAATTCCTCTATCTGCGGCTATGTCGATCTCATCGCCGGTTTGAACGCAGAAATCACCGAAAAGAAATTCTCCATCGGCGTCGGCAACGTCCATGCCGGAAAATCCGATGGCACCATGTCACTTTTCGCAGCCGGAATCAACGCAATCACAGACTCCGCCTTCTTCCATGGCATCCTCGACTACACGACGGTATCCTTCAACTTTAATGAAATCGGCGTCTCCACCAAGAAAGAAGATGAATCTGGCGAGTCCTTGAAAAACGCAGAAATGGGCGCACTCAAGTTCACAATCGATGGCAACGGCATCAGCCTTTTCCTCAACTTCGTCGATCTCTAAGCTTTTAAACCATTGTTACAAAAGCACCTTTCGGGGTGCTTTTTTTTTGCTTTTTTGTGCACGGCTATCTACGATACGCCGCGCTTGCGCCGCTCCTAACGAGCGGCGCAACTCGCCTATGGGCGATTCGCCCATACGGCTCGTTCATCTATTTTGAGGATACACATCATGAAAAGGCCACGTTTATATGGGATAGGGATGATCTTTGGATGCCTGCTTGCAATTCAGGCATGCCAGAAGGATGAACAGCCAAATCGAGAACAACCCTCTGACCTCCCCTGCGACAAAGCTTTTGTGAATTCATGCGCCGACGAAACCCACCTGCAGACCTGTTTTAATGGCTACGTCAAAACGACGCCATGCCGCGATGGATGGCACTGCACAACACTGCCCCAAGGTGCAACCTGTCACCCCAACGATTCCTACATCTGCTCAAATGGCGAAAAGCGATGCAGCACCGATGACGAAATCCTGGTCTGCGACAGTCAATCCTGGAAAAAAACGGGAACGATCTGCGAATACGGATGTCTCGAAGGCCAATGCCTGAACGAAAATAAGACTTTCGACTATCATTGCGATGAGGGCAAGAAGATTTGCGATGGTTTTGGATATATTCTGACATGTTCCCAGGATAAGTGGCAAATGTCCGAGTCACCTTGTCCCTATCGTTGTCAGAATGGCAAATGCATCGAAAAGCCCAAAATCAACTGCACGCCCGAGCAATGCAAGGGAACCTGCCAAAATGATATTTGCATCACACACGATATGGACCAAATGCAAATCGGCGAAGAATGCGATCCCGACACATTCATCGAATTTTGCAGAAATAACTCGACAATCGCCTGCCAATACCAAAACGGTTCCACGGCACACATCGTCACGCAGGACTGCAGTTCATTGGGCGGATGTTCGGTGGTACTGCACGAGGACGCCAGCCAAAAACAGCGTTTGCGCGCCTTTTGCAGAGGTAATCAGGCAGACCAATGCACCAATGTCGGACAAAAAATATTTCACTGCACCACCTCCGAGAATTCCTCTTTGGGCGAATACTACCATGAAACTTACCAGGAATGTACACTCAACACGGATGGCAGCTTTACTCTGCTAAACAGTACCGATGCGTCCTTGTTTGGTTACTGCAGCGACAAAGGATGCGATCCACAAAAAGAACATTGTATCGAATTAAAAGAATTATATTATTGTGAGTATCATCATCGTTGTACAGATACATCGGGATTTGATTATTGCATTGATCGCGGCATTAATGGCATTCATACTGGACATGAAGTATGTACAAACGGCAGAACATGCGCCAGTGTACAAGGTGTAGAAGATTGTTATGACAAATGCACCGAAGAAGGCCGAAGACGCTCAATTTGCCAGAACCAGACAGATTCAGCAATTCAATATACGTTTACCTGTATAAAGGGACAGGACAATCAACTTTATGACGTGATATCCTCCGAAGTCTGTCCTGCAGGATGCAACGCCGGGGGAACGGCCTGTGCAGCAGACACAACCTGTTCACAAAATAATCACGACACATGTCAGGATGATATTCTTATATCCTGCCTGGATGGCACTCAAAAAACATACAATTGCCAGGAAGATGGCAAGAATATACATTGCATACAGACAGGAGACTCGGCCGTTTGCGCGCAAACCTGCACCAAAGCAAATGACATTCAAAATACATGTATCTCTTCTGGATTCGAAAGTATATCTATCGAGAAGAAATGTATTAAAGACACCTGGGGAAACCTCGTCCTTCAAACCATTAAAGAAGACAAGTGCCCTGGCCTTTGCGATGTCAATGGCACCACATGTGCCAAAAATTCGACCTATCCGGCCTGCACTGAAAAACAACTCAAAGAATGCCAGACCAACTATCACCCCTCTTACCGCTGCGCGCTCGACAGCCAAAATATCCCGCATTGTCTTGCAGCCTGCGAAAACGCAGACGAAACGACGGCTTTCTGCTTCCAAAAAGAAGGCGGTGACCAGGTCGAAGGCAACAATCTCTTTTACAAACAAACCCAATGCCGCACACTCTCGGATGGCTCAAATGCAACCATCGTCATCGAAACACAATGTCCCAAAGCCTGCGATGATGACAAGGGATGTGTCGAAGCGTGAGCGTTCAGTCGAGGATTGCGCACTACAATTTGACAGCTTGATCCGTTTTATGAGAAAATAAAGTCAACTTTAGATTTTACTAAAGAGGCAAAAAATGGCTTATATCAAGCGAGAATTGGAAAGAAAATATTAAGTATGAGCAGCGTCTTTAAGGCAGTGATGGTCACCGGCGCGCGTCAGGTGGGCAAATCGACAATGCTTATGCATCTGGCTGCTGCCGAAAATCGCACCTATGTTTCCATGGACGATGCCAAAATCCGCAATCTTGCCAGAACAGATCCTGCGCTGTTTTTTCAGACCTACAGGCCCCATTATTAATCGACGAGATACAGAAAGCCCCCGAATTATTTGAACAAATCAAGATCATTTGTGATTCTGCCGATAAAAGCGGACTTTTTTGGCTAACGGGCTCGCATAGCCTCAAGCTGATGAGAGAGTCGCGGGAATCGCTGGCGGGACGGCTGTGCGTTCTAAAAATGTACAGCTTTTCACAACGAGAAATTGCAGGTGTATACCCAGCAGAACCACTTGATTTTTCTCTCGATGCGCTGATCAGAAGGCAATCGCAATTCTCGCCAAATAACGTCGTGGATGTCTTTGAACATATTTGGCGTGGCGGAATGCCGGATGTACAGCATCTCGAACAGGAGCAGATGCAGGCATATTATAATTCATATATCGAAACGTATTTGATGCGTGATGCGGTCGATGATAATGGCATTAAAAATACAGAGAAATTTAGAAAGTACCTGCGGGCATGTGCAGCCTTTTGTGGTCAGTTGATCAATTATAACGATCTTGCACTTTCTGCAGACATTTCGAGCGTTACAGCCAAAGAATGGTGCGGAATTTTGCAGTCCATGGGAATTATTTTTTTGCTCGAACCCTATGCATCCAATGAATTAAAGCGACTGACCAAAACCCCTAAACTCTATTTCTGCGATACAGGACTGTGTGCCTATCTCTCATCCTGGACGAGCAAAGATGTACTCATGAATGGCGCAGCTTCGGGACATTATTACAAGAATTACGTCGTAGGAGAACTACTCAGAAACTATGCTTATGCCAAAGAATCCGTGAATCTCAATTTCTATCGGGATACAAATCAAAAAGAGATCGATCTCATCATCGAATCGGATGGCGTACTTCATCCGATTGAGATAAAAAAAGGAACAAATCCCGACAAAATGGCCATCCGTTCATTCAATGTCTTAAAAAACGCGCTCAACCCCGTTGGAAACGGCGGGGTCGTTTGTATGGCGGACGCGCCGTTTCCGATCGATGCCAATCACAGTCTCATCCCTTCGAATATAATATAGATATCATAATGGTGCTATCTCTCAGACTTAGGAACTTCAGACATTGGGATGTTTATATTATTCACAAAGTTTTTCCTTATCTAAAATACAGATATTCGTATAATTATTTTCCCACTCGGTCGGGTCAAAATTTTTACACTTGTCTGTCTCTGGGTCATCCAATTTCGTTCCAGTCAACATTCCGCACATTTTTGCTTTTTTATTTACCTTCCATTTTGAAATGTCTTGTTCAAAGGCTGTCGCATGATAAAACATCTTCTTCATATTGGTCACATTTGCAACATCCCAATTGTCTAATGGTTGATTAAACGTTGTGGCATTCTGAAACATCTGCTCCATACTTTTTACATTCGAGACATCCCAATTGTCTAATGGTTGATTAAACGTTGTGGCATTCTGAAACATCTTCTCCATTTTTGTGACATTCGAGACATCCCAATGGCCGATATCCTGATTAAAGGATGACGCATCACCAAATGTATATCTCATATTTTTCACATTCGAAACATCCCAATGGCAGATATTCCGGTTAAAGGATGATGCCTGATAAAACATGTAATCCAAGGATGTGAGCATTTGGGAATTGGGAATATCAATATCAGAGATAAAGAATGATGTCTTCATATATGCAAACATTTTATAATGTATTCCAACCGGACCGAAAGCTAAAACACCCCTAAAGGTGTTCGTCGTATCATCATTATTGTCGATATTAAGGCCAATATTGGTAATTCCATTTCCTCTAATCTTAACGGTATAAGTATCCTTTTTTGCGTATTTATGCTGTATTTTTAATACAAATTCTCCACCAGTACATCGACAGATTCCGCTAAGTGCATGTGCATCCTCATACTCTATTTCAGTAATTGACGTATTTATAGAACAAACTCAAGTTTCGCACCCAAATAATTCAAGCAATTACTTATGGTTTAAAGGTATTTGTATGAAAAAAATCGCCAATATTGCGTTTTCAATGGATATTGGCAATTTTCGAACGCCGTAGGCGTTCAATATTCATAGCCCCCGGCAACGCCGGGGGATCTAACGCATACCACACATTGGAACGCCGTAGGTGT
>OCTW011580070.1_pt1 | contig 28731 bp, 20 predicted proteins | sample 1539671 | NCBI WGS metagenome assembly OCTW01 (sample SAMN02144230, study PRJEB22623) | gut metagenome | biome: sheep rumen | host: Ovis aries | place: New Zealand | reverse complement strand
TCTTTGTTTATAAGAATTATATTTTCTTTTGATAAAAGTGTTGCAATAAGAAGAATAAGAAGAAAAACAGTTATGCCTGTAAAAACAGCAATAGCTATCTCCATTTAATCCACCCCCTTTACTCGGTTAAGGCTTTTTCTGTCAATGTAGCTTCCGATTATCATCAGAAGGACAGCAAGCGCAAAAACCAAACGACCGATTGTTGTGGAAAATAATGGTCTGAAATACATGGGCGAAGAGTAATATAGAAATAGAATAATTGCCGCAGGAAGGATATCCATTCCGATTATTGTCATTTTTGTGCTTGCAAACAAGGTTTTTATCTCTTTTCGCAGCATCATTCTTGAATTTATATTATTGGTTATAAGCTCTATTGATTCTGCTTCTGAACCGCCTACCATGCTTTGCATTTTAATGGCAGAGGCGACATCTTTTACATCAGCTGTCGGAATCCGCTCCGCCATATGCTCAAAGGCTTGTGAAATAGAGAATCCAAGCTGGATATCCGAATTTATCTGTTTGAATTCATTTTTTATCTCGTAATGAATAAAAGGACATTTACAAAGATCCTCTACAGCTTGCTGTAAGGTCATCCCAGCCCTTAAAGAGCTTGATAACTGTCTTAATGCTCTAGCATATCTTTCTTCAAAAGTTTTTTTGTGCTTTTTTTCGGTATAGATTACAATAAATTTTGGAACGAATAAACCGAGAAAGAAAACGATGATAGAAAACCACAGAGCTTTACTTAAGTACCATGCCCCTACAGAACCTGCAATTGAAAATAACAACATCAAAATCAGATACGTTTTGATCGACATTGCGCCGGGAATAGTAGCTAAATACTGTCTTTTCTTCTCGACAAAATTATCAATAAAATCATTATCCTTTTTATTTATTATGTTCTTTTTCTCACGGACGTTGACTATAACAGCCAGAAACACCAATAAGACGGATAATCCCGCAAAAAAGATAGCGTAATACATCTACCAAGTATCCTTCTTTCTTATTATCATTTATTATGTCTTTTTGAGAGCAAATATTTTTTCATCGATCTCGGCGCCATACGCTTTTAACCTTGATAATAATGTTTTAGGAACATATCCTGTTGCAGAAAATCCGTTTGGAGTATATGTAAAAATATCCTTTAGATTAATTCTGTAATCAGAAGCTCCCGAAACTTCCGTTATATGAGTTATAACTCTCTTTTTATTCCTGAAACCTATCTGAATGATCAAGTCCAATGCTTCTGCAACCTGAAGTGCTTGTGTTTCTGCAGTGAAACTGGCATTCGCCATACTGTAAAATATCGGGATCCTTGAATTGACCAGATTTGCAGGACTGTTGGCGTGAGTTGTAGACATTGAACCTTCATGACCTGTACTCATGGCAGATATCATATCAACGATAGTGCCGTCACGTATCTCTCCGACAATGATCCTGTCAGGATTCATTCTCAACGAGTTTTTTACCAAGGTTTTTATGTCGATTTTCATTACTTTACTGTTGTCGTTCAAAGATTCTTTTGCTTCCAGTCTTCTCACATTGGGAGATTTTAGCTGAAGCTCGCAGGAATCCTCGATGGTCACGATCATTTCCTCTTTCGGAATAAATCCCGAGAGCATATTGAGAAGTGTTGTTTTTCCTGTATTTGTGCCTCCCGAAACGATTATATTGGCTTTACCTTTAACTGCAGCGCGAAGAAAATCCAGCATCTCTTCACTTAATGTTCCAAGTTTAAGGTAATCACCGCCCGTCAAAGCCTTGTTTGAAAATCTTCTAATAGTCAATGTTGCGCCATCCACCGAAACAGGCGGAATAGTAGCGTTTACACGAGAGCCGTCAGGTAATCTTGCATCAACTATCGGAGTAGACAGATTGATCTGTCTTCCTATCGGCTGTACAATACGCTGTATTACATTAACCAGATGCTGCTCCGAATTAAATTTTACGTCAGTATTTATCTTTTCTCCGTTTTTTTCGATAACTATATGATCGTAGCGCAAAACCATTATTTCAGTTATTTCCGGATCTGACATAAATTCTTCAAGTGGACCGAGTCCGGAAATATTTGCAGAAATATTTTTTTCGATTTTCAGCTTGTCTTCAAACGAAACATCAAGCGTCTCTATTTTTTTGTGAAGCTGATTTTTAAGTTCTTCCGCTGAATTATCGATACCATTTAATGAGATGGTACTGAAATTTTCGGAACTGATCTCTTTTATCAAGGCGTTTGCTGTATCCTGTTGCTTTGAGTCAAGGATAACCGTCTCTGATTGTATTTTATCAGCTACATTCTGTTTTTCTTTTTCAACTTTACTGATTCTTTTTTCCAGAAGGCTCATCTTTTTGGCTCCTTATTTTTTTAAGAATGATAAGATTCCTTTTTTCTTCGGCTTAATCTCAAGATCTTCGTCGGTTATAACGGATATGATATCGGAAAGTTCCTTCGTAAAGGGAGCTCCGGAGTCAAAAACTGCCGGTATTCCTTTATTATTCGCCAGAATTATGCTAGGGCTTCTTCTAATTCTTCCGATACAAGGAAATTCTGAAACAGCTTCTTCGATATCTTTTACAGATACACCTGTTTCTTTTGCTGAAATAATATTATTGATAACAAGATATACCTTACTTTTATCAAAATCGGATATCTCATCCATAGTTTTGAGGAAGCTTTCATTACAGTTAACGGTTGTTACGTCCTGAGTAGCTATAAGAAGGATATTATCTGATAACTCAAGAGCAGTAAATGAAGAATCACGAGTGTTGTTGCCTGTATCACAGATTATATAATCGAAATCACCGTTTTCCTTTAAGTTCCGAAGCATTACCTCAAAACTCTTTTCAGGAATACCCATGCTATCCTTATGTATCAGCGGTGCAATAAGGCCATAGATCTCGACTTCATTATTCATCATAGACTTCTTGAAGGTTTTCTTTTGAAGAAAATGTTCAATTTCCTCTTTTGTGTAGTTTATATCCTTTGGGTCTATCCCTTCGCTTGTTTTTAAGTCTATATTGGCAAGCCAGTCGATCATTGTTGCACCTTTATGCGAAAAATTCAAGGTTGTCCTTATGTCTCCGAAATCAATATTGAAATCTACTATGCATACTCTGGTTCTGCGTCTGTCTGTAGTAGTAAGTGCAAGAAGTATTGCCAGATTCGCAGCTATAGTTGTCTTTCCAACACCGCCTTTAGCTGCATAAGTTGACACAACTTTACACTTATGACGCTGAAGCATAATATCATTATTTACAAGCTCTTCAATATTGTCTGTAAGATCGTCTCGGTTGATAGCCGCATTACGCACCAGAGCGCCTGCATCATCCACCGGAGTACCACAAATATGACAGAATTTTGTTTCCGGGAGTAATTTTGTTCCGCAATTAGCGCAAAATAGGGATTTGCCGGCAGTATTATCTTTTGGTTTTTCGACTTCTATTTCAGAATATTTGGTGTTGACAGGCACCGTACTTGCATTTGTTTTTACAGCTTCAGTCACAGCTGCATTATTTTCACTCTGCACTTCCTTATCGTCCAACTTTATTGTTTCAAGTTTTTTTAGCAATTCATATGAATCGTTAAAATAGCCGAGGTCGATAATTCCATTGTTAGTAAAAATAGAGCTGTCAGAATTTTTACGTTCGAGATATCCAACCAATTTCTGTCCTGTAGGAATAGTAAAATCGTCAGACATTACAACTCCGTTTACGACAGCTATTATATCATAATGACGTTGTGTAAGATATTCCTGAAGCTCTGAAAAATTAGTATATAAAAAAATTTCCGCATCGAGTTCTAGTTCCTCGCTTATTTCTATCCTGCTTTTTATGCTAGTGTAATAGGCAGATCTGTTATCTACTATCAGTACTTTATTCAAAATAAATCCCTCCGTTAATAATTATTGCTTTGTTGATGAATCCCCCGGAGCGTTATCTTCCGGAACGGGTACATCTTCTGTGTAATCAGGATCAGTATTGTTTATTATAATTGATTCTTCTTTTTCTCCTTCTTCGTTCACTACATAGCCTGAATGCGCGTTTTCATCCAGTACAGGAGACACGAGCGAAAAATAAAGCTTTTTATTGTTTGCTGCATTTATAAGGTCTAATGTATCATCAGGAGACGTTTCAAAAGTCACCTTAGAAACGGATTTATCATCGTTTCTTGCTATTATTCTCATGTTTTCAAACAAGAGTTTTGTTCCGCTTGCATCACTGGAATAAATATTTACTACAGAACCGACTCTTAATTCATCTGTGACAGCTGCTGTACCAGATATAGGTATAGTAACAGCCATTCCATTGCCGGATAATGACCTTTCAATGCTTGAACCGCTGGTCATAGCCAGATCAACAAGTGTCAGCGGCTGATTTTTTGAAACGTCATTAAGGAGATACTCATTACGCTCTATAACCTTAGTGTAATTCTCCCCGGTAATGTAGTAGGTTTCAAGACTCCCCTTTTGACCTGTTTTAATTATCTGATCATCTACCTTCATCGGTGATAACATACTCTTCTCGATCCTTGTACCAGCCTTATAATCATCATTAAATACATAAATAAAACCTTTTGTGGAATTACAGTATTTAAAGATCAATGTGCCTGTAACTATAGCGGATATAATCGCTAATATCATAAGAATGGTGATTTTACGGGATTTTGACATAATTAAATTCTCCTTTTTATACTAAAAAATTTTCCCTATAAATATTATAGCAGAAAATTTTTTATTTTTAAAAAAATAAAACAGAAAAATATCCCGACGTTTATTGCCGGGATATTTTTTACAGTATGATTTATGATTATACCGTAACTGATACCTGAGAGGATACTTCAGATGCGTTGTTACGCAGCATAAGATCGATCTTTTTACGAGTCAGTATCTCATCGATCTCGTCGTTTGAGGGCGGATCAAAGTTAAGTGCAGCTATTTTGACAAGAACGGGTTCTGCATCCAAGAAGTCATAACCTCGGGAAGTCTGGCAAATGAACCATCCTGTAGGTGATCGTGGGAACCATTTAACAATATCACGATCTTCAAACTTCTCTTCACGAGCTATTGTTCTGACAACTACAGTTATATCCTCAACTCTCTTAAGGCGTCCTGCAAAAACAAGACCTGCATTAGCCATGATTGAAGAAGGCATGTCAGCGATTTTTTGAGTTATTGCGATTACAAACAGACCATATCCGGCTGATTGGTCAAGTATCTCTTCAAATTCAGACTGTCCGCTGAGACTCAGCGCCGAACCGCCGCCTGTACCAGCAGTATCGTTGCCTGTAAGGACTTTGTTTGCTTCTTCGATGACCAGGACGGTCTCATACTGATCAGGCGCCTTATAGCCACCTTCCTGTGCTTTACCGTACTGATAAAATCCGGATGTTATTATTCCAAAAATAAAGTTTGAAAAGGTAGATTCTAGCCCTGAAGATTCCAGAACTGTAATATCATCGTCTCCGATAAGATCATCGATACCCATGCCATCTTCATCACCGAAAAGCCTTGATTCGATAGAATATTCTCGGTCAAATACTGAGAGTCGGTCAAGAATTCTTGCATAGGCATCTCTTTGGTCATTTCCGGCTCTGCCTTTGGGATTATTGGGGTCTTCGAGGGCTATCTTACATGATTCCATATGTTTGTATATTTTTTTGAATGTTACCTTCTTTGAAAGTTCAGGCACAATATCTTTCCAGTTCGGGTCGTCCATTGCATCAAATACTCCGGCTTTTTTATAGAGTGCAAAAATCGTTTCAGCCATCATTTGCTTTCCGCGTTCAAGAAGACCGTAAGCTCGACAGAAAATATCAATAAGACCGTCTATCCATTTCTGAGGAAATACACCGTAAGGAATCTTACATGGATTGAAATGGATCGGATGGAAATTCGGATTACCAAGACTGTAAAAATTGAATCTTTCAGGCTCGACGAACCTTGCAAGTGATCTCCAATCGGATTTAGGATCCATACAAACTATTCTGAATCTCTTTCCTGTTGATTTTCTTTTTGCTCGCGACAACTCAGCAATAAACCTCATCGCTGCAACTGTTTTGCCGGATCTTGATTGTCCTGTAAAGTATCCATGCATAAGCATAGACTCATCTATTCTGTAATCAAATGGTGTTGCATATCCGTTATTAATAGTATGTCTCTCTGCCGACAGAATAGTACCCATATAAATTTCGCCCTGCATCATCGATGGCACTGCAAATTTAGGAATATCGTTAACATCACTGAAAATACCGCCTTCTGAAGCTCTCGGAGGATGAGTATACGCAACAAGTTCACTTGGTAGCAAAACTGTAGCATATTTGTATTCGGATACTCCATAGACGGATGTTCTGGTTATATCTGCCGAAAAAGCTGTAAAATGATACAGCAAATGTCTTTGTTCTTCTGATTCAAGGTCAAGAACCTGAAGGGGCATCCTTAGAGCATGGTCGTTTTGCCATGATGACTTAGCAAGGGCTTTGGCTGCTGCAAGTCCATCCTGAGAAGCACATGCAATATACACGTATGTATAAAATGCGCCGTTGCCCTTTAACGCATTCTTTAATCTTTCGTTTTCATAATCCAGTATTTCAAGTATATCTTTTACCTGTTGGTCAAGCCATTGATAGGACTTACCATAACTGATTGAAGGTCCAAGACCCATTGAACCGCCAGTAGAGGATGCAAAAGCTCCTGATGTACCCATAGACTGACCTAAACTTCTGCCATTGCTGTCAGAAATACTCTGCCCCTGAGAAACGGATTTACTGGAGCCAGAGCTCATAGATGAGCCCTGTGAAACATTCTGTGTATATGATTGAGATGATGTCTCTCCAAGTGACATTCCTCTGCTTATGCCCTGAGAATAGCCTTGTGACTGAGAGTAAGACTGTCCATAACTGTCAGAATTTGAAATACTGTTAGTAACGGACTGAGATACAGAATCAGATGCAGACCTTGAATAGCCCATACTTTCCGAAAATCCTTCTGACTGACCGAGGCCCCAAGATTCGCCGGAACCTACGGATTGACTTTGAGATGTTCCGACAGATTCTGATATGGATTGACTATCTCCCTGACTATATGATGAGCCCGAGCCATAACTTTGTGAGAATCCCTGGTTTTGGCTCTGAGAAACACCCATACCCGAGGATTCGCCGTATGAATAGCTTTGACCCCAACCGTTAGAAATACCCTGGGTACTAGACAATGATTGTCCTGTTCCTATAGACTGACTGAATGATTGTCCGTTAGTAATGCCTTGTGACTGAGATGAGTTAAAACCGTAGGATTCGTTGATAGAACCACCATGTCCGAAGCTCAGACCTTCGCTTGTTGACAATCCTTGTGATAATGAACTGCTGGAACCCCAATTCTGGCCCTGTCCAAAAGAACCACCCTGACTAAAACTATTGTTGTGTGAATAATTATTTGAATCGCTAGAACCGTAGGATTCACTGTTACTAATATTCGAGGAAATACTGGAAGAATCACCGTTGGAAAATGACGTACCGTTTCCGGAGCCAGTGCTGCCATTGACGCCAAACAAGCCCATAGACATATTATCAGAAGTATTCCATGATCCACCATAATTATGTGATGAACCTGAGCTTTCGGAACTACCGGAGGAGGTTCCTATGTTTGCGGATGTACCGTGTGACCATCCATCTGAAAATCCTTCTGAATTATTCCAGCTGTTTCCCTGATTTACACTTTGACCAAAACTCTGACCTATCGATGAATTTTGAGATGCACCGTGCGAAAAGTTCTGACCTTCGTTCCAACTTTCGCCATGTCCGAAATTCATTGATGTGCCGCTCGATATAGAGTTTGAAATTGATGAAGACTGACCTAACGACTGATTGTATGATTGGCTCTGACTAAAGCCTTGTGACTGGGATATCGAGCTGTTGATGCTCGAACCGCGATTTAAGGATTGACTGGTGTTTTGTGATATACTAGCTCCGTATCCCTCGGAAATGCCGGCACTCTGATTAATACTCTCACCAACATTAACAGATGTTCCATGAGAGTAGCCGTGGTTTTGGCTGAGTCCAAAACTGTTAGAAACATTATTGCTGATACTATGATTAAGACTATTGGATGTGTTGTGTCCAAAGTTTTCGGAAACACCCTGAGTAAGCCCTTGAGTATGTCCCTGAGAAATTCCGAGACTTTCACCAACACTATGAGTAAGCGATTGTCCGTGGCTTACGCTTTGTGTTATAGATTCAGTGTTGGAAATTGTATTGGAAAATGAATGACCGGTGGACTGCCCTACAGCCTGACCGTAATTCATACTGATTCCGTTGCTCAGATTCTCGCCGTATCCCGTATTGAATGACTGTCCTGTTCCATGTGAAATAGTAGATGAATCGGAATAAGCCTGATTCCATCCCTTTGAATTCGATGTATTTGCCATGTACATCATGGGAATACTCAGTGAAAAATTCAGACTTTTTGTACCCTGCAGCTGTTCATTCCATTCGGACATATTCATCTGATTTGCCATACTCCACGCAGAAAGCGTGTCCATTTTCACAGGGGTAGAAAGGATCTGTATAACATACTCGTAATCAGACATACCAAGAATTATTTCTTCGAGAGTACCTGAACCATCGGGATTTTGAGCTTTGTTATCCATTGATGTCTTGGAAATGCTTACTCCCTGGGAATTTGCCTTAGGAATTCCTCTAACAGCTGTCATATAGTCCATATTGAACATCTTTTGTCTCAGCCATTCAGTTTCTTGCTGTTGTATGTGAGACATATGGATAACTTTATAAGTGCCTTGCAGAGCTGCACCAAGCGAAACATAGTCTGTATCCGCTATCATTTTTGCTTCTTCAAGGTCTTTTGAAACGCCTTGAACTCCATATAGGAAAAGCAAGCCCAACGGAGGATCCATTATATTAGCTATTATTGTAACAAAATCAATCTCATTTTCATATAGGGCAGCAAGCACCTGTGAATGCATGTCCATAAAAGCCTTTGACTCTTTGGCTGATTTCGGCAGCCTTTTTACCCTGTAAAATTTCAAAGCTTTATAAACGGTGTTTTTTTCGCCGCTCGCAGGATTCATGACCTCTACTTTATAACAAAGATATTTTATCGGTCTTTGGGGAACAGATTTCGGTGAATTTTCATCGACTTCTACCCAGGAATCCAAGATCCTAAAATCATCAGAAGGCATAGTTGATGTTTTAGGCCGTAATATCTCTTTGATCTCGAAAACTGATAAAGCCATTTTTCATGCTCCTCTCTATGCTTATCTGATAGAACGATATTGAAGCAAAGCTTTTTCTTTGCTTGTTGTCCTTTTTTTGAAAGTAAATATTCTTTTTACTTGCATTGAGATATAACCTATCGGTGTAGCTACAGCAGTAACCCATAATGCATTCTGCAGATATCCCGGCAATGCAGAAGACTGGCCCATTGTGATAACTTGATTATATGAAGCCATGATCTGTTCAGTAGATACATTTGAAACCAACTTGATAGTTATTCTCCAAGCAAGCAATAAACAATGATAGATTCCAATAAAAGCCAGAGTCTGGCTAATAATTTCTTTTCTCATGGACTTCATTATGAGTGCTTCAACTATTCCAAGTCCCCACATTGCAGCTGTTAACGGAGCTATAAGCCTCGTGCCAAACTGCGCAAAAATGCTTATACAAAACATTGATAAAAGTAGTACCAGGATCGGAAATCCAATAGCTTTAAGATAAGCTGCAGCTTCCTGAGAAGTCATTGACTGTTTGTATACTTCTTTTTTTACACCTTTCATATTCTCACTTCCTTTTAGATTATATGCTGTTCATCGCGTGTACTCATAAGTACCACATCCTTTATTGATAACACAGAGGTAATAACTGCGGCTATCAGGATTATAACGATGCTTATATTATGCGAAAGCATATAATAAAGATGATTAAAACCGTTTATATTAAACGCAATAAATGAATGTATGATCTCAGCCATGTGATCATCCCCTTCGTAATATAATTATACAAGAAAATGATATGCGATAATAATTAATTATTCGGCATATCAACTTTGGTTTCTTTTATTTCAACTATTGGTTCGATATCATTGTCTCCCCAATAAAACTGCCATTTTCTCTTCACATCGAAATTATTTGCCTGGAAATTTTTTGCTGTAGACAGATAGATTTTCGCTTTAACATTTCTTTTAGCAGCTTCTTTTTTCCACTTCGTGAGCTGTTTAGCCAAAGAATCCGCATTATTGTTATTGTTTGTCAGGAAATACATATTTCTTGTAAAATGACACATCTTATTGCATTTTTCAATAATGGTTTCATCAGCACTATTTCCTCGTTCATACTCAAAATAACACGTATAGTTACTTTCTTTGAAAACTGCAAGAATATCCGGAATATAAGTTACATTTTTATTTTTGTTTTTATCAACTATAAACGGATCTTTTCTGCAATCCATGCTTACTCGCGAGTAAAGTTCGCAGCTTTGCATACTTTGAGCAATAGCTTTGATACCATAACCATGATGAATATTATCATGTTCCGCCTGAAGTCTGTTTGCTTCGGCGATAACAGGCTTTTTATCATACATCATAGAATACAATCTGTTTCCAAGCTCAGTCATTCTTATTATCTTGACGTTAGCTTTGCCGACAAGAGGAATTGCTGTATTTTCCGAAACAATAACACCCATAGCCTGAAGTTCCCTTTCAGCCGTGTAAATCATAGAACTCAGACTGTCTTTTGTTTTGGTTTTATTCTTTTCGTCATTATAAAGTTCCTGAATTATCTCCATGTTTTCAGACAGACCTTTTTCTCCGATAATGGTGATAATGTCTTTTTGGACAGGAGAAAGGTCATTCAGTATTCTTCCCAGATCCATTTCAGCTGCAAATTTCTTTACAACATTATTTTGACGCTTCTTTTCTCTTGCCAAAGCAATTTTGCCATTAGAATCTTTTATTGGGATAGATTTTTCTGTCGGCATAAAAGTATCCAGTTCATCCATAGCATCGAGAATAAGGTTACTTACTCCAGCTTCATTGTCTATAAGCTCGATATTAGCGTTATTGTTTTTTATCTTCTGTTTTTCGTCATAATCCAACCTTTCAATTGCCTCTTCAAGAGCTTTTTCCTTGGCTTTCGACTTTTTATCCTCCTCATAATCTTCTGTATTTTTTTCGCTGTTATTTTTGTAAAATTCAAGTTCGTCGATCAATCCATCGATCATGTGTTGTTTTTCCTCAGCAAGATCCAATATTTGCTGCAAAGTCAACGATCTCTCCCGGTTATATTTTTTATAACTGTCGATCGACTGTATGATAAGATCTCTTATGTCGCTGGCACCCCATGAACCGCTGTTTGTACCAAGATTGATCTGTGATTTATCTTTTGACAAAATCAGTATACATAATTTTTTTGCGTTATCTTTAACGACCTCGTATTCATCCGCTTTGATTTTCCACTGATTTTCCTTACTTATCAGCGTTTCCTGCAGGGATTGGCACTTAGCTACAAGAGTATTGTACTTGTTAAGTAAATCGTTATATGCTGACATTTATACATCACCCATTTCTTTCTTCAGATATTCTTCCGGAGACCATTCCTTTAAATCAGTAATACTTACGCCCTTAACATGTTCTCCAAGACTGATCATATTGGCTGTCAGCTGATGACAGTCGTTGTATATTCTTGTTTTATCGTTTATTGCATTCTGCATATGTTCAGCTTTGTTTTGTGATATAGCTGCTGAAATTTCCTGTAAAAAAGAGGCTATGTCCGTATCGACCCAGCTTATTAAAAGAGCATAAGCCGGAGAATACTGTTTGGAAGGAGTGACAGCTTTTAGCTGCACGATAAGCTTGTTTACATCTTCAAGCAGTGTTTCATATTCGGGAACCAGATCAAGTGCGTCTTCCTGCCCCTGATCATATCGATAATTCAGGATAAGAATTTTTTCATATATATTTCTGGCTTCTATATAATAACTCATCAAATCAGAATACTCATTCTGATGTATTATATCTTCCTGACTTAATATCTGAGCTGAAACATTTCCGTTTTCATCGTAATCGTAGGTTGTAACCATTACCCCGTAAATCAAAAAAAGCATATATACGCACATAAAGCACATAAAAGCCTTGACTAAATATTTATTTCTTTTGTCTCGTTTTAGCTTTTTTTGTTCTGTATTATAAGCGTCCATTGTAAGCGCTTCAAGTTTTTCATCAAATAAATCATTATTATTTTTTTCTAATAGTTCTTTTTTATTTATCGGTTTTATTATTATATTAGAAAGTTCGTTTTTTTTCTTTTTTGTTTTTTTCGTTTTCTTTTTCTTTTTTATATCATCATCATCCGTATTTAGTCTTTCGTTTAGAAGATTAGCCATTTTTTCAGCACATCCTTTCGCTATCCGGGGAAATTAGTATAGTCTTCAGTGTATTCATCAGCAGGAAGATTACAATTATGCAGATATTCCACGGAATATGGATGTATCTCAGATACAAGCTCGTTTATAACATGTTCGTAGCCGCATTTCTCACAGTATGTTTTCTTTTTTACCATTTTTGTGTAAATAGAGCCGTCAATAAACACCGTTGAGTTAACACTGAGAACTCTTGCAGCTTCCCTGGCTTTATCACCATACAGCCTTACCCAAGGATAGTCAGTCTTGACATCCGGATCGCCCTCAATGAGGCGATAACTACGGTTGACAGCGATTTGGAAATTGAGAGTCGCCGAAGTCCCGTTATCGTAAAGCTCGGTCATTTTACATACAGTGCCAATAACATGCACTATATTTGAGACTTCGTTATGAGATTTTAGTATTTTTATACCTTCTGTTTCCAGAAGCTGATCCCTTTCATCGGAAGTCGAAAATGCATGTGACATATCCATAGTTTTTTCCATAAAAATAGGCGTTATCAAGGTATACATACCTACAGGCTGATTTCTGTATTCGCATTCAGGGCAGAACCATGAACGAGTAACGTTCATAGTTGTCAGTACACCTTTCATAGAGCAAAAATCCCATTTTTTAAAATTAGTCATCATTTTCGCTACTTTGGGATTTCCCGTTACTATGATAGGATCTGAAAATTCGATCCTGCGATTTTCGTCAACAAAACGCCTAACGACTTTCATGACCAGACGGCCCTGAAAGATTTCCGAATTCTGATTCATTTTTAGCTGCGGATCATTAAGGATCTGACCTAAGAATGATATATAGTTGGCCTTTGCCATGTGAACACCTCATTTAAATACTGTCTGTTTCCGAGAGACAGTAGATTGTATTACATCCTCGGCAATGTATCAAACGACGAAATTTAACGATTGTATAGAAGTATAAATATCCGAAAGTTCTGACGATAATTCTATCGCTTTATCACTCGTGATATCCTTATCGGATAATTCATCCGATATTTCCTGCAGTTTATCGATTGCATCCTGCCAATATGTAAGAGCATCTTCTCTCGTTCGGGAATAACTATCGGGTGGATAAACATATGTCAGATCCACTTTATCTTCCTTCAAAGTCTCAAGTGAAGAATCAATTGCGCTTATTTCATCTTCATACGAGCAAGAGCCATCAGCTACATTTTTTATTTTTGCCATGTGGGTATTGAGCTGTCCTGTGGCAACAGATATTTTATTTGCTATATACATTGAGTATTCAAGCTCAGACATATTGGTTTGCGTATAGTATTCGTTTTCAGTTTCGTTATTTACAGCTGTTTTATTTTGGTTTCCACATGAGCTAAGGCATAATGCAAAAGCCACAAGACTATATATAAGTATTTTTTTCATTTAAGTCACCTCCCTGGTCTACTGGTGTTTTTTCTACATTTTTATTATAGCAGAAAATTGTCTAAATTTAAAAAAATAGCGAAGCTGATTTTTCAGCTTCGCTTTATGGGAATTTTTATTCCATTATTTGTACTTTTTGTGTTTTTAAATTTTTATCCATCAATATGGATGATTTGACAATCAAGCCCTTATTCGTTCTTCTTATTTGTGAGAATGCTTCATCGTATATAAGAAGGTTGTAGCCTATCCCGTTTTGGGACTCATAATTTTCGGTTATATAATCGATAAGTTTCTTTTCGTCTATTTTGCTTGTAAGCAACATAGACGCAGTTTTAAGGACGAGCAATATTGAATACTGCTTTTTTACGGGCTTTTTGCCGATGTTATTCACATAGAATTTTAAGATTTTTTCCTCAGATGCATCATCATCCTCATTATTTGAAAACGATTGTACGGTTTCTTCTTTTATAAAGCCCGTAAGACAAACGACTTCATTCTCTACAAGCTTCTCTCCGAAAGCTTCATATGCTTTTGTAAAAACTGTCGCTTGAATTACACCTGTTCCGTCATCAAGATTAAAACTGCAAAAATTTTCACCTGTGGATTTTTTTGTCAGCAAACGAAAATCAGTTATCAAACCGCACACAGTAATATCTTTGCCGGGCTTCAGATCTTTGATTTTGATGTTATTTTCCAGCTTGTAGCTGTTAATTGGGTGATCACTGATGAAAGTTCCCAATATATTCCTTTCTGCCGTCAATCTTCCAATCTTGTCCTCATAGCCTTGCTCGCATATAAGGTCTTGATATTTGGTTTTGTACTCCACACAAGTTTTTTCTAGATCTTTGAGTTTTTTTCTATCCTTTTCGGAAGCATCTTCGTTCATTTTCTCGTTCAAAGCGCCGATTTTTGATTGAATATCTTCAATTTCACTCTTTATCTCTTTCAAATTTTCGCCGTAACTAAATAACGCCTTTCTTGTTTGTCCAAAGCAGTCAAAAGCTCCGCCAAATACGAGATTCTTCAGTGTATCGATAGATAAGTTTGTTCTTGAAATAAAATTTTTGAATGATTTAAATTCGCCTTTCTTCCTTTCTTCAATTATTTTTTCAATATCTACATCGCCTACTCCTTTCATACCGCTAAAGCCAAAAATAATAGAATCCTTATCAGCTATAAATCCTACGTCTGATCTGTTGATATCAGGTATCTTAACGGTAAGACCCATATCACGGCTATTATAAATGTACATAGGCAGCTTATCGTATTTTGAATGTTCCATAACCGCTGCCATGTATTCGGTAGGATAGTTGTACTTAAGCCATGCGGTCTGATAAGCTACATAAGCATAAGCTGCTGCGTGACTTTTATTGAACGCATATGATGCAAAATCCATCATCTCGTCAAAGAGTTTGTTTGCATCAGCTTCATTTATCCCATATGCAACGCAGCCTTTTATCCCTCTTTCGGGGTCTCCGTGCAAAAATGATTCTCTTTCTTTTTCAAGTTCTTTCATCTTTTTTTTGGACATTGCTCTTCTTACAAGGTCGGCTTGTCCAAGAGAATATCCTGCAAGTTTTTTGAATATTTCCTGCACTTGCTCCTGATATACAGTTTTGCCGTATGTACCGTTAAGAATAGGTTTAAGCTCCGGTATGGTGTATAATTCCGGCTTTTTACCGTGTTTTACAGCTATAATATCTGAAAGGTACTGCATCGGTCCAGGTCTGTAAGCAGCTACAAGAAGTATAAGATCTTCAAATGAAGAAGGTCTAAATTCCTTGAGCATCTGCTTCATTCCATCAGATGAAAACTGAAATACTGCATCAGTATTTCCGGTAGAAAAAATCCCTTCAAATACTTCTTTTTCAAAATGCACATCTGTATTCATATTGATCTTACGTCTTGAATTGCGATATATTTTTCTTAAAGTGTGCGTTATGATATCAAGATTTATTAGCCCCAGGAAGTCCATTTTTAATAATCCGACCTCAGCTTCAGCCTCTTCCTTGGTACACTGAACAGCCCAAGCGCCGCCTGTACTCATCAGCGCAACTTGATCAGATACGTTTCCTGTATCCGATATGATAACAGCAGCTGCATGTCGCCCAAAACTTACTGTTAAGCCTTCGACGGATGAAGCGTCTTCGATAATTTGTGCTTCAATACTTCCTTTAGGATATTTTCCAAGCATATAGCTCTTAATATCTCCTTTGCTTTTATCGGTCACATCTACCGGATCTGTAAAATGCTTTGCTCCTTTCGGTACTGATTTGGAAATTAAACGTACTCTCTGAATATCGTCGTGAGTTTTAGGATTTACTCTTCCTGCAAGCAATATAGCTGCTTTAATTCCGAGCGTTCCTTTGGTAGTAACACCGCAAACTCCTTCAATGCCGTATTTTTCGCGCATGTAATCTATACAATCTTCTCTGATAAAATTGGCGAAATCTGCGTCTATATCCGGCATGGACACACGTTCCGGGTTCAAGTAGCGCTCGAAAAACAGATTGTACTTTATAGGGTCAAGGTCTGTTATGCCAAGCAGGTAACAAACCAGCGATCCAACCGCTGAACCTCTGCCGGGTCCTATAGTGTATCCGACACCTTCCGGGCAGTTAAAACCAAGCTGTCTTCCGTAGTTAAGGTAATCCTGTACTACCAGATGGTAATGGTTATAGCCCATTTTACCTATTATTTCCAGTTCAGATTCCATTCTGTCAATATGTTCCTGATCCCATACGGTTCCATCAGGTGCTTTGCCGCCGGGATAGCGTTTTTCCACACCCTCAAGAACGAGCTTTCTTATATAAGATGAGTCTGTTTCACCCTCGGGAAGATGATAAACAGGATAATGATGTTCCTTTGGGAGAATAACATTGCAATTATCTGCTATAAATCTGAGATTTTCAAAAGCCTGTTCTACATCCTTTTTTGAGAGTATTTGAGAAAGAGCTTCTGTAAGTTCTTCATCAGATTTGATGTACAGCTGACATGAGCTGTTATCTAGCGTTTCTATGGTTTTCTTGAAAGAGTCAGCAACGAGCATTTCCCTTCTTTTTGCATCTTCTTTTTTGGTATAGTGTGCATCATTTGCAGGAACACATGGTATATCTAAACCTTTTGCTATATTACAAAGCCTCGGAAAAACGTACTGTTCATCTTCAAATCCGTGGAATTGAAGTTCTATAAAAAAATTGTTTTTACCGAATAATTCAGAATAGTACAAGGCTTCTTTTCTTGCATTTTCGAGCAAGTGTTTTTCGTCAAGAAGTTTTGCTTCATTCTCCTTTACAATCGTATCATACTTGGTATAGTTTGCAAAGCTGTCCTTTAGTGGTTTTATTTTTGCTTTTAATTCGTTTATATGTTTTTTGTATACTGCAAGCTCGGACTGGACAGTAATAAGTTCTTTAGCTGCCAACTCTTTTCTTTCGATAAGATTGTCATAAGCTGCTTTTGCTTCATTGTAATCAGGAGTCCCCTCTTTTTTCTTCATGTAGTTTTCAGCCTTTTTGGTCGCCAGATTAGCCTCTTTCTTTATCTCTTTCTGCTTATCCTTCAGTTCCTTTTCTTTAATTGTAGTATCTTCCAGCTTTTTTGAAAGCTCTACAAATATAGGACTGGAAGGATTGTGGTAGTTTTTCCTTTTTTCAACTGCTTTATTTATGATTTTCTGATACTTGCTATTCTGTGTAAGTTCTGTTGCAACAACACCCTGCACACACGCTGACGTTGCTATCGTGTGATCATGTCCGAGTGAGCCTTCACCGAACCATTTTTTCAGAATAGCTTTACTCATTGTTGGGATATCCTTTTTCATAGAAGGAATAGTTACAAGACGCTGATTGCTTTCTGTGACGGCTTTCTCAATGGCTTTATAGCCTTGAGCGTCCTTAGCAAGTATTACAAGATGTCTTCTTGTTTCATCATCATCTTCTTTTATATACGCTTCTACTCCGGGGATTCCTTTGATATTTGCCTCTTCACAAACCTTCATAAACTCGAATATTCCTGTAAGTACACCGTGATCTGTCAAGGTTACGGCAGGTGCATCGAGTTCTTTAGCTCTCTGAACAAGTTCTTTAGGAGTTTGAGCTCCGTCTTTTACGGAATTATCCGTGTGGTTGTGTAATAATAATGTCTTTATTTTTCCCATTTTTATACCTCCAATCATCAATCCGGGATTCTATTTATAATTATAAACGAAAATTATCTATAACAAAAAAGACATTTTCAAAACAGAAAATGCCTTTACTGATCAGATAGAAGACAGGTCTATCAAGTTTTTGTTTTTGATTTCAGGTAACTTGATCCTTGAAATATCTCCGCCTATATTTTTATATATAGTACGAAGTATTTCAAACTCCCTTTTTATAGCTTCAAAAGACTCGGCTGAAAACGGCGAATTCCCCCATACATCAGAGATTTTCTTTAATTTTTCATACTTCCTGAAAACAGCGCTTTCTATAATTTTCAGGTACAAATCATAATTTTGAGATGCTATTTTTTTTAAGGGATTCGTAAGGTATGTTTTTTCAGTATAATAAAATAATAGATTATTTTCGTAAGTTACCGGAGTTGCATTAAACTCTGTCGCCAAATCAAATTCGTCCGGATCAAGTAATTCTGAAACACCATAAACCGCAGAATTTTTGAGTCCTAGAAATTCTTGTTCCTTTGTAGATATGATCCTCCTTAATACATCTTTTTCTCCCTTATTTGACGTATATTCCTTTCCTTCCTCTATATAAGAAAGTTCTACGCCAACGAATTTTGAAAGAAATTTTACCGCTTCCAGAAAAGAGCATGATGTCGCTTGCTGCACGAGCGTAAGCGCATCACCTTTATTTCCACAGCTTTTACAGATAAAATTTTTGTGATTTTTGGTTATGTAGCAATTGCCGATATGCCTGTCGTATTGACCGCCTCGGTGATTAGGACATCTTATTGCCCAGTGACTGCCCGACTTCTGCATATCGATATCCAGTTCTCTTGCAAGATCTACAAGATCGCAAGCTTCTTTAATATCTTCAAGATTTGTGATCAGCTTCATTTACGTCCCTCCACTTCTCAAAAACAATCACTTACCATTATTATAGCAGGAAATTGGTAAGAATAATAAGAAGGATCATTATATTTAATGACCCTTCTTTATAATTTATGAAAAATAGTCCATGTATTCATTTGAAGTTTCAGCTCCAAAGAAATTTATTCTGGCTCCTTTTTGAGAATCAAAGCCAAGTCCGGCAAAATCAAAATATACAAGCTTCCCTATTTCTTTATTTTCATCTATAGTTTTACGCGCCTTTAATTTGATTTTTATCTTACCGGAGTAATCTCCTGTTCCCGGATCAGCTACAAGCAGATCTCCTTCGGAAGTATAACCATACACAATACCTATACTTTCCCCTTCTTTCGGATCAAACAAAGAAACATACACACATTTTCTCTTTTCAATAGATTTCATAACAGATGAAAGATCAGCAGAAGTGTTTGTGTTTTTTGTAATTCTGTCTTTTTGTTCATTTGTGTATTTTAAGATCTTTATGTCAGTAATAATGCTTTTGTCATCAGAACTGTCCAATATAGGAGTTTTTTTGCATTTTAAATACGTTTTTCCTTTACCCGGGAGAATAAAAGAAAGAATATTTCCACAGAAAGCGCTTTTTATTTTATAATTTGTTCCAAAAGCAGAAAACGAGTATTTGTATTTCGGCTTATTATCCAGGATAACGATATAACTGTCTTTATTTATGTAATAAGCATCTTCAACTTTTCTGTATTTCATCTTTTCGAGTTTTTGTGCTTTTGTATTGTAGTTATACACGTATTTGTGCAAGGTCTCTGGGAACTGAGCCCATCCTTTAAAATTTCTGATATAATATCCGTTCTTATCTTTGATGACATAGCCATTTGCCTTATACTCATAACTATCCGCCCATAATATCACTCCGTCGTCTTTATACGGATCACTTATAGTTTTACCCTCAGCTTTATCCTTCTTTTTAACCGCTTTTATAAGCGGATCAGCTTTTACCGGATCTGTATTAAGTGCAAGTTCAACTTTATCGCCAAAGCCGTCACCATCTGTATCGTCACTGAATATATCCGTTTTTGATAAAATTTCATAAGAATTAGTTATTCCATCTCCGTCGAAATCTTCATCAGGATAATTTACGGCAGCTTTTTCATTAAATTCAATGGCTTTAGGGTCTATAGGCAAAGAGTAATACTCTTCTTTTTCTGTACCTGTGACCCACGATGGAATATATACAGAAAGCAAAAATACTGCAACCGAGACAGAAGCAATAGACAGTCCTTTCTTGGTTCTTCTTGATACATTGAATTTTATGAAGCTATCAGATATTTTTTCAGCTTTATCTGCAGTGTATTTTGAACCTTTTTTGAGTTCGATTTTTGTGCGGTTGAATATTTTATCCTTATAATCCTCAAGTTCCCTTCTTCTAAGTGGATTAAAAAAAAGCATACTATCCCCTCCTGTTATAATTATATCAGAAAATTTAAAAAACAAAAAAAAGAGACCGAAGTGGTCTCTTTTAATGATAACTGATTTCTACAAATTATATCCCGTCATATTTGGCGATCTTTTCATTTATAGAGGTGTTTCTAATAATGGGTTCAATATTATTGACAGCTCTGTACAACGCCTGTGGGTCAGCTATCAGTATCATTTTATTTTTTGCTCTTGTTACAGCAGTATAGAGCAAGTTACGCTGAAGCATTACATAGTCTGCATTACCGTATGCAGAAATTACCGTCATGTATTCAGAACCCTGGCTCTTGTGTACGGTGATCGCATACGCGATGGTAAGGTTTGTAGACTGGAGTTTATTGTAGGTCTTGCGTCCGCCTACATCCATCATTACATCCATTGATGCATTATCGTTGTCTATGGCATATACTATACCGCAATCGCCGTTTGCAACTCCAAGTTCAGAATCATTTGAAGTCTGCATAACTCTGTCTCCGACTCTGAACTGACCGGGGCCAAAGACTTGCTGCTTTAGTCTTAGTGGATTAACTTTATCGCGTATTATTTTATTAAGCGTATTTGTGCAGGTGTCTCCTCTTTGTCTCATAGGAACGATTATCTGCACTCTTTTATAATTACCTCCTGCATTTTTTAGTTCTTCGTAATACTTGGCTAAAACTAATTCCTGCCTTCTGATAGGATTTTTCTCTTTGACAATCTCAAATTCATCGTCTTCTTTGAATTTGCTTGAACCTCGATTGATCGACCTTGCATTCTCCGCAATTGAGCCTTTGAATCGGTGAGTAAAAGTAAGTTTTACCATAGGAACAAGCCCTGAGCTGACAAGATCTCTGAAAAAGTTTCCTGCTCCGATAGATGGAAGCTGATCGATATCTCCGACCAGCACAACGGTGTCTGTTTTCTTTATCAAGTAAAACAGCTTTGCGGCATTTTCTACATCTATCATCGATGTTTCATCAACTATAAACAGCCTGTTCGGTTTGTTATTTATCTCATCGCCAACGATAGCACCTTTGCTGAAAGTGTATTTTGCTATCGTATAGGCTTCAAGTCCTGTACTTTCTGCGAGTTTTCTTGATGCTCTTCCTGTTGGAGCCAGAAGTATAACCCCGAATTTCATTGCAAGCGCTGCCTTAGCAACTGCATTGATAATAGTAGTTTTTCCTGTGCCGGGTCCGCCGGTGATAATGCTGAAATGATTTCTTAAAGATGTTTTTACAGCTTCGACCTGAAGCGGCTCAAACTCAAAATCCGGATTTGTTTCTCTTGAAGTAATTAATTCGATTGTATCATCTACAATATCTTCTCTGTAAGCTCTGTTCCTGTATTTCTTCATAGTGCTAATTTTTCTTGCAAGGTCATTTTCAGCGTCATACAGTTCTTTCAGATAGACACGAACGAAGTCGCCATCCTTTTCAAGAATGATCTTTTCCTCCTCGTAAAGGCTTTTGATCTCCTTGATTATAACTTTACCAGGTACGTCGATGTTATCTATCAGGCTTCTTATATTATCACCAAGCTCATCAAGCATGATGAAGCAGTGCCCCTGATCATTGCTTATTGTATCAAGCGTGTGGATTATTGCTGCTTTTACTCTTCTTGGATCATTAAGAGCTATTCCGGAAGAAACAGCCAATTCATCAACTGTTTTGAATCCGAATCCTCTTATATCACATATCAGCTGATAAGGATTATCCTGAATGATCTTTTCGGCCTTATCACCATAAGTCTCGTGGATCTTTACGCATTTTTTCTGAGTGATCTGACCTTTAAAAAGATTCATTATGTGCATCATACCACACGTATTAATATATGAATCATGGATCTTTTTTGCCTTTACTTTTCCTATCTTTGGTATCTCTGTCAATTTTTCAAAGTCATTACTGATTACGTCAATAGCATTATCCCCGAATTTTTCAATTATTGCTTCTGCTATTTTTTTTCCGCAACCCTCGACGAATCCTGAAGTGAGATACTTAAATAGTGAGCTCTTGTCATTCAACAGAAGATTAGAGGCAGTTACCTTGAACTGCATTCCGTATTTAGGATGATTGACCCAATCCCCATTGAATTCCATTTCGCACTCTTCTACAGGATTTGGTATATTCCCTACAAACATTATCTGATTTTTTGAAAGTGCAAATCCTGCATTTTTCAGTTCTTCTTTAGGGAGTCCGGAAACTAATATAGATGCCCAATCTCCTCTTACGGCAAAGATCTTGTCTATTTTTCCTTTTATAATCATTTTAATTTTTCTCCTTTTTATTGCAATTCGATACATCTTTCGATTACTATATCATGTAATCTTTCAACCAATGTCGTATTTCTTTTTCCTACTTCGTTACGTTTAACAGCCATAGAAATTGAACCTTGCTGCTGGACTATGATCACTTTCTTCTTCGCCCTTGTTACCGCTGTATAGAGCAGATTTCTTTTAAGCATTCCCGAATTTGGCAACGCTATGATAGTTATTGGAAATTCAGAGCCCTGACTCTTATGGATCGTCATTGCGTAAGCAAGTTTGACGTCATCCAGATTTGATTTACTGAGTCTTATTTCTGTATCCTGTATCTTTACAGTCATTTCTTCCTCTACTATTTCGGTTATATAGCCTACATCACCATTATAATATCCTTTTTCGGGATTGTTTTTTATCATGATGATCTTATCGTGGAGCTTAAATTTTCTGTTTCTTCCATAGATTAACTCCGGAACGATCCCCGGGTTTAGCTCTTTTTGAAGTCTGTTATTTATATCAGCAACTCCGCCGTCATTTTTATGTGACGGAGAAAGTATCTGAGCGTAAAAAAGATCATCTAGTTTATGATACTCTTTTATTATATCTACGATTTTGTCTGTTATGTTTTGAGTCTGATAAATTTCAAAGTCACTGTCCTGCCTTAAGCAGTCATGGCCATTGTTTATCTCATTTGCGTTTTTTATTATATTGCTGTCCGCAGCCTGTCTGTATGTTTTTATCAGCTTTTCTACCGGGATGGTTTTACTTTTGATCATATCATTCAGTACGTCTCCGGCTCCTACAGACTGGAGCTGATGAATATCACCTACCATAATGACCAATGCTCCGGATTTTACCGCTGAGAAGAACAGCGAAGCAAGCGGACAGTCAAGCATACTTACTTCATCAACGATTATAAAATCCGCATCGATCGGATCATATTCATTTTTACATCTTATATCCGACTCTTTCCCTTCAAAAGGCTTGTATTCAAGGAGCCTGTGGATCGTTGTTGCAGGTCGTCCGGTAGATTCGGTCATTCTCTGTGCAGCTCGTCCTGTCGGAGCGCAAAGTCTGACCTTATTATCGGGATACATTTTTTCGTATGCATCGATTATCCCCTTAACCGTCGTTGTTTTTCCGGTTCCGGGTCCTCCAGTGAGGATACCGATTCCTGTCTTTCGCAGAAGTCTGAAAGCTCCTCTTTGCTCGGGAGCAAATTTGAATCCTGCAACAGATTCGGCGTAATCAGCATATTCTTCATTGTATTTGGTTTTTAATCCCGCGCTCTGCAATCGTATTATTTGTTCTGCTAAATTGTCTTCAGCTTTCTTCAAGTATTTCAGATAGATCTTTGAACCATCATCATCTTTAGCATAAACCACTTCATCAGAGTTTTTTAACGCCATGAGCACTCTGAATCTGTCACTGCCTGAGAATGTGTCAAAATTCAAAACTTTTAAAACATCCGGTAAAAGCTGTGGTTCTTTTATATAAATGTTACCTGACATCATTTGAGTTTGAAGATAATTTTCGATGTATGCTTTTATCCTTTTCTGATCTTTCATGTCTTTCTGTTGTGAAGCTGCGATAGAATCACAAGATTTAAGCGGAAGACCTATCTGTAATCCTACTTCGTATGGATCATCCTTAATTTTATTTATTCCGTCAAGTCCGTAATTAGAGTAAAGTCTGTCCACATGAAGCATTTTAGCTCCGTGAACAAAAAGAAATTTCATTATTTCCCTTTTTTCGGATTGATTTTTTATCTGAGTTATGATCTGCTGGCTCTTTTCAGCTGTAACGCCCGAGACCATAGATAACCTGACCGAAGCTCCCGGCAATTTAATATCATTAAAAAAATCACCAAATTCTGCTATGATCTTTTTTGCTACGATATCACTTATACCTTTTATACTTTTCAGAAAATCAAGAGTTATCATATCATCCCACGATTTTTCTGCATAATCCATTACACAAAATGTCCAGCCATGGTCATTGGATTCCCAAGTCCCTGAAAATTCCATTGGGATCTCGGTATTCACTGTAGCTAAAACGCCTTTGCAGATCACAAATCCTCCTTTCATTTTATCTGCAATATTAGCTGACAACTGCGGTCTGACTCTGAAAATAGTAAAGCCGCTTTCGATATCGCGATAAATATAGTTCTGATATTTCCCCATTAATTTTTCGGTTATCATTTTTATGTACCTCCGTTTATCAATAAGTATACTAAAATAATTATAAACGAAAATTTAGGGAGATAAAAAGGAGACGTATCTTACTTACAGATACCCTCCTTTTCGTAGCACTTTATTTATTTTTTCTAGAATAATCGTATTTACCGTTAAGCTGTTACGCATTCATTCTCGCCGGGAGTAATTTCCAGAAGATTTTTCAGCTGCTTATTTATCGGAGCTTCATCGGTCATTTTAGTCATTACGATCTTTTCTTCAATAACAGGTAAGAAATGAAGAAGCTCGTTTTTGTATCGTTCTCTGAGTTCTCCGCCTTCAGGAGAGTCGAGCTTCATGAAAGCTTGTTCGTAATATTCCATAAGCTTCTCGGGCTGTATCGTTCCTCCGCCGGCATATAGCGAAAGGTACTGATTCATTACTCTGTGACGCGCAAGCACTTCTGCTCTTTGAATAGGTGTATCAAAGTTAAGGTCCTTAAAATCAGGCTTTATAAACGGATCATTTAACGGAAAGACCTTTACATTAAAGCAAGAATGATCCTTGTATTTATCTATTATATTTTCCCAGAGCTTAACTCTCTGTGCCTTTTCTTTTTCCTCAACAACGCTGTGAATAGATAGATCTTTCATATCTTTAATGTCGAGTAAAACCTTATAAAAACAGAAGTTATACGTTGCTATTTGAATGTAAAGTTCCTTATTATATGAAAACATATTCAGAGCAACACTAAAATTATATTCTGTATCAAAGCCCTTTGCAATGGCTACAGCTATTTTTTTCTGTAAAAGCTCAGTTGCAGAATCGTAAATACAGTTTATCTTATCATTATCATGTAGCCCGACAACACACTCATCTGTCAGCACCTGGATTTCATGAGATAGCAGTTCCTTATAGATCTTTTGTGCTTTATCGTGTATAAGATGTTTGATCTGTTCTACTTTTTTTTCTGCAGCAGCAAAATTACCGGTGTTAAGCTTGAAGCCATAAAAATTCATAGTTGTATACCTCTTTCTTTTTACAAATTAATTCCATCAGTAGAATCTAAAAATTTATTGACAGCCTTTTTTACGATATCATCTTGTCTTCCATTAATAAAGATATGGTCATTTGAGTTTGCGAGCAAAGAAACAAGAGTATCGTTGTCAAAGACCCCTATTGCAGGAGCTGTTGTTCCGTTGGGTAAAATACCCGCAGATAGACTGTTAAGTTCTTTCCCGTTGATGAGTTTGATCTTAAATTCATCTATCTGGAGAGCCTCGTAGTTTTCCGTATATTTATCACTATATTTTCGGTATTCCAGGAGCCCATTTTTCAGGTAGATATTGTAGGAGATAGAAGCAAGGAAATGATTATGGTAAATCGGATTGTTTTCATCAAAATTGACCGAAAGCAGTTCATGTTCTTTTTTGTAATAATCGTATTCCTCGATCATTTTTATGGCATCTTCGCCTTTAATTTGAACACGTGAAACTTCGTTCAGGTATCTGCATAATGTTGAACTATCAAAACCGGTGTTTCTGATAAGCTTTTTAAAATCATCTACCGAAAGGTTTGATTTGACCAACGCACTGCAAAATTCGATATCGTATCGATTTAAGCAGCATTCGACCGCGGTAAAGATGTTGTCTCCGGGGTCGCCTTCAAGATAAACAGAAATTGTATTACGAAAATAGTCTTCCTGTTCTTTGTTATTGAAATTTAAAAGCTTTTTATTGTGGATCATTGCCTTTGCTGCATTTAACTCGCCTAAGCCAAAAAGACAGTTATATACCGAAGATTTCTCGCAGTATATGGGATGCAGATACAGTTCCGCTGCACTGTAATCCTGAATCATTTCTCTGTCATATGGTAAGTCTGCCAAAAGAAGGATGCAAATATCATCTTCTCGGTAAAACTTCAATTCGGGCAGAACATTTATTAGTGTCAGATAATCATTTTCGGTATATTTCTTTTCCTTTCCATTATCATAAATTATGAGGTTGGACTGAAGCTCATAAAATTTATCGGTCTCGTATATTTCATCTTTGCAGTCTATCTTTGCATATCTTATATCATTTTCAAAAAGAGGGATAGTATGACCGCATTTGCAGATTGGGAATCTATCCTCTCTGCATTCAAAATTGTTGCCGCAATTTACGCATAATACTTTCAAAATCTTCGGCAAAATATAACATCTCCTTTTTTCACTGTTTGTATAATTTAATTATATCAGAATATTTTCTAAAATTAAAAAAACGTATCAGTGATTTTTTTGGTACTTAATTTCCATTTCAAGTATATATAAAAATTTATTTTCAAAATTGCTTGAAAGATGGAAATAAATGTGTTATAATTTGATTGTCGAAAAATAAACAAACATATTCAGGAGGTGGAAAACATGTTCGATGATAAAATCGCAGATGCCTTTACGGTTTTTGCATTGACTCATGACTTGAAAAGTAAAAACACCATTGATATTTTTAATCAACTGGTAAGAACAACAAAGGTTTCCATCCCCGGAGACCAGGTGTTAGCAGTACTCGAATACATAGAGACTGCAAAAAAGAAAATCGATCTATCATCTTATATACTGCTGGCAGAATTAGGTGGTATGTTCCCCAGAGTAATCGATTTTTTAAAAGTAAGAAAGACAGATTAATGGGACAATCAAAAAGGAGAGCATAACTATGACGAAAGAAGAGATAAGAGAATTCACGAATGAAGACATTGTCAGGATCTATCAGGATTTAGACCACAAATATACCAAGCATGAGAAGGATCTTGCTGCAACTGTTCTGATAGAAAAAAATATAGGTCTCATCACCTCAACTTTGAAGCATTATACTGCAAACAAAAGGACAAGCTGGGAAGAACTGATGCAGGCGGGACGTACAGGTATATACTTTGCAGCCAAGAGATATAAGTTTGATGAAGGAACTCAGTTCCATACGTTTGCGGTTTCTCAGATCAGAGCAGCGATACTGGATGAGCTGAACAGGGCAAACTCAAATTCGTCTAATCATTACATGATAAACGAAAAAAAGATAAAGTCTGCTATCGCTGATATACAAGCTATAAAAGGCTCGAATTACTGTCCAAACTCTGACGAGATACGTTCTTATATCCTTGCAAACAAAGGTGAAGATATACCTACTACGACAATTGAACGTTGTATGGTTGGTGCGAGACAGAATGAGGCTCAGTCTCTTGATGACGCTGATTTTAACTATGCAGTTCCTGATCTTACAGCAAATTGTGAAGAATATATCGATCAGCAGTATTTAAAGTCGGATATTGAGAAAGCTCTTGACAGACTCCCTGCTGCAGAAAGATTTGTACTGATGCATAAACACGGATTTGTCAACGGAATCCAGTACAGCGAAAGTCAGATCGCTAATCTGATGAACACATATGGTATGTTCGTTAAGATGAATAAGGGTAAAAAGATCTCCAATTTCATCGTAGGTAAATATGCGAAGAATGGTGAGCTCCTTATATCTCAGGACCCTAAACTGCAGGCTTACGGACAAAAATGTTCATCACTTGCTAAAGTCAAAGAAGAATGGAATATGAGTACAATATCAACGGATGAAGCATGTGCATTCTGCGATGAAATTGGAGATAGTATCCTTCGAGATTTCTTTGAATATGCTACTAGCCATAAATAAATGTATAATAAAGAGCCTTACTCATCACATGTGAGTAAGGCTCTATTCTTTTGCTTACGGATTACATCTCTTGCACGGTTGATATCCTTGTGCTATAAGATCATCTCGGCTTCCTTCATAATCCCAGCGGTTTTCAGGTTTAATATCTTCAACGCTGGAACAATACGGTTCATGAAATTTATGAGTATTTGTGTTGGCAACGTATGACTTGATGTTATTTTGTGTGGTTGCTTGTGTTTCTACAGGAGGTTGTGTTACCGGCGGGTCTGTAACGATCACGGGTGGTTCCGGAAGTGCTTTATTTCCCAAAAGTATATCGACAAGCATTTT
>OCTW013395607.1_pt1 | contig 28740 bp, 20 predicted proteins | sample 1539671 | NCBI WGS metagenome assembly OCTW01 (sample SAMN02144230, study PRJEB22623) | gut metagenome | biome: sheep rumen | host: Ovis aries | place: New Zealand | reverse complement strand
GCAAAGTTCCCAAAGTTCCCGTTCCCGAAGTTCCCGAAAATCAATTTTTGAAAAAGTTTGAGAATGAAACTATATTATAATATATAATAAATTATATATTATAATATAAAATATTTAATTTTAAATTATTATACTTTATTCATAGTTCTTTTTTTGGCGGAACCTGAAACGTAGAAAAACGATTCTCGGGAACTTCGGGAATGGGAACTTTGGGAACTCTTTTTGAAATGGGGAGCTATTGAATAATTCATACAACTCTCTGATAATCATATGTTTTGCCCATTTCAGCAGGATTTGCAGCGCTTTTTATTTTTGTTTTTCTTTGTTGCATTGAATGTTTTTTTATACCTTTGCAGCATGAAAGACACGACCTATAAAGGGGATGTTTTTTCACGATGATATAAATTATTTATTGTAAGGAGGTTTCATGAATTTAGATACCAATGAACTAGGCGTGCTGGCAGATATGCTCAGCGCGCAAAAAATAACGGCCCTGCAAGAAAAACTTGAAACGGCCGAAAAAGACGTGGACTACTGGCGAGAAAGGTGTGAACATGCGGAACTACTTTATGCCAGCAAGACATCCTAATGATCACTAAATCACTTTTCCCTAATTTCATTTTTCACTTCCTCTCATTCATCGTTTCCCTCCTGCTATCTTCCTTCCGTTTTTGTATCTCGCAAGGTGTTTTCTGCTTCTGTGCGCGTCTCTTCATGTCCTTCAGGGCGCAGCCGTCGCAGCCGCGGCAAGGGTCGTTGGCGTGAACGAACGACTGGTAGATGCGGTAGGCGGCATAGGCTACGGCAAGGGTGAGAACGGCGCAGACGAGGATGAGCTGGTGATTCATGGACAAGGGCTATTGCACACGGGCGGGGGTGAACACCACCTTCGTGGGGATCTTGTGCCACTTGCCGGGGATGGGGAACTTGAACGTGCTGCCCTCGAGATGGCGGAAGGTGAGGGTGCCGTCGGCATTGAGCGTCAGCCGCGCCGTGAAGTCCTCGCTGCCGTGGTTGTTCACCACGTCGATGCTGGCGCTGCTGCCACTGACCTCGGCGGCGACGATGGGCCACACGTGCTGGCACTTGGTGCATCCGAAATAGCCGTCGAGATCGCCGAGGATGTCCTGTCCCTCCACGGTGACGTTCTTGTCGCGCAGGTTGAGCTCGACGAAGATGTTGAGCTCGTCGTTGACGAAACGTCCGATGAACGAGGAGTCGGCGGCCGACGACGGGATGGTGTCGGTCTGCGCCATGACTACCATGGCAACGAACAGGGAGAAAAGGGTGACAAGTGTCTTTTTCATCTTGCGTAACTTATTAGCAGGCGCAAAGTTAGATAACATTTATCAAGAAATCAAATGTTTTGCAGAAAATTTGCATAATAAAGTTGTGAATAAACAAATTTTATACTAACTTTGCGCAAAATTTTTTGCAAAGAATGACCAAAGGTATATTGATGCCCGACTATATTTTTGAATCGAGTTGGGAGGTTTGTAACAAGGTAGGAGGAATTTACACGGTACTTTCCACGCGAGCTAAGACGCTGCAAGATCTGATGGAGGACAGGATTATTTTCATTGGTCCTGACTGCTGGGGCGAAAAGAAATGCCCTTATTTCAATGAAGACGAGCGCTTGTTTGCCGAATGGAAGGATGAAGCGATGAAAGACGGACTGAAGGTGAAGACCGGACGCTGGGACATTCCTGGCAATCCTGTTGCCATCCTGGTGGACTTTGCGCCCTACTTTGCGAAGAAAGACGAGATATACACATGGCTGTGGGAGAACTACCAGGTGGACTCGCTGCATGCATACGGCGACTACGACGAGGCGTCGATGTTCTCGTATGCCGCCGCCCTCGTGGTGGAGAGCTTCTACAAGAGATACATGGACGAGGGAAAGAAGGTGATCTACCACGGCAACGAATGGATGACGGGTCTGGGCCTTCTATATATAAATAAGGTGTTGCCACAGGTGGGCACTATCTTCACGACCCATGCGACGAGCATAGGGCGCAGCATCGCCGGCAACAACAAGCCGCTCTATGACTATCTGTTTGCCTACAACGGCGACCAGATGTCGTGGGAACTCAACATGCAAAGCAAGCACTCGATAGAGAAGCAGACGGCTTTGCATGTTGACTGTTTTACCACGGTGAGTGACATCACTGCGAACGAGTGCAAGGAACTGCTGGACAAGCCGGTGGACGTGGTGCTGCCCAACGGCTTCGACAACAGCTTCGTGCCCAAGGGGGCTACGTTCACGAAGAAGCGCAAGGCGGCTCGCAAGCGTCTGCTCGACGTGGCGAACGCGCTGCTGGGCACCGACCTCGACGACAACACGCTGATTGTGTCGACCAGCGGCCGCTATGAGTTCCGCAACAAGGGCGTCGACGTGTATATTGAGGCGATGAACCGCCTGCTGCGCGACCGCAACCTGAAGAAGAAGGTGCTGGCCTTCATAGAAGTGCCCGGATGGGTGGGTGAGCCACGCGCCGACCTCGTGGAACGCCTGAACAGCGGCAAGAAGTATGACACGCCGCTGGAGGTGCCCGAGATTACGCACTGGCTGCACAACATGAGCCACGACAACGTGCTCGGCATGCTGAAGTTCCTGGACATGCACAACCGCGTGGAGGACAACGTGAAGCTGATATTCCTGCCCTGCTACCTGACGGGCGACGACGGGGTGCTGAACATGCCGTACTACGACCTGGTGCTCGGCAACGACCTCTGCATCTACCCGTCGTACTATGAGCCTTGGGGCTACACGCCGCTGGAGGCCATCGCCTTCAAGGTGCCGTGCATCACCACCGACCTGGCAGGCTTCGGTCTCTGGGCCAATTCGGTGAAGGGCAGCGAGAGCGAGATAGAGGACGGCGTGAAGGTGATTCACCGCACGGACTACAACTACTCGGAGGTGGCGGACACCATCAAGGACACCGTGGCCCATTTCTCGGGCATGACGGAGGCTGAGGTGAAGAAATGCCGCGCCAACGCCGAGAAGCTATCCAAGAAGGCTCTTTGGACGGAGTTCATCAAGTATTACGAGAAGGCCTACGACATGGCGATCAGGAAGGCGGAAGAGAGGAAAAACCCACCCCCAGCCTCTCCCGAAGGGAGGGGGGCCTGAGAGGTAACTTCTCACTCCCTGAATAGGGAGGACCAGGGAGGGTCTGAAGGTCTGAAAGTCTGAAGGTATGAAGGGATTGAGGCGGAAGAAGAATTCTCTCACCACTCACCTCTCACTTCTCAGTTCTCAGTTTTCAGTTGGACATCCCCCTCGGGGCTTGGGGGGCTTCTCCTCTTAATTCTTAACTCGTAACTCGTAAGACAGAACGAAGAATTACTTAAAATAATACAATCATCAGAATTATGAAGATCAAAGCAGATTACACAAGTGCTCCACAATGGAAGGAACTGTCGGTAAAATCGAACCTTCCCGAGGAGCTGAAATGCCTTGACGAGCTGGCCCACAACATGTGGTGGGCATGGAACTACGAAGCTCGCGAACTATGGCGCAGCCTGGACGAAGAACTCTACGAAGAGGTGAACCACAACCCGGTGCTGCTGCTCGAACGACTTAGCTATCACCGCAAGGAGGAGATTGTTCAGGACAAGGAAATCATGAAGAGCGTGAAGAACGTGTACAAGCTCTTCCGCAAGTATATGGACGTGAAGCCCGACAGCAAGCGCCCGTCGGTAGCCTATTTCTGCATGGAGTATGGTCTGAACCAGGTGCTGAAGATCTATTCCGGCGGCCTTGGCATGCTGGCTGGCGACTACTTGAAGGAGGCTTCCGACAGCAATGTCGACATGTGTGCCGTGGGTTTCCTCTATCGTTTCGGCTACTTCACACAGAGCCTGAGCATAGACGGACAGCAGATTGCCAACTATGAGGCACAGAACTTCAACTCGCTGCCCATTGAGCGCCAGCTCGATGCCGACGGCAACCCGCTCGTGGTAGACGTTCCCTACATGAACTACCAGGTGCATGCCTATGTGTGGCGTGTGAACGTGGGCCGCATTCCTCTTTATCTGCTTGATACTGACAACGAAATGAACTCTGAGTTCGACAAGCCCATCACGCACGCCCTCTATGGTGGCGACTGGGAGAATCGTCTGAAGCAGGAGATCCTGCTCGGTATCGGCGGTATGCTCACACTGAAGAAGCTGGGCATCAAGAAAGACATCTACCACTGCAACGAAGGTCACGCCGCCCTCTGCAACCTGCAGCGTCTGTGCGACTACATCCGTGAGGGCCTCACCTTCAACCAGGCCATCGAGCTGGTGCGCGCCAGCGGTCTCTACACCTGCCACACACCGGTTCCCGCCGGCCACGACTACTTCGACGAGGGTCTCTTCGGCAAGTACATGGGCGGCTATCCCGAACAGCTCGGCATCACCTGGGACGAGTTCATCGGCATGGGACGCACCAATCCCGATGACAAGAACGAGAAGTTCTCGATGTCTACCTTTGCCATTAACACCTGTCAGGAGGTGAACGGCGTGTCGAAGCTTCATGGCTGGGTTTCCCAGAAGATGTTTGCTCCGATTTGGAAGGGCTATTTCCCCGAGGAAAATGCTGTGGGCTATGTCACCAATGGTGTTCACTTCCCCTCATGGGCAGCTACGGAATGGCGTCATTTGTATGAGAAATATTTTGACAAGAACTTTATGAACGACCAGAGCAATGAGGAAATCTGGCACGCAATATATAATGTACCCGATGAGGAAATCTGGGCCACCCGCATGGCTCTGAAGAAGAAGCTCACCGAATATATCCGCGACAAGTTCCGCGAAAACTGGCTGAAGAACCAGGGCGATCCCTCGCGCGTGCTCTCGCTGCTCAACAAGATCAATCCCAACGCGCTGATGATTGGCTTCTGCCGCCGCTTTGCAACCTACAAGCGCGCTCATCTGCTGTTCACCGATCTGGACCGTCTGAGCAAGATTGTCAACAATCCCGAGCATCCCGTTCAGTTCCTGTTTGCCGGTAAGGCTCACCCCGCCGACGGCGCCGGTCAGGGCCTCATCAAGAAGATCTACGAGATTTCGCAGCGTCCGGAGTTCCTCGGCAAGATCATCTTCCTCGAGGACTACGACTTCCGCCTTGCCCGCCGTCTGGTTTCAGGCGTCGACATCTGGATGAACACCCCGACCCGTCCTCTGGAGGCTTCAGGTACATCTGGTGAGAAGGCCGAAATGAACGGCGTGGTGAACCTCTCTGTGCTCGACGGCTGGTGGCTGGAAGGCTATCGCGAAGGTGCCGGATGGGCACTCACCGAGAAGCGCACCTATCAGAACCAGACCTATCAGGACCAGCTCGATGCCGCCACTATCTATGGATTGCTGGAGAACGACATCGTGCCACTCTACTATGCCAAGAACGAGAAGGGCTACTCCGAGGGCTGGATAAACGTTATCAAGAACTCTATCGCCACTATTGCTCCTCACTACACCATGAAGCGTCAGCTCGACGACTACTACGACAAGTTCTACAACAAGGAGGCCAAGCGCTTCAAGGAACTGTCGGCCAACGACAACCGTCTGGCCAAGGACATCGCCCTCTGGAAGGAAACCGTGGCCGAGCGCTGGGATGCCATCCACGTGGTGAGCAAGGAGAGCAACATTCCCGACGACGGACCAGTCAGCGCCATTCCCTACACCATCCGCTTCGTCGTTGACGAGCAGGGACTCGACGATGCCATCGGTCTGGAACTCGTCACGGTGAAGACCACCAAGGACGGCGAAGAGCGCATTGGTGCCATCCGCCAGTTTGAGGTGGTCAAGAAAGAGGGCAACCTCTACACCTTCGAGGTGAAGTTCCAGTCGGCTCATGCAGGCTCCTTCAAGGCTGCCGTGCGCATGTTCCCCAAGAACGACAAGCTGCCGCACCGTCAGGACTTCGCCTACGTGAAGTGGCTGGAGTACTAATCAGAAACCCATACAACCAGAGAGGACGTGCGCAAGGACTGCACGCCCTCTTTTTTTTTCAAACCACAGCTATGAACGTTTTCCGACATCCATCGCGCGCTCTTCTCGCCGGTGCCGCAGGTGCCTTGCTCATGCTATCGGCATCGACGACAGCAATGGCCCAGAAGCGCGATAACTACGAGTTCCTGAAGAACATGCCCGTCTACTGCGACAGTCTGATTGCCGACATGACCTACCCCATGGCATGGGGCAACAGCAAGACGAAGAACTTCAGGAAATGGAAGAAAGAGGCCAGGGCGAAGGTCTTTGAGTGCATGATGACGCCGCCGCCCCCTGCCGCCGACTACCAGCTGCGCATCCTTGGCGAAGAGCAGCGCGACGGCTACAAGGCTCGCAAGCTGGAGTTCCAGCTGAGCAGGTACTACAAGGTGAGGGCCTACATGCTCATCCCCGACACACAAGGGCCCCACCCCGCCATCAACCTGCTGCACGACCACGGGGCACACCTCTTCATCGGCAAAGAGAAGATGATAAGGCCCTTCGACGAGGACTCCGTCGTCATCAAGGACGCCGAGCAGTGGCAGGATGCCGTCTACGGCGGACAGTTCTGGGGCGACTACCTGGCGCGCCATGGCTATGTGGTGTTCTCTGCCGATGCCCCCATGTGGGGAGAGCGGGGACGCGCCGAGGGCGTCGACCGCAACAAATACGACATGATTGCCGGAAACCTCATGATGTATGGTCGTGACCTCAGCGCCTTCATGACCTACGACGACATCGCCACCACCGAACTGCTGGCCACATTGCCAGAGGTGGATGCCAGTCGCATCGGCTGTGCCGGATGCTCCATGGGCGCCTACAGGGCATGGATGCTGGGAGCCCTGTCCGACCGCATCAAGGCCACCGCCGCCGTCTGCTGGATGGTGACGAGCGACGTGCAGCTCACCCTGAAGTATGGACGCAGCGAGAACGGAGGCTTTGCCAACTGCATTCCCGCCCTCCGACAGTATCTCGACTATCCGCACATCGCCAGTCTGGCCTGTCCGAAGGCCACGCTTTTCATCAACGGCACACAGGACAAGCTGTTCCCCGTGCCCGGTGCCGAGCGCGCCTTCCAGATCATGCACGACGTGTGGGACAGCCAGAAAGCCGGCGACCGCTTGCAGACGGAGCTGTGGGACATGCCGCACGGATGTCCGCCAGCAGCGCAGGAAAGGGTGCTGACATTCTTCAACCAGTTTCTTCTTAAGCCATGATCAAGGAATACACACTCCGTCTGCTACCACAGCAGGCAGCCAACGAAGCCACCCTCAAGGACTACATCGCACGCGAGGAGGGCTACCGCATGAGTGAGCTCACACACGTCAGGGTGCTCAAGCGCAGCATCGACGCCCGCCAGCGCACCGTCTATGTGAACCTGAAGCTCCGCGTTTACATCAACGAGCAGCCCACCGACGACGCCTTCGAGCACATCCACTATCCCGACGTCGCTTCAGCGCCACGGCAGGCCATCGTCGTCGGTGCAGGGCCTGGAGGCTTGTTCGCTGCCCTGAGGCTCATCGAGCTGGGCGTGAGGCCCATCGTGCTGGAACGCGGCAAGAACGTGCACGACCGCAAGAAAGACCTTGCCAGCATCTCGCGCACACAGACCGTCGACGAGGAGAGCAACTACTGTTTCGGAGAAGGAGGCGCTGGAGCCTACAGCGACGGCAAGCTCTACACACGAAGCAAGAAACGCGGCAACACACTCAAGATTCTCAATGTGCTCTGCCAGCATGGCGCCAGCACCAACATCCTCGCCGACGCACACCCACACATCGGCACCGACAAGCTGCCGCGCGTCATCGAGAACATCCGCAACACCATCATCTCGTGCGGCGGTGAGGTGCTGTTCCAGACGCGCATGACGTCGCTCATCATCGACGACAGCCAGCAGGTGGTCGGCGTCAGGGCCATCCAGTCGACTACCGACAAGGAGCTTACGTTCAGCGGTCCCGTCATCCTTGCCACCGGGCACAGCGCACGCGACGTCTACCGCTATCTCCATCAGGCAGGCATCCAGCTCGAGGCCAAGGGCATTGCCGTCGGCGTGAGACTTGAGCACCCCAGCCATCTCATCGACCAGATACAATACCACAGCGCACAAGGGCGCGGCCACTATCTGCCAGCCGCCGAATACAGCTTCGTGACGCAAGTCGACGGCCGCGGCGTCTACAGCTTCTGCATGTGTCCCGGCGGTTTCGTCATCCCCGCAGCCACCGGCAGTGAGCAGCTCGTCGTCAACGGCATGAGTCCCGCCAGCCGCGGCACCCAGTGGAGCAACTCGGGCATGGTGGTGGAGCTGCATCCCGACGACGTATCGACAGACCAGCATCCCCTCTGCGTCATGGAGTATCAGGAACAGCTCGAACGGCTCTGCTGGCAACAGGGCAACAGGAAGCAGACCGCGCCGGCACAGCGCATGGCCGACTTCGTCAACAACAAGCTGAGCGCGACACTTCCGCCGAGCAGCTACGCCCCAGGGCTCGTCTCTTCCCCACTCCACTTCTGGCTTCCCGCCCCCATCAGCCACCGTCTGCAACAGGCCTTCCGACGTTTCGGTCAGATGAGCCGTGGCTTCCTCACCAACGATGCCCAGCTCATTGCCATTGAGACCCGCACCTCGTCGCCCGTGCGAATCATCCGCCATCCCGACACCCTCCAGCATCTCCACATCCAAGGTCTCTTCCCCTGCGGCGAGGGCGCCGGCTATGCCGGTGGCATCGTATCTGCCGCCGTCGATGGAGAAAGGTGCGCCGAGGCGCTGGCTGGACAATATAAGTAAGGAGAGGCCCCCCAAGCCCCCGAGGGGGGATGTGCTGACTCCATCCACAGTTCAACGTTTTCGGTTTTCAGTTCTCAGTTAACATCCCCCTCGGGGGCTTGGGGGGCTTCTCTCCACTTGTCATTTTTTTCCAAAAAGTTTCTTCACTCTTCACTTTTTTTTATACCTTTGCACGCAAATTTTATATAACGCATATTCAATGGGAGGTTTTTTTGGTACTATAGGTCAACGCGACTGCGTCAACGACCTTTTCTACGGCACCGACTACAATTCACATCTCGGCACTAAGCGCGCCGGACTCGTCACCTACGACAGCGAGAAAGGGTTCACACGAATCATCCACAGTCTGGAGCGCGACTATTTCAGGAGTCGTTTCGAAGCAGAACTCGAGCAGTTCAAAGGCAACAGCGGTCTCGGCATCATCAGCGACACCGACCCGCAGCCCATCATGGTCAACTCACATCTGGGACGCTACGCCGTCGTCACCGTCGCCAAGGTCAACAACATGCGCGAGATTGCCGAAGAGCTGTTGGAGAAACGCATGCACTTCAGCGAGATGAGCCAGAACAACATCAACCAAACCGAACTCATCGCACTCCTCATCAACATGGGCGACACCTTCGTCGACGGCATCAACAACGTCTACCGCAAGGTGCGCGGTTCCTGCTCCATGCTTATCCTCACCGAAGACGGCATCATCGCCGCCCGCGACGCCCTCGGACGCACGCCCATCGTCATAGGAAAGAAAGAAGGCACCCACTGCGTGACCAGCGAGACCACCACGCTGCCCAACCTCGACTATACGCCGCTGCGCGACATAGGACCAGGTGAGATTGTGCGCGTCAAGGCCGACGGCATCGAGGTGCTGCAGAAGCCCTTCAGCCGTTGTCAGATATGTTCCTTCCTGTGGGTCTACTACGGATTCCCCGCCTCCTCTTATGAAGGTATCAACACCGAGCACGTGCGCGAGACTGCCGGCGAGGTGATGGGCCATGAAGACGACACGCTCGCTGACTGCGTCTGCGGCATCCCCGACAGCGGAGTGGGCACCGCCCTCGGCTATGCTGAAGGCCACGGCATCCCCTACAAGCGCGCCGTGCTGAAGTACACTCCCACATGGCCACGCAGCTTCACGCCCTCCAAGCAGAGCAGGAGAAACCTTGTCGCCAAGATGAAGCTCATTCCCAACCCCGCCATCCTGCGCGACCAGCGCGTCGTATTCTGCGACGACAGCATCGTGCGTGGCACGCAACTCAAGGACAATGTCAGCACCTTCTTCGACTACGGCGCACGCGAGGTGCACGCCCGCATCTCCTGCCCGCCGCTCGTCTATTCCTGCCCCTTCATCGCCTTCACCGCCAGCAAGAGTAACCTCGAGCTCATCACACGGCGCATCATACAGGACTTCGAAGGCTCACCCGACGCCAATCTCCAAGCATACGCCACCAGCGACAGTCCACAGTACACACGCATGGTCAACGAGATTGGACGACGACTGGGACTCACCAGCGTAAAGTTCAACAAGATAGAGACGCTCATCAAAGCCATCGGACTACCCAAGGAGCGCATCTGCACCCATTGCTTCGATGGCACCAGCTATTTCTATCAGGACGTATGCGACGAAGACAAATAAAAGGACACTCATCATAAACGAGCCCCCTTTGAAAGGAGGCTCGTTTTTTTGCGTTTTATTACATCATTCAATTTTCAGATGTAGTTAAAGAGTTCTTTGCAAGCAAAGCGAACAAGTTCGAGCGACAGACATTAGTTTTATATTGCTGTCCGCTAAAAAACATCGCCTTTTATCTCCTACGCTCTTGTCTACCAGCATTTCGGACGTAAAGCAGAATATGGGGCTTGTCAAAGTCTCGAAGAGACGAAAGAACACAGACGGGGGTGTTAGCCCCCGGGTAATGATGCGACAGCAAAGGAAGCCCCGAGGGGGCGACAGAGGACTCAAATAATTGATACTGAACAAGTAACACGTTCTGTCGCCCTTTCTGGACTGGAAAACTATGGATGATGATAGACCAGGGGCTAGCACCCCTGTCTGTCATCTATCGCACCTTCGGTGCTTTACCCAGGACACTAATATTAGTTTTATTCAAGTTTCGCATTCGCTCTACTTCTTGGAGTTCAGAAGTTACAGGAGTTCAGACGATAGTGCTGAAGGCTCTCTTTACGTCAGTTTACAGGGTTGGAAGTATGGACTGGACTCCTGTAACTCCTGAACTCCATCAACTTACGAAAGTTGAGTTAGTTTTATTAGCTCCATTTAAGGAATCGCGCTTAAAGTATCGTCTGTCGCTCGACCTTTGGTCGCTTTGCTTGCAAAGAACTCCTGAACTCCTTGCAACTCCTGAACTCCTGTAACTCCTGACAGTTAAGCACATAAACAAAAGAGACAGCCATTAGTGCGGCTGTCTCTTTTGTGTTGTATTCAGAGCTTCACGCTGACGGCTTTTCCGCTGTACGTTATCATCTGCCCTTCTGGGTTGTCGAGATTGAGGGGCTGGGGCTTGTCTTTCGACACGACAACGACATTGAAGCGTCGGCTCTTCAGCATGCCGGGGAACGTGCCCTTGCGCTGGCCGATGGTGAGGGTGCGCGTGGCCTCACTATAGCTGATGTCGATGGTGGCATACTTGCCCTTCTCGTAGTTGTAGTTGGTGCCTTCGTCCTCGTAGAGCTGGAACGTGGCGTCCTTGCCGGTGTAGACGTAGAGGTTGATGAGCTCGGCGGGCTTCTCGTCGCAGTACTGGATTTCGGGACCGAAGGGGATGATGCTGCCTTCGCGCACGAAGACGGGGATGCGCTCGTAGGGTGCGTCCACGATGAGGCGCTGTCCGCCCTCTATGAAGCTGCCGGTGTAGAAGTCATACCATCCGCACTGCTCGGGGAAGTAGACGGCGCGGTTGCGGGCCTTGTAGTAGCCCACGGGGCAGGCCATCAAGGCGGGACCGAACATCCACTGGTCGGCGATGTTGAGCACCTGTTTGTCACCGTTGAAGTCCATCACGAGGCCGCGCATCAGCGTGTAGTCGTTGAAGTGGGCCCAGCCAGCCATCGAGTAGAGGTAGGGCATCAGGCGGTAGCGCAGCTTGTCGTACCACACGATGGTCTGGTAGCAGGGATGTCCCTCGGGGGCGATGTTCCACACCTCGCGCAGCGGCCACTGGCCGTGGGCACGATAGAGGGGGATGAAGCATCCGAACTGGTTCCAGCGTGCCTGCAGCTCACGCCACTCGGTGAGGTCGCTGTTTTCCACGCCGCTCTTGTCGAATTCCTGCTGTGCCCTCACGTAGCGGCTCTCAACGCTGAAGCCGCCCTGGTCCATGCCCCAGAAGGGAATGCCCGACATGGCGTAGTTCAGTCCGGCCGTCATCTGGGCGCGCATGTCCTCCCAGCGGGTGCCTATGTCGCCACTCCAAGTGGCAGTGCTGTAGCGCTGCTCGCCGGCAAAGCCGCTGCGGGTGAGCAGGAAGACGCGCTGATTGGGCGCCACCGATCGCTGGCCGTTGTAGATGGCATCGGCGTTGACGATGCTGTAGGCGTTGAAGTATTCGGTGCTCGAACCGAGGGCCGTGGGGCCAGAGAGGGCCTTGCGATACCACATCGGCGTGCAGTCGCGCACGTTGGGTTCAGAGGCGTCCATCCACCAGGCGTCGATGCCACGCTTATATTTCGTGAAGAGGTTGTCGTTCATCTGTCGCCAGAACATCTTGCGGGCACCGGCGTCGTAGGCGTCATAGAACGAGCCCGTGAAGCCCAGCCAGTCGTGTATGTCGTCGGTGATGGCCTGATGGTAGATCCATCCCTTGGCATCGAGCTCCTTGTAGTTGTCCACAGTGTCGTAGAACTTGGGCCACACGCTGATCATGAAGCGTCCGCCCAGCTGGTGCACGCGGTCGAGCATGGCCTGGGGGTTGGGATAGCGCGACGCCTCGAAGGTGTGGTCGCCCCAGTTCTCCAGCTTCCAGTAGTTCCAGTCCTGCACGATGTTGTCCACGGGAATCTGGCGGTTGCGGAACTCCTGCAGGGTCTCCTCAATCTCGGCCTGCGTCTTGTAGCGCTCGCGGCTCTGCCAGAAGCCGAGCACCCACTTGGGATAGACGGGTGCCTTGCCGGTGAGGGTGCGGTAGCCCGAGATCACCTCGTCGGCATTCCGGCCGGCAATGAAGTAGTAGTCCATGTCGCGGGCCATCTCGCTCCAGATGCTGAGCTGTCCCTGCTCCTGGGCAGAGCGCGGACGTGCCACGCGCAGTCCGCAGTAGCTCACGCCGCCGTCGGGCTGCCATTCTATGCGTATCTGCGTCTTCTTGCCCTTCACGAGCGGGGCGGTGAACTTCCACGAGTTGGGGTTCCAGGCCGTGCGCCAGCGCTCGCTCACCACCTCCTTGCCGCCGATGTAGACTTTCATGTATCCGGCATAGTAGAGGATGAAGTGGTAGAGGGCGGTCTCGGGGGCTTCGAGGAATCCCTCGTAAACCACATTGGCGCCGTCGAGATTGAAGCCCTTGGGCAGGTTCTTGATGCCGCCGGGCTCGGTGCGGTTGGCCATCTCTGAGGTCTGGGGGCAGTCGAACTCGTAGTAGATGCTGTCCTCGTCGCGCACCAGTCGCTTACCGTCCTTGTCCACATACGTGCCTGTCAGGTGACCGCTGCGGCCATTCTTGTCGTAGAGTCTGAACGCGCGGTTCAGCTGCATGTAGTCCTCGGGGTTGCCCCATCGGCAGTAGCTGTAGGAGTCCCACAGGATGCCATAGTTGCGGCTGGAGAGCACAAAGGGGATGCTCACCTTCGTGTTGTACTGGAAGAGGTCTTCGTTCTTGCCCTTCATGTTGTACTCTTCGGCCTGGTGCTGGCCCAGTCCGTAGAAAGCCTCGTCGGCAGGGCTGTCGAACAAGGCGTGCCAGGTGAGCCCGTGGCGCTGCTGCTCGGTGAGGGTGCCGATGCCCACCTCGCGGTCGGGCACGGTGAAGGGCTTGAAGGTCTTGCCGTTCTCGGCCTCGCGCAAAAGCTGCTTTCCCGCGCCGTCGTAGAACACGATGGCACCGGTGCGCTTGCTCACCACGGCCAGCACGCCCGTAGCCTTCACGGTGACGCTGGCGTCGTCCTCGGTCACGTCGAAGCTCACCTTCTGCGACTTCTGCGGCACGATCATCAGGCTCTGCTTCTCGGGCAGCGCTGCCTCCGACGTGGCTTGCACGCGGATGATGCGGTCGTTCATTACCTGCAGCCTCACCACGCGGGCACCGTCCTTCTGCGGACTGCCCACCTCGATGGTGACGCTGTTTCCATTCTTCACGAACCCTGCTGCCGAGGCCAGCATGGCTGAGCCCAGCAGCAAGGCAGACACAAAGAGTCTTGTGGTTCTCATTTCTTTTTCCTTTAGGTTATTCTATTATTAGATTGTCTCAAATGGTATCGGGTCATGGCAGCATCGCACCCGCCTTATACGACTCCAGCAAATAGCCGGGGGAATCATAGTAAACCGACGAGTTGTAGTCGTCTATTTTCCTTGTTATCCAGGAGTTGTACACTGCCGTCAGTGCATCGACGTAGCTTGTGCCTGTGACAGACGCCACATCGATGATGAGTCGCTGGTAGACCTTTCCTATATCCCAATGGGTGGGTATGTCGTAGCGAGCGGCAGCCACATTGTCGAAATAGCCTTCTTCCAAATGATGCTTCTCGGCCAGCTCGTCCGCAACTTTGTCGAGGTTCTCGCAGTGGTAGACGTCGGCATAGTCGAGCACATGCTGCAAGGTTTCCTTACCAAGGGCATTCACCACGGTGCTACGGTAGTTATGCGTTTTCCTTCCTATGTATTCTATCAGGCTGCACAGATAGAACAAGTCGTTGTCCTTGAAGTCTTCTCGTCCCGTCATATTTGATAAGCGCTTTTAAAAGTCAGACACGTAAGGGAGGCCTCGGTGCAAAATGCCATCTGGTGTGTGGGATACTTGAACCTGGCCAATGCCCAGAACTGATCACGCGTGAGAATGCCTGCCATGAAGTCTGCCACATAGTTGTATATCTGGTCATCGGCCATTGCACCAACTACAATGTCATAGGAATGGCTTTGCCCACTGCGGCATGCAACGATGAAGTCGAGCCAGTCATCTGTCATTTCACGGAATTCAAGAACCTGGAGTTCTTGCGTTTCTACATAGTCGTAGACATTCACCCAGGACGTATCGAACCGCCTTGACCATCGCTCTGCCTGTCGTTTCAGCAACGTGCAGTAGAAGCCGCTTCCAAAGTCCTTGGTATAGCGGCTCTCTCGCACGCGTGGTCGTTCTATTTGCATATAGCTGCCGTGGTATAGTTCCATTGACGGTCTGTTTTTTTACCTACTTATATTCCCAACGCGACAATGATGATTCAGCGCCGCACGTATTTCCTGCCGTTCATGATAACAACGCCCTTGTAGTCGCGGGCCACGCGCTGTCCCTGCAGATTGTAGGTGTCGGCTTGTTCGTCATTCAGAATCGAGGCCTCGCTGATGCCTGTGGCCACTCCGTCTGCTGCGGGCTTGATGAGGAGCCACGCGCTCTTCAGGATGTTGCCGCTGGCGTCTGCAATGGCCTTCTGCGTCGCATCATAGTGGGCACCGGCGGGCTGCTCGATCGTCAGGCCTGCCCAGCCTTCATCTTTCAGACAAGCAGAAACGCCATTGAGCAGGACGCTTCCATTGGCTCCGCTCACCTGCAGGCAGCCCTGCGGCTGGCTCTTTCCTTCGAAGGCCTTTCGTCCGCACTTCACCTTGAGCTGCGTGTCTGTCACGTGGAGCACGTTGCGCGTATAGATGCCACCGTCGTCGACCTCGATGTCGAGCAGTCCGCCGCCTTTCAGCCATACATCGCCGCCGTCGACCACCATGCCGTCAAAGCTGTATCCTGAGTCGCCACAGTCGATGCGCGTGGTGCCCGTCACGTTGAGCGTGGTGCCGTTGCCCCACAGGGTCATGCCATACGACACCGCGCCCGTGATGTGGCAGTTGCCCACGAAGTTGATGGTGATTCCGTCGATGCTGCTGATCAGCGGATAGTACTCTTCGCCCTTTGCTGCGCAGTCGAGAAGGACGTTGTTCAGCGTGAGGGTCTTCGTTTTCGGGTCGTAGACGGCGGAGCCTGCGTCCACGGGAATGTTGTTCTTGTTGCGCGATGTCACCTTTGTGCCGTTCACGGTCAGGTCGTAGGTGACGAGTTCTTCCTCCATGAAGAAGTTCTTCCACTGGTCGGCAGCCTTATAGTCTTCATACATTCCGTCGGGATAGAACAGCTGTACGCCGGACTGATTGATGCCCTGCCACACGTTGGCGCCCAGCGTGGGCAGCGTGGTCATCTGTGCGGTGATGGTCTTCAGGGCCGTGGTGTTCTGCATGGCCTGCTTTCCGATGCGGGTAATCGTGGACGGCAGGGTGATGGCGGTGAGCGTGGCGCCAGCCAGACAGGAGTCGCCCAGTTCGGTCACGGTGAATGTGCGCCCCATGCCGTCGCTCACCTTCTGGCTGATGTCGGGCGAGAGGCCCTTTGCCGCGTCGGCATCGCGATAGACGAGGCGCGCCGTTCCGCTGGTGCCGTTGGCAGAGATGACGGTGAAGTGCATGTAGGAGTCGTCGCGCCCGTTGTGGCCGAAGTCCCATGCTCCGGGGGCAATGGTGCTGAAATAGCTCCACCCGCTGTCTGCGCGGTAGTTGCCGCTCTCGCCTACGGGGACGTTGAGAACGCACGTCTTGGGCACGCCAGAGAAGTAGCCCGAGCCGCTGAACGCCGCCACGGTGGGCCTGGTGTTGACGTAGAGTTGCTTCATCTTAGAGCAGCCGCTGATGAAGGTCGGGGCTATCGCTGTGATGGAGCTGGGCAGCCGGAGTTCGGTCATGCTCTTGCAGTTGGCGAAGGCCTGATAGCCTATGCGCTCGGCGCCGTAGGGCATGTCGGCGGTGATGAGCCCGCTGCCGTAGAAGCATCGGTTGGGAATGTTCTTCACTCCGTAGGGCACATCCGGGTCGGTCAGTGCGGTGCAGCCCTTGAACTGGCAGCCGTCGTCCTCGGCGCCGTCGTAGCTGTTGGCCAGGGCTCCTATGAAGTTGGTCACGGTCTTCGGTATCTTCAGGTTCCTAATCTTCGTGTTGCCTTCGAAGGCGTGCATGTCAATCTCGGTGACGGTGTAGGTCACGCCGTTGTAGGTATAGGTCTCGGGGATGACAACCGTGCCATAGAGCTTGGCCGTGTGGTCTTCCTTGAAGCGGCCATACACCACCTTCGCCGTCTTCGTACTGGCATTCAGGATGAGGGGAATGCCATCGTCGGTCAGCACGTCGTAGGCTCCGTAGGAGACGACGTCCAGATTGTTTTTGACTTCATATAGCTCGTCCATATGTACATGCCCAAACTCAGTAGAAGGCTCGTGAGTACCGGCTTGCAGATAAAGGTTCTTTGGTTCGTAATCAATTCCAAAACGGGGAGTTTCGGAGAATGTTGAAAAACCAAGACTGCATACCTGCATGCTTCGGTCGCCGCAGAAAAATATAGATTTTATGTCATAATTGGTCACAGAACTTGGAATTCTTATATTCTTTATATAATCACTTATTACAAAGGCACCCTTCTCTATGGTTTCAACCCCAAATGGCAGCTCGATGGTATTCAATGAGGTGTTTACTATTTCACGAAAAGCACCGGTTTTAATCGTTTTAAGTGTTTTCGGAATCGTTATGTTGCTGACACTGTTGTTTCTGGCACAGAAATAGAGCGTTTCCTGGTTCTTATCGTATAAAACATTATCCACGGCACTATAATAAGGATTTCCAGAAGCTACCGTTATTGTCTGCAGGTTTGGCAACTCGTTAAACCCAGCATAGTGAGGAATTTCAAATTCATAGTGGTCAAGATAACTACCACAATATAGTGATCTCCTATCAATACTTATATACAATGAAGCTGGCAGATGTATCGAGGTCAACGCATTGCAACCAGAAAACACGCCAGAATGGAGTTGTCTTACACCCTCCTGCAGCGTGACACTGGTCAGGTTCACACAACCATCAAATACATGATGATATATCTCCCTTACGTTGGTTATCACCGTTGTCAGTGCTTCGCATTCCCGGCATGCATCGTACGATATCAGCCTGGCATTCGTTCCTGTGAAGGTGAACGTTGTGAGGTTGTGGCAGAGGTAGAAGGCATTTTCACCTATCTCCTCGACATAGTTGCTGGTGCTGCTGAACGAGCCGATGGGTGCATTCAGAAAGGCCGACTCCATCACCTTTGTGCAGCGGGTGGGCTGGTGGGTCACGGCGTAGTCGCCCAGCATGGTGTAGTTGGTGTTGGCGGTTGTGAGGTTCACGGCGAAGGGCGTAGAGCCCGAGTAGGTGGTTCCCACGAGCATCGACTTGCCGGGCTCGCTGGTCGTGGATGGCTGCGTCACCACGAAGCAGTTGTTGCCCACGGTGTAGTCGCAGGCATACTGGGGGATGGGCTCGCGGCGGATGGACCCGAAGAAGTCGTTGTAGCTCGCGTCGGCAGCGAACACATCGCTGACGGGCTGCGAGTAGCAGTAGAACTTGCTCTTGGACTTGTTGATGCCCTGCCATGTGCTGGTAGAGGTGGGGGGAATGGTCCCCTTGGCCATGTAGACGGTGATGCCGTTGGTGCATCCGTTCACGATGCCGTTCCACAGGCGGACGATGGTGCTGGGCAGTCGCAGCGTCTGCAAGTTGGGACAGCCCATGAAGGCTCCGCCCTGGATGACGGCACATCCATATTCCACAGTGACGTTCTTCAGGGTGTTGTTGTTGGCAAAGGCCTGCACGTCGATAATGGTGGGATAGCTCGTGCCGTTGCTGTGCTCGATGTATCCCGGCACCACCAGGTCGACGATGCCCGCAGGCGACACCATGCCCTTGATGTAGGCATAGGTGGTTTGCGAGAGCGAGGCGATTTCATACTTGAAGTTGCCGCTGACAAAGGTCTCAGCGGCGCGCGTCGTGGCTGTCATGGTGAGAATCAGCACGACAATGGTAAGCAGTCTTTGTTTCATGGTGATGTTTTTTTAAAATATGATGCTGCCGGTCTGCGTAACGGCTTCGTGGGGACAAAGTTACGAAAAGTTGCGCAAACGGCCAAATTTATTGCCACTTTTTCGGGGACAGACGGACGCTTTTTCCGGCCGAAACGGGCAAAACGGGATGACGAAGCCATTGGAATGGCCTGACAAAGGCAATGGAATCGTCAGACAATTCCATTGGCATTGCTCGACGATTCCATTGACTTTGCTGCGTTTTTGCGGCGGATTGGAGGGGAGAGGGCGTAAGTTTCGAGGGGAGAGGGCGTAAGTTTCGAGGGGCGAGGGCGCTTATTTTTCGAGGTGCGGGGGCACGAGGTACGGGGGTGCGAGGATAGAATGTAAACGCGGGATGGTCGAAAAAAAAGGAGGGGGGCAGGATTATCTTCGTTTCTCCGTAATTCCGTTTCTCCGTAATTCCGTTTCTCCGTAATTCCGTAACTCTGTACCTCGAAAAAAAGGAGGGGGCAGCACTATCCTCGAACCCCCGTACCTCGCAGCCCCGTACCTCGATAAAGAACAATTACTCTCGGGCCATCTTCTTTGCCGGGGAATACCACTTTGCGGCGGCTGTTCCCTCGGTGATGCCTTGCATGGCTGGCTTTCCGAAGACGGCGAGGCGCGACCGGTCTAAGATGGTCATGACGCCATTGGTGCCTTGCTGCGACGCCACGTTGATGTCCCACACCATGGGCACCATTCCGCTCTCTATGGCAGTCTGCACCACCATCTTGTGGAAGAGCTTGATGGAGGCGTCGTGGCGGTCCTGGTTGGTGCCTTCGTCGTCGTGGTCGCTGCTGCAGGCATAAAGCGGCGACAACGCCCCGAGGCAGAGGATGACGAACAGCATGTGATTGATCTTTCTCATTTCTTCTTCTTGCTTTTCGTATTAGCAGTTTTGTTTATGATATGACATGATTGGGGCACAAAGGGGGCGCAAAAAGGATCGGAAGCGGGAAGTTTGACGGGAGGGGGATGCCGGTATTCCGGGATTTCGGTATTCCAGAATACCGGGATTCCTTCATTCCGGGGTGCCGGGATTCGGGATTCCTGTATGGCGGCGACGCCGCATGCCAAACGCCATCAGCGGCAGAGGGCAGGCCCCCAGCCGGTTGGCTTTTACTCCCTGCCGGGATTCTTCTGGCTCGACTCTCTGATCTTCAGGATCATGGGCACCACCTCTTTATATATACGCGCGTCGCCATTCACGTGGCGGAGGAGAATCTCGCAGGCCTTGCGCCCCTGCTCGCGGGCCTGGTCCTGGATGGCCGACAGGGGGGGCGTGACAAAGGCCGAGGTGTCGCCGTCGGTGAATCCGATGATGGCCACGTCCTGCGGTATGCGCAGGTTAACGGTCTTGATGGCATCGAAGGCGGCATAGGTGATGATGTCGTTGAAAGCCACGATGGCATCGGGCCGGTCGGGACGCTGAAGGAGCGTGATGGTGGCCTGGCGCGCCTGCTGATAGTCTATTCTGCCGCAGACGACAAGCGTGCGGTCGATGGGGATGCGGTTTTCGCGCAGTGCCTGCAGATAGCCGTGCTTGCGGCGGCGCACCATGTCGAGGTGGTTGGGACCGCCAATGAAGGCGATGCGGCGCGAGCCGGTGTCTATGAGGTGCTGCGTGGCTTCCTGGGCAGCCACGTCGCCGTCGGCGGTGACGGTTGAAAAGCGCTCGGGCAGACATGTGCGGGCAAAGAAGACAAGCGGGATGCCCATTTCGTCAATTTCCACGAAATGGCTGTAGTCGGTGGTGTCTTGAGCGAGGCAGGCGATGATGCCTTCTACGTGAAGACTGACAAAGTTGTCGATGGCGGCTTCCTCGTCCTGATGGTTTTCGTGTGAGTTGGCGCTGATGACGCTGTAGCCTTTCTGCCGTGCATATTCCTCAATGCCGTCGAGCACGCCTGCATAATAGTGGGTGACGAGGTTGGGCACGACGACGCCAATGATGCGGGGAGCCTCGGAGCGAAGGCTTTGTGCGAAGGGATTGGGGCGATAGTTGAGCTTGCGTGCGAGGTCCTGCACGCGCTTGGTCATCTCGGGTCCCACCTCGTGAGAATTGCGCAATGCCCGCGAAACAGTGGCGATGCTGACTCCGAGTTGCTCAGCAAGGTCCTTTAAAGATGTGCGACGGGGTTTCTTCATAGATGAGTAAAGAATGTCTCTCGGTGGCTGTTGCGTCCACCTACATGCCTTTTGATACTAACTGCTTGACGTTGCAAAAGTAGGCATATTTTTTGAATCCTGCAAACGTTTACGTTAGTTTTTTGGATAAAAAGTAGTGTTTTTATGAGAAAGTAGCGTAACTTTGCACCGAAAAAGTAAAATGAGTAATGAATAGTTGATAATAAGTTAGTTAGAAATCGAAGCCCGGAATTGTTGTGAAACAGTTCCGGCTTTTTTGTTTGGTCGTTTAGGAGATTGGTCGTTTGGGAGATTGGGAGATTGGTCGTTTAGGCGTTTGGGAGATTGGTCGTTTAGGCGTTTGGGAGATTGGGCGTTTAGGCGTTTGGGAGATTGGGCGTTTAGGCGTTTGGGAGATTGGGCGTCTAGGCGTTTGGGAGATTGGGCGTCTAGGCGTTTGGGAGATTGGTCGTTTAGGCGTTTGGGGAGTAGAAGTTTTGACGATAGTATGATGAGAGTTTGTGGTTTGTGAATATACGACCAATCTCCCAAACAACCAATCTCCTAAACGACTAAACGACTAAACGACTAAACGACCAAACGACTAAACAACCAAACGACCAAACGACTAAACAACCAAACAACCAAGCTGGAGAATCTCCTCCAGCGATGTAATGATATGGTCGGGAATGCTTTCGTCCTCTTGTTTGTCTGTCCAGCCTTCACCCTTGAACCACACGGTCTGACACCCAAGGGTGCGGGCCGGGACGATGTCTTTGGCCATGCTGTCGCCCACGATTGTAATCTCCTGCGGCAGCAACTGACCACCTGTCGCAGTATGATATGCCTCCTGTAAGGCCTCCACAGCCAACTGGAATATCTGCGGGTCGGGCTTTCGGATGCCCACCACGGCCGACTCGATGACTGGCGAGAAAAACCTGTCGAGCTGCATCTCCTGGAGCACGGTGTGCACATTGCCATAGAAATTGCTGACGAGCGCCATGGGAAAGCGGCCATAGAGCTGACTGAGTACTTCCCTGCTCTCGCCCACCGTCTGCTGCACCTGTTCGTAAAGATGGAAGAGCAGGCGCTGATGGAGTTTCTTGAAGGCATTGCTGTCGCTGTCGTCAAACAGATGGCCGGACAGGTATTCAAGCTGAAGCCGCAGCTTTACGTCGAGCGTGAGCTTGAAGGTGTAGGAAGGACGGACAATGGGATTGCGCCCGAGGGTTCGCTCTGCGTAGACGTATGCCTCACGGAACTGCTCTTCGCTAACGGGAACGCCTTGTTCCTGATAGGCTTTCCAGATGACTTTTCCCCAGTGGTTGCCACGGGTGTCGAGGGTGCCTCCGTAATCGAAGATGAATGCTTTAGTGTGCATGGGTGGTGGGTGATGGGTGGTTGTGTAATGGGAAAGCAGCGCTGCCGCTGTGTACGCTTGGCCTGCCGGGGCGGTGGTGGTGCTTGGTAAGCAGTGACAACAGAGGGGGCTTGCTCAGAACTTCATGCGCAACATCAGCCTGACGCCGTGTTTGTTGGCAGTGGGCAGATGGAGATAGGAAAGACGGCGAACGTATTCCACATGAAGAATCTTCAGGATGTTGTGCACACCGAGGGCAATCTCAAAGTAAGGCTTCTTCTTGTCCATGACGAACGAACCCTGCGGGAAAGGCATAAGCATCGGGTCGCTGGCATTCTCGGCAAGCATTGGGTTGTTCTTGTCGGTGAGCGTACCCCAGAGCATCTTCACACCGATATACTCGCGCCACTTCAGCTTCCTGATAAGCGGGATGCGGTTGAGAATCTTTCCGTTCAGATCCCACGCAGCATCGACAGAGACATACCGGTCGTTGAGGAACTCCATGTTGTTCACAAGGTTGAAAGTCTCATCTTCAATGATGTACGACAGGTTGGCAGCAGGCATGATGAGCAGGGGGAAAGGCACCTTGCTCCACTGAATGCCGCCCTTGGCTGCAAAGTCTATCTTTCCGAAACTGAACGGCAGCCAGAAACGTTTGTAGATGGCAGCCTCGGTCAGCTGGTAATCGTACTGTCCGCCAAGGATTTTGTTGAAGCCCATGGTGTGGCCGACGGTGAAGACCGGAGCATCAAGATTGATGGGCAAACGCCGCTGTTTGGTGTTGACAAACGTCTCGCCAGGTGCGAAGCGCAACTGTGCCGACAGCTCGGTGGTGCGTATCTTACCATTGTGGAGGGGCAATGGACCATTGCCGTCGTAGGTCTCCACGGGTTCGTCCATACCGCGGAAGAAGAGGTTGCCACACGCCTCGTTAGCCTCGGTCTTGAAGCTGATGGTGGTCTTGAAGCCAAACTCCTCCTCGCGCTCGAAGGTGAGCTGCTGGCGGTTGTAGAACATCATCTTGTCAACGGTGCTCCATTTAAATGCCGTGAACACATTATCCTTGTCGGTGTGAATGAACTTATCGGAGGGACTGCACACGTCATAGGTTGAGGTGAATGTCAGCGTTCGCTTGGGGAACTCGCGCGGCAGGTAGTCCTTCTTGTTGAAAGAATAGGTGAGCTCGCCTTTGTAATAGTCCTTCTTGCTGTCCCATCCGTGAGCGTAGTAGCCACTGAGGAACCAGTGGGGATTCAGATTGGCTGTGGTCTGTGCACTGATGCGGGTTCTGAATCCATCGATGAAGTTCTTTGTAAACATCGTGTTGATGGGACCGATGTCCACCTTGCTGGGATGCTCTTTTGACCCAGTATCGACAAAGTTCTCCACAAAAGCCCTCAGCACGAAGATGCCATACTTAAAGCCTTTTATCTTTTCCAGATTGGCCAGGAAATCGTCCATTCCCTTCTCGCTCTTCGTCAGCCCCACACTTCTGTACTGGTTCCAGAAGTCGTCGTCGCGCATCTTGGCATTGGCCTCGTGTCGTGTCTTGGCCTTTCCCTTGAGCAGTTTGGGGTTGATTTCCTCAAACGCATAGTCCTGCATGCGCGTCGTCCTGATGACGATGGCCTTGGCAAGGAACTTGGCCAATGACAGTTCGACAAACATGTCATCCTCGGTAAGCACCCATTCGCCCGACGGCAGCTGCTCATACGACTGCCTGATCTGCAGGTTCTCCACGAAGTTTACGTCGCTCTTTTTCGGGATGGTAAGGTTACAGGATTTCACGTGCAGGCTACTGTCTTTCAGGATATAGAGGTCGCCACGGAAGCCAAAGTCCTGCTGGTTGTTCGGCATGAACTGCACATGGAAGCACGAGTCGCGCCCCACCATCAGCGTGTCGGCGATGTAGTAGCGATAGAAACTGATGGCTCCCTTGCCGATGGGCGAGGTGAACGGATACTGCAAGAGCCTCACCTCGTCGTCGTAGATATCGACATCTGTAAAGACGTCCTTCACCATGCCGGTCAGTATATCGCCGGTCTCAAACAGGTCGTTGATGCCCGTTGAGTTTTCGCCCATGATGATGTCGCGCTCGGTCTTGGGGTTCTTCCTGTACATTTTTCTGGTGACAGTCTCGCTGACGCTGAGCGGCAGTATCAGCTTGCTGTTGAGCGGACAAACCTCCACCTGGTTGAGCAGCCACTGGCGCTTCTTGAACAAAGGTCCTTCCAGGTCGGTGGGTGTCAGCTCATTCAGTCCGAGTGTCATTTTCTGATACTTGTCGTACTGGTAGTAATCATGGTTGGCCAGGTTGGTCTTTTTCTTGGCCTCAATGACACGGCGCATGAGCTCCACGGCTGGATTGTTTTTCCTGGAATAGCGCTGGCGCTTCTGCTTCACGACGACGCCCTCCAGCTGGTTGGCCTCGGGCTTGAGCGAAATGCGCATCTTGGTGGGCGAGTTCTTGCCGATGAGGATGCGCTGTGGCTTGTAACCGAGAGCGCTGAAGGTGAGATACCATCCGTCGTGACGGTCAATGCTGAACTGCCCTTTCTCGTCGGCAGCCACCATGACGTGGTGTCCACGATAGATGGCACTGGCCAACGGGATGCTGTCGCCGGTGTTGTCGTCTACCACAACTCCCGTTATCTTCTGCGCAAAGCCGGGCACGGCCAGCACGGCCATGAGCAGGCTAAGGATTGTTTTCTTCATTTTCCTAATCTTTCGGTCATACGTTCACAGAGCTGTTCGTGCTCATGGTGCATGTAGATATAAAGCACGGAGAGCACGAGTATCTCAATCAGCATGTACACCCATGGACAGTTGAGCAGGCAGGTGACGTAGATGCAGATGGCTCGCACGTTAAACGTAAGGATATTTGTGTATTTCATCAGGGGACGGCTTCCATCGAGGAAGTCGTTCCTCACATCAGTCAGGTCTACGCCCTCCTCACTTTTTTCCTTCCATTTCCTGAAAAATGTCTGAAAGCGTGGGGTGCGTTTCTCCTGACTCTTGCAGTAGTTGGCGTAGTTATAGTAGAACAGTCTGACAAACCACTGGTTGCGCGGCAGGCTGTCGTAGATGGCGCGCTGCTGGGCATAGTTGTCGAGTTCGCTGCCCTCTTTTCCTTTGAGGAAGAACAGGTGTATCTGCCTATAATAGTCGGCCAGCGAGCTTTGCGGACTATGGTTGAGCACGCCTGCAATGAAGGCGAGCACCCAGATGGCGATGCCCCAGTGGAGCGCCGTGCCGGGAATGTTCTGACCCATCATGCGGCAGCAGAGGGCGAAATAGATGCAGAAGAACCACACATCGCCTGAGAAGCCGTCGAGCACGCGCCCCACAAGAGTCTTCTTGCCGGTGAGACGGGCCATCTGTCCGTCGGTGCTGTCGCAGAAATTGGCCAGCATGAGCAACACGACGCCGCAGAGGTTGTGCCACAGGTCGGTGAAGTAGAACATGTAGCCAGCCCCGATGCCCAGGAAGATGGACAGGATGGTGATGGCGTTTGGGTGAACGCCCAGCTTGTTCCAGAAGAGGGCAAACACCAGTCCGATGGGTCGTGTGAAGTACACATCGAGCCACTCCTCGGTATCATTGCTTTTGAAAGATGCCTGCAGCATCTCGTTGAATCTGCTTTTATTCATGGTTGTTTTTCTTTTCACTTTTCTGTTATCGCTTGCACTTGTCCGCACAGTGCTTGGACGATGGCCTGCACGGCCTCTTCGCGGCATCGGGCGAAGCTGGGCCAGTCGTTGAAGTCGATGACGGCATAGGTGCCGTCACGACGCACGATACAATCGCCACCATAGACTTTGACGTCGGCCAGACGCGAAAGTTTATCGGCGTCTTCATGCAGCTGCTGCTCGCTGAAGTTGTAGTGATGGGCGGCACCATTGTGCTGCTCGTCGCCGAACTTTGTCTGACCGTCATCGGTGGGATAATAGCATCGGAAGAAACTCGTGCCCTGCACACCATAGAATTTCACCACGTCGCCATCGATGTGTTCCATAATGAGCACGTCGTCAATGCCTCGTTGGTGGAAGTATCCAAGCTTGCGTTCCACGTCGTTCCATGTAGCGGCAAACTGCACGTCGTAAAGGCTCTGGGCAGCTGCATCACCGCGTTTCAGCCAATAGCCCTCCGCTCCGGTGTCGTGGTCACAAAGGGGAGCCGTGGGGATATTGCTTTCACGCATCAGACGGTCTACCCGCGAACGCGTGGTGGCCATCTCAATGCCCCGGGTGCTGTTCACCACTACCCTCCCCTGCTCTTCTTTGCGTCGCAGCAGGGCGAGCGTCTCGGGCAGGCGCGACATGGTGAGATACACGTCGGCTTCGCAATCGTCGAGCAGGTCTTCTTCCTGCACATAGCTCACCTGCGCTCCACGCTGACGGAGCTCCTCGCCGACGGCTTCCAGGATGGCTTGGTCTTTCTTCACCGAGTTGGGCGAGAACTGTGGTGCACGATACACGAGGACGGCTTTCATATCGTTTGTCGTTGTCTTACTTGCTGTTTTCTAAAAACGCCTCGGCCTTCCCAATATCCGTAGCATGGTCGATGTCGAGGACCTTCTTGAAGGGATAGGCTTTGAGGTGCAGTCCATCGGCCACGAGGGCGCGCTGGAAATTCCTCATTCTCGACTCTTTCCGCTCCATGCAGGCTTTGAGAGTGACGATGGAACGCGGCGTAAGTCCATAGATGCCGGCACTGATGTAGTGTGGCTGGGGGTCGGTGTCGAGAAACGCGGTGATGTTGTCAACGGCGTCGGTCTTCACATACAGGGGCTTCTCATCGTCAATATAATCGGTAACGCCCATCAGTCCGTCGGCCTTCCCTTCGCTGAGCAGCTGTTGGAACGTGGCCACATAGCGTGAGAACTCTTCTTCGCTGAATATGGTGTCGACGGTGGTCAGCACGAAAGGCCCCGATGTGAGGTGCTCACTGATCTCGAAGAAGCTGTGCATGGAACTGGGCGTTGATTTCACCAGGAAGCGCAAAGGCACAGGACGCCCGCGCAATCCGTCGCGTTGCAGGGCCAACAGATGGCTGGCCACCTGCGTGGTCTCGGTACTTCCGTCAGTGAGCAGTTCGTCTGCCGACCTACATATAACTACTATTTCCTCCGCATCGTTATCCATAAACACTCTAATAAGGCGATCAATCAGTGCCTCTCCATTTACCTTCACCAGCGGCTTCGGGGCGGAGATTCCCTCGGCAGCCAGTCGCGAGCCCTCGCCCGCTGCTATGATTGCATATTTCATTTGCACTAAAAAATTGGAGTGCAAAGGTACACATTATTTATTATATAAAGGAAGAAAGGTGGAAGTTTTGGACATTTTTTGGGAATAAAAAAGAATCTTTCACGCAAAAAGGACAAGATGAAGGAGTGCAGAGGTGAGAGGTGAGAAGCCCCCCAAGCCCTCCCTGTAAGAGGTGGAAGACCCTCCCCGGCCCTCCCTGTTTAGGGAGGGAGTGGTAAGAAGTGGAAGACCCTCCCCAACCCTCCCTGCTCAGGGAGAGAGTGCAGAGAGGGTGTTGAAGGGTGTTGAAGGGTGTTGAAGGGTCTTGGAGGGCCGTGGAGCGTCTTGAAGCGGAGTAAGTATCCTCTTACCTCTCCCTCCCTAAACAGGGAGGGCCGGGGAGGGTCTTGGAGGGCCGGGGAGGGTCTCTTACTTCTCACCTCCCCCTACCATCAGTTGCTTGTCGTCGATGGTGCCCGAACCGGCAATGTCGAAATCGGTGCCAGTGACCTTTCCCGACAGTTTCACGTCGCCACTGCCGGCAATCTCAACGCTCACCTTTCCGCCCTGGCTGAAGTGGAAGTCCATGTCGCCCGAGCCTGCTATCGACAGCTGGGTGTCGCCCGTGACAAGATTGTGCACCGAGACATCACCTGAGCCTGCAATTTCTGCCTTCACGCCATCGCAGATAACGTCGGCCAGCTCTATTTCTCCGCTACCGGCCACAGAAAGACTCAGTCGGTCGGTGTCTATTTTCTTGCTCGACTTGAAGTCGCCACTGCCTGCTATCTCCACGTTGATGAGGTCGGCCGAGGTGATGTAGACATCTATTTCTCCAAGACCTTTGGGAATGTTGAAAATACCCGAATGTTCCTTCTGAGAGATGTAGAGCGTCTTGCCATCAATGCGGATGTCCACTTCTTCCAACGCATCCTCGGGACCTTCCACGCGCACCGTAGCGGAATCGCCCTGCTCATAGAACACATCGAAACTGCCTGCTATGGCCACTTGCTCGAAAGCTTTCACGGGAACTTCTTTCTTGCTTATCTTCACTGGCTCGCCTCTTTTCACCGATGGTTTCAACACCATGTGACACGAGGCCAGCAACAACACACACGACAATGCAATGAATATTTTCTTCATAATGCTATTTGGTTTAAATGATTTATACC
>OCTW013399520.1_pt1 | contig 28799 bp, 24 predicted proteins | sample 1539671 | NCBI WGS metagenome assembly OCTW01 (sample SAMN02144230, study PRJEB22623) | gut metagenome | biome: sheep rumen | host: Ovis aries | place: New Zealand | reverse complement strand
CCTTTTTTTGATTTGATAAAACTGCTGTTCTCGATAGTATTTCGACATAAAATGCAAATTATGTTGATTTGTTCGCATTAAATCGTGCTGTTCCCGATGGTATTTTCAATTAACAAAAATATTGTTTTATAAAAATACTATCGAGAACCAGAATGACCGTTTTCGCTAAAAATATGAGAAAATTTAAAAACACCATCGAGAATGGTGCTTTTTGTTTTACAAAGTTTTGCGAAATAATTGAAATACTTTCGTAAACAGCTAAAAGCTGATGCAGAAGTATATGAAAACATATTATAGAACAATAACTTAATTATACTAAAAAGAGGAAAGAAGAGCGCCGTACTGAAAACCCGCATTGTTCAGAATTAATCGCTAAATAATAGCCCTGATGTTCAAAAATAAAATCTACATATAAAATAAAGTTCATCATTTGTTTCCAATAATATTTAATTTTAGCAGTTCCAATAACAGTGGAACTCTGGCAAGTTCCGGTGCTGGTACAGATTATGCTTGAATTTTATAGCTTTTTGATTTAATATATAAGTGAGGATAGAAATATTTTCCGTGTGGCGACACGTAAAAGCTGTACTGCGTATGGAGCAGGGTAAAGTCCATGGCTATTAAACGTTCGACAGGACGTTGAGCTTGGCATCTGAGATATAGATGTAGTCCGCGTGGGGGACTTAATGATTCCCACGGCATTTAGGTATTCGACAGATTACCGAGGCTGACAGCCAGCAAACAACACGCACACCAGAAATAGAAATGCGGATGTTTGAACATCTGCATTTTTTATATAATGAGGCAACAAATATGAGCAAAACCAAAGATAAGGCAGAAATATTAGCTGTTATACGCGACGCATTATTAAATTACGAAGAATTGATCGGGCAAACGTTTTTATATGTTTTTGACAATAGGTGTATCGAAGTCCTTTTCAGAAGAAAAGAATTTATACATCTTGCAGGAATTGATACATATACAAAAATGGGTGCCGAACAGCTTTATAAAAATATAAAAAAAGGAATATTAAAGCCGAATCAAATTTGTTTTTCAAATAGGCATCCATATGATCTTTGCAAAAAGAAAATTAGATATCTTTCAAACATTTCACAATTAACTTTTTCGAACGTATTAATATTAGAAAATTTAGAAACTAATACTTTTACATATATGTTTGGGCTAACTGATTTAAACTTTACACTTTGTCTTAGTGAAGATTATAACGAAAATGGAATTCTAAGAAGTAATTATTATATAGCAAGAAGCTTAAGGGCAGAAAACGCAACTAATAAAAGTGAAAATTCATTTGAAATAGATTTTATTTTGTCAAAAAGAAATGACGAAGGGAAATACAAAGATATACTATATGAGAGCAAAAATTGCAGTATAGAAGACCTTTCAGTAGATATTCTAAAAAAAATAGAACCAGACATGTATAAAAAATAATCTCCGTTTAAATTGTAATCTCGTTATTTTAACATACTAATTTAGATCTATGATTCAGGACACTTTCTTTCTTGGTACATAAAGACAATATCATGTTTGACTCACAAAGCATGAAATAAAAAATAGGGACTTGATTTTTTGTGGATTATTAAATATTGTAATGATTTTATTTAGAATCGCCGACTTGGGAAAACCATTTACGCTGACTCTTACTGTTCCAATCAGGCTACATTCATGCGTATCTTGAGCAGTCTGATTGACTATCAGTGGACTGATGTAAAAATCACTAAAAATGATTTAACTCCAGAACTGCTTAAAGCTTTCATGGACTGTACGCATGGTATCATTGACCTGATCATTAGATTATATTCAGCGATTCAGCATGAAGCACTTATTACTGAACGCAAGACCAAGATTAATGACTCATTCGTCAGAAAAGTGGCCAAGAAATATTATCCGAACCTGATGAAGACAATTGATAACATTGATGCATCTAAATATGATAAAACGCGTCTGGCTGAAATTGATGAAGCCAACAAGCTCATGAAGAAAGACATCAGTAAACAGTCCGATATTGAAAATGAGAAAACGATATCGAGAATCAAAAGTAAGCCATCTGATAAAGATACGCTTGTCAAATCAACAGTCGCTAAGATTACCGCCGTATCAGATGATTTCAAAGTGAACAGTATTATCAATGTATCTAAAGAGCTCTATGAAACTGGCAATTATTCAGCTACTGATGAAAAGCAGTTCACCAGAGATGTAATGAAAGTTTTATCAGGAAAAAAGATAAGATCAAAAAAGAAACCAGATCGTATGTCAAAGGACGTTATGATGCAGTTTTTAGACAACAGCACACAAGATACCAATTAAGTCTCTAGCACAAAGCTGGAGACTTTTTTAACATAATAGACCATTTTATAGTCATTGTTTAATGAAATATGCTTACTGTTCGTGATTGTGTTTTTAAAAACTGGCTACTGTTCGCGATAGTGTTTTCAAAAAATGTATGCTGTTCGCGATTATGTTTTAACAAAATCATCGTTTTTCTGCATTATAAAAACTGCTGTTCGCGGTAGTGTTTTAACACATTTCTCAAAAAACATTGATTTATTCGCATTAAATTGTCCTGTTCCCGATGGTATTTTCAATTAACAAATATGAATGATTTTTAATTAGTATAATTTATCAAAATTACATAATATACATTATACGAACTAAAATATTTATTAAATTTTATCATAATTTATCATATTGTTACATGATAACACCTTCTTTAATGAGAACTTATTTTGTTAATGGACCTGTATACGAATTCACATATCATAATACAAGCTTCAACAATAGGATAAAACCCAAAATCTTTTATTTATACTTTACGCCTAACATAAATATTATCGTCCTGCTTTCCATTGAAACAATTATTGATCTTCTTGTATGACACCATCTTTCCTAAAACAGATTCCTAAATTTGTATGTCGTTCTAACGAATGCAATCAATTGTTCAGTGATATATTGCCAAGATTTATGATAATCTTTTTCTGGTGCTAACTCTGATTCATTGATCATACTTATAAATCCTGAAACATCATGTTCATACTTTTGAGCAAATTTTAATGAGTCCGCTTCTTTTTCCTCGTCTGAACTATTCAGCTTATTATAAAGGACATGATCTAAATTACACGACATATAATATACGCTATAAGGAATTGTACTCCAGACATATCTCATTGATTTTAGTCGTTCAATGTTAGCACGCTTATGCTGATTTCTATTAACGATCATTTCAGGATTACACGTATGAATTTCTTTCGTACTATAAATGACCTTAATTGCATTCTCATCATGAATAATTGCTTCATCAGGAACATAAGCTCCATCCATGTCAACAATATGAATAACTTCCTTAAAATCCCCCTTTTTAAAATAATTCATACTTTTATATTCTTTAACATAGGTACATATTTTTGATGCAATATTTGCAGGAGTCACTTCCCATGAAGATGTTATATCTCCATGGGTGACATAAATAAAAATTTGATCCTTATCATATAGATTAGAGAGTAAAACACCTAAGGCATGACGATCTGATGGACCCTCTACAATAACGAAAACAACCTTTCTTTTAGTCACTACATACCACCTGCTTTCTTAAACGCTAAGGAAATCTTGTAGTTGTTTGTTAAATCGTAAAGGTCTTCCTTTTGTGAACCTAGAATGATATCCCGATAATAAAAGTCTCTTAAATTATTATTATCCTTTACATTCGTCAATCTGATATATCTATTTTCCGGATTTGTGGTTGTGAATGCTACAAAGCCACGATCAATCGTTTCTAACGGTCTTAAATTATGAGATGTAAAAATCAATTGACCTTTCCCCTCTTCAGATATTATTTTCAGTAATTCTCCTAGCAGATATTCAAATAAGCCAGAATCTAATTCATCTATAGCAACAGTGATGGATTGCCTATTATAGATCATAATCAATAACTGTAGTATTGATACGATCTTCTTAATGCCATCGGATTCATCACGTAAGGGAATCTCTTTACTATTTTTTCGTGACATAAGCTGTACCTTATGTCCTTTCTCTCCATTCTCTAGTATCTGTAAGCCAAAATCATGAAGACTAATTGTTAAGCCAGGCACAATTTGTGAAAGTACTTCATTCATATGCGGAAGCATCTTTTTTGTTAAAACCACTATTTTATCAGGTAATGTCTGCGGCCGATCAATAGGAAGCACAAAATTACCTGAAGCGCCAATTTTTTCTCCCTCATACATAAATGACAGCGGGAGAGCGTTTAACGTGATCAAACCTGTATTTTTAGTTTTTATGATAAACAGTTCATAATGGCCATAACTCACAAGACGATTAAGAAGACTTGTATAATTATCTTCCTGACTATGCTTACGTATCACATTAAGAAATTCTCTAGAGAACAAGAAAGATCTTGAATCCTGATAAGTATAGCGTTTATCTACAAGCAGATTCATCATGACATCTTGATCTTCGCCAATGAATTCTTTGTATCTGCTCTTTGGTACAAATACTGCTTTTGTATTGGTATTGATAATCTGCGACATCCTATGCTTTTCCCCTTCAGCACGCGCACTAAGCACCTCATTGGCAATGGCAGCTTTGTATTTCTTTTGCTCTTCATCGATTGATTCATTTTCAGATACATTCTTACTCTCATCAGCAAGTTCTTTTTTTAAATCAAACTCATATATAACCGTATAATTCTCTTTTTTTTCAGGCATTTCAACTGCAAATTTAAATATCATCGTCGCATATTCAGACTCTATATTTATATAATCCGCATACGTTGAGGGAACTTTCATGCCACATAATGCAAACTTTAATAGCGCCATTGCATCAATCAAAGCCGTTTTCCCAGTTCCATTTTGTCCATAAAGCCCCAGTACACTTGCTTTATAATTTTTTCTATTGTTCTTTAACGTGACCCGACCATACTTTACATTTTTAAAATTTCTAATTGTAATCTCCTCTATCCGTACTATTCCACGATCCATTTTATCTTCACTCTCTTCTTCTTCTTTTTCTTCTTTTATTTTACCATCAGTGGCAGAAAGTATCAACTCAACATTCAAAATCGATACATTTTATGAAATATTTCCTTTTAGATTTTTAATATCTTCTTTAATAAATGCTGTTTTATGATAACACAATCGTTAATGAGCTAACTATATAATGAATAAAAAAGCTCCCAATAAAGGAGCCCCATTAAATCATGATTGTTTACTGTTATCTAAAAATTGCGTTAATACATCATCGGATAGTTTATCAGCCTTCCTCTTTTTCTGCACCTTTTTCCCTTCAAGCTTATTCATTACATCTCGAGTGAAGACTTTGTTCTCAGTAATACTATATGAGCCTTGATCATACAAAGTTTTTGCAAATTCAATAATGTCTTTAACTTTGAACTTCTCTGTGACACTCATAACTCTCTGAACTGCCGTTTTTACAAGCGTATCCTTGTCTGATGGACGGCTTTGAACGACTGCTTTCTTTTTTTCACGTTCAGCAGTTTTTTGATTGTCAATGTCTGATCTCATCAGTCTTTCTGATTCAGCGAGTTTTCGTTTTCAAATAACATCATACTCGCTGGCATCAATAGAATCCAATGCATTCATCAAATCCATAAATCCTGAATTGATCAAAAGACTCTTTAATTGAATGAAGATTATTTGTGAGATCCCCTCTTCTATGCTAAGTAATGAATCACTTACTAAAATTAAGCCTTTGTACTCTTTTTGCTTCAGTAATGCCATAAGCTATAACAGTCGCGGACAAGATCAAAAATAGGAGCGTTGTTGTTTTTGATAAAAAATAGGGATGTGGGATCCCCCACCGGCTAAAGGCTCTCCTGAAAATACCTCTGGGGTTAGGAAATAAATCCATTTGCCAGATATGAACGCATAACAGATATAATGAATTTTTGCCATACCAGATCAATATTCTTCTGCCTTTATTTAAGTAATCTTGAATAGCTATAGAAATATCAATAATCAGAAATGAATTAAAAAAAGACATAATAATACTGATGATTCCGCCCTTAATTGATAAGTTAACAAGATAAGACTGACCTTGCTCATAGAAAACAGATAAGATAAATAGAACAATAAAAGCTATTATAACTTTACCATTCATTAAATACTTTTCTTTGATGACCTGATAGTCGAAATGCTGTTTTATAAAATAGCCAAAATAGACATAGATCGTCGAAAATAATCCTGTCTGAATATTAAGTGGCAACCAGATGTATTTGGCACTTATGTAGGATGTGACTGCTAATAATAGGACAATCATCGCTTTGACATATTCATAGTGACGACCCATAAGGATATCCAGTAATTTTACCACTATAGAGGCGATAAAAAGAGCTTGGAGAAACCAGATGCCGCCAATGGGAATAAGCCCATGTGATAATAAGTGCTGCGATCCAGCCCCATAAAGCATTGCCGTGATCCAAGTGGTGATATCATGCGTTTGAAAAGTCGTATATAACATGTTTACAAAACGATTACTTATGACAGAGGTGAGGCATATCAATCCTGCACATATATAATAAGGTATGATCAGTCCAATAAATTTCTTCTTTATAAAATGTATAAAAGAATCTTTTGCCGATAAAAAATAACCGCTTAGAATAAAAAATAAAGGCATATGAAAGGCATAGACAATCATATTGATATGCTTCATGCCTAAATGTCCAATCATCATCGCGATAATAGCGATCCCCTTTGCAATATCGAACTCGTCAATTCTTTTCTTCTTTTTTAACATCTTCTTTTCCCTCATTCCATTTCCCAAAATCATTCATGAAAACGTATTTATAAAGTTCTCATTTGTATTCATTATAAAGTATTTTCTATTTAAAAAGAAGCTTTCGAAAGAAAGCTTCCTACATAAGCGATTGCATTTTTATAGTGATTTCATCAAAAGGTAGTGGTTTACTAAACAAATAGCCTTGGGCATATGTACAGCCTACCTTCTTTAAGAAATCAAACTGCTGCTGTGTTTCCACCCCTTCTGCGACGGTACGGATACCTAAATGATTGGCCATTTCACAAATCGATGCAATAATCGTTTGCGAACGCTCGTCAAAGTGGCGGAGGAAGACCATATCAATTTTCAAGACATCAAAATGATAGTCTTTTAAGACATTTAAAGAAGAATAACCCGAACCAAAATCATCCATCCAGACTTCATAACCTAATTCATGGAAATGATGCAGTGCTTCTTTCATCTTTTCAGAGCTATCATTTAAGGCACTTTCAGTGATTTCAATATGGACGAGATCTTTTGAAAGATGATAATCATGGACGATCTTTTCAATCTCTTCATAGATGTTGATGGAGGCTTCTAAATCAGTACGGGAGCTGTTGAAACTGATAGGATAGACTTTCTGGCCCTGTGATAACTGCACTTGTGCATCCTTTGCAAAAGATCTCAAGACATTCAAGTCCATTTTATAAACCAGACGACTATCTTCTAAGGGGACAATAAACTGATCTGGTGTCAAAAAGCCATAGATCGGATCAATCCAGCGGGAAAGAGCTTCAAATTCTGCAAGTTTTCCACTCTTTATATCAATTAATGGCTGATAATACACATCATGCCAGCCTTCCGTCACTGCCTGATCAACGGATGATAAAACATGCGTACGAATCTTCTCTGCTTTTTCGAGATCTTCATTAAACATTTGGATATGCTCTTTAGATCCTTGGGGAATATGGCGCATTGCTGTAGCTGCTAAGTCGATACTGCGCATAAGATATTTGCTAGGATCAGTGGTAAAGTTATGACTTAACTGATAAACACCAATGTTTAATAAAAGTGTTTCATCCAGACTGAGATCTTCTACGTCTTTACAAATCTGATCGAAGTGCTCAATCGCTCCGTCTAAAGGAACAATTCCGGCAAAGTGATCAGAAGACATACGGATAATAATACCATCAGGAAAAGCTGCCATTAGCTTTTCAGCAATCAGTTTAAGAACATGACTGCCGGCTTCATAACCATGAAGAATATTAATATCACGGAAATTCAGGATATCTGTATAGAAGACAACCGCCTGGACCCCTTTCCTTTCATAATATTCTACAAGTTCTACTGCATGATCTGATAAGTAAGATAGGTTTTTCGCAGGGGTTATGACATCATTGTAATGTTCCCGTAAATAGGTTTCATAAGTTGAGATACTATAAAAACTAAACTTCATAATGACATTGTACATAACAGTAAGAAAGATCCCGACAATTGAAACCCCAATAGCTAAGCTGTTAACGGCACCATCTTTACTGCCATCTAAAACAATGCGCGGCATTTCCGCTTCCGCTGTCATCAGAGCCATAAAGAAAACGGTTGAAAAGATAAAACGACGATCGGTACTTAACATTGTCTTTTCTTGAGCCATGTAGCGAATTTCCTGGCGGAAACCTAAGAGAATCGCGATACTAAGAATAATAGTTATAAGAAAACGCTGAAAAACAGTATATGCAATGATCATTCCTAAACAGTTAGAGACAAAAAACTGCGCATAGATAAAGAGAAAAACGGTTTTTCTCTTCCCCACAACACTGCGAAACAGTTCACCGATAGGAATAACCGTAAGAAGTAAGGCAAAGTTTGCCACAAAGAAACTGCTTAACCCTTTATTGGGAAAAGAACTATTGATCAATGAATTAATCAGTGCCGCAAAAATATTAGCGGTATTGAAAGAAAGTAAAAATGATAAAAGAAAGTTTTTCACTTTGACAGATGTTTTTTCCTGTCTGAAAAATATCCAGACAATTATTCCTGCAAATAATAAACTTTGCGTATAGTCCGGAAAATTATTATATGGATAAGCGTTTAGCCATGTGATAAAGGTATGCATAAAAGATCTCCCCCTTTTTAGATATAATCTCCTTTTCTTTATTTAGTATATCACATGAGTACACTGTTTTTTATGGAAAACATGTAAAATGTGACAATATAAAAAAGCACATAACATACGTTATGTGTGTGTTTCTATGCTTTTTTGTTTCTATACTTTTTTGTTTCTATACTTTTTTCTTTGTGGGCACAATCCACCAGGCACTGATGGCGGCCACTAAAATATAAGCTACAAGTGGATATGTCCCACCAATGATCGCAGCTCCGCTATAAATAATCAGACTGGCTATATTTTTAGGCCCCATTTTAAAGAGCTCATGACCATTTTCACAGGCAATCAGATAATACATCAGATGAAAGGTGATGCAGGCTAAAGCCAGCACTGCAAAATAAAATGTTAAAGGGGCCCAGGATTGCGGATAAGAACCGATCCATGCTGTCGCAAAAGGAATAAATGACATGACAAATAGCCAGGCAATATTGCACCACAATATTTTCACATTGATCTTTTTGGCCTGATGAAAAATCAGATGATGATTGACCCAGTAAATGGCGATAAAGAAATAACTGATGATATAAGCTAATAAAACATGACCGAGTTTTAGAAAGTCGCTGATTCCATCGCCAGCTGGCTGATTTAATTCTAAGACCATGATGGTGATAATGATCGCCAAAACACCATCGCTAAATGCTTCAATACGATTTTTTTCCATTTCCCTTACCTCTTTTTATTCTTTGTTTTCATACATAGCGTTCTGCTTGATGAAGGTCCCGTCTTCTAATTCTTTATAAGCTGTTAAGAGTTCATCTCTTGAATTCATGACAATCGGTCCATACCAGGCAACGGGTTCCTGTAAACGCTCTGAGCACATAAAGATGATTTCACTTGGTTCATTTCCTGCTTCAATAGTCACTTGATCACCATTTCCTAATTTGGCTGCCGTCTTTTCATCTACATGTGTCCCGCTGACGATGGCCTCACCTTCTAAAGTGAAGACCATTGCTGATTTATTTTCTCCTGGTACTTCTAAAGTGATGGATCCATGCGGATCTAAGAGAATGTCATAATAATCTAATGGCAAATACTGTCCCTGAATACCGCTATGTCCCTGATAATGACCTGCCAGCAAACGCAGTTTCCCGCCGGTAAAAGGAAATTCCTGAATTTCATTATTGACCAAACCATGATAAAATGGTGCAGCCGTCATTTTGCTTTGCGCCGGCATATTGAACCACAGCTGTAAGCCTAACATTCTTTCTGATACCTGAGGCATTTCTGAATGGAAAGCGCCTGATCCAGCGGTTAACCACTGTGCTTCACCATCATGAATAGTCGCTTTTGTCCCTAAATGATCTTCATGAACAATGGTCCCTTTTGAAAGGAATGTAAAGGTTTCAATGCCACGATGCGGATGCATCGGGAAGCCTTTGATATAATCTAGTGGATCGATGGAATCAAATGCATCTAACATTAAAAAGGGATCGTAGGCATCAGTGGTGCCATTACCTAATACCCGCACTAACTTCACGCCCGCACCATCTTGTGTGCGAAAGCCCTGGACCTTTTTTTCAACTTGTCTTAACATATTTATTCATCTCCTATTTCTATTATTTGATGATAGCGATTGAGTAATTGAATAAGCGTACGTTTTTCTTCTTTAGACCAGATCTGAAAACGCGCTCGATACATATTCTCATTTTCAGGAACAATCTTTTCAATGATCTGACGGCCTTGCGCCGTTAAAGAGATCATGCTTTTCCGGCGATCGGTTTGATCTTTGCGTCTTTTTAGTAATCCCTGTTTCTCTAAGTTTTGAATAATCACCGGAATCGTCCCATTGCTGCTTAAAATTGTATCTTTTATGTCTCCAATACACATTTCATCTTTATGCATCAGCGCTTCTAATACCATGAACTGCGGAAAAGAGAGTCCATAGTGACCAGCAATCTGCATGGTTTCATGGTCTAAATCTTTCACAATTTTGTGCAGACTTATAAGAATCATTTCATCTTTCAATTCACTCACCTCTTTCACATCCAAATATATCTAATTAGATATATTATGTCAATGACAATGCATTCTAAAAAATGTTGTTATGAATTTTTAAGATCAAAAAAAAGATCCTCGAAAGGATCTCAAATATTATTATGAATTGGCTTTTGCTGTTTCTTTAACGGCCTGTTTTGCTTTCTTTTTATCAAGATGAGCGAAGAAGGCTGCGATTAAAGTACCAGAGATTGAATGCCATACACAAGAGACTGCAGCGATGATGGCTGACTGTGGTAAAGATGCAAACTGAGCTGTAGAAGTGGCTAAGTTAGTGGCTAAGCCGGCATTCTGCATCCCCACTTCGATAGAAATTGTACGACGTTTTGGTGTACTCATACCTGTTAAAATGCCAGCTAAGTAGCCTAAGCAGTAACCAACAAAGTTATGAATAAAGACAGCTGCAAAGACAACGATACCAGAAGTAAAGAACTTATCACCCTGTGAACTCATAACTCCGCCAACAACGCAGGCTAAACCAATGACGGCCACACCAGGCATTAATTTCTGGAATTCTTTAAACGTTTCATTTTCCCCTAATTTATAGTTTAAGAAGAAACCAACAGCGACTGGTAATAAGACAGTTTCAATGATTGAGACAAACATTGGGAAACCTTTGATGTCGACAACTGCCCCGCCGGCTAGTAAAGAAACCATTAAAGGCGTCATAACTGGTGAAAGAATAGTAGAAGCTGTTGTCATGCCGACCGAGAAAGCAACGTCCCCGCCACATAAGTAAGACATAACGTTACTTGAAACACCACCAGGACAGCAGCCAACTAAGATTAAACCTAAGGCTAAGGCATTTGGTAAATGTAATAACTTGCTTAAGAAGAATGCTGAAAATGGCATGATCAGATACTGTGCAGCGGCCCCGATACAAATATCGAATGGACGTTCTGCTAAGATTTTGAAATCATGAGATGTTAATGTTAAACCCATAGAGAACATGATGATTCCGATGATTAATGACTGAGTTGTAAATTTGTTTTGCACAAAATCACTGAAAAGTGATGTGTTCACCCAGCCCATTAACTGTGGCACGAAATACGTAACGGCCGCAATCGCAATAACAACCCAGGCCGTATAGTTTGATAAAAAGCGACTGAATTTTTGTAATTGTTTCATATGTGATATTTTCCCCCTATAATTGGATAACTCTTCCCCCAACATGTCTGCTTATACAAAAAAGTTCCTTCTAGTCTAAGACTAAAAGGAACGAATGACCGCGGTACCATCCTTCTTCTATGAATATTCATAGCACTTATCATGTACAAGCATACATGGACGCTTTAACGGGCGCACCCGGCTAAGCTTACTTACTATTCAGCTCGCTTCTTAGAGACGATACCATAAGCCCCTGCAGATCTGCTTGCACCAACCGCAGACTCTCTCACTGTCGTCTGACTTATGACGTGTTTCTCATCGACGAATTTACTTGAGTTATTCAACAACATCATCATAGATCTATATCATATAAATGTCAACACCTATTTTTATCTTTTAGATAATTTTACATGTGTGTATTTAGCTATAATACAAATATATAAGCGTTTTCTTTACAAATATATCTTTTCAAACTTATGCCGTAAAACAAATTATCTTGATTTTATCAATATCTTTTGAACTTCTTATTAAAGATCAAATAAAGACATTTGCTGGTTTAACCCAATCGCTTCAATCGTACTATTCTTATGTACTTCTTCAATGGCAATCGTGCCGCTAGGGTTCAAGCGAGAAATAATCACCCGATCCGCTTCCTTGATAATCGACTCCTGCGTTGTACCGGTAAAAAGAATGAGCTGCACATGCAAACTTTTCGCTGCTTCTAAAAACGCTCGCACTAAGTTATTATTAACCATTTCCGCAAACGGATTATCCATAATGAGAACAGACCATGGCCGTTTGGCCGCACTGGTTAATGGATCCGTTCCTAAATATGATAATAAAGCACCTAATAATGCCATTGAGCTGACAGTTCCTTCGGCGCCTGAACGATAACTATCCCAGCGGAAGCGACGCTGATGATCCTGATCAATCTTTAAGGCATACAGCCGGATAGAATCAATACCTAAGGTTTCATTATATAAATATGTTGGTTCAATGACTTTCATCTTGAACTGTTTAAGAGCTTCATCAGTATCAAAAGTCAAAGATTCTTTTAACTTCTCTTCTAACAGGTTTTCAATCTTATGCGCCACGAGGGCTTTATTATCTTCCCAGGATGCTGTTTCAATAGTGATCAGCTTGCGTTTCCGATCACCAAAATCAATCGCCGTATGCCGATCAATTTCATTGAGCCCCTGATGAATGCGAGATAAGTAATCACAGATACGATCATTCAGTGTCATCGCGTCATGATGATATTCTTTCGTAGAATTCTGATTGATCGATAACTTCTTATGCATAACTTCTATAAACATTTGCAGTTTCTCTAAAGCCTGCTCAATCGTACTTTCCTCATGGCTTTGCCGTAACTGGGTTATCATATTTTTCGCAAAGACATCTAAATGTTCATCCGACATCATATTTAAGGCTTTTGAGACTTCTCGATGTTTTATATCAAACAGCTTTTTCTGATGATGATAATCTGCCAATAAATCATCCTCATGCTTCTTGAAATCTGTTTCATTCATTTCAAGTAAAGCGTCACTTTGCTTACTCAATGCCATTTCTGAGGCATGAATGCCTTCTTTTTCTAATAACGCCGCTGCTAACGTCATCGTACTGACCTGCTTATGCTTATCATCAGCTTCCTGTTTATACTTTCCTAACAGGGTATTGGCTTTTTCTAAACGTTCATCAAACTGATCATAAATTTCCTCTAATGGCAGAATTCTCTGGTAATGATTGAAAATGCGCGCTTTTAAGGTTTCAACGTTTTGCGCTTTGACAGAGACTTTTCCATCAAGAATATTGATTCGATTTTCTAATGTGCGTTTTTGTTTTTCATCAAGATAAACATTGTTTTCTAATTCTTTATAACGCGTTTCTTCAAAACGGGTAGCTAAGGCTTCTTCTTTGTTTAACCGATATTGATCAAAAACTTCCGCTAAAGTCTTTTGCAGCTCTGCCATCTGTTTATGTGCATCATCAAGCATACGATGATAATACTTTTCATCACTGCCTAAGGCTTCTTTTAATTCTTCAAAACTTGTCTGCAGCTGCTCATAAGACGCTTCAATCAGGGTTCCTTCCTGATAAGATGCATAAGGAGAAATATCGGTTTGATTTAAACGTTCTTCTAAACGTATCTGTTTATTAGAAACTTTCTGTAATGTCTCCTGTAAAGCTGTTGACTTTTGCTGCAATGTCGCTTTTTCCTGCTTTGCATTTTCTAATAACTGACAATCATCAAGATACTGATGATAATCATTCAGATAATCTGCATATGCTTTTTCTAATAAGAGCAGCTCTTTGTGGAAGGCTTCTGCCTCTTGTTTTTGTGTATTTACCCTTGTTAACGTCTTTTCCTCATCTGTTAGCTGTAATTTGAATGTGTCTGCCTGCTTTGATAAATCATTTAGCTGCGTAATGATGTTTTTCTGCAGATCTTCTAAATCATGAACTTTATGAATATGTTCTTCATAAACCTGATGATTGAGCCCTTCCTGTAATAAACGCTGTTTTACTCCCTGGACGCTTTTAATCTCGTCTTTAAAAAGGGCGATATCCTCTTTGATATTTTCAATAGCTTGCTCTAAAGCAGCGCGCTTTAAAGCCACCTGCTGTTCATCGAGCAATGCAGCATCGCGGTTGACATAGATGATTGTATCATCATTAAGAGAAACATCATGACTTTGTCCGATCGCGCTGCGCTTCATAAAGATCGCAGGTTCTAAGACCGTTGGCAGATCTAAAGCCTTAAGGGTATCAAAGTCTCGATCATCAACGACAAAAGCATAGCTTAATAAAGGATTACGGGTAATAAGATCAGTAATATCTGACTGTGAGCGTAAATAATCCATCCCTGACATAAAACGAATATCATGATGCGTGAAAAAGTCGCTCAGTGTTTTATTGAGGGAAGAAGAGAGCTGTCCATAAGCAATTTGCTTTGCTTCTAAGTCTTTTCTCTTTTCTTCAATACCTTCTTCACGTTTCGTGATATGGGCATCTAAAGAAGCGATGATTCCTTCTGCATCTAAAGGATCAAAATCGGGATAATGCGCTTCTCTGTTTTCCATAATCTTTTGATCATCGTCGCAGATCGCTTTTGCATCAGCTAAATGTCCTTTTGTTAAGCCTTCTTCAATTTTTAATTGCTCCTGCTTTGATTTGATGGTTTCTAATCGATTTTGATGAACTTCTATTTTTTGCGTAAACTGATCAATCTGTAAAGATAAAGCTTTGATCGCTTTTTTCGAAGCTTCTTTTTGGTTTTTAAAGAATTTCTCTTCATGTTCCCCCATCATATTAAAAGCGTAAACCTCTCCTAATAGATTTTCCTCCTGCTTTTTATAAGCTTCAATTTTATAGGCTAAGGAAGCGGTTGATGCTGTTCGCTTTTGAATCTGTTCGTCTATTGATGTTCTCTTGTCTTCTAACTGACTGTTTTCTTTTTGTAATGCTAAATACTGATCTTTGGCTTTTTGTAAAGTCTCTTCAATTTCTTGTATCAAAGCCGTCGTTTTGACTTTAAGAGAATAGCCTAGATCTCGTAAATGACGCTGCTGCTCATTACTGCCTAAATCTTCTAACAGCCTCGTATATTCCTGCGCGATCGCTTCCTGTTTTGAATAAGCCTGATACGCTTTCGCATAGCCCTGTAAACCAAAAGCATACGTATCTGCAGCTAATTGATCATTGATTTGATTAAGGTTTTCTTTTAATAACGCTAATTCCTCTTTATGTTTATCCAAATCATGCACCTGATCATGATAATCCTGTGATTCCTTCTCACAGTGAATATGGGTGATTTCCTGATTTTTTTCCTGGGTTTTAACTTCTAATTCCTGTAATTGCTGGTGAAGCTTCGTTAATGCGGAAGATAAAGCCCCTAATTCGCTTTCTAACTGATTTTCCTTTTGGTTCACTTCATCACTGGCAGCTTTTTCTGCCGCAAAAGCCTCCCTTTGGCTTTGCAGTGTGTCAATAAAAGCCTGGGACTGCTTTTCTGTTTTCAAATGCTGGTCCACCAGCCGTCTTTTCTCACATAAACGATAGAAGGCATCACCTAAATAATCACGGATACTGGCTTCACCGGAATCCTGATCATTCATTTTTTGTTCAATGACTTTAAAAAGCCAGTTACGAATAATAGCGGGTTCATCTAACCCCTTAAAGAACTTAGAAATTCCCCCTTCGCCTTCATTGATCTTCATGACAATATCTTCCCATTGGGAAGGAGAAATCTTATAAGACATCAGATCTTTATAATATCGGGTGGCATCATTATTGGAGGTCATATCATAAACATGGATATGGTGGTCTTCAAGTAAACGTAATGCGCTGCTCATGGAAAGAATATGATTTTCCCCATCCTTTTCCCTAATAAACGGAATATGGCGAATCCCCATCGGATCTTCAGGATCTTTATAAGCATAAAGGAAGTTATGCTGGTCAAAGCTGCCATTCACTTTATGGGCTAACATGCCCACTAATAAACGTTTTTGAGACTGGTCTAGTAAGACTTCTACCATCACGATGCCCGGTACCGGCCCTTCCTGGAAATAATCTGCTAAGCTGAAAGAAAAGCCCGCTCCAGTAGATTTATGTTTTCGACGATGGGTAAAGAGACAGTTCGTCAAGAAGATCTGTACCGTTTTCCCGCCGCCATTAGCGAGACATTCGATATTATTGTAAAGATCGTAATCAATCAGATTATCAATGATCGCACGTTCACCCCAGTGAATGTTTTCAAAACGTCGGGCAATAATTCTAGGCATCCTCATACTCTCCTTTCATGATCGACGCTAAGCGTCCTAAGTTATTGACATTTAACAAATAACGATCCACTAAAATCGTTAAGCGTTCCGTTACTTGCAAAGTATCACTCTCTTCACGATAGATCGCTAACGATTCTTTTTCTAAAAAGCTCATTACGCATTTAAGTAAATACTCTTTTGTCCGTTTAAACTCGTTATTATTTTCCGCATTCGGTTTCGCCTGCCAGGCTTCCCCTAACGCTTTCATTTGCGGATTGGTCTCTCCTAACTGAGTCAGTGTTTTGGTGATTTCACTTTCCCAGAAAGACGGCCGAATGACTTCACGCACCTGGCTGCTCGCTGGTGACTGCCCGCTATACATCGTTGTGATAAGCACTAAGATCGCCACCATCGATAAGGCATACTGCTCTTCATTCCCGGCGCACTTGAGTTCCTGTCGTAACTCTGCTTTGGTATAAACCAAATTAAAGTTCTTTTCATGGGGAATCAGGTAAATGGCTTCTTCGCCAGCGACGACATCACAGTCATTTTCCATCGCTAAGCTATTGACATATTCGCGCATTTCTAAAGACTCTGTCTTATAAAGAGAAAATAAGGCCGGATCATCGCTTTTCTTCAATTGTTTATCTCTGCTTACTAAAAGTTTCGTGAGCAGCCGTAAAGCCTGATAGGCTATTTCTTTATTATTCATCGTTTCACCTCAAATATTAAATCATGATCTAATTCTCCATCTAGGGTCGCACATGTCCCCTGAATAGCCGTAATAACGAAAGATGGACATCCTACTTCTTGCGCTAATCGATCAAGCGGGGCCATGCCATGATCCATACCATTACAGCTTTGATACAGATCAATTAATACGGATGTAACCCACCCGCCGGTTTCTTCTTTATGCGCAACTAACTCATGCGGATAGGGCATCATTTCACTTAATTTCTGCGGTGATTTGATCGCCAAGTGATCACGCAGCCAGGTTAAGAGAATCTTTGCGATCTCATCATAACGATAACGTTGCGTTTCCACTGGTTCTTCCATCTTTTTCATCGCGTAATCTTCTTCGTTTGTGACCTTTTCTTCTTTTGTTTCATCTAAGCGTGATAAAGAAAAGGTTTTCGGTAAAGGCTTAATCATAAAGATTCTTAAGAGATCTTCTAAATTGATAGGATTACTATCACTTTGTAATGCGGAGGTCAATTCACTAACGCTAAAACGCTGAGGATGATCGGCCTGGGCCGCCGCTAAAACCTGTTTCTGCCAGTAGGCATCTAAGCCCATATAAAGGGCAATCGTCTGGGCATCTTTATTGAGACAGCGATTACTTAAATCACTGATTTCTCTTAAGGCAGGCGCATACTGATTCATTTTCTCCTCATCATTAAGTTGCTGAAGCCCTTCAATTTTCATATCTGCATGTTTCATAATCTTTTCTAAGCGCTGCTTAGCATCATTAAGGGCATCGACAACTTCACGTTTCTCTTTAAACATCTCATCGGTATTTGTCGCTAAAGGCTGTGCGGCGATTTTCTCATAAAAATCTTCAATCATCGCATGCTGCGTAACAATGGCTGCATAAATCCGCTGCGCATTACGCACCGCACTTTTGTAGTCTCCAGCATTGATCTTTTCTTCTAGCAGCATTAAATCAAAACGCATGCCATTGAGATTTTCTAAGTATGCTTCATATTCATGGGTAGAAAAATAGAACTTTAAGCCCTGCTGAGTTGGTTTATAAATGACTTTTCCCTTTTCTTCCGTGCTGCTTTGCGAAGTAATAAAACTTATGCGGATGCTATTATAAGGCATCATCGGCGCTGAGCCATTCATAAGAATTTCAATAACGATCCGAATGCCGATTTCTTTAAGGCTTAATGTTTCAGTCGTATGAAGAGAAAAGTCTTTGAGCTTGTCGACAATTTCTGCCATTGTCAGATCCACTTCTTCTAATTCTCTTTTGACAATCAGCGAGAAGATCGAAAAGACAAGTTCATAAGACTCATCTACGCTGTCACAGCCAAGTTTCATCGGATCTGGCACAGCCCCTGTCGTATTTAAATAGCGATCAATATTATGAAAAAAGACATAAGCAGGAAGCGCGCTTAAGATTCGTTGCTCTAATTCATCATGATGCATCTTCTAAGTCCCTCCTGTTGATTATTTCCTGTGGAATATAATAACCGCTTTTTAACACCTCTTGCATCCGGCTGCGTAAATCCGGGGCAAAGCATGTATAAACATCATCTGATGGCTGTGTTTGTTTTTCTTTCATCAAGGTTAATTGGCGATTTGTCGCATGATCAAGCATCAGGCGATACATCGCATCAAACGGCTTCATTGGCAGAAGTTTACGCGCATTGTCAAAAATGCTTAAACCTTCATAATCAATATCACCGCAATAATAAAAACGGCACTTTTCTAAATCATATGGCAGAAAAGAGAGCTTTGCCTCTTTTAGCGTCGATTCTATGCGGTGTCCAGCACCATAAATAATCGTATCAAAGCTTTCTCCTAAAAAAGTGGTCTGATGATGAAGAAGTAAATCACGTATCGTAAAATAAGGGCTGCTGTTTTCCACGATTAAAGCATTTTGAAATAATCCATTTGTATAATAAGCAATCGGTTCGACTGTTTCATAAAAATCTAAATCTTCTAAGCTTAAACCTAGATGTGCTAATAAATGCTTATTTTCATCGAAAACTTTTTCATAGCCAAAAATTTCATAAGCCCCTTCGCGCGCACTGACTTTCCCCCTTTGGTGCGGCCGTGATAAATACTGTTGTAAAGCTAATACGAAGCTTCGCACTTTTTCATACTCTTTTTGATGAGATAAATAATAGGTGGGATCAAGCGCATAATGTAAATGATTTAATTCATCGCTATAATCTTGCTTTTCTTCTGTTGTCATCCAGTATTTTAAATATAAAGGCGGATAGCGATCATTTGTCGCGCTGCTTTTCATCGGCGTAAGAAGGCCATCTTGCATTTGTTTATGGACATAGGCGACTTCCTCTTCATAAGAGGTAAAGCCCCGTTTTTCAATACTGTCTAAAGTTACTTTTTTCTTCATGTTATCACCATTCCCATTGTAACATAAGTTTTTTAGAAATACGAAAAAATCCCTATCAAAAGGGATTTCTTTTAACTATTGCTTGACTTATCTGGTAAGAATGGACTTAAAGCATCCGCTAAGCTATGTAAGTTACGTGTCTGAATCAGCACTTTACCCTGACCATGGAAGGTATTGACTAACCCTTCACCCGTCGTGAAGCCAAATGTGCCTGAGGCAATCTCAATATTGTAATCTAAATCCGCATCCCAAGCGACCACATGTTCATTATCGATCGTTAATGGCGTATCTGGTGTCACTTCTAACGATACTAAAGCCCCAAAAGCATTGACTAAAATATCACCGGAGCCTTCTGTTTCCATGACAAATAAACCACCAGTGCCGCCAAAGAACGCTTTTCCTAAGTCCTGACGTTTCATCACGTAGTTGACATTGTCATCAGAAGCTAAGAAAGCGCCTGTATTGAGGCGATACTGCTTAGCGCCAACTTCCAGTTTAGCGATCGCCCCAGGAATAGCTGGCGCCACGCCGATATAACCGCCGTTAGCGGTCCCCTGCGCCTGGGTGATAAACATGCTTTCGCCACTTGTCAAGCTGCGGCCAATCGCGCCTAACATGCCGCCTAAACCTTTCTTTTTAGAATTCATCTTGCCGACAATTTCGACATTCGCCATATACGCCATGGCGCCACGTTCGATTTTAATGGTTTCTCCTTTGTCTAAGCTGATGTGCGCTAATGGGCAATCCGCATCACCATTGATTGTAAATCTCATAGATAATCTCCTTTTATGTGTTTTCTATTTTCATTATATAAAAATAATGAAAAAATAACTATTCTTTTTACACATTTTACGAAAAAAGCAGGTTTCCCTGCTCTTAATGTAAAAAGGTATGTCTATCTGGTTGTGTAAACTGTTCTTACCTTCGAGAAATCACCATAATAATAGCGGTTCTGATATTTTTTGTAAGCTCTCACTTTAACAAAGTATTTTCTGTTTCTTTTAAGACCTGTGATTTTTCTGGTTGTAGCTGTTGCCATAATATGCCATGCTTTCTTAAATTTTTTGTTTGTCGCAATAGAGATTTGATACCCTGTCACACCTTTGACATTGGCAAACTTAACCGTCACACTTTTTCGCGATGAAGATGTACGTGTAATTCTAGGTCCGGACATTACCGGCGTGTAAAACAGCTTAAAATTATAATTGACCTTCGTTCCCGTTCTTGTGACACCAACGAAGTATGTTCCGGCTGATAATATAACAACATTTTTTGAAGCTGCATAATTGATCGCTTTACCATTGCTTTTACATAAAATCAGCTTTGTCAGTCCATCGTTTGCGGAATGGAAATCCACTTGAATTCTGCCTTTATAGGGCACAACAATTTTAAACCAGTCCGCCGGATTGTTACCGCCAACCGTCCAGTACTGACGTTTATTGACTTTAAAGTTTTTCGCTCTTGACATGGCATTGTTATTGTTTGGCACACTCTGCACAGGTGTAGCTGTAGTGGCTGGTTGAGAGCTCTCCTGAGGTGATGATTGATACCCTTTTTCTTTTAAACTAAAGACATATTTACCACCTCCGGTCTGATTGTTTGGAATTTCTAAATAATAAATGCATTTAGACATTTTCAAATCATTCGTTTCTGTTCCCGGCTTTTGGATAGATCCATATACCCAGGAACTTGAAATATAATCCGTTAAATTCTCATTATATATATGATAATTTAAAATACCATAGCTCGTTATTTTAAATGTATATTGCCCATTTGCGGGAATGTTAAAACAAAACCAGTCCGCATCATCATTGTGCCCTAGTGCCCCTGTATATTCCGTATTGATAGCGAGTAAATTGGCTTGGGCATACTCTGAATTGGGTTCATTTTCTGCATTATTTATAAAACCTTCATCTTCATTACTTACCCATTGACCACTTGTATCTAGTGACGACATGGCCGCATAGACATATCGAGACTGACTGTAACATACAGTCAAAACAAGTGCTAAAACGATGAAAACTGACCTTACATTTCTTAATAATGTTTTCATTCCACAAACCCCTCCCCTTAATTTAAATTCCATTTTTCCTTTGCATAGGATGCCGCTTACTTTGATGATGACAACTTATATAGATCAATGGATCAAGAGCGACATCATGATTTCCTATTTTTCTTATGTTTCTTTTTTTAGTTTTCTCCTTTCTCTCAAATGTACTCCTGCCTTTATCATATAAGCTATATATTGTGTTGTAAAGCGAATTGTAAGCCTTTATATTTTTTTATTTCCAACTTTTTATCGCATAAAAATGAGATATAAACAAGATAAGATAAAATTACAGGTTGAGATGATATATGTGAAGACATCAATGTTTATTGAGCGAAATAAAAAGCAGGTTTCCCTGCTCTTAGTGTAAATCTGTATTCTGATTCATGATATTTACAAACGTATTGTCTTCTGGCAATTTAGTAAGTAATAAATAAAACTGTGTATACGTTAAATTAACATACGGAACAACATAGAAAATGTATAAAATGCCAAAAGTTAAAGCACCGAGGAAGTACCATAAGATAAAGGAGAGCGTCAACACAAAGTAATCACCAATATGACCGCTCATGATCCGCTTTGTTGTCGCAAAAGCTTCTTTTTGCGATAAACTGCTATCTTCCGCAAGTAAATAAGGAATCATGCTGTATTCAAAAGCTTTGTAAATGCCAGGAATGACAAGCAGTAAACTCCACAAAAGGATAAAAACAACTTCCATCAGCATGATTTTCACAACATTGAAATAATTATGATGAAACGCGTAAATGACATCTTCAAAACGCGCCTGTTCACCGCGTGAAATACGGATCATATAACGGTTCACACCAACCGTTAAAGGATTCACGACAAATACCCCTATTAACATTCCCATGATCGTACTATAAGTCGCTAAGGCGATGCTGTTGTCATCGGTGAAGACTGCGCGGATGGTATTGGCCGAACCGCTGCCGCCGCCAAAAATCATTAATAAGACGCTTAAGCCGACCATGGGCCAGTAATGATTTCTTAAAACATCTTTGGCCTGTGCTTTTAAAACCTGTCTGTTCATAAAAAATAATCTCCCTTCTATTAGATCATCTTCATTATAGACATAGTTTTGAGACGAAATCAATCACATTTAGGTTAAAAGTATTCATTCTATAATATCATTAGTTATAAGTCATATAAAAGGGAGTAAACCGACAGATCAACCTATAAATGACCATTAAAAAAAGGGATTTCTCCCTTTCTACTTACGATCTTTATTAGCTTTATCAAATGAGTCATACAGTTTAGTGACATAATCACCGGTAAAGCATGAGCAGCATAACGCATCCCCATTTTCTCCGCGAACCGATTTACTTAAACCTTCGACAGAAATGAAGGCTAATGAATCTGCCTGGATATAATCACATAAGGCATCCACATCCATACGGTGAGAAATCAGTTCTTCAAGTGTTGATGTATCCACACCATAGAAACATGGGAATTTGATCGCTGGTGAAGCGATGCGGACATGCACTTCGGTCGCTCCGGCTTCTTTTAATAAAGCGACGATTCGTTTAGACGTTGTTCCACGAACAATGGAGTCATCGACCATAACAACACGTTTGCCCTGAACGATTGAGTGTACCGCCGATAATTTCATCCGGACTCCTAATTCACGTAATTCCTGAGTTGGCTGAATGAAGGTACGGCCAACATATTTGTTTTTGATAAGACCCATTTCATAAGGAATGCCAGAAGCTTCAGCATAACCTGTAGCGGCAGATAATGATGAATCTGGTACCCCGATGACGACATCTGCCTCGGCTGGAGCTTCTTCAAATAAGACCTTTCCAGCACGTTTTCTCGCCGCATGGACATTAATACCTTCTAAGTTTGAGTCTGGACGAGAGAAATAGATGTATTCCATTGCACATAAATGATCGGATACGTCTTTAGGTGATCTGGTATAGAAACAAGATTTGATTTCACCTTTACGGATACGGATCACTTCACCCGGTAAGACGTCACGGACAAATTTTGCACCAATGATATCAAAAGCGCAAGTTTCGGAAGCGAGTACATATGCCCCGCTTGGCAGCTGACCGATGGATAATGGACGTAAGCCATATTTATCACGCGCTGCATAAAGGCCGCTTTCTAATAACACTAAAAACGCAAAAGCGCCATCAAGTTCACGTAATGAAGCGCATAAGCGATCAATGAAATGACCATAGTTACGTTTGATCAAGTGACCGAGTACTTCGGTATCACTCTGGGAATTAAAGATCGAACCCTGATCTTCGAGTTTTCTCTTTAAAACATTGGCATTGACGAGGTTGCCGTTATGGCAGATCCCCATATCACCATCAAGGGTTTTGAATAAGAAAGGCTGAACATTAAGAATACCTCCTCCGCCGGCTGTCGAATAACGGACATGACCAATAGCTGCGTCACCTGCTAATTCGTCAATTTTATCAGCGCTAAAAACTTCCGTTACCAGACCTTCACCTTTATGAATATGCAGGTGATGTCTTTTGACACAAATACCAGCAGCTTCCTGACCACGATGCTGGAGAGCATGTAAGCCATAGTAAGTTAAGCGTGCTGCATTGGGATCACCATAGATACCAAATACACCACATTCTTCATGTAATTCTGCTAAATCATTACTAATCATGTAGTTTTGTCCCCCATTTTCAATTTCATTATATAGATGTCGCTTCATAAACACAAGTCATTCACGGATTTTTTATATTCCCGAAATAAAAATAGGACTTGTAAAAGTCCTATCAATATACTTCATTGACAAAATTATGAGGATCATGTTCATCCTGATTACACATCATAGCGTTGATCAGTTCACTCTTGCCTTCAATATCAGCCTGTTCATCGCTATCGATGATGACACGTTTATTATACGTATTCGCTAAATAAGTGAGAATATCTTTTAAAGCATCTTTGACATAAATAAATTCGGTAATATGTAATTCCTCTTCCGTTTCTTCATAAATCATATAACCAACCTGCTCATGATCTTTTGCGAAGGTCGCCATTTTTTGTTTAAAGGCAACGGTACGCGGAATGAGAAAATGTGCATAATAATCATCATCGCGCAAACGATATTCAGCGAAGTCTTGAACATAATCCTGATATAAGTCACTTAAATGGTTAAACTCATAGATGACCTTAATGTCAGTCTCACCGCGATAAGCACTTTTCTGCAGCTTAATGCGTTTCAGATAAGCTGTTTCCTTAAAGCCTAAAGACTTATAAATGTCAGGATGATATGCAGTTAAATAGAGGCGATCATTTGGATAGTCTTTAAGCAGATACTGGAATAATTTTTTCATGCAGCCCTGATGTTCAAACTTCCGATTGGTGGCTACTCCCATAATATAGTAGCTGTCTTCGTGATCTTTGATGGCCATATGTTCAATCGTAATGGCACAGACTAGCTGGTTATGGAAACGCACAATATAAGTCTGAGCATGAGGATAGACATGGGTAAAGTAGAAATCGGTTGACACTTCATCCTCATCTTCAAAACGATCTAACCATAAAGTTTTCACATCTTCCAAATCTTCACGATTGGCAATAGCCATTGAAGAGTCATTGATGAAAACACGTGATTTTTCAATCATCATACAGGGATGAAGCTGCATTTTAGCCTGACGTAAATTGTCTAAGCCCATATCCTCTTCACGGTTAACATACTGAAAGCCAGGAAATTCATGTTCCAAAAATTCTTTACAGATCGCGGGATAAAGACCACGGATATTTTTATCAGCTTTTTCAATATGCATTTGAATAGTGGAATGATTGAGCGGTGAGGCAATCGTAAAAGCTTTCAGTTCCCCATCAATAAAGATGCCTCCCATCTTAATATCTAAAAGATGATCACTAGAAAGCAGATAAAGAATTGCATAAACTTCTGATAATAAGGATTCTGAAGCTTCCTGATCATCTTCCCAGCGGGTTAAAGAATCTAAGATCAGGTTAAAATCACGATCAACGGATAAAGCGCGGTATTCATGATTTGGATAATCTTTGACAAAGTTTTTGTAGTGATTACGACGCTTCTGCATCTTTTTTCCAGATAACGTTTCTAACATTTGACGATCATAAATATAATCATCCTGATCACGTTCACGTTCAAACATAAAGTGATCGCCATAGATCTTCTTCATATTTTCAATAAAAGAAGGAACAGCAAAATCAATCATAAAATTAAAATGATTGTCTTTCGCATACTGAACCATATAATCGACGGCTTCTTTTAGATAATCCGGTGATGTAAAAGGCATGGCAAAATAGCGCGTTCCTTTATAGTTGTGCAACATCACACAAAAATGCTCATGAATTTCATATTCAACATGATATTCATGATTCCACATCATCATATTCACAAAGTTCGAGTTGTAACCTTCGTAATTGGCCATTTCTAAATATGGCTTAATTTTTTCATAATCAGTGAGCTGTAATGGCTGCATAATATTTCTGAGCGATTCATACTTTTTCCTGTTTCATGCAATATGCTCAGAAGTTTCCTCCATTTCTATCACATAAAACTTACTATGACCATTATAGAGGAGAAACCGATTGACTGCAATTCATTTGACCATCAATATTTTTTCACTGATATGGAATTGTATTATTACAAAATATTTAAAATATTTTTCATTGAAATCGGAATATTACTTATGAATTTCCTTTGTATCTTCCCTTATTCATGGTATGATGGAACGGCGAAAGGAGAATTTCTGTGTTCATTATCAAAAAATACAACGAAACAAGCTTAGTTTTACGCATTATCATTGGCTTGATCTTAGGCATCGCTTGTGCCCTGCTCTTCCCGCAAGCGACCATGTTAACAACCTTAGGTAATTTATTTGTCGGCGCTTTACGGGCCATTGCCCCTTTACTTGTCTTTTTCCTAGTAGCCAGCGCGCTTTTAGCGGGCAATAGCCATTTAGATCGGCGCTTTACATCGGTAATTTTCTTTTATTTATTCTCAACGCTCATCGCCGCAGTCATTGCCGTTTTTGCGAGCACCCTTTTCCCCCAAAAAATTGTTTTAGCATCGGCTTATCAGGCCTCTAAAGCACCTAGCGGAATTAAAGAAATCGTTAATAGTTTATTAATGAATTTAGTCGATAACCCCGTTAATGCTTTAGTCAAAGCAAATTATATCGGAATTCTCTTCTGGGCGATTCTCACTGGCTTTGCCTTAAAAGCGGTCGCTAAAAAAGAGACCATTACAATTATGAATGATATTGCCAGCGGTCTTACCAAAATGGTGCAATGGATTATTAACTTAGCGCCCTTTGGCGTCATGGGCCTCGTCTACACATCTGTTTCTCAAAACGGTTTAGGTATTTTCTCTAAATATGGCTCTTTACTGCTTTTATTAATGGGCAGTATGATTTTTGTGGCTTTAGTCGTCAATCCGCTAATTGTCGGGATCGCGTTAAAACGCAATCCCTATCCATTAGTCTTCCGCTGTCTCAAAGAAAGCGGCATCACCGCCTTCTTTACCCGCAGCTCCGCAGCCAACATTCCCGTTAATATGGCCTTATGTGAACGTTTAGGTTTAGATCGTGACGTTTATGCTATTTCTATTCCTTTAGGGGCAACCATTAACATGAATGGCGCTGCCATCACCATTACGGTCATGACGCTCGCTACCGCGAATACTTTAGGTATTCATCTTAATATCGTCACCGCCATTGCCTTAAGCGTCCTCGCCGCTTTAGCAGCCTGCGGCTCTTCGGGGGTCACGGGCGGCTCATTATTACTGATTCCTTTAGCTTGCTCCTTATTTGGTATTCCTAATGCCATTGCCATGCAAGTTGTCGGCGTCGGTGTCATTTTAGGAGTTATTCAGGATTCCATGGAAACCGCTCTCAATTCTTCAGGTGATGTCCTCTTTGCGGCGACCGCTGAATATCGTGATCGACTCAAAGCTGGCAAACCATTACCGGCATTTTTGAACCAGTCACTTTTCAGTCATAAAACTTACAAAGAAGAAGCTTAAAGAGCATGTTGTGCATGCTCTTTTTATTTGACATCTAATTGAAAAATATCTGAAATATCTTTATCATCAATCATTCGCTTCGTATGCACATGCGCATGCGAAAGCATTTGATCGACATGATTAACTAACGCTTCACTGACTAGAGAATTCACATCAATCCCTCTTAATTCAAAAAACAAGAAAGGATTCTCATCAAACATAGCGCCAATGCCATATAACACTGCAGCCACATGTTTGCATAAACGGGCCCAATCGGGACAGCTGCAGTCAAAAGAGATTTGGCGCGGCCCGGGAAATAACCCCTCTTTATTAAGAAAGAGTTCCTGTAAATCTTCTGGAAAATCACCATTCATCAAGGCTTCGATATCAGTAATGCGCTTTTCACAGACTTTCTTAATTTTATTAAGACGGGTCTGACTGATCGGCTGAATTTCAATCGTGACCTTATAGGGACGAACACGGCGACCTTGGACTAAGGCTTTAACAACCCCTTTTTTGATTTGTAAATCAATAACCGTACCGCCGCGAACATAACGTTTCCCGCGATCTAAACGCGAGGAATAATCAGCGTAGCTTTCAATCGTATCACACCAGGCTTTGCCCCAGTAGCTTTTAGCGATGGTCCGGCCCTGAATAACGACCGGATGCATGGCACGTCCTTTCTTTCCGGCTTTTTCCGTCGAAGCCTGGGCTTTTTTCTGTAATTCCAGCAGTGTTGGCTGGCTATAATGTACAAAACTCATCGCTTACACCTCCAACGTAAAGAGATCTACTAATTCCCGATCATCTAAATCGGTGATCCAGTTTTCTCCCGCAGAAGCGAGAATATCATTAGCCATCTTTTGCTTTTTCGCAATCATTTCATCAACCTTCTCTTCAATCGTGCCGGTGCA
>OCTW013370264.1_pt1 | contig 28799 bp, 18 predicted proteins | sample 1539671 | NCBI WGS metagenome assembly OCTW01 (sample SAMN02144230, study PRJEB22623) | gut metagenome | biome: sheep rumen | host: Ovis aries | place: New Zealand | reverse complement strand
CGACTGTCTGGACGATTTCGAGACCATCCGCGTGTGCACCTCATACCGCATCGGCGGCCAGGAAACCCAGCAGTTCCCCTTCGACACGGCGGCCGAAATCGAACCGGTCTATACCGACTTCAAAGGCTGGAATACCGACCTCACCGGCATCCGCAAGGAAGCCGATCTGCCGGTCGAATTCAAGGATTATATCCGGTTTATGGAAAGCTACCTGGGCGTACCCATCAGCATCATCTCCCTCGGACCGGACCGCGAAGCCACCATCGAGCGCTAGTTCTTCACGTTCGGCAGTTCCAAGCCGTAGCCCTTCTTCTTATCTTCCACCTTCAGCAGGAAGGTCAGGAAGAAGGCCAGTACGCCAAAGGAGGAGAAGATGATCATCGGGGCCAGGTAGCCGCCAGTCGCCTTCAGCACATAGCCGATGAGCAGCGGAACCAGGCACAGGCCCACGTTCTGCACCCAGAAAATCAGGCAATAGGCGCTGCCCAGGACCTTCTCATCAATGATCTTCGGGACACTGGGCCACAAGGCGGCCGGAACCAGCGAGAAACTAACGCCCAGGACCACAATGAGGGTCAGGGCCAGGGCCTTGCTGGGGAAAGCCGGCAGCAGGAAAGCGAAACTCAGGTGGCAGGCGATCATGATGATAGAGCCGATCATGAGCATACTGGCGCCCTTTCCCTTGAAATCCAGGAAGGCCCCCAGGAACGGGGTCAGGACCATGGCCAGAATGGGGAAACAGCTGAACAGCCGGGCGGCAGCGGCCGCTTCGATATTCAACGTAACTTCCAGATAATTGGTGGCATAGCGCTGGAACGGGAAGATTGCGCTATAGTAAAGCACGCACATCAGGGCAACGATCCAGAACATCTTGCTGGAGAAAATCTTGCCCAGATCGCTCACCTTGAACTCATCCTCCGGATCCAGTTCCACCTTGTCACCAGCGGCGATGTGCTGCTTGTCCAGCCGCACATCCATCACGCAGAATACGCAGTAGAAAAGAAGGCCGATCAAGGTAAGGGCAGCACAGAAAGAGACCGGAGCCACTATCGAATGATTGAAAGCCTTGGATACCATCGGGGCAATCCACATGACGCCGAACACGCCCAGACGGGCGATGGCCATTTCCAGGCCCATCGCAAGCGCCATCTCTTTCCCTTTGAACCATTTGGCAATGGCTTTGGAGACCGTCGTACCGGCCATCTCGCAACCGCAGCCGAAAATCATGAAACCCAGCGATGCCATCTTCGCGCTGCCCGGCATGGAAACCCACCAGGAATTCAGCCAAGCACAGAACTCCGTTGTCTGGAACCAATCCGAAATGCCGACAAACTTGATGGATGCGCCGATGAACATCATGGAGGCCGACAGCACACCGGTGAAACGGATGCCCATCTTATCCAGGATGATCCCCGCCAGGATCAGGAAGCCGCACACGTTCAGGATGTATTCCGATGCAGCATAGGTGCCGAACACACCGCTGTCCCAGCCGCGGGCGCTCTCTACGAGCGATTTCAACGGGGACATCACATCCACGAACATATAGGCGAAAAACATCATCGACGCCACCAGGACCAGCGCCGCCCAGCGGGCAGCCGGGTAATCATTCAGGAAGGTACGGGCTTTTTCAGTCATAACATTATCTTTTATCCATGTAAAGGTAACCATTTTTCCCAATAATCACAAAAATGCTTATCTTTGTCTGATTTATAGAAGCAAACGCATGCAGCATACGATTCTGGATACAATCAACAGCCCGCAAGATATCAAGGGGCTGGACATGGAAGGCTTGCGGCAGCTGTGCGCCGAGGTACGGGACTATATGGTCGCGTGCTGCGCCGTGAATCCGGGGCACCTAGGCTCGAGCCTGGGCGCAGTGGAACTCATCGTAGCCATGCACTATGTATATGACACGCCGAAGGACAAGCTGGTCTTTGACGTGGGGCATCAGGCTTATGCACACAAGATCCTGACCGGCCGGCGCGAAGCGTTCAAGTCCAACCGCACCCGCAAAGGCATCAGCGGCTTCCCCAAAATGGATGAGAGTACGTACGACGCCTTTGGCGCCGGCCACTCTTCTACAGCCATTTCGGCCGCCCTGGGTCTGGCCGAAGCCGCCCGCCTGCAGGGACGCCAGGAAAAGGTAGTAGCCCTGGTCGGCGACGGCGCCATGACCGGCGGGCTCTCTTTTGAAGGCCTGAACAACGCCGGCGGTTCCAAAGCCGACGTCCTCATTCTCCTGAATGACAACGACCAGTCCATCGACCGGAACCTGGGAGCCTTGCACAATTACCTGCTCAAGCTCACCACCGGATCCACCTACAACCGGCTGAAAGCCTCGGTCTGGAACCGCCTGGGCCAGACGAAACTCCGTGACACGATCCAGAAAATGACCAAGGACACAAAGTCCAACCTGGTCCGCAAATCGGGCGGTGCCCTCTTCGAAGCCCTGGGATTCCGGTATTTCGGCCCCATCGACGGGAACGATATCGAACAGGTGGTCTTCGCCCTGCAGCGCCTGAAAAATCTGCGTGGACCGCGTGTCCTGCATGTCCACACCAAGAAAGGCAAAGGCTTCAAAGCCGCGGAAGAGGATCCGACCACCTGGCATGCTCCGGGGAAATTCGATCCGGAAACCGGCGAACGCCTTTGCTCCGGAAAAGGAGACCGCTTCCAGGATGTCTTCGGACAGACGCTCCTGGACCTGGCCCGCGCCGACAGCCGCGTGGTGGGCATCACCCCGGCCATGGCATCGGGTTGCGGGATGACATTGCTGGCCCGCGAGATGCCCGACCGCTTCTACGACGTAGGAATCGAAGAGGAACATGCCGCTACGTTCTCGGCCGGACTGGCCGCCGGCGGGATGCGTCCCTACTGCAATATCTACTCCTCTTTCTCGCAGCGCGCCTACGACCAGATCATCCACGATGTGGCCCTGCAGCACCTCCCCGTGGTGTTCTGCTTCGACCGCAGCGGTTTGGTGGGCGAAGATGGCGCCACCCATCACGGATGCTTCGACCTGGCCGCCTACCGGAGCATTCCGGGCATCACCATCGCCATCCCGAAAAATGAAAAGGAACTGCGCGACATGATGCACCAGGCCCTTGTCACAGAAGGGGGCCCCTGGATCATCCGATACCCGCGCGGGAACGGAGAAGGAACTCCCTGGCGGGACCAGCCCTTCAGCCCCATCCCGGCCGGGAAGGCGGAGCGCCTGACGGATGGCGGACAGATTGCCGTCCTGGCCGCCGGCCCCTTTGCCTGCCGGGCCGTCGAAGCCGCCGAGATCTTGAAACAAGAAACCGGCGTCTCTCCTATTATATATAATATACGCTACTTGAAGCCGCTGGATAAGGACGCCCTGCGTGCTGCCGCCTCTTGCCGGGCCGTGGTAACCATCGAGGACGGAGCCCTGAAAGGAGGCCTGTACGGAGCCGTGGCAGAATATATGGCCGGACTGGACCGCCCCGTGCCGGTTCACGGAATCGGGATTCCGGACCGGTTCATCGCCCAGGACACGCAGGCGGCCCAGCGCGCCGAATGCGGTCTGGATACCGCCGGCATTCTGGATGTCCTTCGAAGAGTGGTTAAAAAAGATTGAAATAATTTTGTGTTTCCCGAATTATTATCTATCTTTGCAGTCCCTTTTGACGAAGGAGGATTTGAGCGAACGCCGATATAGCTCAGTTGGCCAGAGCACGTGATTTGTAATCTCGGGGTCGTGGGTTCGAATCCCTCTATCGGCTCAAAAAGGAAACATAGCAGTTGGGGAGATACCAAAGTGGCCAACTGGGGCAGACTGTAAATCTGCTGGCGATGCCTTCGTAGGTTCGAATCCTGCTCTCCCCACAAAACAACGCGGAAGTAGCTCAGTTGGTAGAGCATCAGCCTTCCAAGCTGAGGGTCGCGAGTTCGAACCTCGTTTTCCGCTCGACAAAATAAGCCGGTGTAGCTCAGGGGTAGAGCGCATCCTTGGTAAGGATGAGGTCATGAGTTCAATTCCCATCACCGGCTCTTTTTGTGTGAAACACATTAAAACATAATATTATGGCAAAAGAAACATTCCAAAGAACCAAACCGCATGTCAACATCGGTACCATCGGCCACGTTGACCACGGTAAAACCACTCTGACCGCCGCCATCACCAAGGTGCTGGCCGAAAGAGTTTCTGGTAACGCTGACAAAGTCAAGTCGTTCGACCAGATCGATAACGCTCCCGAGGAGAAAGAGCGTGGTATCACCATCAACACCGCTCATGTTGAGTACGAGACCGAGAAGCGCCACTATGCGCACGTGGACTGCCCTGGTCACGCTGACTACGTGAAGAACATGGTTACCGGTGCTGCCCAGATGGATGGTGCTATCCTTGTTGTTGCTGCGACTGACGGTCCTATGCCGCAGACCCGTGAGCACATCCTCCTCGCCCGTCAGGTGAACGTTCCTAAGATCCTCGTCTTCATGAACAAGGTTGACCTTGTTGATGACGCTGAGATGCTCGACCTCGTTGAGATGGAGATCCGCGACCTGCTCGCTTTCTACAGCTTCGACGAAGACTGCCCGATCATCCGCGGTTCCGCTCTGGGTGCCCTCAACGGCGAGAAAGAGTGGGAAGACAAGGTGATGGAGCTCATGAACGCCGTTGATGAGTACATTCCGCTTCCGCAGCGTCTCGTTGACAAGCCGTTCCTGATGCCTATCGAGGACATCTTCTCCATTACCGGTCGTGGTACTGTTGTTACTGGCCGTATCGAGGCTGGTACCATCCACGTGAACGACCCCGTCGAGCTCGTTGGTTTCGGTGAGAAACCCACTGCTACCGTCGTTACCGGTGTTGAAATGTTCCGTAAACTGCTCGACCAGGGTGAGGCTGGTGACAACGTAGGTCTCCTCCTCCGTGGTATCGACAAGAAGGCCGTTAAGAGAGGTGAAGTTCTGGCCAAGCCGGGTTCCATCACTCCTCACGTCGACTTCAAGGCTCAGATCTATGTTCTGAAGAAAGAAGAAGGCGGCCGTCACACCCCGTTCCACAACCACTATCGTCCCCAGTTCTTCATCCGTACGCTGGATGTGACCGGTGAGATCATGCTCCCGGAGGGTGTCGAGATGGTTATGCCGGGCGACAACGTCGAGATCACTGTCAAGCTCATCACCCCCGTCGCTATGAACGAGGGTCTGCAGTTCGCTATCCGCGAGGGTGGCCGTACCGTGGGCGCCGGACAGGTTATCGCAATCGTAGATTAATTCTACAACATAACGGGATGTCCCTCTCCGCGGAGGGACATCCTTTCCACAGGGGAATAGAACAAGGGTAGTTCAGCGGTCTCCAAAACCGTCGATGTGGGTTCGAATCCTGCTTCCCCTGCCAATAAAAAATATCAAAGGTTACGATTTGGTAATTGTTTAACAGACGCCGTATCCGCTTCCAATTTACGGGGTCCATTAAAAACAAAGATGAGAAAGTTCATTAACTATCTTAAGGAGTCTTACGTCGAGTTGGCGCAGAAGGTTACCTGGCCCACTTGGGACAAGCTGCAGAGTTCTGCATTCCTGGTCCTGATTGCCACCGTGATCCTGGCTGCCGGACTCTTTGTCGTAGACTACGCTTTCGAAAATCTGATGAAATTCATTTACACATTGTAATTCGTTGATTACTATGGGCGAAAAGAAATGGTATGTTCTTCGGACCGCCGGAAGCAAGGAGAAGAAAGCCAAGGAATATCTTGAGAAAGAGATTGAAAGAAGTGGCCTTCAGGATCAGGTGGAACAGGTTCTGGTCCCGGTAAAGAAAGAGATTGTAACCAAAAATGGCAAGAGGAAGGCAGTGGACAAACTGCTCTTCCCCGGCTACGTTTTGATTCAAGCCGAACTTACCCCGGAACTTGAGTACATCATCCGCAACCTTGTCCCCGGAATGTCCGGCTTCCTTACGGAAAACCGCGGAAGCGGCGCCCAGGTCGAACGTGTCCCCGTTCCCCTTCGGGAAGAGGAAGCGCTCCGCATCCTTGGCATCCAGGACGAGAATATCGACAATGTTGCCGAGACCGAGGTCAACTATGAACTCGGTGAAGCCGTGCGCATCACGGACGGACCGTTCAGCGGATTCACAGGCACCGTGGAAGGAATCGAAGAAGATCGAAGCAAGATCAAAGTGATAGTGGTGATTTTCGGCAGGAAGACCCTGCTGGAACTCAGCTTTGCACAAGTAACTAAAGAGTAAAAAACAATCATGGCAAAAGAAGTTACCGGATTCATCAAGCTCCAGATTAAAGCAGGAGCTGCTAATCCTGCACCTCCGGTAGGACCGGCCCTCGGTTCCAAAGGCTTGAACATTATGGACTTCTGCAAGCAGTTCAATGCTCGCACGCAGGACAAGGCGGGAAAGATTCTCCCGGTTGTCATTACGGTCTATTCTGACAAGTCCTTCTCCTTCGAGGTCAAGCAGCCCCCCGTGGCCGTCTCGCTGAAAGAGATCGCCAAAATCCAGAAAGCTTCGGGTGAACCGAACCGTAAGAAAGTGGCTTCCATTACCTGGGACCAGGTAAAGGAAATCGCCGAAGGGAAGATGCCGGACCTCAACTGCTTCACCATTGCATCCGCGATGCGCATGGTAGCAGGTACCGCCCGCAGTATGGGTATCAAAGTAACGGGAACTTTCCCTGAGAACCTCTAAATCACATTCCGAAATGAGTAAGTTAACGAAAAATCAGAAAGCGGTCGTCGCCAAGTTCGAGTCGGCCAAGCTGTATTCTCTCGCTGAGGCGTGTGCTCTTGTAAAAGAGGTTTCTTTCACCAAATTCGACGCAACAGTAGAGCTTTCCACCAACCTGGGTGTTGACCCCCGTAAGGCTAACCAGATGATTCGTGGCGTGGTCGCCCTTCCTCACGGAACCGGCAAGACCGTCCGCGTGCTGGTGCTCTGCACCCCCGACAAAGAAGCCGAAGCCCAGGAGGCCGGTGCCGATTATGTCGGTCTGGACGACTACATCGAGAAGATCAAGACCGGATGGACGGATGTGGATGTCATCATCTGCACCCCTTCCGTGATGGCCAAGGTCGGTGCCCTCGGTCGCATCCTCGGCCCCCGCGGCCTGATGCCGAACCCGAAGACCGGTACCGTTACGATGGAAGTCGGAAAGGCGATCAAAGAAGTCAAGGCCGGTAAGATCGACTTCAAGGTCGACAAGACCGGTATCATCCACGCCGGCATCGGCAAGGTGTCCTTCTCCGCAGATCAGATCCGCGAGAACGCCGCCGCGATGATCGACGCGATCAACAAACTCAAACCCCAGACGCTCAAGGGTACGTACATGAAGGCCGCCTCCATTTGCTCCACCATGAGCCCGGGTATCAAAATCGATATCAAAGCATACTTAAACGGTGCTGAGAAATAAAATTCAAGGATTATGAAGAAAGAATTGAAAGACCAGGTCCTCGAGACCATCTCAGCCCAGCTCAAGCAGTATCCGAATTTCTACATTACGGATATCGCCGGCCTGAATGCTGAAGATACTTCCAAGCTCCGCCGTGCGTGCTTCGAAGAGGGCATCAAGCTCACTGTTGTGAAGAACACCCTCTTCCGTCATGTCATCAAGGGAATGGAGAATGAGGAACTCAACACGCTTTGCGACGTACTGAAAGGCAACTCCGCCATCATGTACTCGGAATCCCCGAACGCTCCTGCCAAGCTCATCAAGAAGCTGCAGAAGTCCGGTATGGAGAAACCGGTGCTGAAGGGTGCCTACGCACAGGAATGCGCCTTCATCGGTGCCGACAAGCTGGATGAACTCGTTGCCATCAAGTCCCGCGAAGAACTCATCGGCGACATCATCGGTCTCCTCCAGTCCCCGATGCGCAACGTTATCTCCGCCCTCGAAAACGCTGGCGGTACGGTGGCGGGCATCGTCAAGGCTCTCGAAGAGAAGAAAGCATAAGAAAAACAATAACAATTTAAAAATAAAACAATTATGGCAGACATTAAAGCACTTGCAGAAGAGTTGGTAAACCTTACTGTAAAAGATGTTCAGGAACTTGCTAAAGTTCTCAAGGAAGAGTATGGTATCGAGCCCGCAGCCGCCGCTGTCGCAGTGGCCGCTCCCGCTGGCGAAGCCGCCGCAGCCCCCGCTGAGCAGACCGAGTTTGACGTAGTCCTCGTCAGCGCCGGTGCCGCCAAGCTCCAGGTTATCAAGGCCGCCAAAGAGGCCCTTGGTCTTGGTCTGAAAGAGGCCAAGGATCTGGTTGACGGTGCTCCCGCCACGGTGAAGGAGAAAGTTTCTAAGGCAGAGGCTGAGCAACTCAAAGCAGCCCTCGAAGAGGCTGGTGCAGAGGTCGAGGTTAAATAACTTCCCCTCTCCCACACTTCGGGAACAAAACAGGTTTAGAGCCAATTTTGGGCTCTAAACCTTTTTCGCGTCTTAAATTTTTCTCTTTTCCCCCAAAGGCAGAATATGTCAAAAAAGACTAATAATAAGCGAATTAACTTCGCAACTTCGAAGATTCTGGAGTACCCTGACCTGCTCGAAGTCCAGCTGAAGTCGTTCCACGATTTCTTCCAGCTGGAAACCACGCCCGAAAACCGTAAGGAAGAGGGCCTGTATCAGGTTTTCCAGGAAATTTTCCCGATCGAAGATACCCGAAACAACTATCGGCTGGAGTTCATCGATTATTTCATCGATCCTCCGCAGTATTCGATCGAGGAGTGTCTTGAGAGAGGACTCACCTACAGCGTTCCTCTGAAGGCAAAACTCCGCCTTTCCTGCACAGATCCCGAGCACGAGGACTTCGACACGAAAGTCCAGGACGTCTATCTGGGAAGCATCCCGTACATGACCCCGTCCGGCACCTTCGTCATCAACGGATCTGAGCGCATTATCGTCTCGCAGCTCCACCGCTCCCCCGGTGTCTTCTTCGACCAGAGCATGCACGCCAACGGCACCAAGCTGTATTCGGCGCGTATCATCCCGTTCAAGGGCTCCTGGATTGAGTTTGCGACGGACATCAACAACGTGATGTACGCCTACATCGACCGCAAGAAGAAGCTGCCCGTCACCACCCTGCTCCGCGCCATCGGTTACAACACCGACAAGGACATCATCGACATTTTCGGACTGGCCGACGAGGTCTCCTCCGACAAAGCCACCCTCGAAGAGAACAAAGGCCGCAAACTGGCCGCCAAGGTGCTCAAAACCTGGACCGAAGACTTCGAGGATGAAGATACGGGCGAGGTAATCCCCATCGAACGGACCATCCCGCTCGTCGAGCGCGGTGAGATCCTCGATGACGAAACCATCGAAAAGATTGGGGAGACGGATGTGAAGACGGTTCTCCTTCAGAAGGATGAGGCCAATACCAACGAGTACGCCATCATTTTCAACACCCTTCAGAAGGACCCGACCAATACGGAAATCGAGGCTGTCAACTACATCTACAAACAGCTCCGCAATTCCGAACCGCCGGATGAGGCAACCGCCCGCGACGTCATCGAGAAGCTCTTCTTCTCCGAGAAGCGTTACGATCTGGGCGACGTAGGCCGCTACCGGCTGAACAAGAAGCTGTCCCTGACCATCGATCCGGCGGTCCGGGTGCTCACCAATACCGATATCATCGAGATCATCAAGTTCTTGATCCAGCTGATCAATTCCCGGGCGATCGTGGATGATATCGACCACCTGAGCAACCGTCGCGTCCGCACGGTGGGCGAGCAGCTCGCCAATCAGTTCAGCGTGGGTCTGAGCCGCATGGCCCGCACCATCCGCGAGCGGATGAATGTGCGTGACAGCGAACAGTTTACCCCGGTTGACCTGATTAATTCGAAGACCCTGTCTTCCGTCATCAATTCGTTCTTCGGAACCAGCCAGTTGAGCCAGTTCATGGACCAGACCAACCCGCTGGCGGAAGTGACGCACAAGCGTCGTCTGTCCGCTCTGGGTCCCGGCGGTCTGTCCCGCGACCGTGCCGGTTTCGAAGTCCGAGACGTACACTACACCCACTACGGACGCCTCTGCCCGATCGAGTCTCCTGAAGGCCCGAACATCGGTCTGATTTCTTCCTTGTGCGTGTATGCCCGCATCAACAACCTGGGCTTCATCGAGACGCCCTACCGTGATGTGAAAGACGGAAAGGTTGACTTGAGTTCAAAGGGTTGGCACTATATGAGCGCCGAGGAAGAGGAGCAGAAGCTCGTCTCCCTGGCCAACGTGAAGATGGACGACAACGGCAACATCCTGGAAGACCGTATCCAGTGCCGTCTGGAGGCCGATTTCCCGGTGGTAACCAAAGAGCAGGTGGATTATATGGATGTCGCTCCGAACCAGATGGCTTCCGTGGCTGCTTCCCTGATCCCCTTCCTGGAGCACGACGACGCCCACCGCGCCCTGATGGGTGCGAACATGATGCGCCAGGCCGTTCCGCTCCTCAGCCCCGAGTCCCCCATCGTGGGTACCGGTCTGGAAGAGCGCGTCTGCATTGACTCCCGTACCCAGCTCATCGCCGAACGCAAGGGCGAGGTAACCTATGTCGATGCCAAGGAAATCCGCATCAAATACGACCGGAACGAGGACGAGCGCTTCGTCAGCTTCGAGCCGGAAGAGACCGTCTATCAGCTTCCGATCTATCGCCGGACCAACCAGAGCACGACCATCACGCTGAAGCCGATCGTCCGCAAGGGCGACAAGGTGGTTGCCGGACAGGTGCTTACCGAAGGCTACGCTACCCAGGGCGGAGAACTCGCCCTCGGCCGCAACCTGAAGGTGGCCTTCATGCCTTGGAAGGGTTACAACTACGAGGACGCTATCGTATTGAGCGAGGAAATGGTGAAGTGGGATATCCTCACCTCCGTCCACGTGGACGAATACCTGACCGAGGTCCGCGAAACCAAGCGCGGCATGGAAGAGCTTACCTCCGACATTCCGAACGTCAGCGAAGATGCGACCAAGGACCTGGACGAGAACGGCATCATCCGGATTGGCGCCCACATCGAGCCGGGCGACATCATGATCGGTAAGATCACCCCGAAGGGCGAAAGCGATCCGTCCCCGGAAGAGAAACTCCTCAAGGCGATCTTCGGCGACAAGGCCGGTGACGTCAAGGACGCTTCCCTGAAGGCGAATCCTTCCCTGAGCGGCACCGTGATCAAGACCGCCCTCTACGCGAAAGTCGGCAAAGAGAACAAGCGCAGCGCCAAGGCCGAGCAGAAAGCCCGCCTGGATGCCAAGCAGGAAGCCTTCGATGCTTCGGTGGCCAAACTCCGCAACGAGTTCATCCAGAAGCTTACCGTCCTGACGAAGGGCCGCAAGAGCGTCGGTATCAGCGACCTCTACGGCGTGGAAATCATCCCGAAGGGCAAGGAAATCAAGGCCGACGCTCTCCGCGACATCGACTACAACAACATCAATTCCAATAAGTGGACCTCCGACGAGGCGACCAACGCCCTCATCCGCGAGCTTATCAACAACTTCTGCATCACCGTCAAGGTGGCGGAGGCTGCCTGCAAGCGGGAGATGGACAAGATCAAAGTCGGCGACGAACTCCCCAACGGAGTCATGCAGCTGGCCAAGGTCTATATCGCCAAGAAACGCAAGATCACCGTGGGTGACAAGATGGCCGGACGGCACGGAAACAAGGGTATCGTGGCGAAGATCGTCCGTCAGGAAGACATGCCGTTCCTTGAGGACGGTACGCCGGTGGACATCGTCCTGAACCCGCTGGGTGTGCCTTCCCGTATGAACCTGGGCCAGATTTACGAGACCGTCCTCGGTTGGGCGGGCAGCGAACTCGGCCTGAAGTTCTCCACCCCGATCTTCGACGGTGCCAGCATCGACGAGATTTGCGAATACACCGACAAGGCCGGCGTGCCGCGCTTCGGTAAGACCTACCTGCGCGACGGCGGTACCGGCGACTGGTTCGACCAGCCTGCCACCGTGGGTGTGATTTACATGATCAAGCTCGGCCACATGGTGGACGACAAGATGCACGCCCGTTCCATCGGACCGTACTCCCTCATCACCCAGCAGCCGCTCGGCGGTAAAGCCCAGTTCGGCGGCCAGCGCTTCGGTGAAATGGAGGTCTGGGCACTCGAAGCCTTCGGTGCTGCCAATGTCCTCCAGGAGATCCTCACCGTCAAGTCCGATGACGTGACGGGCCGGTCCAAGACCTACGAAGCCATCGTGAAGGGCGACCCGATGCCGGCTCCCGGTATCCCCGAATCCCTGAACGTGCTCCTGCATGAACTCAGGGGCCTGGGCCTGAAGGTAACCTTGGATTAATTGATGTAAGACCTTTTTATAAAACAGCATATGCCTACTTTCAACAATAAGGACAACAAGGCAAAGAACAACTTCCAGCGAATCAGCATTTCGCTTGCATCGCCCGAAGACATCACCGAGCGTTCCTGTGGCGAAGTCCTCAAGCCGGAAACCGTCAACTACCGGACCTACAAGCCCGAGCGCGACGGCCTCTTCTGCGAGAAGATCTTCGGTCCCACCAAGGACTACGAGTGCTACTGCGGAAAATACAAGCGGATCCGCTACCGCGGCATCGTCTGCGACCGCTGCGGCGTGGAAGTTACCGAGAAGAAAGTCCGCCGCGAACGCATGGGTCACATCACCCTCACCGTTCCCGTGGCGCATATCTGGTACTTCAAGAGCGCTCCGAACAAGATTTCCGCCCTCCTCGGCATTCCCGCCAAGAAGCTGGAATCGGTGATCTATTACGAAAAATACATCGTCATCCGTCCCGGAAAGAGCGGTCTGGAGAAAATGGACCTCCTCTCCGAAGAGGAATATGTCGATGTGACCGCCAAACTGCCCGACAACAGTCTGCTTCCCGCCGATGATCCGGACAAGTTCATCGCGAAGATGGGTGCGGAAGGTATCTATGATCTTCTGAAAGAGATCGATATCGATGCCCTGGCCAAGGATCTCCGGATCCGGATGCACACCGAGACCTCGCAGCAGCGCAAAACGGAAATCCTCAAGCGCCTGAGCGTGGTGAAATGGTTCCAGGAGTCCAAGGACAAGAACCGTCCCGAGTGGATGATCATGAAGGTGATTCCGGTTACGCCTCCGGACCTGCGTCCGCTGGTACCGCTGGACGGCGGCCGTTTCGCGACCTCCGACCTGAACGACCTATACCGCCGCGTCATCATCCGCAACAACCGTCTGAAGAAGCTCATCGAAATCAAGGCTCCCGAGGTGATTCTCCGCAACGAGAAGCGTATGCTCCAGGAAGCCGTCGATTCCCTGTTCGACAACTCCAAGAAGTCGAGCGCCGTCAAGAGCGAGTCCAACCGGGCCCTCAAGTCCCTGTCCGACTCCCTGAAAGGCAAGCAGGGCCGCTTCCGCCAGAACCTGCTCGGTAAACGTGTGGACTATTCCGCCCGTTCGGTTATCGTCGTAGGTCCGGAGCTGAACATGCACGAGTGCGGTCTGCCGAAGTTCATGGCAGCCGAGCTGTACAAGCCGTTCATCATCCGCAAACTCATCGAGCGCGGTATCGTCAAGACGGTCAAGAGCGCCAAGAAGATCGTGGACCGCAAGGATCCGGTCATCTGGGATATCCTCGAAAATGTGATGAAGGGCCATCCGGTGCTCCTGAACCGTGCACCGACCCTGCACCGTCTGGGTATCCAGGCTTTCCAGCCGCGCATGATCGAAGGAAAGGCCATCCAGCTGCATCCGCTCGCCTGTACGGCTTTCAACGCCGACTTCGACGGTGACCAGATGGCTGTCCACCTCCCGCTGGGCAACGCCGCCATCATGGAGGCCTCCCTGCTCATGCTGGGTAGCCAGAACATCCTCAACCCTGCCAACGGTACCCCGATCACCGTTCCTTCCCAGGATATGGTGCTGGGTCTGTACTACATCACCAAGATCCGTCCGGGTGCCAAGGGTGAAAAGATGCGTTTCTACGGTCCCGAAGAAGTGATTATCGCCTACAACGAGAAGGCAGTGGCCATGCATGCCAAGATCGCCGTCCGCCTGCCGGTCGACAAGCTGGATCCCTCCAAGGGAACCCACATGGTCGAGACCACGCCGGGCCGCATCATCGTGAACCAGTTTGTTCCCGATGAGGTTCCGTTCGTAAACGAAGTCCTGGGCAAGAAGGCCCTCCGCAAGATCATCACCGAGGTCATCAAGCACACCGGTGTGACCCGCACAGCACAGTTCCTCGACGATATCAAGAACCTCGGATACGACCAGGCCTTCCGCGCCGGCATCTCCTTCAACCTGGGTGACGTAATCATCCCGGCCGAGAAGACCAGCCTCATCGACGCGGGTTACGCCCAGGTGGAAGACATCAAGAACAACTACGCGATGGGCTTCATCACCAACAACGAGCGTTACAACAAGGTCATCGACCTTTGGACCAGTATCGACAACCGCCTTACCGGTATCGTGGAGAAACAGATCTCCGCAGACCAGCAGGGCTTCAATCCGGTCTATATGATGCTGGATTCCGGTGCCCGTGGTTCCACCCAGCAGATCAAACAGCTCTGCGGTATGCGAGGCCTGATGGCCAAGCCGCAGAAGTCCGGTGGCGGCGGAGCTGAAATTATCGAGAACCCGATTATCTCCAACCTAAAGGAGGGTATGACGGTGCTCGAATACTTCATCTCCACGCACGGTGCCCGTAAGGGTCTGGCCGATACCGCCTTGAAGACGGCGGATGCCGGTTACCTGACCCGCCGTCTGGTGGATGTGTCGCACGATGTGATCATTACCGAAGAGGATTGCGGTACCCTCCGCGGCCTCATCGCCACGGCCATCAAGAACAAGGACGAGATCGTCGAGTCCCTCGGCGAACGCATCCTGGGCCGTACCTCCGTCCACGATATCATCAACCCGCTCACCGGCGAACTGATCATCCCGGCCGGCGAGGAAATCAAAGAGGACGTTGCCGCCCTCATCGACAGCCTCCCGATCGAGCAGGTCGAAATCCGTTCCGTCCTCACGTGCGAGTCCCGCAAGGGTGTCTGCGCGAAGTGCTACGGCCGCAACCTGGCTACCAGCCGGATGGTCGAGAAGGGTGAAGTGGTGGGCGTCATCGCCGCCCAGTCCATCGGTGAACCGGGTACCCAGCTGACCCTGCGTACCTTCCACGTCGGTGGTACCGCTTCCAGCACCGCGGCCGATTCCTCCATCGAGGCCAAGTACGACGGCAAGCTGGTCTTCGAAGAGCTCCGTACCATCCAGCGCGAGACCGAAAACGGTCCGCAGGACATCGTCGTGAGCCGAATGACCGAGGTGAGCCTGATTGACGTGAATACCGGCATCACCTACTCGCACTACGATGTTCCCTACGGCTCCATCCTGTACAAGAAGGACGGCCAGACCGTGAAGAAGGGCGACATGATCTGCGAATGGGATCCGTACAACGCCACCACCATCATCGAAACCGCCGGTAAGGTCCGTTTCGAGAACATGATCGACGGCGTAACCTTCCGCGAGGAAGTAGCGGACGAGTATTCCGTGAACCGCGACAAGGTGATCATCGAGGCCCGTGACAAGACCAAGAGCCCGGCCATCAACATCGTCGATGCCAACGGCGTTTCCCTCAAGCAGTACAACCTGCCGGTGGGTGCACACGTCATGGCCAACGACGGCGACATGGTGGGCGTGGGCGACGTGCTCATCAAGATTCCGCGTGCCATCGGCAAGTCCAGCGATATTACGGGCGGTCTGCCGCGCGTTACCGAGTTGTTCGAGGCCCGCAACCCGTCCAACCCCGCCATCATCTCCGAGATCAACGGCGAGGTTATCATGGGCAAGGTCAAACGCGGTAACCGTGAGATCACCGTCAAGAACAAGAGCGGTGCTGAAAAGCACTATCTGGTTCCGCTGACCAAGCAGATCCTGGTTCAGGAGAACGACTACGTCAAGGCCGGTACCCGGCTGTCCGACGGCGGCATCTCCCCGACCGACATTCTCAGTGTACTCGGCCCGGTAAAGGCCCAGGAGTATATCGTGAACGAGGTCCAGGCGGTCTATCGTCTCCAGGGTGTGAAGATCAACGACAAGCATTTCGAGATTATCGTGCGCCAGATGATGCGCAAGGTGGAAATCACCGATCCGGGCGATACCGAATTCCTGCCTGAGGAACTCGTGGACAAGTGGACCTTCATGGACACCAACGACGAAATCTACGGCAAGAATTACATCCTGGATCCGGGCGATTCCCAGCGCTACATCATCGGAGACATCATCTCTTCCCGCGACCTACGCAACGAGAACGCCTCGCTGGAGCGTCAGGGACAGAAAACGATTGTCGTGCGCGAAGCCAAACCGGCTACCGCCCGCCTGGTGCTCCAGGGCATCACCCGTGCGGCACTGAGAACCAACAGCTTCATCTCCGCGGCATCGTTCCAGGAGACCACCAAGGTGCTCAGCGAAGCGGCTATCCGCGCCCGTGAGGACAACCTCGAAGGCCTGAAGGAAAATGTCATCTGCGGTCATCCCATTCCTGCCGGTACGGGTCTGAAAGAGTACCAGGATATCATGGTGCTCAATACGAAAGAGTCGTATGCGGAAGAAATGAACGATTTGTAGTAGGTTTTTCCCTGATTTTTTGCTATATTCGTAGTCCCGTCCAGCAGGTCGGGACTACGTTGTTTTTTAACATTCACATAATATATGGCACATGTCGTCATTATGCCCAAACAGGGCCAGTCCGTGGAGAGCTGTATCGTCTCCGAATTCAAAAAAAAACCGGGTGACCAGGTCGCTGTAGGGGACATCCTGTTCGGTTATGAAACCGACAAGGCGACCTTCGAGGAAGAAGCAAAAGTGGCGGGAACCGTCCTTGCCGTCTTTTTCAAGGACGGGGACGAGATTCCCGTTTTGACGAATGTAATGGTCATCGGCGAACCCGGCGAGTCCTTTGCCGAATTCGCTCCCAATGCAGGTTCCCCGGCCGCTCCTGCTGCCGCAGCATCAGAGGGAACGGCTGCCGGTGCGCCGGAGGGTACTCCCTCGACCACCGTCTCGCAAAGCCCGACCCCTTCCAGCCAGGAGGCTGCGGGAGAACCCTCCGGCGCTCCCGCATCGCCCCGCGCACGCAAGATAGCCGCTGAAAAGGGTGTGGATACCAGCCGCGTTGCCGGAACAGGCCCTCACGGACGCATCATCGCCCGCGACGTGGAAGCCGCCGCTGCCGCCCAGGGTACCCTGACGGGACTGGCCAAGGCCAGGATGGCCGACGGCGGACTCGCTTCTCCTGGAACGGGAAGCGGCCTGAACGGTGCCGTCAAGGGCGCCGACCTGAAGGTCTGGAAAGCCAACCACACCGACATTGCCGGAGAAGGCGCCGAGTTCGAAGTGGTGAAAATGTCCAACATGCGCAAACTCATTGCCAAGAGCATGTACAATTCCCTGCAGAACTCCGCCCAGCTCACCCATATGCTGGGTGCCGACGCCCGCAAGGTCCAGGCGCTCCGCAAGAAAGCCAAGAAGGCCTTCGAAGAGGGTAAGGTGGATGTCAACATCACCATCAACGACTTTGTCTGCTATGCCGTCATCAAGGCCCTGCAGAAGTTCCCCAACCTGAATTCCCACTGCCTGGGAGACGCCATGCGCCTCTTCAAGAGCGTGAACCTGGGCCTGGCCGTGGATACGGAACGCGGCCTCATGGTTCCGGCCGTCCCGCATGCCGACGAACTGAACATCACCGGACTGGCCAAGAACCTCAAGAAGGTGGCCGAAGACAGCAAGAAGGGCAGCATCAATCCGGACCTGCTTTCTCCGGAAGCCGCTTCCTTTACGGTATCCAACCTGGGCGGATTCGGCGTGGAGTGGTTCACCCCCATCATCAATGTACCCCAGAGCGCCATCCTGGGCGTGGGCACCATCGTCCCGCGTCCGAAAGACCTGGGCGGCGGTGTGGTGGCCTTTGTCCCCTACATGGGCCTGAGCCTCACCTATGACCACCGCGCCATCGACGGCGGCGAAGCCACCCGCTTCCTCAAGCAGGTTGCCACGGAAATCGAAAACCTGGATGTTGAATTTTAAAATACCACACGATAACCATGTATGATTTAGCCATTATCGGAGGAGGTCCCGGCGGATATGTCGCTGCCGAGCGCGCCGGTGCGCAGGGCCTTTCGGTCGTCCTCTTCGAGAAAAGGGAAATGGGCGGTGTGTGCCTGAACGAGGGCTGCATCCCCACCAAGACGCTGCTCTACAGCGCCAAAGTCTTTGACTATGCCCGCCACGCAGACCAGTACGGCGTAAGCGTGGACGGCGCTTCGTTCGATTTTTCCAAGATTATCGCCCGCAAGGACAAGGTGGTCAAGAAACTCGTCGGCGGCGTCAAAGCCGGCGTGAAGGCCGCCAGGGTCGAGACCGTCAAAGGCGAAGCCTGCATCAAGGGCCGCGGAGCCGACGGCATCACCCTCACCTGCGAGGGCAATGACTATACGGCCCGCAACCTGCTGCTCTGCACGGGCAGCGAGGCGGTGGTTCCGCCCATCCCCGGTCTGAAAGAAGCCGGCGACGTAATCGTGACCAACCGCGAGATCCTCTCCCTGCAGGAGCAGCCCAAGGAACTGGTCATCATCGGCGGCGGCGTGATCGGCATGGAGTTCGCCAGCTTCTTCAATTCCATCGGCACCAAGGTAACCGTGGTGGAGATGCTCCCGAAAATCCTCGGTCCGATGGACGACGAAATCAGCACGATGCTCCAGGGCATCTATGCCAAGAAGGGCGTGGCGTTCTGCCTGCGCTGCAAGGTGACGGGCATCGAAGGCAATACCGTGGTCTATGAAGATCCGGAAGGAAAGGTCTGCCGCGTGAGCGGGGACAAGATTCTGGTGAGCGTGGGCCGTCGCGCCAACATTGCCGGCTTCGGTCTGGAGACGCTGGGTGTGGAGATGCTGCTGAACCGCGGCGGCAAGCCCTGCGGCGTGAAAGTGGACGAGCAGATGCGCACCAATATCCCAAATGTCTATGCCGCCGGTGACGTGACCGGCTTCTCCATGCTGGCCCATACCGCTTCGCGCGAGGGTGAAGTGGCCATCAACAACATCCTGGGCAAGAAAGACCGCATGCGCTACAATGCCATTCCGGGCGTGGTTTACACCAATCCCGAGGTGGCCGGCGTCGGCCTTACCGAAAGCGAGGCCCAGGCCAAGGGCATCGACTGTACCGTCGTAAAACTCCCGATGGCCTATTCCGGCCGTTTCGTCGCCGAGAACGAACGCGGCGAAGGCCTGTGCAAGGTCCTGGTGGGAAAGAAATACCACGAGGTGCTGGGTGTCCACATGCTGGGCAACCCTTGCTCCGAGATGATCCACAGCGCCTGCATCGCCATTGAGCAGGAAATGACCGTGGAGCAGCTCAAAGAAGTGGTCTTCCCCCATCCTACCGTATCCGAAATCCTGAAAGAAACCCTGTTTACCGTCAAATAATTATGCCCAAGTCATTGTATATCGACCCGAATGAGGTCCGCCGTCCGAAGGAACACAAAATCAAGTTCCCGGAGATCCCCGTGATGCAGTACAAGAAGAGCGTTGCGGATGAACTGAAAGAAAAGAATTTCACCAAGGAAGATCTGTTGCACATCTATCGCGACATGTTCACCATCCGTGAGTTCGAGACGATGCTGAATCTCGTCAAGACCACGGGCGGCTACAACGGCGTGGCCTATAACAATCCGGGTCCGGCCCACCTGAGCGCCGGCCAGGAAGCCGCCGCCGTAGGTATGGCCTACAACCTGGACACGGACGACTTTATCTTCGGCAGCCACCGCAGCCACGGTGAGATCCTCGCAAAGGGTCTGCGTTCCATCGAGATCCTCCCCGACAAGCAGTTGAAGAAGATCATGGACGAGTTCTGGGGCGGTGCGACCGTCGCTGTTGCCGGCAAAGGCTTCAAGGGCACGACCAAAGAGCTCGGTATCCGCTTCCTGATCTACGGTGCCATCGCCGAGATTTTCGCCCGCACGACCGGTTTCAACAAGGGTCTGGGCGGATCGATGCATACCTTCTTCACCCCTTTTGGCATCTATCCGAACAACGCCATCGTGGGCGGCAGCGGCTCCATCGCCGTGGGTGCGGCCCTGTATAAGAAGGTCAACCGGAAGAAGGGCATCGTCGTCGCCAACCTGGGTGACGGCGCCATGGCCCGCGGTCCGGTCCTGGAAGGCATGACCTTCGCTTCCATGGACCAGTTCAAGACCCTCTGGGAGGGAGACATGAAAGGCGGCCTGCCGGTGCTCATCAACGTAATGGACAACCAGTATGCGATGGGTGGCCAGACCCGCGGCGAGACCATGGGCTACACCTTCCCGGCCCGCCTGGGCGCTGGTTTCAATCCGGAAGCCTGGCATGCTGAGCGCGTGGACGGCTACAATCCGCTGGCCGTCATCGACGCTTTCCGCCGCAAGAAAGCCCTGCTGGAGAAAAAAGAAGGCCCTTGCCTGCTGGACGTGGTTACCTACCGCTACAGCGGTCACTCGCCTTCCGACCAGAGCTCGTATCGGACCAAAGAGGAAATCGCCGCCTGGGAAGCCGAAGACTGCATCCTCGGATTCGGCCGCGAGTTGATCAAGGCCGGTGTGGCGAAACAGAAAGACCTGGACAAGATCCAGGCCGAGATGAAGGAGGTCATCTTTGAGATGTACAAACTGGCCATCGATGAGACCGTATCGCCGCGCATGGACCTCGTGAAAGAGAACGAGTTGCTGGGCGACATGATGTTCTCCAACGGCAGCGTGGATTCCCTGGGTGACGCCAAACCGGAGGTAAACCACCCGATGGAAGAGAACCCGCGCGTAAAATCCATCGCCGGCAAGAGCCGCTTCTACCTGGATGCGGAAGGAAAGCCGGTGAGCAAGATGAAGATGTACAACATCAAGGACGGTCTCTTCGAAGCCATCGTGGACCGGTTCTATAAGGATTCTTCCCTCGTCGCCTACGGAGAGGAGAACCGCGAATGGGGTGGTGCCTTCGCCGTGTACCGCGGCCTGACCGAAGCCCTTCCCTACCATCGCCTGTTCAACACCCCCATCGCCGAGGCGGCCATTATCGGCACCGCGATCGGCTATGCGATGTGCGGCGGCCGCGTGATTCCGGAAATCATGTACTGCGACTTCCTGGGTTGCTGCGGTGACGAGATTTTCAACCAGCTGCCCAAGTGGCAGGCCATGAGCGGCAACATCCTCAAGATGCCGGTGGTAGTGCGGGTTTCCGTGGGTTCCAAGTACGGTGCCCAGCATAGTCAGGACTGGACGTCCCTGTGCACCCACATCCCGGGCCTGAAAGTGGTGTTCCCGGTGACCCCGTACGATGCCAAGGGTATGATGAACGCCGCCCTTCAGGGAACGGATCCGGTCATCTTCTTCGAGAGCCAGCGCATCTACGACAAGGGAGAGGAGTTCCACCAGGGCGGTGTACCGGAAGGCTACTACGAGATTCCGCTCGGCGAACCCGATGTGAAACGCGAAGGCAAGGACGTAACCTTCCTGACCATCGGCGCCACGCTCTACCGCGCCCTCCAGGCTGCCGACGAGTTGAAAGAGAAATACGGTCTGGAAGCCGAAGTCATCGACGCCCGCTCCCTGGTGCCGTTCAACTACGAAAAGGTGATTGCTTCGGTCAAGAAGACCGGCCGCATCATCATCGCCGGCGACGCCAGCGCACGCGGCAGCTATCTGAACGACCTGGCCGCCAACATCGCCGACCTGTGCTTCGACGACCTGGATGCCGCCCCCGTGGTACTGGGTTCCCGCAACTGGATCACCCCTTGCCACGAGCTGGAGGCCGCCTTCTTCCCGCAGCCTTCGTGGTTCCTGGACGTCATCAACGAGAAGATGGTCCCGCTGAAGGACTATGTCCCCACCGGCAACTTCACGGCTGCCCAGCAGATCATCCGGGCCAAGAAAGGGGTCTAGCTTATGAGCACGATCATCGATGTAAACGCCCATTTGCACACGCCGTATTCCTTCAGCGCGTTCGACAGCATCGGGCAAGCCGTGGACATGGCGGCCCGCGAAGGCGTGAAGGTGGTGGGAATCAATGATTTCTATTCCATGGACGGTTATGGAGAGTGGAAAGAGGAATGCGCGGTGCGCAGCCTCTTTCCCCTTTTCAATATCGAGTTCATCTCGCTGAACCAGGAAGACCAGGCCGCCGGCCTGCGGGTGAACGACCCGAACAACCCGGGCCGCACCTACCTGAGCGGCAAGGGGCTCAACTGCCCTCCCACGCTCTCGGGCGCGCCGAAGCGCCAGCTGGAAGAGGTGAAAGCCGAGTCCAATGCACAGGTGGAGCGAATGTGCGCCAAACTCAACGACTGGCTGAAGGCTGAAGGAAAGGATATCCAACTGGATATCAATGAGATTAAGAAAACCCTGACCAAGGGACAACTTCGGGAACGACACCTGGCCAAGGCCCTGCGCCTGGCCCTGTATCCCGATGCCGAGAATCCCGCGAAAACCGAGAATGAGTTGCGTTCGAAACTGCTCAAATCGGGCGGTGCCGCCTTCGTACCCGAGGATCCGAAAGCCTTCCTGCCCATGGAGACCGTGTGCGATATCATCCGTGCCGCAGGCGGCATTCCCACCTATCCCTTCCTGGCCGACGATGCGAAAGGCAACTTCACGGACTTCGAGGGCGACCTGATGAAAGCGGCCGATACCCTGCGCAAACGGGGCATCGGCAGCGTGGAATTCATCACCACCCGCAACACCACTGCGGTACTGGAGCAGTATGCCGGTTACCTGGAGGACGAGGGATTCATCGTGACCTTCGGTTCCGAGCACAACACCCCGGCCCTGGAGCCTATCCGGCTCCGCACCCGCGACGCTGCGACGCTGAGCGAAAAGCTCCGCGCCATCAACTGGCGTGGCGCCTGCTGCGTAGCCGCCCACCAGGCCGGCCTGGACAGCCTCGCCGCCGGAGAAGATCTAATCCTGAAAACGGTCTTGCAATAAGAATGAAACAAGGTCTTGTTACTGCTATCTTCGTTGCTGTGGTTGCTCTTTCGGCAAGCGCTCAAAATTACTATACGGGCAGAACAGATGTTTATAGTAGTGACGGAACACGATATCTCATTAAAGATTATTCAGAAAAGGACTGGCGAATCAAAAGCATATATATTAAAAACGAAAGCAATTATCTTAGTGATGATTTTCGCTATAAGTTGGATTCGACTTCCGGAGAATACTATAGTTGGGCTACCGGAATGGGGACCTTTGCGGATGTGAATGACAGTGTCTTCTATGCATGTGTGCGCCAAGTGTTTACCGAAGAGGAAATTGCACGTTATCGCGCCGTGCCGAGCAGCTCGATACTGGTAAAATTTGCAGTCAATCCGGAAACCGGACAAGTTTGGGAAGTAGAATACGATATTCATTTTGAAAATAATAGGACGTTCCTTTCCATTCCGATTGACAAATTTCACGCGCTGGAAAATGCCCTCAAATCGCATCCTGTGTGTTCTATCTCCGAGAAACTTCGGCAGGAAAGGCAATCTTACGCGATAACGAATTGTACTTTATTCTAGTTAGTATGAAAGAAATAGACAACCTCATTGCGGTATCCCGCAAATATGGTGCTGACAGCCGGTTTGTGATTGCCGGAGGCGGCAACACCTCCTATAAAGACGCCACCCATCTTTGGGTGAAGGCCAGTGGTCACGCCCTGGCCACCATTGACGAAGAGGGCTTTGCCGTCATGGACCGCGCCCGTCTGGACGCCATGGCCACCAAAACCTACCCGGCCGATGCAACGGAGCGTGAAGCCCGGGTCAAGGAAGACCTGGCCGATGCCAACCTCACCCGCGGACGCCGCCCCTCGGTAGAGACGTCCCTGCATAACTGCATGAATTTCAGTTATGTCGTTCACCTGCATCCCACGCTGGTGAACGGCCTCATGTGCTCCGTGACGGCTGAAAAACGCTGTGCGGAACTCTTCCCGAACGCCCTTTACGTGAGCTATACCGATCCGGGTTACACCCTCTTCAAGAAGGTGTACGATGCCATCGGACAGTGGAAAGCACAGCGCGGCAGCGAGCCGCAGGTCATCTTCCTGCAGAACCACGGCATCTTCGTAGCCGCCGATACGGTAGCAGAGATCGATGCTATTTATGAGAACGTAATGACAAAGCTGGAAGCCCTGGTGGCCCCCCTTCCGGAAGGGGAAACACCCGTGTGCGACTGCGTGAGCGAGGTCCTTCCCGCCATCCGGCAGATCCTGTCCCGCGGCGGACGCGGCCTCAAGACCCTTCAGGTTACCAAAAACGCCCTGGTAGATGAATTCCTGGCCAACCCGAAAAGCGTCCTCACACCCTTCTCGCCCGACGGCATCGTCTATTGCAAGAGCGAATACATCGTTGTGGACGGCGAGAACAAGGCGGCCGAGGCCGAAGAAAAAATCGAAGCCTATGTCACCCGCAGGGGCCACACCCCCAAGGTGCTGCTCATCAAAGGCATCGGTTTGGTGGCCGTAGGAGACAACGCCAAGAACGCCCGCGTCATCACGGAAGTCTTCCTGGATGCCATGAAGGTGGCTTTCTACGCCCGCTCCTTCGGCGGAGAACACGGCATGGAACCGGCCTGGATAGACTTTATCGATAACTGGGAGGTGGAGAATTACCGCCGCAAGGTAGCCGCCACCGGCGCAACGCGGGGCCGGGTCGAGGGAAAAAACATCATCGTCACGGGAGCGGCCCAGGGCTTCGGCGAGGGCATCGCCCGCGAACTGATGAAGGAAGGCGCCAACATCGTGGTGGCCGACCTGAACGAGGTTACCGGCGAGAAGACGGCCGCCTCCTTCAATGAACTGGCCCGCAGTAACCGCGCCATCTTCGTAAAGACGAACGTAGCCGACATGGACAGCCTGAACAACCTCATCAAGACCACCATTTGCAACTTCGGCGCACTGGACACCTTCATCAGCAACGCAGGCGTGGTACGGGCCGGAGACCTTGAAGCCATGACCCCAGAGAACCTGGAGTTCGTGACCAAAATCAACTACAGCGCCTATTTCTACTGCGCCAAGGTGGCCCAGCATGTCATGAAACTGCAAACCGCCGCAGACCCGGATTATTTTGCCGATATCGTCCAGGTGAACAGCAAGAGCGGCCTGGTGGGCAGCAAGGCGAATTTTGCCTACGCCGGCAGCAAGTTCGGCGGCATCGGCCTCACCCAATCCTTCGCCCTGGAACTGGCACCCTACCGCATCAAGGTGAACAGCATCTGCCCCGGCAACTACCTGGACGGACCGCTGTGGAGCGATCCGGAGAAGGGCCTGTATGTCCAGTATCTACACGCCGGAAAAGTTCCCGGCGCCAAGACGGTAGAAGATGTGAAAGAGTATTACCTCTCCAAAGTGCCCATGCACAAGGGCTGCAATCCGGTGGATGTGACCAAGGCCATCCTTTATGCCATTGAGCAGACCGGAGAGACCGGCCAGGCCATCCCGGTTACCGGCGGTCAGGTTATGCTAGCATAAACAACTAATAATCAATAATATGCAAACAAAAGCCGTCAGATTATACGGAAAAGACGACCTCCGGCTCGAGACCTTCGAGCTTCCGGAGCCGCGCGAAGACGAAATCCTCGCCAAAGTCGTCAGCGATTCCATCTGTATGTCATCCTACAAGGCCGCCCACCAGGCCGATACCCACAAGCGGGTGCCCCGCGACATCTCGGAGAAGCCGGTCATCATCGGCCACGAGTTCGCGGGCGAGATCATCAGCGTGGGCAAGAAATGGCAAGGCCAGTTCAAGCCCGGAGACAAATTCTCTATCCAGCCGGCCATCAACTACGAAGGCGGTCCCGCGGGCCTGTACAGCGCCCCGGGTTATTCCTACCCGTATGCGGGCGGCGATGCCACCTATATCATCATCCCGAACGAGGTGATGGAAAAAGGCTGCCTGCTACAGTATACCGGCGAAGGCTTTTACCCCGCTTCGCTGAGCGAGCCGCTTTCGTGCGTGATCGGGGCGATGCACGCCAACTACCATACGCATCCGGGCTCCTATGTACACGCGATGGAAATCAAGCAGGGCGGCAAGATGGCCCTGCTGGCCGGAGTGGGTCCGATGGGCCTGGCCGCCGTCAACTATGCCCTGCATCGGGACGACCGCCGTCCTTCGCTGATGGTGGTCACCGATATCAACCAGGAACGCCTGGATCGCGCCGCAACCCTGTACACGGTGGAATTCGCCGCATCGCGCGGAATCGACCTGCGGTACATCAACACGGGTGGCGTGGAAGACCCGACCGCCCTGCTGATGGAGATTTCCGGCGGAACCGGCTACGATGACGTATTCTGCTTTGCTCCGGTGGCCCCGGTAGTGGAGCAGGCCGACGATATCCTGGCCTTCGACGGTTGCCTGAATTTCTTTGCCGGCCCTTCCAAGGCCCCGTTCAAGGCCCCGTTCAATTTCTACGACGTGCACTACAACCAGTCGCACGTGGTGGGCACCAGCGGCGGCAACAACGACGACATGAAAGAGGCCCTGGTGATGCTGTCCGCCGGACTGGACCCGGCCGGCCTGGTCACCCATATCGGCGGCCTGAACGCCGTTATCGACACAACGCTTAACCTGCCCTCCATCCCGGGCGGGAAAAAGCTGATTTATACCCATATTGAAATGCCGCTTACGGCTATCGCAGACTTCGCCGAGAAAGGCAAAACAAGCCCGGTCTTTGCCCGCCTGGCCGATTTCTGCGCCGCCCACAACGGTCTGTGGAGCGTAGAGGCCGAAAATTACCTCCTCGCCCACGCAAACGAACTGTAACATTTAATTAAAGTTAATGAAACAACTGGATGTAAAACTCATGCATCCCGCAGAACAGATCGCCATCATCATCGGGCGCATCTATCGCAGCGGGATGACCACCACCTCGGGTGGCAACGTGTCCATCATGGACGACAACGGGGACATTTGGATTACCCCTGCCGGTATCGACAAGGGTTCCCTTACCCCAGCCGACATTATTTGCGTGAAACCGGACGGCACCGTCATCGGCCCCCACCGGCCTTCTTCCGAGTATCCTTTTCACCGGGCGCTGTACAAGATCCGCCCGAAAATGCACTCGGTGATCCACGCCCATCCCCCGGGACTGGTTACCTTCAGCATCGTCCACCAGATTCCCGACACCAGCATCATCCCGCAAGCCCGCAGCGTTTGCGGCCCCGTCGGTTTTGCCCCCTATGCCCTTCCGGGCAGTGAGCTGCTGGGCGAGAAGATTGCGCACGAGTTCAAGAAGAACCCGGACTACAAGGCCGTCATCATGGAGAACCACGGCGTAGTGCTGATGGGCGAGGATATTGCCGATGCCTATCAGCGGTTTGAGACCCTGGAGCTCTGCGCCCGTACCATCTTGAACGCCAAGACACTGGGCGAGCCGAAATTCCTTACCGAGGAACAGATTCTGCGGCACGAGCAGGCCATCAACACCAACCTGCGGCCCTTCATGAACGTGAATTATCCTTCCGACGAGCGGGCCATCCGCACGGAAATCTGCACCATTGTACGCCGCGCCTGCTCGCAGGGCCTCATGTGCTCCTCCTATGGTACCGCATCCATCCGCTGGCGCGGGGACGACTTCCTCATCACTCCCTCCAACGTGCAGCGCTGGGACATCGAGCCGGGCGACATCGTCCAGGTGAAAAACGGGATGGTGGAAGCCGGCAAGATGGCCAGCCGCAGCGTGGCCCTGCATTATGAGATCTACCGTCGCAATCCGAAGATCAACTCCATCATCCTGACGCAGAGCCCTGCCTTGATGGGCTATTGCACCACAGGCGTGGAGTTCAACGTGCGGACCATTCCGGAGAGCTGGATTTTCCTGCAGGATGTGCCGCGCTTCCCCTTCGGCAGCCAGTACGACAACCTGGAAGGGGTGGCCGAGGAGTTCAAGACACGCCCTTGCGTGCTGCTGGAAAACGACTCGGTGATCGTGACGGGAGACAAACTGATCAACACCTTCGACCGCCTGGAGGTTGCGGACTTTAGCGCCCGTTCCCTCATCATGGCTGCCCCGGTAGGCAAGCTGCATCCCATCAACGACGAACAGGTGGAAGAGCTTCGCAAGGCCTTCCACGTGGGAGAGTAGGCTTTTTGAAGGACTTTACGGGATGATTACCGTATAGGTCTTGGCCGCTTTATTGGTCAGTTTATCGGACCGGAGCCACAGATTGGCTTCGCGCAATTTGGAATAGGTGGTGCCGTTCGCCTTGGCAAAATCGACCAGGCTCGGCACCGCCTCTTTTATTTCTACCTTCTTCCGGACGGTGCGGGCCGGATAATAATCCTTCTCCGGGACATGGAAACCGAATCGCTCGGGGCGCTCGAAAAACAGCTTGGCTGCCAGGATTCGGTACATGTAGCGGGCCGTTTCTTCGGGGAGCCACAACTCCAGGGCCGATTCTTCCTGCTGTTCTTCCAGCCGGCGGGTGATTCCTGCCTGACCGGCATTGTAACTGGCCGCCACCGTCATCCAGTCCCCGTATTTGGCATACGCTTCCCGAAGATACTGGCAGGCGGCTTTGGTAGCCTTTTCTGTATGATAGCGTTCATCTACCTCATCCCCTACCTCCAGGCCGTAATGCCGCCCGGTGGCCTTGGTAAACTGCCAGAATCCGGCAGCACCCGCACTGGAAAGGGCCTTGGGGTCCAGGTTGCACTCAATGGCGCAGAGATATTTCAGATCCTCCGGAATCCGCTCTTTTCGCAAGATGGGTACAATCTGGGCGAACACCCTTTTGGAGCGTTTGAGCATCAGGACCGAAATGGTGTGCATGTTGGTGAAAGACAGCAGCTCGCGGTCCATCCGCTCGATGCGTTCGGGGGTATCGA
>OCTW011383586.1_pt1 | contig 28805 bp, 21 predicted proteins | sample 1539671 | NCBI WGS metagenome assembly OCTW01 (sample SAMN02144230, study PRJEB22623) | gut metagenome | biome: sheep rumen | host: Ovis aries | place: New Zealand | reverse complement strand
TCTCGCAAACCTGATTGCCTGTGCAATGGCATGTCCCGGAATCATTTCCGTTCGATTGACCACTACTATCATCGCTGCAACCATAAGCGCCGCAGATGAGGGCACAAAAAACCAATAGGGTTGTAATTTTCTCTTTTCTCATACGTTTACTCTCAGTCGGAATTGCACTGTACTATTGTGGAAACTATCCATATATATTAAGGCTATATACGGCAGTCGTCTAGATGACTGCTTTAATTAATATCCTCGTGGCATCCCTCAACTTTGACCACCGCAAGTGTATTGTCATTCTCGATACATTCGACGAATTCACCCATCAATTTTTCAGCAGTGGGTTCATCGACGACAAAGTAAATATCAGCAGGCATATTGATCTTTGAAGGAGTCGATTCTCCTTCAATGATACCAGTCATATCCCAATCCAATGTGGCCATTCCTGACCCACCCGGAAGCAGCATTGTGGGAACGGGCGCACTTCCTAAAAATGCTTTTTTGCCAGTACCATTGGCATTTTTAGCATAGAAATTAACCTCAACACCAGCCTTCACACCGAGCGATCCTTCATTAGTAATTTTGGCGTTCAGGATGAGGATCTTGGGATCTGCTGAGCATTTGGAATCATCCACAACAAGCCCCGATGCCACCAAATTCGGAGCATTAAAGAGACCGCCAGGCTGGACGTTCTGACGATAATTATTGAGCTTCGAATGTTCCCAATTGACATCTTCATGTGCAGGAACTGAGCCATCCTCGTTGATGTTGGTCACATGATAATGGTGCTCATTCCAGATGCGGCGTGTACGCACCCACTGACCACCTGGATCCTCAAATGCGCGGACGCCAGTAACATCCCCCCACGCATAATTGTTTGCAACGGCGATGATCTCTGTACTGCCGTCGTTATCGACATCGACGATGAGCGGATACTCCCAAAGCGTACCACTTGGATTGGGGATATCATACAAAATAGTGGGATCATGATGCCCATCACCATCCGCGTCTGTTTCGGATCCCGGCCCGGAATAAACACGCAAATTGAGTTCATCACAATAGACGACTTCAGCTACACCGTCGCCCTCAAAGTCAAAAACGCTCGATCCTGTCACAGCACTCGAATAATCGCGCGTCTGTGAATGCGCCCAAAGTACACGACCACCTGTCGGCGTACCGTCATTACTGTAAACAATATAATACCACTTGGCGGCTACGCCCACATCGGGAATCTTATCGCCGTTAAAATCGGCAATGACGAGCGGGCCACCACCCGAATGACAATACTTGTGCCCAGGATTGGCATCACAATCGACACCATAATCTTTCTTAATGCGTGCCTTATTGATGGGGATAGGCCCAGTCCAGACATGTTTCTGACTCCAGACACCGTCTTTTTTGTACACCTTGTAGAACTGGAATGCCCCTTGACCTTGACCACCAACCACGCGCGCAAGCTCGGGCTTGAGTTCGCCGGTCGCTGCGGCATCTTCAGAATCGGGCATCAAATCGGCGACCGCGACAAATCCACCGTAGGATGCAGCATCCAAAACATTGCAGTTATGATCCCAAATCTGTGTCTGGATAATCTCCATGTTGCCATCGCCGTCGAGATCCGCAATGGTGGCACGATCCATGGCTTTCTGGCACCCCTCTTTCCAGACGAACTGACCACCAACCACGTTAAGTACGCCAAGGTTGGTCACCACATCGACGATACCGTCATTCTCAAGATTGGCAATCGAGGCAAACAACCTCTGAACACCATTTTTCCCATGGGGAATGCTGTATTTGACTTTCCACGCATATCCCGTCGAAGACGCTTCATCTTTGATGATCGAGAGCGCATGAATCTCGGTCGCCGTCGCAGCAATCAATTCGACAACACCATCGCCGTCAATATCGGCTGCACCAAAGTCATCCGACCCATGATAAACGGCTGCCGTTGCTGCTATTTCATGTCCATCATCGCCACTAATCGCACGGATGATACCCGGATTGTTGTAAGCACTCCATTTAAAGGTTGTAAAAAGAACATCCGGAACGTCATTTTCATCCACTTTGCCATCATTGTTGTCATCCGTCATATTGATGACAACGGGAGTCATCATGACCTGATTGTATTCCGGCGAAAATGCCGTATTTCCCCCAGGCAGTGAACCAGGCCAGTGCCACTGCAAATGCGCATCAAATTTATCGAATTTGGGTATCACCTGACACGTCGTAGGAACTTCGTCCGTATTGACACATGTCATCGTCGATTCCTCACAGAACTCATCAAAGGTACACATCTTTGAGCTGCTGCATTCTTTCCCTTTGGCCAGACATTTCTGATATAGGCACAATTCATCCGAACCACAGCACAAATCGCCTTTCTCACCGCAGCGCGTTCCGGAGCAGGGAGGCTTGCATGTGTTGTCAGAAGTATCACACTCCAGTCCCTCTTCACAGCAGACATCGCCGCAAAAGACATTGCTCTTGCACACCACCACACACTGCCCCGTCGCAGCATCACATTCTTCTTTGTCATTATCACAGCAGTTAGCCAATCCTGCGAGCTCCGGATCGGGGCACAACGTCTGATTGTCTTCGCAAACCACTTCTTCCTGACAACCGTAGTAACCACAAATCTGATTCTCCTCACAACAGCTCCCAGAGCATGGCGCACGCCCATCTTCGCACCGATCCGCGCACACAAGGTTGAGCGTATCGCACACCTGTTCCTCGGAACAACACGTCTGATCGCAGGGATTGGTGCATGTCTGGCAGACGCCATCTTCGCAATAATCCGGCGCTACACAAGTTTCTTTGCAGGCCGCATTGGGATCTTCATTCGGGTCTTTGCCGTCATCCGGGTCTTTGCCGTCGTCCGGGTCTTTGCCGTCGTCCGGATCTTTGCCGTCATCCGGGTCTTTGCCGTCGTCCGGGTCTTTGCCGTCATCCGGGGCTACACAGGTGCCATTCTCGCAAACCTGATTGCCTGTGCAATTGCATGTCCCGGACTCACTTCCACTCGATTGACCATTACTGTCGTCACTGCAGCCATAGGCACCGTAGGCCAAAACACACAAAAACACCGCGATTAATCTTTTATTGTTCATGTTCGATTACTCCTCGTCAATTGTAGTGTCTGCAAAACACGGTAGATAATATAGTTTTTTTTACTATAGAATTAAAGCAACTATTCATCCATGGACAAATGATTCATTGAGATTGCGATCGAGTCTGACTCGTGACTCAATTAAGCATTGCGAATTAAAGAACAATTCCGAATTATTCTGGAATGTGATAAAGCCCCACATTGGCATGGCAGATCTGCCTATCAGCTATCCACGATTTATCCATTGTTTTCCATCGATGTGGAGAAAATAATGTCAATCATACTCGCGTTCGGATTAGGAACTCAGGAAATCCTCATCATTCTTGCGATAATCTTGGTGCTTTTCGGTGCGACCAAGCTGCCCCAGCTTGGCTCCGCTGTCGGTCAGGGAATCCGCAATTATAAGCGTGGCATGCGCGAAGTCAAAGCCGAAGAAGAGGAAGCCCAAAGACAGGAAGCCATAAAACAGGAAGCCCAAAAGCAGCTCGAAGATAAGAAAGATAATTCAGACAGTTCAGTTCAATCCTAATGGGCGCTGCCTATGGCTGACGCCATACGGCAGGCGCGCGTCGGCTATGCCGGCGGTCATGCTGCCGCATGCCTGCCGGCATACGCCGATGCTTTTATTTGACGCGGCAAAGCCGCGATGCGTGCCATGAAGCTATCCCTTCCATTTATCATTCTGTCTACACTACTCGCTCTATGTTTTTTGCCAGTGTCTTCAGCTTCGGCACTCGAAGGCGATTGGGAACTCGGGGCTGCACCAGCTGCTTTTTTTATGCCTTCGCGTGACATTTATGGAGGCGGGGCTGAACTCTTTGGACGGTATTCTGTTTTGGATGGCCTGAGCGTCGGCCTTGCCGCCGGTGCTTATGGGGCACGCAATACCGAACTCAAACATGCTCTCGGAATCTACAATTTAAGAGCAGGTCTGTTCTATTCACTTGATGTCCTTCAATGGGTGCCGGTCATCGGATTAAATGTCTCTTCGATTTTTTCCGACAATCACACGTACCAGTGGCACCGCAACGCCCATGGCCTGAGTGTCGATTTCGATTTTCAATTGTTATACCGAGGCATACGTCACCTGGGTATCGGCATTTTTTTTAGCTATCACATCGTTTTGGTCGATGAAGATTACATGACTGCAGGACTGACACTGAGTTGGTTTTCCGGAATGTTTTGAAATTGAATTTAAGCACTATCCCTGATAGATTTTAACAACCTCACAGAGGATAGCTATTTTGGCGTAACGCTTTTGGGAGCATTTATGTTTAAAAATCTAAAGGTTTTCATTGGGGTTTTATTACTTTCCGCAGTCATGGCTGGCTGTGATGAAGGTAAGTTTAATGACCTGAGCTGTGACGATTCCTACAAAGACGAGTGCATTGCTTACGATTATTTTGCAACCTGCCAGAACAACGTCATTGTGACAGCCAAATGTCCCGAAGCGAATTTTTGCTTCACCGATGCCAATGGCGATTCAAGATGCATTTTGGCCAAAGATGAAAATGCACCGATGGATGGCACTTCCCAGGGCAATGCATCTGCCTCCGATAATGGATGTACCGAAGGCAGTACACGATGTGATGGAAATTATGTGCAAATGTGTACATCCCAGCAATGGGTTAAAATGGCAGAGGAATGTGCAAATGGCTGCGCCGATGGTGCATGCCTCTAAGTGATCGTTCAACAGCAAAAAGCCGCGTATTGCCTTTGGGCAATAGCGGCTTTATTGTGCGTCGTATCGGCCACGGCCGATAGACGCACGCCATCCATATAAAAGAGTGACTGGTTCGCTTTTTTAAACCAAACTCAAAGAAGGGATCATCTATGAATCACAAGCGGTTAGCAGTATGTCTTTTTTCGATGCTTATCGTTGGAATGTATGGCTGCGATGAAGGCAAATACAACAATTTGCGCTGTAACATCGACGAAGATAAGCCCGAATGCATCGATGCACGTTACATCATGACTTGTGATCCCGCAACCCAGACCTTTGAAGTCACATCATGTGACCCAGGTTTTGTCTGCACGATGTCGTTGGGAGATGCGGTTTGTGTCAAAGATCCCAATGCACGGCCGGTTTGTTCCGATGGTGACAAACAATGCAGCGGCGATACGGTACAAACATGCAATAAAGGATTTTGGGAAACCGCCACGCAGCCTTGCGAAAATGGATGTGAAAAGGGTGTCTGTAAAGAAACATCCGATACGTCCTGCACCGAAAATGAGACCAGATGCTCTGAAGATGGTGTCACCATACAGACATGTACGGATGGCAAAGAGTGGAATGACACCGAGTTTTGCGAAAGTGGGTGCGAAAATGGCGCTTGCAAAACCGACGAATCCTGCACCGAAGAAGCGACGCAGTGCTCCGAAGATGCTACGACCGTGCAGACATGTAAGAATGGTACATGGGTCGATGCCACAGAGCCTTGCGAAAATGGGTGCGAAAATGGTGCTTGTATAATCGTTGAGCCCTGTACCGAAGATGCGACGCAGTGCGCCGAAGATGGCACCACCGTGCAGACATGTAAAAATGGTACATGGGTCGATGCCACAGAGCCTTGCGAAAATGGATGCGAAAATGGTGCATGTATAATCGTTGAACCATGCACCGAAGAAACGACGCAGTGCGCCGAAGATGGCACCACCGTGCAGACATGTAAAAATGGTACATGGGTCGATGCCACAGAGCCTTGCGAAAATGGGTGCACAGATGGTGCTTGTATAATCGTTGAACCATGCACCGAAGAAACGACGCAGTGCGCCGAAGATGGCACCACTGTGCAGACATGTAAAAATGGTACATGGGTCGATGCCACAGAGCCTTGCGAAAATGGGTGTGCAGATGGCGCATGCATTGAAGGGCCGGTACAACCCTGCACCGAAGAAACCAAACAATGCAACTCAGATGGAACGACCGTTCAAACCTGTACGGACAGCGTATGGGTAGATGACCCTACCCCATGCGAATTTGGATGCGAAGATGGCGTATGCAAAGAGCCACCTGTCGATATATGCAACATAGGCGACATGCAATGCTCTGACGACGAGACAGCTCTTTTGGAATGCATTGGAAGCGAATGGATCGAAAAAGAGACCTGTACGTTTGGATGCATGGAGGGCGTATGTTTGCTCGGTTCGGATTGCCTCCCCGGTGAGATGCTATGCAAGGCAGATGGCAATACCCTGCAAATTTGTGATCTCGGGGTATGGGTGGATGCCATGCCCTGCGAATTTGGCTGCGAAGGCGGCGTATGCTTCCCCGAGGCATGCGGCAATCATCGAATCGATGAAGGCGAGGATTGCGATGGCGAGTTGCTTGGAGGCAAGGCATGCGGCGATGTTGTTCCCATGTCTACCGGTGAGCTGGGATGTGACTACGAATGCCATTATGACACCTATTTTTGTGCATTGCCGCAGGAAGATACACCGTGCGATCCGGCCACATTCATCGAAAGCTGTAATGATGCTTATCCCGTTTATTGCAAGCCGGACGCCGAAGATCCAACGAGTGGCACAGTCGTCCACGGGGCTGATTACTGCGATTCTTATGAGGGGCTTTCGTGCGTCGTATTTGGTGAGGGGACCAGCGCCCATGCCCAGTGCGTGCATACGACGGACGATGTCTGTACATTGCCCGAAGAAGTCGATCGCTGTGGCTATGTCAATGATGAAAACGGTGATGAAGTGCTGGCTTCGATGCATTTTGTCTGTACACAAGCGAACGATGGGAATGCGTATTACGAAGCAACCTCACAGACAATATGCGAGGGTACTGCGCCGAGCTGCCTGAGCGACACGCATCTGTGCGGCCAGCTCGTCGAAAATGAGGGTACAGAATGCCCCGATGATTTTGCCGCGCATTGTGATACCGGCGAAATCGTCGTGACCTGTCATTATGATGCCAAACAGGATTTGAATGTCATCGCTGCAGAATCCTGTGCATCCGGCCAGATTTGCGCGATGGATGACGGATCTCCGAATTGCTACGAACCCTGTACGGTCGCAGACGAAACCATTGTGCGATGCGAAGATTCATACTCAATGACATACGTCTGTACATCCTTGGGCGACAAACTCGTCTATATCCAGACGGATAGTGCATATTGCGCTCATGGCTGTGACACATCCGAAAAGACCTGTCTGGTATTGTCTGAACATGAGGGCGATCATTGTGACTATGCCAGCTACCAGCCGCAATGCGATGGCACGGATGTACAGCTGACCTGTTCTAATTACAGGGATGAAGTGGTCGCGATGTCGTGCAATCTCGAATACCTGTCCGGCTACGTGTGTGTCGAGGGGGAATGCCTTGAACCGTGCGAAACCGTCGGTGATATTAAGTACGCATGTACTTATGACGGTACGACACAATCGCGAAAATACGTTTGCACCCAGGATGGCGAAATCAAATACTGGCGCGAAGATGCATCTGCAATCGAGATCTGCGAAACGAATGAATGCCAGCCCGAGCTCGGCAAATGCATTGCAGCGTGCGATCAGGCGACCTTTGCCCCGCGATGCGATGGCAACATTCCCGTAAACTGCTACTACGGTCTTGAGGAAATGCGCCCCGAATGTGAAATCAACAATGGTGTGTGCCGAGTACTTGACATCGAAGGCGATGTCGCAGCCTACTGTCTCGACAGTGCAGAGGAATGCCCGGCTGTGGCCGATCCCGAGCCATTCTGCGGTTCCTATTTTGGTGCCAATTATCAGGGTGAACGCGCATGCCGTGCTTCGACGGATGGCAAGAACTATTATTATTTCGATGCCTATTTAGAGTGTGAAGGCGAGTGTGATACCGAAGGTAAGTATTGTGCTGAATAACAGGTGACGTTAGTATGTAGCCGATGTACGCAGAAACCTTGGATGCCATGACACCGGAATCGGAAAAGCTCGAAGGGACGGCACAGCAAGCCGTTTTGACGGATTTAGATAGCCAGTTGCCAGAGGCGCTGCAATCCAAATACCGTTATATTCGGGAACTGGGACGCGGCGCTCAGGGCCGCGTCTTTCTTGCCGAAAGGCAATCGGATGGAATTCGGGTTGCCATTAAGCAGCTCAATATTGAATCGGTCAAAAATTGGAAAGCCTACGATTTATTTAAACGCGAAGCCGCTGTGCTCGAAGGTTTACAGATCGATGGCATTGCCCGATTTTACGAGGCGGTGGAATATCTCGAAGGCGAAAACCCTTATGCCTGTATCGTTCAGGAATATATCCCGGGGCGCACATTGCAGGATTTGCTCAGGCAGGGACATCGCTTTGATGTACACAGCGTTTATAACATTGCCCTGCAGGTGCTGACTATTCTTCAAAATTTGCACGGCCATGTTCCGCCGATCATCCACAGGGATATCAAGCCTTCGAATTTACTGCTGGTACCACTCAACAACAATCAATACAAAGTCTGGCTCATCGATTTTGGGGCAGTGGCCAATCCGCAGATTCAGGGTGGTGGGTCGACTGTAGCCGGAACTTATGGGTACATGGCCCCCGAACAGCTCATGGGCAATCCTGGCCCCGCATGCGATATCTATGCACTGGCGGCAGTCCTGGTCTATATGATGAGTGGTGTATCGCCAGCGGATATGCCGGTAAAGGATTTTCATCTCATCTTCGAGCCCGAGATGCAATCGGCGCACCCCAGTGTCGTCAAGGTCTTGCGCCAAATGCTCGAGCCCAAAATCGAAGACCGCCTGACAGATATCGAGCAGTTAAAGACAACATTTACACAATTTATCCATGATGAATTCCTTCTCAAAGATATATCGACTCTGGCCGAATGGTCTTCATTACAATTAAATAACAAACTCAGAGATATCCAGGAATACGGCGAAGCGGGCAATATCGAATTGTGGCAGAGGCTTCCCGAACAAACACCAAGAGATATACCCGAATGCTGCGAATCTGAGTTATCCAATCTTCAACAACTCGAACTCAATGATATTATTGTTTCCAGTAATGACGATGTGATGTTTACATCGTTATTTGGGAAAATAATCGGAAACACGTTGGTATACACCATCGCGCCACTTGTTCTCCCCGTTATCATCCTTTACAGCATTGGGGACGGTCCAGGACTTGCAGTGGGGCTCATCCTTGAGCTTGTATTAATTTATTTGTTTATACAACTTCCTCTTGTTATGCTTAAAATATATATCGTCATGATTGGAATTTGTATTCTTGTGGTTGTTGCCGATAAATTATCTGATAAATCAAACTATAAGAAAGCTATCAAGAATTGGTTAAAAGGACTTCGCAAAAAGGTTGACACAAGAAGTTCGACCAATGGCACGTTGGGTGACGATGAAGATCTCCAGAAGAATCTCCAGAAATGGAAAAAGAGCGTATTTAAAGAAGGCCGAAAAACAATCGCACGCATTACCAAGATCGAATACGTTCCCATCGAAAGAAACATGTTCAAATTCAATAATGAATATTCTGAATTTGGACTGATGTTGTTAAAACCTAGCCAGCCCCAATTTGTCCCCAAGCCGGAAAAAGAGATTGAGCAAAAACCAAAGCCCGAGATTAAACCTATCCCCGAATCGGAAAAATCCCTTGCCGTAAACCAGCAAACCACGCAATCCCCAAATACCTGGTCTGGGTTTGCCAAAAAAGAATTGGAAAACGGCCCCGTTTTTAAAAAGGATTTCTCGCTGGGCAATGCAAATAGCTATTCGATAAAAGCATACTCTCATGAGCGAAAACCGAAACTCACGCAACCTCAGAATACAAAGCCGGAAATTAAACCTATCCCCGATTCGAAAACATCCCTTGCAATAAACCAGCAAACCACACAACCTCAAAATACATTGCCGGATTTTGCCAAAAAAGAATTAGAAAGTGAGCCTGGTTTAAAAACAGATATCACGAATGATGATGATCATGCCCAAATAAAAAATGTGACAGAAGGCCGCGGCCGCTTGCAAATGCCAGAAGATAGCGAAAAAGAGAAAGATCATCTGTTTATGGCGGTGTATTATGGTGCACCGACATTCAAAATATCTTATGCATTTAATCCCCCGGATGATTTGCGCGAAGAAGATATTGTTCACGATTGTTACATCCATTATGATCCCGGAGAACATTTAAAAGTCGGGGATGCCTTGCCGATCTTGTATTTAATCGAACGCAAGAGCCGTGGACTTCGTGTGTATCCCGACGATGATGGCATGTTCAGACAGGCGAGGGAAGACATCTCGAGCGAACTGATTATCAGCATGCCATTCCCATTCCCACTTGCAGATCCTATCGACGAAAGAGATATCCTTTGCACCAGTTACGGATACTAAAAAAAGCCGCGTATCGCAAAGCGATAGCGGCTTTGGCGAGCCGTAAAGACGTGCATTTGGCACGTCTTAAGGCGAGCAAACATCAATATCACCAGTCATCATCCGTCTTTTCATACTGGATGACGCCGAATGTCTCATCGGGTTTGAGCGCATTGCTAGCCTTTAGGCCATGGCGTGAAATGGTGTAAATATAGGCATCTTTGTCGTACACGCCTGCAGTCTTAAAGTAGAAGCGCGAACGGTCGACCGAAGTCCACCAGCGATATTCATCTGCCGGCACGAGATCGGCATGATCGACGCCACCGAGGAATTCAAAGTCCGTGTCAGGCGTAACGCGATAGACGAACATGCCAGAGAATTGTTTGTAATTCCAGTCATACCAGCTGTTGGTATAAGTCCATTTTTCGAGATTGACAGGAATGGCGAGCAGCCCCGAACCAGCGTGATACTGGAAGGCATGGTGATTGTAAAGTGCCTCGGACCAACCATAGGAACCGCCGGTCGAAGACCACTCTTCATCATTGATTTTGACTGTATATTTGCGGGTCGGCTTGGCGGGATCCGAGACATCATACAAATCGAGCTTCATCCCTGTAACCGTGCCAGTGTCGGTTGCATCCTCGCCAATCGTGAGCAAATGATCTTTGCCGACCGGATGAATGTAGGATGAATAGCCGTTGATCTTGAGCTCGCCCACTTGTTTGGGATCGGCGGGATTCGAAAGATCGAAGACAAAGAGCGGATCCGTATTGCGATAGGTCACGACATAGCCTTTATCGCCGAACATACGGGTGGCATAGAGACGTTCGTCCTTGCCAAAGCCTTCGACAGAGCCCGTTTCTGTCATCACTTTTGGAGTGGTGATATCCAAAACCGTGAGTTTATGCCCCATTGGAGAATTACCCCACGTCGGTGACGAAACGACGCGCAAATGGTCATTGTATTCGCTGTAGTTGAACGTATCTTCTGCCTGGCCTGTAATCTCACCCGAATTGACATATTGGACTTCTCCGGATTTGTCACCGAGGTTGAAGTGATGAATATGGGTGTAATTCTTGCTGCAGTCATCGCCTTCGCAGAACCAGTACCAATTGTAGCTAAACGAAGAAACGTAGAGATTTTTCTTCGAGGCATACACGAGCCAGCCACTGTCTGTAATGGCGGATGCTTTGTAATCCCCATAATTATCGCCCGAGAACTCCGAAACCAGGAGGAATCCGTCTTTTTGGGATGCCATAGCAGGAATGTATAAATCTTCACATCCAACGGCGGGTCTGGCATTCTCGCCATCGTAATAATTCGGCCAGTTAAAATCGGTAATGGTTGGATATTTTTTATCTAACCATGCGCGAATGACGGGCAGATATTTTTCAATATTCTCCTCACTCTTGGCATGCCATTCATCCTGTTTTTTATAATAATTCTCCCAATCTTCATCAGACCAGTCATCATAATCAAAATCATCTTCCTCGCAGGGATTGTAGAATCTGGGAACACCCGGAATATCTTCATTGGAGATCTTGTAGACATCGTACCACGAATAGGCAGGAACTGCCGACGAAACGAGGTGCAGACGATTGTCGATGAGGCGTGCATCTTCGAATTGACCTTCGATCTGGTGTGATTTCAGGAGTTTCGGATTTTCGGGAGCAGAGACATCGAACACGCGAACGCTCACGACACCGCGATAATGACTGTACCAGTTACTTTCGTCGTAACTCCATGTCTCGACCTGGCTGATGTCGATGAGTTTCTTGTCATCGGTCAGGAAAATGCCATAGGGATACATCCAGGTATGTTCATTGGGATTGTTGCTCTTGAGTTCATCGCGATCGATGGTAGCAACTTCTTTCATATCATCGACGGGCCAAATCTTCGAAATATGAATCTGGCGACCTCGAATCGTGTACATATAAGTACCATCGTTTTTCACGGTATCGAGTTCATCGACGCCCTCTTCCTGGACATTGGTCGTCGTATATTCACCGGCACTGTCCTCCTTAGAGTCGGATGATCCTGGCTCAGCCGAAGGCTCTGCTACATTTACATCATCGTACCACATCCCGCAGTAATTGTAATATCTAAAGCGCTCGTTGGCCACGCGCATGGCCAATGCATCCAAAAGATGTTCGCGGTAATCGTCGCAATTGGCAGCCTTATTGATCACCATGCTGCGCAATGAATAATTGTGTTTGTGCGAATCGGTATCCAACGCAGGATCGGCCTCGGGAGTAATCGTACAATCGGTATCCCCGCAGCCCGGAGCGATGTCCGTATCGACCGGATTGGTAGGATTGGTAGGATTCGTGGGATTCGACGGATTGCCAGGATTCGACGGATTGTCGGGATTCGACGGATTGCCGGGATTCGACGGATTGCCGGGATTCGCAGGGTTGCCGGGAATCACAGGTGTTCCCGGTTCGGGATCGACACAATTTTCGCACCAATGCGGATTCTCGCTACACCCCATCATCGCGCATGCCGTGATGACAGATAATGCAAACACGGACAATTTCTTCATCATCTTCCTCCTTCATTGCGTTTTTAACACGGACATCGTCGTCTTTGCGACTCTGTTATATGAGTGTAATCATTCTGAACAAAATGGAATTCCCCAGAATCGAACCCTGCAGGGGTCCCACAAATGATCTCTAACTTTTGCAATTAAACACAAATCCCATCCATTAATACCAGTAATCATACCAGTAATCGACCTCATCCTGAGTGTTGTATTGAACCTTGCCCAAAGTCTCATCGGGCTTGAGCGCATTGCTCGCTTTAAGGCCATGGCGCGACATGGTATAGATATAGGCATCCTTGTCGTAAACACCGGCATTCTTAAAGTAGAAGCGCGAACGGTCGACCGTCGTCCACCAGGCCTGCTCATTATCCGATACGAGATCGGCATGATTGACGCCACCCAGGAATTCAAAATCTTTATCCGGCATCACACGATAGATGAACATGCCCGAAAAATGGCTGTAATTCCAGTCATAATCCGAATACGCATAATGCCATTTTTCGATATTTACAGGAATGGCGAGCAACCCCGAACCTTCGTGATACTGAAATGCATGATGATTGTTGAGTGCTTCGGACCAACCATACGTGTTGTAGCTCTCTTCGTTGATTTTAACCGTATATTTGCGCGTCGGTTTTGCCGGGTCTGAGACATCATACAAATCGAGCTTCATCCCCGTGACCGTACCAGTATCGGTTGCATCCTCGCCAATCGTGAGCAAATGATCTTTACCGACCGGATGAATATAAGATGAATAGCCATTGATCTTGAGTTCACCAGCTAATTTGGGGGCTGTGGGATCCGATAGATCAAACACAAACAACGGATCGGTATTTCTAAAGGTAACGATATAACCTCTGTTCCCCACATACCTCGCCGAATAAATCATCTCATCCTTGCCAAATCCCCGGTAAGAGCCGGTTTCTTTCATCACAGAGGGCGTATGGATATCCAGGATCGATAATTTCTGTCCTTCTGCCGAATTGCCCCAGTCCACAAGTGATGAAAAAACGCGCAGATGATTGTCATATTCGCTGTAATAAAAGGTATTGTTGGCAGACCCTTCGATTTCACCGGAATTGACATATTTAACTTCGCCGGCCTTATCCCCAAAGTTAAAGTGATGTATATGCGTGTAGCTCCTGCAGCCATCTGCCGAGTTTTCGCAATTCCACCACCAGTTGTCACTCAACGACGAGATGTACAAATTCTTTTTCGAGGCATAGACCAGCCACCCCGAATCGGCCAGTGCCGAAGAGGTAAAGTTTTCATAATTCGCGCCTGAAAATTCGGTTACGAACAGGAATCCATGATTCTTTGAAGCCATGGCAGGAATATATACATCTTCACAATTCACCATGGGTTTGACGGTAGTACCATCTGTATACTGAGGCCACCCCAAATCGTCGATTGTCGAAAACTTCTCGTCGAGCCATGCACGAATCACAGGCAAATACTTTGCTTTGTTGAGAGCAGCCTGTTCATGCCACTGATCCTGCAGTTTATTCCATTTATCCCACTGTTCTTCGGTCCACGCCTCGTGGTAAAATACATCGTATTCATCACAGGGATTGTAGAAGGACGGCACTCCGGGAATCTCTTCACGGCTCAGTTCATAAGCGTCATACCAAGAGAATTGCGGATCGGCAGAGGAAACGACATGCAGACGATTGTCGATGAGGCGTGCATCTGCGAGCGCACCTTCGAGCTGATGGGACTTGAGAAGCTTTGGTGATGCCGGATTACTCACATCGAACACCCGAACACTGATGACGCCGCGATAACCGTAATGATACCCACTGACCTCACTAATATCGATGAGCTTTTTATCATCGGTCAAGAAGAGACCTCTCGGACGCATCGGACGATAATAACCATTTGGTACAGGATCCTCTATTGGGTCGGGCTCCACTAAGATAAATTCATCGTCAACGTTCGCATCATCTGAATTTCCCAATTTCCCGTTTTCGTCGGTGACCGCCTCAGGCCTGAGATCTGCCAAATCGATCACCGCGACTTCTTCCATCTGATCGACCGGCCAAATCTTCGTGATATGTATCCGATTCCCACGAATGGCGTACATATAATTGCCGTCATTCTTCACGGTATCGAGTTCATCGACGCCCATTTCCTGAACGTTCGTCGTCGTATACTCGCCAGCCTTCAAATCACTGGGGGGAACAGAGGGTTTTTCTGCTTCGCCGGCTGCCGGTTGCGCAGCATCAGGGACTGCAGCAACGTCCTCGCCCAATCCCCAGTTAAACCCACCATCATGGTGATACCGATAACCACAATAATGATAACGGTCAAAACGTTCGTCCGCAATACGAACCGCCAGATCATCGAGCAAATGCTTGCGATAGTCGTCACATGTATCGGCCTTGATCAACGCCAGTTTGCGCGTGCTCAAATCGACATCCACATGACCTGCCGAACCGGACGGCGTAACCACACAATTCAGCGTCGGACACCACGGCGCACGATCTGATTCGCTGCACCCGGCAGCCGCCAACACAGCGAGCATAGACAAAGATAATAAAGATGCATACTTCATAGAAAAACTCCATCCGATTTGTGTTAAACAACTCACAATAAGTGTCTAGCAGAATGCAGAATGAGTTCAAGTTTTATCCCAACTTTTGGATGAATTTTTATCCAAAATTGTCATTTTGGACAACATTTTATCCATTTGTGTTGCCATTTTATCCGTTTGCCCGGCTATTGGCCTTTGGGCCAATACGCCCGGGCCTGTCGGCTATGTGCGCTGCGCGCCATACGCCGACAGAATTGCCATGACCCCACCCCGCCGGTTAAGAAACCTCTGATAATGCATAATGCATAATTATGAATGCATAATGAAATGTCATACTCAAGGGACTTGGATGATTCCTTGGCTTTATATAATCATTCAGCATTCAGCATTATGAATTCCGAATTTCGAATTAAAAACAATTCCGAATTCCCCCAACACATGGTGCATTCATTCCAATCCGGACGCGTCTTCGGCACACAAACGGTTAGACCTACGAACGAAACACCTTTCAGGCGTGTCGATAATGGTGATTTTGTCATTTAATTCCGAATTCCGAATTAAAAACAATTCCGAATTCCCGCACAATCCATGGTGCCATTCATTCCGATCCGGGCGCGACTGCACGCACTCACGGCTAAACCTACGAATGAAACGCCTTCCAGGCGTGTCGATTTTATTGGAGAATTACAATTACGAATTCCGAATTCCGAATTCCGAATTGAAATTAGAGTTTCTCGATTTGCTCAAGCGTCAAGCCGGTGTACTGGGCAATTGAGGCAGGTTTTAACCCATCTGTTTTCATGGATTTGGCGATTTCGAGCGTGCGTTGTTTTTCGCCTTTTTTTTCAGCTTTGCGTTCGTGCTCTGCAATAACACGGCGCGTCACTTCATCCTGGTCAAATAAAGAGGTCATAATATCCATAATCTCCACCGTTCTCTCTGTCAGATAATCGACTAAAATCCCTCTTTCTAGTCAAATGCGTATGGTTTCGCGCACCGCCTCCTCAGTCTTACCATACTGTTTAATCTGTTCATCCCATATCTGCGAAAAGGCAACATACTGCTCTATGATGTTGCCCGTCGCTTGCTCCTTGTTACCATAAAGCACTTTGATTTTAACATCCAGAGCGCACTTCTTTTTTTTGAAAAAAATCTCACGGAAAGACAGAGATACCGAATGCTTCCGCTTTCTTTTGCCCGTATAAATGACATACAATTCCGGCAAGGGCACTGACAGTTTGGAACTGCCATAGAGATTCGCCTGAATGCGCGTGAAATAATTATTGTACGACTCCATCAGATACATCAATAAGCGAATGACAATGTTATTAGACCACGTACTCTGTGCTTCGACCAATATCATCAACTTGCCATTCACAATCATTCCTAAATCATTGTACGAATGAACAGCAATGACATTTCGAAGCGAGACGTCGGAGATGTTGATTGTTTTTCGTCTATCCTCGGGATGCAATGCACGATAGAGCTCCTGTTGGTACCTCGAAAACGAAAACAAATGCGTGAATACCGAGTCCTTGGTCTTCCTGTTTGCTTGTCGCTTTGCCATACAATGCCCTCCATCCTATAAAACGGCAGCTACACACCATGAATACTGTCACTTATATGATGCCAGGCACTTGGCATTTGTTACATTTGGGACGCGTTTTTTTGTATTTTTTCTATTGCCCGGAGGGGAGACAACCCCACCGTGGGCTGCGCACTTACGGCTAAACCTACGAATGAAATGCCTTCCAGGCGTGTCGATTATTACGATTTGTCATTCAATTGCACATTGAACATTGCTAACACCCCCAGAGGTCCAATTCTTTCCAGCATTTGCGATGTGTATTACAAAGTCAACGGGGAGAAATATTTCTCCCTTTGTTTTACATAGCAATTTCATCCTCCGAAAGGACCATTTGGGAGACCATTATGACAACAAAACTCCACAGAAATCTTCTTGTATTATTGAGTGTGTTTGTTTTATTCGCCTTTGTAACGCTCGGCACAAGCTGCAAAAAAGATGAGCCCAAAGCAGACCAGGAAACCGTAAAACAGGATGATGGCGCCAAAGACAAGGCCAATGATGCCAAGGCTGACGACAAGAAGGCCGATGCAGGTGCCAAGGCTGACGATACGGCCAAAGCTGACGATGCAGCCCCGACCGACGGTGCAGCCCCTGCCGAAGAAAAAAAACAAGGCGGCAAATATCCTCTGTTCAAATTCACGATGAAATACACGCCGGCCAATGCCCGCATCGGCGTCCTCAATGGCACGGCCGACTGCAAAGATGGTACCTGCACCATCGAGACGACTTCCGAAACCGATCCTATCCAGATTTCGGGCCATGTCGAAGGCTATGAAAGCAAAACCATCACGCTGACCGAAAAAGTAGAAACCTTCGAACTGAATCTGAACCCACTGCCGCCTGAGAAATAATTCACGAGGCGAATGCGCAATGTGCAAACCTTGCTCAAAACGTTTGCGTATCGCGCAGCGATAGCAAACGTCAAAGGGCGCATTGGCCGGCAGGCCAAAAGCCCGACGGCATGCCACAGTACGCGCAGCGTACAAGGCATGCGATCCCCCAAAAAAGCGCTAAAAAATCAACCGTTTGGAATCAAGCCACGCTGCATCATAATGGCAATCGCCATCAGCGCATTAAACGTTGCGGTGGGGCGCAGAACGTCACCATACTCGGTGCGGATGCCGCCATCTTTGGGATCCTGTGCGGCACCAATCAGGTGAAAAATGCGCATGAGCAGATCGTCGACTTCGGGCAGGTCAATGCCATTGAGGATTTCAACGACAGCCGAACAATCGTATGCATCGAGGTGACGCTGACGAATAAAGCCTCCGAGATTATCGAGTGCATCAAATGTGATGCTACGATCAGCCGATGTCGTGCTGCGACCGATGAGCAATAAAACGGCCCAATAAGGGTGTGCCGTTTCAGCATAGGGCATATCTTTCCAGGTTTGCCGAACATAGCGAACGGCATTCGTCCAAAGATCAGAAGCCCCTAATTCGAGCGCATAGCCCGCCAGGCACGAGGTCTCATAAATCCTGAACTGAGCAGGATGGTACCAGTTTGGGCATTGAGGAACGGCAAGTACTTCCGGTAATTCCTGCCAGGTACCGTCGGGAAGGACGGTCGAACGCAGGAAATCGAGCGTTTTTTGGATATGCGGGCCTTCGAACTGTTGGTGAGCCACCATAATTCTAAGTGCCTCGATCGTCGTATGAATCGAGCCGACCTCGCCTCTGTAATCGGGATCGAGCCCCCCTTTAAAGCCGCCATTTTGCCCGCGGTACTGTTCGAGTACCTGCCAAAAAGCATCATCATCGACATCGCCGCGCCAATGGGCCATGCGTATATCGTTGATGGGATCTGAATGCTTACTCAGGAATTCGTATGCCGCCTCGGGATCGAACTCGTGGGCATTGGCATCCATGGATTCATAATAATCGTAAGGCACGTGACTCATGATGACTAGATGTTAAACCACCATTCAGCAGCAAATCCAATAAAGTGAACGTATTTGTGAGAACGCAGGTAATCGTACTGCGGATAGATATTCTGAGCGGCATCATTGAGAATGCTCAGCGTATAATTGAACCGCAGTTCCGGGCGGCCGAGGATACCATCACCGAAGCGCACTGCAGGCAAGACCGAGAATTTAAAGAGTGAGGCGAGTTCCTGCTTCTGGTTTACGGGGCTCAGACCATTCGGGTGGCGAAGCTGCTGGCTGAGTTCGATACCGGGGCGGAAATATTTCCCGATGTGACCGGTAATGCGGATATCCCAGACGCCTTCGACACCGTCATCAAAATCTTCTTCGATGCCATCCGCATCTGCAAAGTAACGCAGATAACCACCGAAGAGGACATCGGCATAGTTCATGATATTGATACCGGCGCTAAGCCCTGCGGTAAAATTCTTGGCATCGGCAGCTTTCATATCGGAAGCGACGCCAAAGGGAATTGCCATCTCGCCATAGGCAGCAAGACCGGCTGCGTATTTGATGAAGAGATTGACATAGCTGTCATCGAGGAAATTGGAGACACCTAACTGAGCACCGACGAGCCAGCCGTTATCGGATGGCAATTTCTTGATCTGTTCGGGCTGCGTTTCGAGCCATTCACCTTCACCAATGGCATGCACCTCGCCATACACCTTGACTTTAAAAAGTGGCTTTTCTTCGCCGCCAAAAAGCTGTTCGGCCTTGAGGGATGCGATAAAGCGCTGTCTGTCGAGGTAAACGACATCCTGCTGCCCCACAAAGCGTTCGCTGACGACATCGACCACTTCATATTGATAGTTATTCTTGAGGCGATTGGTGCCGAAATGAACATCAATATTGGTGCGTGTTTTACCGTGCCAGCCGAGGCCGCCGCCGTAAGTATTGAGATTATCGAGGGGCCATGTATCGAGCAGATAGATATCATCGCCGCGGTACATGCGCGATCCGGCCCAAACGGTAAAACCATCGAACCAGAGATCCCGAGCTTCAATATAGAGATTTCGAACTGCAATGCCCGAAGCCCAGTCGCCCGTCTTATGGAACAGCTCATCACCATCAATCGCGAGTGTGGTCATGATATCGACGGTCGTACCATCTTCGCCTTTGTAAGGTGTATAGCCAAGATAGAGCTCAACATACGTGCCTTCGTCCACGCGAGGGGTCGGAGAAACAAGGCGCGTCTGACGTCCCGATTTCATGCCATCGGGATTCATCGATGGCTGAACACGCCCATAGGAACCGAACCGGAATCGATCCGTGAGATAGCTTTGAATTTTGCTCTCGAGATCGGCTTCTTTCTGGGCAGCTTCCGCATCGGCAAGCGCTTTGGCTTCCTGATCTTCTTTTATTTTGGCTGCCTGGAGTTCATCCTTCTGCTTTGACTCTTCTTTTAATGAAGCAATCTCCCTTTGGAGAGCATCAATCTGGGACTGCAACTTTGCTTCGGATTGCTGAATGGAAGCATTGTAATCGGTACCACCCTCGCTCACGTCCTGGGCGAATGCGGGTACACTACTCAGAATTGCAGCCGCTGCGGCTATCAAAGGCAAAGATTTATGCATGAATCACTCCTGAAAAAGCGTCGAAACAACTCAAGGCGCAGTTTATCAAATCAACTTAGTTTGGCAAATCATCGCGATTGCTTTTGGCGACATGGACATCATCGTCGGTACCGTCCTGACCATCCGGGCCTGATGACCACACATCGCAAGTCTGGGCATCGATCTTTTTATATTGATACGGCTTGCCCCAGGGATCTTTTGGCCAGAACAGCCCAAACTGCTTGCGCACAGCCTCTTTGGCTGCATCCAAATCTGCCGGGCATTCCTGATTGGCAGAACACGCACCAATACAATAATTATAAAGCTGGTTGACGAGTTTGCGTGCTTTATAATCGTCCGGCTCTATGCCGCCTTCAAATCGCTGAACCTGGGCAACATGCTCATATTCGCCCACCTGGCTCTTTTCTGGCTGGCGAAATCCGGCAGGATTATCTTCTTCATCGACAACAACCGGCTTTTGCCCTTCACTCCGGCGTTCGTTGCAACCAAAAGAAAAGGCGGCAACCACCGCAAAACATAACGACAAACTCAAAAGCCTCAAGGGCCAGTCATGCGTGCGCAAGGTGCCACCTCCCTGATTGTAAATGGTTAAATTCATCAACGGCTTACGAAAGCCATCTATAAAATAACCTTATTTGCTTTTTTTCTCAAGACTCTTGTAACGGTCTAAAAGCTGAGCGACGCGAAGCGTCATCAAATGGGCACGGCGAACGGTGTCCACTTTGTGGCTCTCATCTTTTTTCTCAAGGCCAATAATGGCATCGACGAGACCATCTTTCGAACCAAAGCGTTTAATCATGTCTTCATGAGCCGCATTCAATTTGAGAAGTTTACGGTTGCTGATGGTGCGAACTTTCTTTGCAAAAGCATCGTCATTCATGCCTTCCGGGCGTTCAATTTTGCCCATCACGACTTTGATGAGTTCATCACGGGAACCGAATTTCTCTTTAACCTCAGCGAGTGGGGACAGCTTCATTTTGTTTCTCCTTGTAAAAAGTTGCCTGATTTTACCGCAAATGCACAGCATTACCGGCGGTCGCCGCTTTTAGCACAATGTAAAACAAGAGGGAAGTTTTATTTAATTGATAATTGATAATTGATAATTGGGATGCAAAACTAAAGGTAAAAGCTAAAGCTAGAGGTGGATGACGTTCTAATTAACAATGTGCAATGTGCAATTGGGATGCAAAACTAAAGGTAAAAGCTAAAACTAGAGGTGGATGACGTTCTAATTAGCAATGTGCAATGTGCAATGTGCAATTGGGATGCAAAACCAAAAGGCGACTCTGAAGCTAAAGATCCTCAATTCTTTAGAGATAACTTTGAGAGCCCCCATTGCTAATTGCTAATTGCTCACTGCTCACTGCTCACTGCTAATTGCTAATTGCTAATTCCTTGCCTCAAAATCGATTTTCGCATAAACTATAGTGGTGTATATTATTGTGGCGCGAAGTGCGTCCAATTTGAGGTTAATAATGAGTCGTATTCGTTCGTTAATTCTTGTCATTTCTGCATTTTTATTCATCCTTTGCATATCCTCAACCGCCGCAATGGCCCAGGATAATGGCAGAATCGCTACGGGGGATATCAATGGCAGAATTTCCTTAGATGAAACTCAAAAAGCAGATTCAGAATCATCCGACACAGCTGATGTGGGCGAAAAGGCTTCTTCAGACGCCCCCTCTGCAAAAGCAGAAAACACACCACCCCCCCAAAAGCGCTATTCGCTGGACGACGATGATGAAGAAGCCGATGAAGACACCTCGCCAAAAGCCGTCACCGCAAAACCCGCGGCCGACGAGAATTCACGCGTAAAAGGCCATGGCCTGCAGTTGGCTGTCAATTTCCTGGGCATGCCGGACGGTGTCTTTGATATTTGGTTTTCCCATCACGGCAGTTCGTGGGATGGCGTCGTCAACATGGGCTTCAATCTCGACTATTTCCTGCGTTTTAAAGCACCATGCGAAATGCGGTTCTCGCTGGGATGGAACAACGCCCGCACAGGCAGTGCCTACTGGCTGGATAAACGTTACGATGATCGCCCGCATCTGGCCGATTATATTGTCAACAAATACCACGTTCTTTCACTCGAAGTTGCCGCCTACCATGTCGTTTCTATCATCGACGAAATTGCGTTCTACTATGGCGGCGGCGGTTGGGGCGGCATCGTGATGGGCGATGCCCGCGGCTATGCCATCCGCTCTGCATGCGCAGAAGGCATGGGTGTTTCGAATAAATGCCCGCACGAACCCGGAAGCGTCAAATTGACGCAAATGCCCGATTTCTTCGGGTTTGTTACCGTGACCCTCGGCTTTAAATTTACCCTTTGGGATGTCATGACGATCCGTGCCGAAGGCGGATTTAAAGGTTATCTCTATGGCCAACTCGGTCTGGGGGTCGAATTCTAATGATGGTGCGCGGCTTTTCGCTTACGCGAATACGCCTGCGCTGCTCGGGCTATCTGCGATACGCCCTTCGCTTTTCTTTTTATTGTGACGGCTTTGCCCAGTGAAATGCCTCCCTCTGAATCTGGACAAAGCCTTCTTTTTATATTGTGCCTCCATGAAATCGATATTCTTTCGTAATATTCTGAGCAGTGCCGCCATTTTGCTGGCTTCCGCCATGCCCTTTACGATGCCGGGCGCAATGGCACAGGAAAATTGGGCGGCAGACGACGATGCCCTCGAAGCCCGCAAAATTGAACGCTACCAACAGCTCGTCGATCAATCACCCGAAAAATCCTATGCCTTTAACCAGCTCATGGCGACCGTCGGAAAGGGGGCCCAATATCAAAAACTACTGCTCGATTACGAAAAGAAAGTCGCTGCCAAACCACAAAATTTCAATTTGCGCATGGTTCTTGGCCACATGTACCAATATGGCGGCCGAACCAACGAAGCCATCGAATCCTATAAAAAGGCAATTGAAATCAAAAAAACGCCGCTTGCCTACATGTCCATCGCTGCGGCAGAGGCCGAAAACCGCAATTTTGAACAGGCTGTCACCGCCTACGAAACAGCCTCAGGCCTCAATCCCAACAAAGAACAAAAGCAGGAAATCTGGCGCGCACTCGCCGAAATTGCCATCTACCGCAGGGATATGGCGCGAGCTCAGGTCTGCTTTAATGAGCTCATCCAACTCGAACCCAATTCGCTCTTCATTCGAAGGGAACTGGCTCAGATTTACGAGCAAAACAAATACTTTGCGCAGGCTCGCGAAGTGCTCGAAGATGCAAAAAAAATTGCCTCATCCAATGACAAGGACCAGATCGAACTCGATATTGCAGTGCTTTACGAGCAAGAAGGCAATGATGACGAAGCATTGTCGCGCTACGAAGCACTCTCTAAAAAACTCGGCGCATCGCATTGGATGCAGCGGGAACTCAGTTCGCGCATCATCGATATTCACCGCAGAAAAGGCAACATTGCGGAACTGGCAAAAGTCCTCGAAGCCCAATGGAAATCGCCATCCTATCAGCAGCATCTTGAACTGGCCAATCTGTACGAAGAAACCGCCAACCCCGATAAAGCACTCGAACATCTAAAGAAAGCCATTGCTTCGTCCCCCAAACTTCCCGAAGGCCACGAAAAGCTCGTTCGCTTTTATCGCAGCCACGGTCAAATCGAAAAGATGTTCGAAGCCCGCAAAGCCTTGATTAAAGCGGTTCCCGACAATCCCGATTATCGTTTTGAACTCTATGAAGACTATATTCAGCAAAAACAGGTCGACAAAGCACTCGGTGTTCTGGATGAAACTCAGAAAAAATTCACGGACAAATTCGATGTTCAACGCCGCGTAGCCGAATATTATCAGATGAATGGCCGTTCCCAGAAAGCGCAGGATATCTACGAATCGTGGGTCAAAAAGCATCCCTCGGATTTGGAAGCCCTCGAAGCATTGGGCGATCATTACGATACAGCAGGCGAACACAAAAAAGCTGCAGCAACCTGGCAGAAAATTGAAAACCTGCCCATCGACAAAGCCACAAAACTCGAGACACTGGCTCGCATTTACGATGAGCATGGCTACGCCAGCGAAGCCGAGGAATTGTATGCCAAAACACTGGCTGCCAGTCCCAAAGACTGTTATGCCCATTCGCAATATGCCGATATTTTGACGCGCAACGGCAAACAGGTCGAAGCCATCGAAGCCTGGAACCAGATGGCCAGAACCTGTCCGGCAGCCCCGATGCGCACGACAGCCGCACGGCAGCTGGCGGCACTCTACAAATCCCGCGGTGCACAGAAGAATGCCATTGCACAGTACCGCGGCCAATGCGAATCTCATCCGAACAGCCTGAGCGATGCGCTATTGTTTGCCAGTGTAGCGCAGGCACTCGATATGCCGGTCGAAGCGATTCCGACGCTAGAAGCCTTTACCGAACGCAATCCTTCGCAAACCGAGGCACTGACGGCACTCAATGAACTCCAGGCTGCCTCCGGTGATATCGATGCAGCTCGAAAGACACTCGAAAAACTCGCCACGCACTCTGAAACAGAAAAACGCGATGCGTTCATCGCCATGTCTGATCTCGATTTACAGGCGGGTGATCTTGAGGCAGCCCAGAATCATCTTTCGGAGGCACTTAAACTCAATGCCAACGATGCCGACACGCACGAGCGTCTGGGCGATATTTTGCGCAAACGCCGCATGTACCAGGAGGCTGCCAATAATTACGAAACGGCCTTCCAGATCGATGATCGCAATTACATTGCAGCCTTTAAAGAGGCGACCTGCCTTTCTATTCTGGGCAAGACCAAAGAAGCGGACGATCTCTATGTCCGAATTGTGACATCCGCAACGGACGAAACCCTCGTCATAAAAGCGGCCCAGCGAGTTATTGATGATCACACTTGGCTTGGAACGCTGGATGAACTCTCCAAGTCATTTATGCCGCTCGTGCATGCCAAACAAAGAAAAGCGCTCTATCTCGAAATTCTCCTTAGCCTGGCGGATGCCCAGGCACAGCCACACACGCTGGCACTCTTGACGCGCGATGCCCAGCACGCACTCCCGGCAAGACATGCACTGCGTGAACTCGGTGACAAATATGCCTCGGTCCTCGTCGAATCTCTGCTGCACGAAGATCCGTCCATTTCGGGAAAAGCGCTCAAATTGAGCGAATGGCTGACTTCGTCGAGTGTGATTGCCGTTTTAGGCCAGAGAATCGAAAAAGCCCCGACTTCCGAATCTGGCAGACTCATGCAACTGCAAGCCATCAGAGCGATAGCACATGCACAGCTGCCGGCAGCAGTTCCGGTTCTCAAATCGTGCATGGATTCTCATTATCCGAGGGCATTGCGCGAACATGCCCTCTGGGCACTGGGGCTGATTCCTGCCCAATCGGCGTCGGACGTGCTCAAAGAAGCGCTCGACATTCAGTTCGACTCGTTCCGTGCCATTGCCATCATCGGTTTGGGACGACAGAATGCACACCTGGATGCGGTAGATCAGCGTTTGAAGGAAGATCCCAGTCCTCTCGTCCGGGATGCCGCAGCCTGGGCACTTGCCTATAATCGCGCTGAATCTTATTATAAGGATATTCAGACTTATTATTTTAACAAGACGAATCCTTCCAAACCCTACCAGCTCTGGACATTCCATACCGTAGACGAAACGGTGGCGGCCCCCAAACTGCTCGAGAATTTGTGGTGCGGCGGAGCTCGCACAGCTGCAGCCAAATTGCTTCGTTCCGAGAATTCCGGCACTTCACTTTCGCTTTTGACCCAAACTGAGGCACAGGGCAAATTTATTCACGGCATGACGACACATTATCAAAGCAACTTCGACTTTGACATGCTACTGAACCATTTCGTCGATCTTTCTCTGAAAGATACGGGATCTTCGACAGCCTGGGTAAAGAAGCATGAGGATGCGCTGCGCAGTCAGGTCAAAGCAGCCGCATCGGGATCGCTCAAATCACACACGGAAGATTTCGATGCATGCAAAACCCAGATGCTTCGCGATTTTGTATCCCCAACCGAACGTTCCGGAATCGACATCAATGATCCCGAACAAAGACCCATTTTGAGTGCCGCACTGACAGAAATACAGCCCACGCTGAACCAGTGGAACAGCGGGGTCAATAATTCGGGCGGCAAATCGCTTGCCGATTTGAGTCTGAGAGCATCCGCAATTACAGGGGATTTAACCAAAATCAAGGACACCGCCTTCCATTCGAACATCATGGCTTTGCGCATCGATGCCATCGAAGCCATGGGCATGATGCATACCCCCGAAAGCAAAGAGGCACTCCGGGTTTTATCGTCGGATCCGTCTTACCTCGTGCGTGCAGCTGCCGTTGAGCAGCTCGATGCATCGGATCCGGAGGATCGCACGGTTCTCGAAAGAGCTCAAAAAGACACATTTGCCATCGTGGCCGAAACAGCAGCATCGAAGCTGTCAAAAAAATAGATTTCGCGCGTATTGGCCAAAGGACAATAGCGCGAAGTGCAAGGCGTATTGGCCTTTGGCCAATAGCCGGCACACACTTCCACAAACATACCGAACCAACATCATTGATATAAGGGCAGACCATGTACTTCGATCACCCCGCAGGTGGAAGTCATCCACCAGAGCGTTCCGAAAAAGAAATCCATGCGATATACCGCAAGCTTTTTACGCTCGTAAAGTCGGTCAAATCCTCCGATGAAACCTCAGCACCACTCATTGTCACGCTGCAGGGGTTGTTTGGTGCAAATGGTGCTGCCCTGTGCCATATTTACGACGACAATGCCAGATTTGTAGCCAGTATCGGACAAATTTCGCATATACAGGGCCGATCGATCAATCTAAACGCACCACGCGTCGCCAATTTTATGATGGGAAAAAAGGCGCTCTGCCTGTCGCGGGATCAGCTCGCCGGAGAATACCTCAATCTGACATTGAATGCGCAGTTCGAGAGCGTTCTGTTGTCGCCGATTGAAATCAATGGCATGCCGTATGGCCTGGTCGCACTCATCTCCAATGCACCGGGTTATTTTGAAGAAAAAGACGCCTTTACGTTGCACGAAATTACAGAATTTTATGCAATGGCGCTGGATGAACGCCGCATGGAAGTCATCAGCAATGAGCAAAACCATTATGCTTTGCTCGGAAATATCTGCGATGAAATTGCACCCAACCTGCACAATGCCACAATTGATCTCATTCAGACATTTGCCCAGCTCCGAAAGTATTATGTGGCACAAAAATATAACCTGATGGCAGAACATTTGTCGAAAGCAGTCGCCAACATCGAGGGAATGGCCAAACGCGTTCAGGATGTGCGTACTTTGGGAGATATCTGCAATCCCAAGGAACTGACTTTTGGCGGTGTCGAATTAAAATCCGTACTCGATAGCGTCATCGATTACAATCGCACACAAATCGAAGAAAACGTCGAACTCATCATCCAAATTGCCGAAGAATTGCCCAAAGTATACGGCGATTTTACCCTAATATGGCAGCTGATACACGAAATTGTTCAAAATAGCCTGCGTGCAATGAAAAAGAAAGAGCAGGACAAGCATACACTGATGATACACGCCTACCGTTTTCAGGGGACGGTCGTCGTCGAAATCAGCGACACGGGATGCGGAATTGAACCAGCCAATGTGCCCCATATTTTTGAACCATTCTTTACGACATGGCCATCATGTAAAGGATTAGGTCTGACGCGGGCACGCATCAATGCCTACCGCATGCAGGCAAGCGTGATATACCGTCCACGGCCCGAAGGCGGTTCCGTATTCAGGATGGCATTTATCGACGAACAGCACCCGCATCAGGCAGAGGTATTTTAAATTCATAACGATTCGACCATAAGAAGGATTTTTTATTTTTACAAACGGATTGATTCGCATCTAACGATGCTCACGTATGGTAGAGATGAAGGGGGAGTGCTCAGAAAGCTGAGATCCTGAGCAAATCCGGTTGTAAAAATAACATCTCATCTAAGCTAAAGAGATACAAAAAAAGGAAGCCGTCTGGCTTCCTTTTTTGTCTGTTGGGGTGAATATTTGAGTCACTCCAAAATGATTATTTAATTAATCTGTGGCACTTCGCGTTCGATGATCGAAATGCGGGCATATCCAGTTCCGGCATGTCCAGTCTCAGTTCCACCAGTTGGAGATTCAAATTGCTGATTTCCAGCGATTGTTTCACCGGTCACTCCGGTACCGATATGACCTGAGCCGCCGCCACCGCCGCCGCAATAAGGAATACCGCCGCCGCCGTACCAGCCGCCGCCACCGCCGCCGCCAGCATCGATATGCGGCTTGGGA
>OCTW011601525.1_pt1 | contig 28833 bp, 23 predicted proteins | sample 1539671 | NCBI WGS metagenome assembly OCTW01 (sample SAMN02144230, study PRJEB22623) | gut metagenome | biome: sheep rumen | host: Ovis aries | place: New Zealand | reverse complement strand
CTGGGTCCTCTCTACCCCCTCCCTACCCCCTCTACCCCCTCTACCCCAAAAAAAACTTAACACTTACCACTTAACTCATAACTCATAACTCTTAACTCCCCCCGTACATTCGGCTTAACTACTTAACTACTGCCTACTGTCTCCCCACCAAAAACAAATTTTCAATTTTCAATTATCAATTATCAATTCCCTCCCCCCTTCCCCCAAAATCATAAAAAAACAAAAAAATCCCACGGGTTGCAAAAAAAGAACTATATTTGCATTTGAAAATAAACAGGCCGAACTGTACCGTCGCCCACCCAAGCCCCTGTACACGACGCCCTTACGACGAAAATAAAGAAAGAAATACTAACACACAAAAACCAAACAACATGAAAAAATCAATTATGATTATGGGGTTGGCCCTGTGCAGCACCCTTGCCATGGCCCAGACCGTCAATCGTGCTCCCCTCGCTGGAGTAAAGCCCGTCAAGACCATGGAGGCTGCCAAAGCCCCCACGGACTACAAGGCTTCCATCTTCACCAAGGAGGACGACACCATCCGTATCTTCCACTTCGACGCCGCTGACATGGCCACCGAAGGCATGGTCTATGGTGACGACGCCGTCCTCACCGCCAACGACCAGGTCAACGGCACCGCCATCGGCGACGCCCTTGCCCACGCCCAGACCCGTCAGTCCTGCACCTGGAACCACTTCGCAGACAGCGCCGACATCTACACCCCCGCTTTCCGCCAGGTCTTCACCTCGCCCTACGTCCAGCGCGTCATGCAAGTCAACGCCGACGTCCTCGGTAGCCCCTACACCGAGAACAACGGCTTCATGTTCATGTCCATGATCGAGGTTGGTACCGCAGCCGGTGCCATCAACGCCTACATCCAGCTGCCCCCCGTCTCCCGTGGCAACCGCACCATCGACGTCATCGACGTCAACTTCCTCCAGCTCTACATGTGCTTCAACAACGATAAGAACTATATCGACTACAAGTACAATGGCATCTGGAAGAGCCGCGAAATCAACGTCAAAAACATCGACGTCACATCCAACAGCTGGGCCACCGTCCGTCCCAACTACACCATGCCCTTCGAACTCGCCGACGCCACTGACGACATCGAGCTCCGCATCCGCTGGGCCTCCAACAACGCCGGCGGCGGTGCCTACGGCTACTTCTGGATGGTCGACGAATTCGCCATCGTCGCCGGCGATGCCGACCGCATGAAACGCTACAACCAAACCTTCGCCGATGGTGGCTACGGTATGGTCCCCCAGAGCATGAAGATCCCCCTCTCCTGGTACGCCTCCGTCGCCAACAACGGCCGCAACACCATTGACGGTGCCGACATCAACCTCCACCACGGCATGGCCAGCGACCGCTCCTCCAACGCCGTCATCGGTACCTATCCTCAGGACAAGGTGTTCGCCGCCGGCGACCCCACCCGTCAGTACCACGTCATGATCAACGAGCGCCACTTCATCGACTCCCTCGAGTCCGTCACCCGCAACGCTAACGGCAACCCCGTCTACGACGCCTTCAGCTTCGGCACCGAGGCCTCCCTCTATGGCACCAACAACGTTCCCGCCAGCTACAACGGCATCCCCGTCGAAGAAACCGGCTTCCAGTATGTCCAGATGTCCCTCTCCAAAGACACCGAAATCGACACCATCTACTGGCCCTACCGCACCTACACCGTCACCGACGCCACCAACGGCGAAACCAACGGCGAAGTCTACGGCTACCGCTGGGCTCACGACAACGGCATCATCACCAACCGCAACGGCTACCACGACGGTCTCTCCTACACCCAGGACGAAGGCCTCTACCGCCTCAGCGACACCAACCACTACCAGCAGCAGGGCTTCTTCATGGCCCTCCGCTACACCACCGGCTCTGAAATCCCCCTCGACGACAACGACGAGCCTTGGGTCTTCCTCGGTCTCGAAATCATCCCCAGCACCGATAGCACCGACCTCGCCAACATGAACAACTCCGAGTTCTATCCCCTCACCTACAAAGCCGTCTTCAATGGTGGCAACCTCGCCAGCATCTCCGACATCGACAACGGTACCTCCACCACTCGTCCCTACGTCGTCAGCGTAGCCAACGATGCCAACACCGAGGAAATCCTCAACTCCAACGAGGAAGGCTACAAAGCCGTCACCATCAAGTTCCCCGGCCAGCCCGAACTCGAACCCAACACCACCTACTACCTCGGCTACCAGATGGCCAACACCGGCTTCTTCTGCCCCACCACCACCGCCACCTCCTACATCAACGAGAGCACCCGCGAGCGCGTCTACCTCTCCGACAACGCCGACGGCCTTGGCCTCTACACCGCCTACTTCGCTCCTGAAGGTGAAGACATCATCATGTACGACCCCGCCAGCGGTCTCGGTGGATTCTACCCCTACATGGGCTACGGCGGCGACGGCGAGTTCCCCATGATCCGCGCCATCGTCGGTCCCCGTCTCCCCCTCGAAAAATACGAAATCCAGGCCACCTGCGCCGGTGCTGACAGCACCCTCTACAACTACGCCATCAACGGCGACCAAGGCCTTGAGGACATCTGCGACCTGCCCTCCGGCAGCCTCACCTACAACGAAGGCTCCGCTGTGACCGTCTACCTCTTCCCCTCCGACGACGAACACTACATCATCGACAGCATCATCATCAACGGCACCGCCTACGACCCGCTGGACAACACCACCTGGCCCGAAGACCTCTTCATCGAAGCCCGCGAGTACCACGTCATGAACCCCGCCGACACCACCCAAATCGCACTCTGGCGCTACTACTACGCCATCAGCTTCGAAGAGCTCAGCGAGGATAAGAACATCTCCGCCGTGGCACACTGGGAGCCCTGGCACATCGGCATCGACCCCGTCGCCGCCAACGTCGCCCTCGGCGTCCAGCCCAACCCCGCCACCTCGCAGGTCAAGGTCAACGTCGCCGGTGTCACCGGTATGGTCAACTGCAGCATCATCGACATGAGCGGCCGCGTCGTCTACAACAAGGACATCGACGCTGAGCAGCCCGTCGTCATCGACCTCAGCAACTTCGCTCGTGGCGCCTACTTCGTCCGCGTCACCAACGACACCTTCAGCAAGATCGAGAAACTCATCGTCCGCTAAACGCTCGACGAGTAACACTAAAACCCAGGAGCGGGGCGCCATCCGGCACCCCGCTCCCTTTTTTATATATCCACCCCCACCCCCCATTAAACCCATTAAACCCATTAAACCCATTAAACCCATCCACCCTATAAAATCTATTGTCTCTATAGCCCCTAAAAACGGCCTGTAAGGCCGTCAATCCACCAGCCCAGGGCAACGCCCTGGGTAACGAACCACCCCAACCCACGCCCTGCAAGGGCAAAATCCCCCAACCCATACCACCTCCCAACCTTCATCCGACTGTAAAAAATACCCCCCCCGTAGGGGTTTCATATCAATAACAAACGCCGGATTATCCAAATCCCTTCCAAACCCCGTAGGGGTTTCATATCAATAATGATTCCCTAAAAACGGCCTGCAAGGCCATCAATCCACCAGCCCAGGGCAACGCCCTGGGTAACGAACCACCCATACACACCACGCCCTGCAAGGGCAAAATCCATTGCACAACAATCCCCATTGCCCCCACATGGCGACATTTATCACTGGGCACCGCCCTGGGTAATCTACCACCCCCGGGCACCACCCCGGGCACCACCCAGCCAATGCCCTTACAACACGTTCCCCAGCTGCTCCTTGATCTTCTCCAACTCGTCCTTCATGGCCACCACCGTGCGCTGTATCTCCACATGGTTGGCCTTCGAACCCGTCGTGTTGATCTCGCGGCCCATCTCCTGCGCCACGAAGCCCAGCTTCTTGCCGCACACCGTCTCCTCCGCCATCGTCTGACGGAAATAGTCGATATGCTTCTGCAACCGCACCTTCTCCTCCGTGATGTCCAGCTTCTCCAGATAGTAGATAAGCTCCTGCTCGAAGCGGTTCTCGTCCACATCCTTCACACCCGCGTCGGCCATCATGCGGCGTATCCGCTCCTTGGCCGTCTCTATGCGCTCCGCCTCGTAGCCCGGTATCTGACCCAGCAGCTGCTCTATCAGGTCCACATGCTTCTTGAAGTCCTTCTCCAGCACCGCGCCCTCCTCCGCTCTGAAGCGGTCGGTCTGCTCTATCGCGTCCTGCACCGCCTTTCTCACACCCTCCCACTCGCCGTCCGTCAGCTCGGCGTCCGTGCCGCTGTTCCAGATGTCCGGTGCCGTCACCAGACTCGCCAGCAGCCTCTCCGCCTCCGCGCCCGTCTCACGGGCCAGCGGCTGCAGAGCCGCATAGCGGCTGCGCAGAAGCTCCTCGTTGAACGCCGTCGTGGCCGACCCGTTCTCCTCCGTCAGCAGGAAGTCCACCTTGCCGCGGTCCAGCGCGCCCAGCAGCGCACGCACCTCCAGCTCTCGGCTCCGGTAGGCCGCCGGAAGCTTCACGATGAGGTCCAGCTGCTTGCTGTTGAGGGTCTTTATCTCGATGCTTACTCGTCTCTCGCCAACGGTGGCCTGCACCTTGGCGTAACCTGTCATGGATTTCATATCTATAGTCTTTTTTGTGTTTGCAATGCCTCAAACTCCGGGGTCGCGTGGCTGCGCAGCACCCCCCCGTCGTCGTATATGAACAGCACCGCCTCCGTGCCCGGACCTCCGGGGTGGTGCTCTATGAAACTCAGCGCGCTGTCCAGGCCCATCACCATGTAGGCCGTCGCCATCGCGTCGGCCCTCCAGCACTCGTCGTCCACCACCGACACACTGAGCAGCGAATGCTGCACCGGGCGCCCCGTGGCCGGATCCACCGTGTGCGAATAGCGCACGCCGTCCTTCTCGTAGTACTTCCGGTAGCTCCCTGAGGTGACTACCGCGCGGTCCTCGAGCGGTATGGCCGTCTCCACCACCGGCGCGCTCACGCTGTCCGCCGATGGCCGCTCTATGCCCACGCGCCACGGCGTGCCGTCGGCCTTCCGCCCTCGCGCTATCACCTCCCCTCCTATGTCTATCAGGTAGGACTCTATGCCGCAGCTGTCCATCAGCCGCGCCACGAGGTCCGAAGCGTAGCCCTGTGCTATGGCGTTGAAGTCAAGCTCCGTGTCGTCGTACTGGCGGCGGTACCTGCCGCCCTCGCTCCACACCCTTCCGCGCGACGCGCGCAGCAGGTCCACCAGCATGGCGCTGTCAGGCTCTGTCCGCTGGCGGAAGCTGAAGCCCCACATCTGCACCAGCCGCCCCACCCGCGGGTCGAACGCACCGTCCGTGTAGGCCGTCATCTCGCACGACCGCTCCACCAGGAACGCCAGCACGGCGTCGAGGCTGTCGGTCTGCCCCGCGTTGAGACGCCGCAGCAGCGAGCTGTCCACCCACAGCGACGCCGACTGGTCGAAGGCGGCAAGCAGCGAGTCCACCTGCCCCCTCAGGTCGCGCCTCTGCGGGTCGTAGTAGCGTATGGCGTATGTCGTCCCCTGCGCCCTGCCGTCTATGGCCATCGGACGCTCCGCCGGTCGGCACGCAAACAGCGCACCCCCCGCCGCCAGGACAAGAAAAAAGCGTCCGATGCCGGGGCACCGGACGCCTCTATGTTTGACGTATGATGTCATTTACTTGCGCACTATTAGTTTGCGGGTGATCTCGCCGGCGGCCGTGGCGACACGCATGGTGTAGACTCCGGCGGGCAGCGCGCTGAGGTCGAGCTGCACTTTGCTGGCCTCCTCATCGCTCTCCAGCACCTGCTGGCCCAGAGCGTTGTAGAGGACTATGCGGCTGATGGGCTCGCTGCTGCTGACGCTGAGCAGACGTGCGGCGGGGTTGGGATAGACGGCCACGGCCACGGCCTCAGCCTCGTCGATGCCCACATAGGCCGACGTCACCGTGACCCAGCTGCTGTCGTAGCAGGTGTTGTTGCCGCTGTAGTCCTTGCGGCCCACAAGCATGATGTCTATGTTCTGGCCCTCCGTCGCGTCGGCGTCGGACTCCACAAGGAGCGAGTCCGCCTTGCCCTCGTTGCCGGACACGGCCACTCCGTTCTTGTACCACTGGTACTTCATGTTCTCCTGGTCGCTCTTCGCACGCAGCAGGGTGCTCTTGCCGGGCTCAAGCATCCAGTCGCCCTCGATGGTGACATTGGGGCTCTTGTTGATGGTGAGGTAGAGCTTGCCCACAGAGTCGCAGCCCTGCACGTTAAGCTTGGCAACACGCGAGGTGTCGTACTTCGTGATCTGCCACTCGAAGGCGCTGCTGTCCTCGTTGTAGATCTTCACCGAGTCCTTGGCGGTGATGATGGTGTCGTAAATCTTCTCCTCGACGCCGGCGCTGCCGGTCGACTCCGTGTAGACCTTGTTGGGGTTGAACTCGGTCCACACATACGAGTCGCAGGCCGAGACGCGCTTCTCGAGGTAGGTGCTCTGACGGATGGTCACGCGGAGGGTCATCGTGGTGTCGTAGCACTTCTTCTCATTATACTTGTTGGCATTGCCGCCACGCTCGCGGTGCACAATCACACTGTCGTGGTCGAGGCTCGCACTGAAGGGTCCGAAGGTCTCGCCGTCGAAGGTGAAGCGGCGCTCACGGGCATTGGTGCTCCTGTAGCAGGCGTCTATGACATGGATGGAGTCGCTCACGCGCTGCTCGGGCTGCATCACGGTGAGGTCGATGACATGATAGGTCTTGCATCCCTTGTTGGTCTTCTCGAAGAGGAGGGTGCCGTCGGTGTGGTGATCCACAATACCGCTCTCGGTGACGGTGGCCTCCTGGATAGCCTGGTTCGAGCCGTTGGGAGCCTTCTGCACAAAGCGGTAGGTGTATCCGCCGCAGGCCGTGGCCACCACCGTATCGTGGCGCTCCGTCTCGAAGGTCAGGTTGAGTGTGTAGGTCGTGCTGCAGTGGCTGACGCTGTCGTAGTACATGGTGTCAACATTGACGTCCTCGTAGTAGATGACGTTGGTGCGGTTCCACTTGTAGCTGGTGTCGCAGCTGACGTAGTTGAGCGTGTCGAACTGGGTGTGGTTGTACGCAACCACGCGGATGGCGATGGTGCTGTCGCACTGCTTCAGCACGCTCTTCACATTGCGGTAGTGCACCTTGTTGGAGTCGGTGATGATGGAGTCGCCGAACTTGTAGTAGCAGCCGCCAATGACATCCTCCACCACAGCCAGGGCACGGTTGGTGTCGCTGCGGTTGACGGTGAGGTTGATGGTGGTAGTGTAAATGCAGCCTCCTACGGTGTCTAAATTGGACACCACCCGCGAACCGATGGTCTTGATAGTGTCATGCTTGTTCTCAGCGTTCTTCCAAGGCAGCACATAATAGTCGCAAGCCTTGACCGAATACGTGGTGTCGTAGAGGGGGTTAGCCAGACGGATGTCGAGCTTCACAATGCTGTCGCATCCGTTGCCGAACGGGATGGTGTCTATGATGACGCCGCTCTCCTCGTAGACCTGGCCCCTGAACGTGGCGCTGCAGCGACCCGTCAGCCTGACGGCTCTGCTCGTATCGACAACACCCTCGGTGATGGTGAGCTGAAGAACATAGATCGTGTCCCCAACAGTGTAAGCCGCCACGGTGTCGGTGGTGTAGGTCTGGCCGTTGATCCAGGTGAACGAACCACAGGAGGTCTCCTCGATGGTCTTGATAGGGCTGGCAGCGGTCGACTGGCCGATAGCCATAGGCAAGCATACTAAAGCCAAAAGTAGACTTGATAATACCTTTTTCATCTTGTTCAGTTTGTATTTATTATTTATTATTATCTTTTTTATTGCATTGTCCCCTAACCCGTTGCGCCCTCGGCGCTTCTTTTTCCCCTCACGTGAACAATGTGCAAAGATAATACTTTTTTTTTGATTAGTGCCTTTTTTGCTAAAAAATCAGCATTATTTCCGATTATTTAACGCTTTGGCCGCGACCCGCATTTCTCAGCGGGCAAGCAACAACTCGACCACATTCTCCACGTGCTGGGTGTGCGGGAACATGTCCACGGGCTGTATCCGCCCGACGTCATAGCGCGACGCGAGAAGGCGCAGGTCGCGCGCCTGTGTGGCGGGGTTGCAGCTGACATAGACTATCTTGCGCGGCGCCGTCTCCAGAAGCTGCTGCACCACGTGCTCGTGCATGCCGGCACGCGGAGGGTCGGTGACGACCACATCGGGCTGTCCGTTGGCGGCGATGAACTCGGGAGTGAGCACCTTGGCCATATCGCCGGCATAGAAGACGGCATTGCCGACTCCGTTCCGTTCAGCATTGACGCGGGCGTCGGCTATGGCCTCCTCGACATACTCGATTCCCACCACCTTGGCCGCCTGCGAGGCAAGGAAGAGGGCTATGGTCCCGGTGCCGGTATAGAGGTCGTAGAGCGTGTCCGTCGGCTTGAGGTCGGCATAGTCGGCCACAAAGCTGTAGAGACGCTGGGCCTGGGGCGCATTGGTCTGGTAGAAAGACTTGGGGTTGACGATGAAGCGAAGGTCGCGGCTGCCGCGATACCCGGCCATAACCTCCTCGATATGGTCGTCGCCATAGTAGGTCACAACCTCCTGGTCGGCATACGAGTCGTTCATCTTGCTGTTGACGACATACTGCAGCGAAGATATCTGCGGGAAGGTGTCGCGCACCATGTCAAGCAGCGGGAAGAGGCGCTGCCGGTCGTCGGCGGCCACTATGACGATGACCATCCAGCGGCCCTCAGTGGTACACCTCAACACAAGGTTGCGAAGGAAACCCGTATGGTTCCGTATGTCGTAAGGCTCAAGCCCGTGGGCGACGGCATAGTCGCGCACGGCCAACCGTATGGCATTCGAAGGCTCGGCCTGCAGGGCACAGTGTTCAATCTGAAGAACCTTGTCGAACATCTGGGGAATATGGAATCCCAGGGCGCCCCACTCGTCGTCCGTACGCTCCGACGCCTCGGTATGCCACATCCGGTTCGAGAAGGTGAACTCAAGTTTGTTCCTGTAGTAATAAATGTTGTCCGAGCCACAGATGGGGTTCATGCGCGAGCAGTCGACCCCACCGAGGCGCTCAAGGTTGTCGCGCACCTGGCGCTGCTTGGCCTCCAGCTGAGCCTCGTACTTCATGGTCTGCCACTTGCATCCGCCGCACACCCCGAAATGGGGGCACGCGGGCTCTACCCGGAGCGGCGACGGCCGATGGAGCCTGACGGCTCGCCCCTCGGCATAGTTCTTTTTCTTCTTGCGGAGCTGTATGTCCACCACGTCGCCCGGGACGACATAAGGCACGAACACCACAAGGCCATCCACTTTGGCCACCGCCATCCCTTCGGCCCCCGCGTCCAGTATCTCCACCTGCTCGAGCAGCGGCAGCTCACGATTGCGTCTTCCCATACCTGTAATTGATTTCCGTTAAAGCAAAAAAGCGGATACATCTCTGTGTCGATGCATCCGCTCTTGGTCTCTGCCTGTCTGTGTTTACTTTTGACTGTTAGCGTTCGTCGGAGACGGTCAGTCTTTTTCTGCCTTTGCGGCGACGGGCGGCCAGCACTTTTCTACCATTGGCGGTAGACATTCTCTTGCGGAAACCGTGCTTGTTGGCTCTTTTTCTCAGCGAGGGTTGGAATGTTCTCTTCATTTTAGGCTATATTTTGTTACTTTTTTCGTCAAATTTGAGTTTGCAAAAGTACACATTTTTTTTTAATTGTTGATAAAAAAATACAATCCCAAAAACTTTCACACCGCCACATCACTAACATTCAACATATTAACTCAGGGAAATAAATTCTTTTTCCTCTGTTTGAAAAATTATTTGTACATTTGCATTTCCAATTTTGGAACAAAAAAAATAGTTAATTCGGACCCTCGTGGTGAGCCACGACCACCGGTCCGCGGAGACAACAGAGACAACAAAAAAATGGACAAGAAACAATTTGCGGCAAAGGTAGGCGCTCCACAACAGTTCAGCCCGCAAGAACGGGGTTGGCTGCGTGCCATGATGGCCAAGTACCCATACTCGTCGGCAGTTTCCACATTGGCCCTCTTGGCCGACCACGCCCACGGGTTCGACACCCCCGCCCAGCGCCGTGCCACCTCGCTGGCCATGTGCGACAGCCGTAATCTCGAAACCTTGCTCGCCGCCGCCCGTACCCCCGACAATCCGGCCGACGAGAGCCAAGTCGACATACTGAACGAGATAAATACCTTCCAAGAGGTTTCGTTCAAGACGGCGCCAAAAAGCGTAATACTCTCCAATTTTCTGAAAGACGGTCCTGCCGAAGCCATGGAACGGGTCCGCGCAGAGTTACCGACGCCTCACGACGACGACAAAAAGAGCTTACGTGCCGACGAGTCATTAGCATCTGAGACACTGGCCATTATACTGGAAAAACAAGGCAAATACGACAAGGCCGCCGACATTTATCGCAAACTTTTGGCTGCCAATCCCGAAAAAAATAGTATTTTTGCACCCCGTATCAAAGAACTGCAAAACAGAATAAACAATAAATAACCACACAGTTAAAGAACAATGTACACATTTATCGTCATCCTGATTCTCATCGTCTGCGTGCTTCTCGCACTGGTCGTACTGGTACAGAACTCGAAAGGCGGCGGACTGGCTGCCAACTTTGCCGCTCCGACACAGGTTCTCGGAGCTCGTCAGTCGGCCGACTTCATCGAGAAAGCCACGTGGTGGCTCGCTGGCATCCTGGTCTTTCTCTGCCTGGCCGCCACCGTGTCCATCTCGTCGCTCCACTCCGCCAGCGCCGACCCGATGAAGACCGAGGTTACCAACATGGGCGACCTCAGTCCGGTCCAGCAGCAGCCGGCCACCGCCCCCGCTGCCACCCCCGTTGCAGAATAAGACCGTGGCTACGCCAAGCGTAGAGCAGACTGTCACTAAGCTCATATTATCCCGCTTCCCGCACACTCCAACCGACGGGCAGCGGGATGCTTGTGCCCTCATGGCACGCTTCCTTTTCGACTCCGACCCGCGGTCGGCCATGCTCCTTCGCGGTTATGCCGGTACTGGCAAGACGAGCCTCGTCTCAGCCCTCATACAGACCCTCCCTCAGCTGCGTGTCAGCTCGCTCCTGCTGGCGCCCACGGGACGTGCCGCCAAGGTACTCGCCGGCTATAGCCACCGCCCAGCCTATACTATACATAAAAAGATATATATGACCGCCACCGACGCATCGGGGGCGGTTCGCACCGTGCGCGCTGTCAACAAGCACAGTTACACATTATTCATCGTCGATGAAGCGTCTATGATTGGTCTCGAGCCCACCGCCACTCGGCAAAGCCTGCTCGAGGACCTCATTGACTACGTCTACAGCGGCAACCACTGCCGACTCATGCTCATCGGCGACAGCGCACAGCTGCCTCCCGTCGGACAAAGCGAAAGCCCTGCCCTCGACGAGCACTATCTTAGGGCCGCCTTCGACCTCGACGTCAGCACTCAGGAACTTACCGAGGTGGTGCGGCAACAAAGTTTCTCGGGCATCCTCGCCAACGCCACAGCTTTAAGAAACCAAATCGCCGACATGACCGACGGCGACGAAGCCCAACAGCCCCTCTTCTCCGTCTCCGACGACGTTGTGAACCTAAATGGAGCCGACCTGCAGGAGACCCTGTACCGCGAATACGACGGGGCAGCACTCGAGGACGTCGTCGTCATAACACGCAGCAACAAGCGGGCCAACCTCTTCAACCAGGGCGTCCGCGCCAGCGTCCTCTACCGCGAAGAGGAAGTCAACGCCGGCGACTTCCTGATGGTGGTGAAGAACAACTACTACTGGATGGACCGCGACAGCGACATAGGCTTTGTCGCCAACGGCGATATCGTAGAGGTTCTCGCCGTTCGCAACGTACAGGAAGTCTATGGATTTCGCTTTGCCGACGCCAGTCTGCGTTTTGTCGACTACCCCGACGAGCCCATACACGATTGCAAGCTTATGCTTTCGACCCTTGTCAGCGAGTCGCCGGCCCTCACCTCCGACGAGCAGTCCCGCCTCTATAACGCTGTGATGGAAGACTACATCGACATCCCTAACAAGGCCGACCGTCTGCGCGAGATGCGCCAAAACCCATACTACAATGCCCTACAGGTCAAGTTTGCATATGCTCTAACCTGCCATAAAACCCAAGGCGGACAATGGCATACCGTAATCATCGACCAAGGATATCTTCCTCCCAACATGCCACTCGACCGCGAGTATCTGCGGTGGCTCTACACCGCCTTCACACGCGCCACGGCAAAAGTATACCTTCTCGGCTTCGACCAGGCCTTCTTCAGCGCGACCTGAGAACCGGCGCTGCATAGGCCTCGAGGAGCAGACGTCGCATATCGGCCTCCGGCAGCAACTCGGCACGTGCCTTCAAAGCATTCACAGTACGCTGCGTAAAACGGCCAGACGCTGTGCGCGACCCCAGCATACTGCATGCTGCATAGTTGGTCGGCATCAGGCGGTAACCGTCCAGTATGCGGCGGTCGAGCACTTCGGCCACATGCTCGAAGAGGTCTTTGCCCTCGGCGGGCTGCAAGTCACGACGCGACAGCGGACGCCCTATCTCGAGGTGTATCTTACCCTTGGGTCCCATAATTCCCGTCACCACGCTTCGCACATCCTCGCCCGCTGCCTTGTGGTACTCGCCACCACGGCTTAGATACAGCTCAGTGGCCTTCATCGTGTCACACGGGTCCCACTCATAGCTGATACTCATAGGCACAATGTGGAGCCTCTCAAGGACCGACAGGGGGTCGCCCTCCCCACCGAGCGCCAGCATCTTCACGATTGCCGGAGCCGTAGTGTCCACACCGTCTTTGGCGCGGCCGTTCTTTTGTGCTATCCACACCGACTGGCGTTCCTCAGTCACAAGACGGTTCAGGTATGTCGACAGGTGTTGCAGACTCTTGTAGAACGCCCTCGGCGACCCGCCACGCTCCATTCTTATAAGTTTGTTACAGCGGAAGAGGACCTCTATAATAGGCATAGCCAGCAGATTCTGTCCGAAGACGATATGAGAGGTCTCGCCACGGTGCTCGTGCAATACATATTGCAACAGGAAAGCGTCGAGGGTGATGTCGCGATGGTTGCTCACGAAAAGGTAGGGCACCCCACGGCGCAGGTTATTCAAACCTCCGTATGTAAATCCGTCAGTAGTCTCTGAGACAATGCGTTTGATAGCGTCAACCATAAATGTCGACTGAAACTCACGCACCGTAGTGACGGCTAGCAGTCGACGCCGTGCCTCGGCGGTATCCATGTCGGGATATATGAAGCGTACGACCTGCGGAAAGAGGTCCCATTCAGCTATTTTCCTCATAGCCTCCGGCACCTCGCTGTCGTAGTAAGGGCGTATGTCGTCGAATTCAGAAAACATGGTCTATCATATATTGCATCTCGGTGCGCGGGTCGGCATGTTCGTAGAGCACCCTGTATACAGACTCGGCAATAGGTGGTGTCTCTATTTCCATCTTGGCAGCCAACAGGTGTATGTTACGCACCGAGTAGTAACCCTCGGCCACAGTCCCCATGTTGTCAAATGCCTCCTGCACCGTCTTCCCAAGTGCCACAGCCACGCCCAAGGCTCGGTTGCGGCTGTGCTGCGACCAGCAGGTGACCATCAAGTCGCCCAGATAGCAAGGCTGCGTGAGATCCCGTTTCTCACATGGCAAATTGATCTGTACCAATGACGACATCTCGCGGAAGGCAGCTGCGGTAAGCACGGCATTCATGTTATCGCCATAGCCCAGCCCCTGACACAGGCCAGCCGCTATGGCATAGACATTCTTGGCCAACCCACTGCGCTCCACTCCTTCTATGTCAGTGGTGTGTGACGTATAGATATAACTGCAATGGAGCATCTGCTCCACGTCGAGCGCCAGCTGTGGACAATGCGACGCGATGGTCAGGAATGTTGGCATTTCCTTAGCGACCTCCTCAGCATGGCTCGGGCCGCTAACCACACAAATTTTGTCGTGATCCACTCCGAGGTCTTCCTCCAGATACATCGACACACTCTGAATCTTTTCAGGCAGAGACCCTTTAATCAGCGACACGAAACGTCGGCCTTTCAACACTTCAGGCGACAACTTCGACATAACCCCCGACAAATATGCCGACGGAATGGCCAAAAAGAGTGTGTCACACATTGACACCACCTTTGTCAAGTCAGTGTCGACTATCAGTTGGGCCGGGTCAAACAACACCTCGCCCAAGTGCCGTACATTGCGTCCTTCTCGGCGCAACCCTTCACACACATCTTCGCTTCTCACCCACCATGCGACCTTCTGGTCTCCTTCTTCGAGTAATATTTTTGCTATCGCAGTGGCCCAACTGCCACTACCGATTATTCCTATCATTTTCTTTTTCAGATTTTTCTCTTCCACCACAGGACTCTACCCGTGCCGGAATTCTTTTGCAAAGATACCACTTTTACTTCACATTTTATAACACATTTCTGTTAATAAACGTTAACCCAATCCATCTATTGCCATATTCACCACTTTTAGTGAATACGCAGTAATCATATTTTTGTTAATTTTGCAGACTGCAAACATAAACCGCATACTCATGCTACTATCTGAATTACAGTCTGGTGAAAGCGGCGTGGTGGTACGTGTGGCTGGCCACGGCGCTTTTCGCAAACGCATCATCGAGATGGGTTTCATAAAAGGTGTCGAGGTGACCGCTATCCTCAACGCCCCTTTGAAAGACCCTATAAAATACCGTATAATGAACTTCGAGGTGTCGTTGCGCCGCAGCGATGCCGAACGGGTGGAGATTGTCACCCCCGAGGAAGCGGAACTCGAAATCGTCAACCATGACGACTACCGCACCCTCGACGCTAACGAGACCTCCCTCCAGCACATCGTTGAGTCTCACTCCAAAACCATCAATGTAGCTCTGGTGGGCAACCCCAACTGCGGCAAGACCAGCATCTTCAACATCGCCGCCCATGCTCACGAGCGGGTGGGCAACTACAGCGGTGTCACCGTTGACGAAAAGGTGGGAACCTTCGAATACGGCGGCTACACTTTCAACCTCGTCGACCTGCCCGGCACCTACTCTCTCAGCGCCTACTCGCCCGAGGAACTGTACGTCCGCAAGCACATCCTCGAGAAAAACCCCGACATCATCCTCAACGTCGTCGACGGCTCTAACCTCGAGCGCAACCTCTACCTTACAACCCAGCTCATAGACATGGACATCACCATGGTGATGGCGCTGAACATGTACGACGAACTACAGAAGAGCGGCGACCGCCTCGACATAGACCAACTCTCCACCCTGCTCGGTATGCCCATCGTGCCAACCACAGGCCGTAACGGCAAGGGCATAGGCTCGCTCTTCGACAAGATAATAGAGGTCTTCGAAGGGCGCGACACCAAGAGCCGGCACATACACATAAACCACGGCCACACCCTGGAGCCATCCATCAAACGGCTGCGCACCGAACTCTACGAACACGGCTTCTCCGACTCCCTCTCAACCCGATTCCTGGCCATCAAACTGCTTGAAAACGACCGCCAGATGGAGCAATACGTCGCCGAACACGACAGCGACGGAAGCGTGCTGAAGATGCGCGACGCCATTGCGGCCGACTTTATGAGACAGACCTACCATTCCGTAGACGACGCCGAGCACATACAACGCGCACACGGTGGCGACAGGCACGTACACCAGGACATCGAAAGCGCTATCACCGACGCCAAGTACGCCTTCGTGCGCGGTGCACTGGCCGAGTGCTACCAGAAAAACGAAAAAAGCACCCTGCACGCCCTCACCGACAAGATAGACGCCATTGTAACCAACCGCTGGCTGGGATACCCCGTCTTCCTCATCGTCATGTTCATCACCTTCTGGTGCACCTTCGCCCTTGGCCAGTATCCCATGGACTGGATCGACGCACTCTTCGGCTGGCTGGGCGACCTTGTGCGCGACAACATGGCCGACGGCCCACTGCGCTCGCTGCTGGCCGACGGCGTCATCGCCGGCGTGGGCTCCGTCATCGTCTTCCTGCCCAACATCCTCATCCTCTACCTCTTCATCTCCTTCATGGAAGACAGCGGCTACATGGCCCGTGCGGCTTTCATCATGGACAAGCTCATGCATCGTATGGGCCTCCACGGCAAGAGCTTCATCCCTATGATTATGGGCTTCGGCTGCAATGTCCCCGCCATCATGGCCACCCGCACCATCGAGGACCGCAAGTCGCGGCTGCTCACCATGCTCGTCATTCCCATGATGTCATGCTCGGCTCGCATACCGGTCTACGTCATCCTCGTCAGCGCCTTCTTCAGCCGCTACGCCGCCATTGTCCTCACCGGCCTCTACCTGCTCGGCATGGTGATGGCGGTGCTGATGGCCAAGCTCTTCAGCCGCTTCTTCGTCCGCGGCGAAAGCCTTCCCTTCGTCATGGAACTCCCCCCCTACCGCATGCCCACCGCCAAGGCGGTCCTGCGACACACTTGGGAGAAAGGCAAGGAATACCTCAAGAAGATGGGTACCATCATCCTCGGCGCCTCCATCATCGTCTGGGCCCTGAGCTTCTATCCCACCAACGAAAACCGTATAGCCCAGGCCGAAAACTCCTACATGGCACGCATCGGCAAGGCCATCAAACCCGTCATGCAGCCCTGCGGCTTCGACTGGCGACAGAGCGTCTCTCTCCTCGCCGGCGTCGGCGCCAAGGAGGTCGTCGCCTCCACCATGGCCGTCGTCTACGCCACTTCCGACAGCGAGGCTGCCATGCTCGAAGAGGACTTCGAGAGCGAGGACAACGAACTGCGCATCTCGCAGCTCATTCGCGACAACATGACGCCTCTCTCCGCCGCCTCCATGCTACTCTTCATCCTGCTCTACATGCCCTGCGTCTCCACCATCGTGGCCATAAAGAACGAAAGCGGCAAGTGGAAGTGGGCCCTCTTTACGGTCGTCTACACCATCGGCCTGGCTTGGATCGTCTCCACCCTCTTCTTCCAATTAGGAAGCCTGCTAATCTAACAGTCACATCCGCCCCCTCCCAACCGGCCGTCACCCTCCCACCCTCTCTACCCCCTCTCTACCCCCTCTCTACCCCTACTCTACCCCCTCTACCCCCAAACCGACCCCCGGGGATGTCAAAAAAAGGAACAAAAAACATGACTCAAACCATCATCACCATAGTCATCGTGACGGCCGCCGTCGGCTGGGCCGTTTGGCGCCTGGTGCGCACCCTGCGCAGCCGCGGCGGCTGCAACTGCCGCCAATGCCCCCACTCCGGCAAGCCCGGATGCCACTGCCAGCACCGCTGACCACTCCCCCTCCGCCCTCCGCGCAAGAATGTCGCACAAAAAAGGCCCCGATTGGCAAAAAAGTCGTAACTTTGCATCCGCAAAGTTATGAGAAAGACAACCATCCTCTTGCTGCTTTTCGCAGCCTGCTGCACGGTCTCGGCGCAGCCCTATTGGAACAACCTCGGCGTCTATCGCCTCAACAAGATGCAGCCCCACGACCGCATCATCCCCGACGGCGACCGCTGGCGCCTCTGCCTCAACGGCACCTGGCGTTTCGCCTACTTCGACAACCCCGCCTCCGCCACCCTCTCCCCTGCCCGCTGGGACTCCATCCGCGTGCCCGGCAACATCGAGCTGCAGGGCTTCGGCGTGCCCGTCTACGTCAACATGAAGAACGAGTTTGCCAGCAATCCGCCCTTCGCTCCCACCGACTACAACCCCACCGGCGTCTACGCACGCTCCTTCTCCCTCCCCGACGACTGGCGCGGACGACGCACCATCATCAAGTTCGGCGCCGTCAAGTCGGCTATGTACCTCTACATCAACGGCCGCGAGGTGGGCTACAGCCAGGACTCCAAAACCCCGGCCGAGTGGGACATCACACGCTACCTCCGCGACGGCCAGAACGACCTCAAAGTGAAGGTCATCCGCTGGTGCGACGGCTCCTACCTCGAGTGCCAGGACATGTGGCGCATGAGCGGCATCACACGCGACGTCATCCTCTACTCCGTGCCGCAGACCTACATCACCGACCTGAAGATAGTGGCCGACCTCGACACCGCCGACTGGCGCACCGGCCGGCTCGACGTCATGGTGGACCTCAACCGCAACGTGCAAGACGGCTCTGTGTCCTTCGCCCTGTATAATCTCGACGGCACAGCCGTGGACGGCATCGGGCACGGCGTAAAACTCAGCAAAGGCGACTGGTTCGCCATGCACCAATCGAGCTATGCCAGCATACAACCCTGGTCGGACAGCACTCCCACGCTCTACAACCTTGTCGTAACCCTCCGCGACGCCTCCGGCCGCGAAACCGAGCGCATCTCCAAGCGCATAGGCTTCCGCCACGTGGACATTCACAACGGCCTCCTCCGCCTCAACGGCCGCCCCATGGAAATCCGCGGCGTGAACCGCCACGAGCACTCCATCATCGGCGGACACTACATCACACCCGACGAGATGCGCCGCGACATCGCCCTCATGAAAGAACTCGGCATCAACGCCGTCCGCACCTCCCACTACCCCAACGACGAACTCTGGTACGACCTCTGCGACTCCGCCGGCATCTACCTCTGGGACGAGGCCAACGTCGAAAGCCACGCCCAGGGCTACGGCGAACACTCCCTCGCCAAGAACCCCGACTGGCTCAACCCCATCCTCGACCGCATCTACAATATGTACAAGCGCGACCGCAACCACCCCTCCGTCATCGCCTGGAGCCTCGGCAATGAGTGCGGCAACGGCTACTGCTTCGAAGAGGCCTACCGCTTCCTCAAAGGCAAGGACAACACACGCCCCGTGGTCTACGAACGCGCCGAGCTCGACTGGAACACCGACATCGTGGCCGTCATGTACCCCTCCGTCGACTTCATCTCACAGTACGCCCGCAACCCCCAGAACCGACGCCCCTACATCATCGCCGAATACTGCCACGCCATGGGCAACTCCATGGGCGGCCTCCAGGACTACTGGGACACCATCGACCGCTACCCCCAGCTCCAGGGCGGCTTCATCTGGGACTGGGTGGACCAGGCCTTCCCGTTGGAAAACGGGAATTTGAAACTGGGAAACCCAACTGCCGCTGAACAGAATTCTCAATTTTCAACTCTCAATTCTCAATTTTCCTGGGCCGCCGGCGGCGACCTGGGCGACTTGCCCGGCATCGACGACGACGACAACTTCTGCGCCAACGGCATCCTCGCCGCCGACCGCACACCGCATCCACACGCCGCCGAGGTCGAGGCCGTCTACACCCGCGGCCGCTCCAACGCCGTGGTGCCGGCCGCGAAGGCTACCGTGAAGCGCTGCACGCTCGACTACGACATCCGTCACTCGGCCGACAAGCGCTCCGTCCGCATAGGAAACAACGTGTTTTCGCTCGTCGTCAGCCTTGCCGACGGTGCCATAACCTCCTACACCTACCGTGGGCGCCAACTCCTGTCGGCGCCGCTGCGCTGGCATTTCTGGCGCCCACCAACCGACAACGACCTCGTCGACCCGCGCGGAGCGCGCGCCTGGCAGGGACTCGACAAGCTCCAGGCCGAGTGCCTGGACTGGGCCACGTGGGCGGAGAGCCGCGATGCCGAGGGCGAATTCAACCTCTCCATGCTCCTGCGCCTCAGCACACCCGACGGCGCCTCGCTGCGCATCAAACAAATCCTGCAGGCCAACCCGGCCGGACAGCTCCAACTGAGCTACCAGGTGGTGCCCGGAGGCCATTTCAGCACCCTGCCCGTGTTGGGTCTGCAGCTGGGGCTTGACACGGCGGCTTTCGCATCGGCCTCTTTCTACGGCAACATCCGCGAGACCTATCCCGACCGCCGCAGCGCCCAGCGCGTAGGGCAGTGGTACAAGACGCTTGCCGAGCTCGCCGAGCCTCAGTATGTGGTGCCGCAGGAGCAGGGGCGCCGCGAGGCACGCTGGGTGCGCTTCGCGGGCGAGGGCTGCCACCTGACGGTCGTCAGTCCTCAGGAGCAGCCGCCCCTGGGATTCAGCGTGCGCCGCTGGTCCGACAGCGCCCTCTCCGCCGCCCGCCGCTGGAACCAAGTGGGCCAGCCCGACCCGTTCTTCACCGTCACCGTAGACCACCGCGCCGCCGGCCTCGGCACCGCCACCTGCGGACCCGCAGTGGCCGACCCCTACATCATCAGCGGCGACAGCAGCTACACCTACCGCTTCATCTTCGACCCCACGGGCTCCGACCCCTCCGTCGAGCCCTTCGGCCCGCATCCCGACCTGCAGCAGCCGCTGCCAGCCGACGAGGCCGACCTTCTGCCCGTCAAAGCCATTACCGCCTCCGTCCAGCCGGCGGCGCCCTACGGGAAGGACTTCCCGCAGCTGCTCTCCGACAACCGACGCGCCGTCAGCGGCGACTGGCAGCACGGTTGGGCCGGATGGTCCAGCGTCGACACCCTCATCCTCTCTCTCACCCTCGACACCTTCGCCGACCTCGGCGCCATCACCGTCGGCGCCGCCCACAGCCCCTCCGACTGGGTCATGCGGCCACTCGACATCGAGGCGCAGTGGAGCATCGACGGACGACGCTGGAGCCCCTGGCAACGCCTCGAACTCCAGAACCCGCCGTCCAACATCTACACCGACAGCCGCCGTCTCCTCTACAGCCTCGCCCCGCGCCGCGCCCGCAAGGTCCACCACGTGCGCCTCCGCATCAGCTCCCGACCCACCCTCCCACCCTGGCACCCCTTCGCCTCCCAACCCGCCTGGCTCATGCTCGACGAACTCCAACTCCATTCCCCCCAAAACTAACCCATCCCCCCCCAAAACTCCAAACCCCATAACCCATAACCCATAACCCCTAAACCGTAAACCTTAAACCGTAAACCCTAAACCGTAAACCCTAAACCGTAAACCCTAAACCGTAAACCTTAAACCTTAAACCGTAAACCTTCCCCCCCAATTCCAAATTATTTCGTATATTTGCACTCTTGTATATAATACATATATTAATAATAACACATTAACAAACAAAGAACTATGAGTCAAATTATAGGAATCAAGGGCCGTCAGATTCTCGACAGTCGCGGCAATCCCACAGTAGAAGTCGACGTCTATACCGACCAGGGCGCCATGGGTCGCGCCGCCGTGCCGAGTGGCGCCTCCACCGGCGTCCACGAAGCCTGCGAGCTCCGCGACGGCGACAAGAGCCAGTTCCTCGGCAAAGGCGTGCTCAACGCCGTCAACAACGTCAACACCGTCCTCAACGAAGAGCTCCAGGGCATGTTCGTCAGCGAGCAGAAAGCCATCGACGACAAGATGATCGAAATCGACGGCACCGAGAACAAATCCCGCCTCGGCGCCAACGCCATCCTCGGCGTCAGCCTCGCCTGCGCCAAGGCCGCTGCCCAGGAGACCGGCCAGGAACTCTACCGCTACCTCGGCGGCGTCGGCGGCCACACCCTCCCCATCCCCATGATGAACATCCTCAACGGCGGCTCTCACGCCGACAACAGCATCGACTTCCAGGAGTTCATGATTATGCCCGTCGGCGCCCCCTCCTTCAGCGAGGCTCTCCGCATGGGCGCCGAGGTCTTCCACAACCTCCGCTCCGTCCTCAAGAGCAAAGGCATGTCCACCAACGTCGGCGACGAAGGCGGCTTCGCACCCAACCTCGGCAGCAACGAGGAAGCCATCATGTGCATCCTCCAGGCCATCGAGAAGGCCGGCTACCGCCCCGGCGAGGACGTCTACATCGCCCTCGACGCCGCCGCCTCCGAGTTCTACCTCCCCGAGGAGAACGTCTACCACCTCAAGTGGAGCAGCGGCGAGAAGCTCACCCCGCAGCAGATGAGCGACTTCTGGAAAGACTGGGTCGCCAAATACCCCATCATCAGCATCGAAGACGGCATGGCCGAGGACGACTGGGACGGCTGGCGTCTCCACACCGACGCCATCGGCGACCGCTGCCAGCTCGTCGGCGACGACCTCTTCGTCACCAACGTCGACCGTCTCCGCATGGGCCTCGAGAAGAAAGTCGCCAACTCTATCCTCATCAAGCTCAACCAGATTGGCACCCTCACCGAGACCATCGAAGCCGTCAACCTCGCCATGCGCAACAACATGACCGCCATCATCAGCCACCGCTCCGGCGAAACCGAGGACACCACCATCGCCGACCTCGTCGTCGCCATGAACGCCGGCCTCATCAAGACAGGCTCCGCCTCCCGCACCGACCGCATCTGCAAGTACAACCAGCTCATGCGCATCGAGGAAGGCCTCGGCGACCAAGCCTACTACCTCGGCAAGGACTTCAAATTCCTGAAGAAATAAGGCCAACGGTGTTCGACGACACCTACCGCACAATCGAAGCCCCTTCGCAGGGGCTCTACAAGGAGAAGGGGAGCAAGTTTCTCTCCTTCGCCTTTCCTGTGCATAGCCTCGACGAGGTCAAAGCACACCTCGACAGGCTCCGTAAAGAGTATTTCGACGCCCGCCACCACTGCTACGCCTACATCATCGGCCCGCGCAAGGACGCCTGGCGCGCCAACGACGACGGCGAACCCAGCGGCACCGGCGGGCGTCCCATACACGGTCAGCTACTCAGCGCCGACCTCACCGACACACTCATCGTCGTCGTCCGCTACTTCGGCGGCATCCTCCTCGGCGCCTCCGGCCTCGCCAACGCCTACAAGACGGCCGCACGCGACGCCATCGACCACGCCTCCATCGTCGAGCGCACCATCGACATCCGCTACCGACTCGCCTTCGAATACCCAACCCTCAACGACGTCATGCGCATCCTGAAAGACTACGACCTCAAACCACTCGACCAGCACTTCGACATGCAGTGCTCCCTCGAGGTCGAGGTCCGGCAGTCTCTCAGCGTCCGCTTCTACGACGCCGTCGCCGACCTCCGCACCGTGAAAATCGACTGCCTCATTGGGTAAACGCAAGAATTCTCATTAATGACTGTCTGCATTGTTCCTGACAAGCCTCGGAGAGGCTTAACCTCAACAACCCGCGTTACCCCCAAAAAGCCTCGGAGAGCCCTAACCTCAACATCCAACGTTACTCAAAAAAAGCCTCGGAGAGGCTTAATTTCAATAACCCCAGACAAGAAAATCTCCGATTTTCGCAGTCTGGGGTATAAAACCCACCTCAAAACAGCGTCTCGGAGAGACGCGACTTTGTTTCTGCCCTATGCAGCCAATTTCAATTTTCAATTTTCACTTTTCAATTTATTTACTATCTTTGCATCTGAATACAAACCATAGGAGATGACGTTACTCATTGTCTTTCTGCTCGGTGCGATGTCGGTATCGTTCCTCTGTTCAGTATTGGAGTCGGTACTGATGTCCACACCCTTGTCGTTTATCACCATGCGTGAGGACGAAGGATACAAGGGCGCTGTGCTCTTCAAACGCTACAAACAGGACAACGCACGCGCCATCGCCGCCATCCTCTCGCTGAACACCATCGCCAACACCATCGGCGCCGCCGGCGTCGGCCGGCAGGCCACTCTGGTCTTCGGCAGCGAGTGGTTCGGCCTGGTATCGGCTGTCACCACCATCCTCATCCTCGTCTTCAGCGAGATCATCCCCAAGACCATCGGCACCACTCAGTGGCGGCGCCTCATGGGCTTCACCGCCTACACCATCCGCATCCTCATCGTGGTCCTCTACCCCGTCGTGATGCTCGTCGAGTGGTTCACCAAGCTCATCTCACGCAAGGACGACGAAGAGACAGCCGTCAGCCGCGAGGAGGTCGCCGCCATGGCCGACATGGGCGAGGACGAAGGCGTCATCGACGAGGACGAGAACAAAATCATTCAGAACATCATCAAGCTCGGCGACGTCAAGGCCTACGACGTCATGACCCCTCGCGTCGTCGCCGCCACCGCCCCAGAGAGCATGACCCTCCGCGACTTCTACCGCGAAAAGGAATACACCCACTTCTCCCGCATCCCCGTCTACGCCGACGAGGAGGACTTCATCACCGGCTACGTGCTGCGTAGCGAGGCCCTCGAGGAACTGGCCGAAGACCACTTCTCCAAGACCCTCGGCGACATCAAGCGCACCATCCCCCTCTACAACGAGGAGATGTCCGTGTCCGACATCTGGGACTCCCTCCTCAAACACAAAGAGCAGATCGCCGGCATCATCGACGAGTTCGGCTCCTTCCAGGGCATCATCACCCTCGAGGATATCATCGAGACCATCTTCGGCCTCGAAATCATCGACGAGAGCGACGAAGTGGCCGACATGCAGCAGTACGCACGCGAGCGCTGGCAGAAACGCCAGAGCCGCTTCAAAGAAATCAAACTCCCCGAGTGAACAAAGACCGCATCGAAGGGCTCGTCATCCGCACCACCGGCAGCTGGTACCGCGTGCTGGTGGACTCCGCCAGCTTGTTCGACTGCCGCCTCCGCGGCAACTACCGCCTCCGCGGCAACAAGCAGACCAACCCCGTCGCCGTCGGCGACCGCGTGCTCTTCGACCTCCAGGACGACGGAACGGGCGTCATCGACGATGTCCTCGACCGACGCAACTACATCGTCCGGCGCGCCACCAAGCTCTCCAAGCAGACCCACGTCATCGCGGCCAATATCGACCTGCTCTGCGTCGTGGCCACACTCGGCCTCCCTCGCACCTCCACCGGCTTCATCGACCGCCTCCTCGTCACCGCCGAGGCCTACCGCATCCCCGCCTGCGTGGTCTTCAACAAGTGCGACCTCCTCGTCGACCCCGACCTACGCGCCGCTCAGGACGAAGTGGCCGCCATCTACCGCGGCGCCGGATACCCCGTCCTCGATGTGTCGGCTCTCTCCGGCGCCGGGCTCGACAGCCTGAAAGAGGCCATCGCCGGCAAGACGGTCCTCTTCTCCGGCCACAGCGGCGTCGGCAAGAGCGCCCTCCTCAACGCCATCAGCCCCGGCCTCGGCCTCAAAGTGGGCCACATCTCCGACTGGAGCCTCAAAGGAAAGCACACCACCACCTTCGCCGAGATATTCCCTTTCGCCGACGGCTACCTCATCGACACCCCGGGCATCAAGGAGTTCGGCATGGTGGACTTCACACCCCAGGAGCTCTCCCATTTCTTCCCCGAAATGCGACGCGTGCTCCACGACTGCCGCTTCGCCAACTGCACCCACCGCCACGAACCTCAGTGCGCAGTGAAAAAGGCCGTCGACGACGGCCTCATAAGCAGCGAACGCTACAGCAATTATATCAGCATTCTCGAAGGGATAGAGGCCGACGCCTAACGCCAGCGCAGGGTCTCTATCAGATGGTCCATATCGGCCTGTATGTATTCCAGCACCGGCGCCAGCGAGTCGTTGTTGGGCACCTTGTTCAGGTACAGCGCCCCCCTCAGAAAGTGGTTCACGCTGTCCGTGACCCAGAACTGGTAGGTCGACGCCACTCGGCTTCCGCGCAGCCGGTAGGTGGTGCCGTAGACCCTCGCCACCGGGTCGTTGTACTGCTGTTCCTCGATGCCGGAGGTGAACTGGTAGTGCTTCTCCAGCAGGCGCGACGAGGTGTCCGTCTGCCCCCTCAGGTCCTCTCTCCCGTGCAGGCGCTTGTAGGTGAGGAATACCACCCCGTCCCACTCCGGATACAGCAGGTCCACCCACACCTCACCCTTGGGCGCGTCCTTCTCCGTCCACTCGATGCACTTGTTGGCCTCGAAGACGAAGGGGAAGGTCTTGGTGTAGCCCGTGAGGGCTATGGAGGTGTCGCCATTGGGCCAAACTATCGTGTCGCCAGGATTGGTGCGCATGGTGTCAAGCAGGAAGTACTCGTGCTCCGGCAGGTCGATGCGCATAAAAGCCTTGGGCTTCGGCGTGATGTCGCCTCCACCGCAGCCCGCCAGCATGGTGGCAAGCCCTACAACCAATAGTATATTCTTAATATCCATATATTTCAAACTTTCAACTCTCAACTTTCAATTTTCTTCGTACCTTTGCACCGTGAATCGCATCAGCCATTTCCTCCGTGCGAAGACGCAGTACAACCTGCATTCACCCTTCGTCTACCGCCTCTACACCGAGGTGCTCTTCTCGCATTGCCCCGGCCGCGGCCGCTCCTTCGAAGATGTCGTCTGGCGCCTCGAGCAGTACTACGGTCTCCCCCACTCTCACCCTTCACCTTTCACCTCTCACCTCTCACCTCTCACCTCTCACCTTTCACCTCTCACCTCTCACCTCTCCACTCCCGACGGCGTCATCCTCGTCGTCGACCGCCCTCACCGTCGTGAGGCCGAGTGGGCAGCCCTTGTGGCCGACAATGCGTGGCAGGTCACCGTCGACCTCTTCTCTTGCGGTCTCGCCATCTCCAGCCCACGCCTCAGCAAGCAGCACTTCCTGCTCCGTTAGCGCATCTGGCGCCCGTCGAGCATCGGCACAAAGCTGTAGGTGCCGAACTTCTCCACTCTCCATTGTTCCCTCTGCTCCCCCTCCTTGGTGATGCGCAGCATCTCCTGCTCGCCCTCGCCCAGCGGTATCACCATGATGCCGCCCGTCTTGAGCTGCGCCATCAGGGTCTCCGGCACCTCGGGGGCGCCACAGGTGACTATGATCCGGTCATAGCTGCCCGTGAGGCCCTGGTATCCGTCGCCCAGGAAACACTGCGCCCTGAAGCCCTGCTCTCGCAGCAGGCGCGACGTCTTGTCGAAGAGACCCTTCTGCCGCTCCACGGTGAACACCCTCGCCCCCATCCGGCACAGCACCGCGGTCTGGTAGCCGCTGCCGGTGCCTATCTCGAGCACCTTCATGGTGGGTCTCACACAGAGCAGCTGGCTCTGCATGGCCACCGTCGAGGGATGCGAGATAGTCTGCTCGCACCCTATCGGCAGCGCCCTGTCGTCGTAGGCGACACTGTCCAGCGCGCTGTCCAGAAACCAGTGGCGCGGCACCTCGTTCATGGCGCTTAGCACAGCCTCGTCGCTGATGCCCTTGGCCCGCAAAGCCTCCACCATCTGCTGCCGCAGCCCTTTGTGTTTATATGTATCTTGCCTTGTCATTAGTCCTTAACTCCCGCACTACTCCTCCCCCTGGAACGCCTGTGCACGCAGGGTGATAGTGGTGTTCTGCGGCGTCACCATGACGGCCGGCATGCCTTCCTCGGTGATGTGGCCTATGATGTGCACGTCCTTCATGTCCTTCACCTTCTCGTAGTCCTTCTGCGATATGCTGAAGAGCAGCTCGTAGTCCTCGCCCCCGTTCAGGGCGCAGCTCACGGGCAGCATGTTCTTGCTCATCTCGGAGCACACCCGCGACGTCTGGTAGTCGATGGGCAGGTGCTCCTCGTATATCTCGCATCCGCAATGCGAGGCGCGGCAGATGTGGAGCACACTGTCGGCCAGGCCTTTGCTTATGTCCGTCATCGCCGTCGGCACCACCCCCTGTTCGCGGAGGGCCTTCACCACGTCGAGGCGCGGCTCGGGCTTGAGGAAGCGTTCCAGCACGTAGTCGTAGCCGGCCAGGTCGGGCTGGAAGTTGGGGTCGGCCTGGTAGGTCACCTTCTCGCGCTCCAGGATGAGGAGGCCGGCATAGGCCGACCCCAGGTCGCCGGTGCAGCACACCAGGTCGTGCAGCTTGGCGCCGCGGCGGTAGGTGATGCTGTCTTCCTCCACCTCGCCGATGGCGGTGACGGTGAGCACCATACCCGCTCGCGAAGTGCCAGTCTCGCCGCCCACCAGGTCCACACCGTAGCGCTCGCAGCACAGCCGCAGGCCGGCATACAGCTCGTCTAACGCCTCCACCGAGTAGCGGTTGCTCACGGCCACGCTCACCAGCACCTGCCGCGGCGTGCCGTTCATGGCGGCTATATTGCTCAGCGCCACCGCCACAGCCTTGTAGCCGAGGTGCTTCAGCGGCGTGTACATCATGTCGAAGTTCACCCCCTCCACGAGGGTCTGCATCGTGACCACGCTGTCGCCGATCACGGCGCAGTCGTCGCCGATGCCCTGTCGCGTCGTGGCGTTGCGGCTCTCCATGTCCGCAGTGAGACGCTCAATGAGCGCCACCTTGCCCATGTGGCTAATCTCCGTGCGCCCTTCCTGATATTCCAATTGTTCCATATTATCGTAAGCTAAGATAGTGCATAAGTATCCCCGCCGCCACCGCGGCATTGAGGCTCTCGGCAGTACCGCCGATATTCGGTATCAGCACCGGATGCGTCACCTGCGCCATGGCCTCCGCCGAAATCCCACGCCCTTCGTTCCCTATCAGGAGCACACATGCCCCCTCCGGAAGCCGCGCCTCGCCGAGGGGTTGCCCCTGGAGCGATGCGCCTATGACCGGCATACCGCACCCCTCCAGCCACTGCGGCAGGTCCACATAGTCCACCCGCGTGCGGAATATCGCACCCATCGACGCCTGCACCACCTTGGCATTGTAGCAACTCACCGTGTCACGGCTGCAGACCACACGCCGTATGCCGAACCAGTCCGCCGTACGCAGCATAGTCCCCATATTCCCCGGGTCCTGCACCCTGTCCAAGGCAAGGACAGGCGCCTCTCTCACATCCTCCCCCACACACCCGTCGCTCTCATCACCCTCTTTCCTCTCCACCAGCATCCAGACCCTGTTGGGACTCTGCATCCCCGACAGCCGCTCCAGCTCTCCCTGACTCACCTCGTACCACTCACCGCACTCCTCTCTCCGCTCACCACTCTCCTCTTCCCACTCCCCCGTGGCGCACACCACGCGGATGCGGAACCCCGACCGCAGCGCCTCCGCGCACAGCCTGGGGCCCTCCACCACGAACACACCCTCCTCGTCGCAGCGTTTCTGCTGCCGGTAGGCTGCCAGTTCCTTCAGTTTGTTCTTCGAAATCATTATCTCATAGAAACGCCGTTTCGCACAAAGTATTGCACCGCCGCCCTAAAAAAAAGCCCCCCTC
>OCTW011593301.1_pt1 | contig 28837 bp, 9 predicted proteins | sample 1539671 | NCBI WGS metagenome assembly OCTW01 (sample SAMN02144230, study PRJEB22623) | gut metagenome | biome: sheep rumen | host: Ovis aries | place: New Zealand | reverse complement strand
AAGTGGAAAAGATCTGGAAAGTGGACCGACCGATTGAACTGGCGTATTTCCTTTATAACACGACAACAGGAGAGCCGGTAGCGGAAAACAAAAACATTATCTTTACTGTCAAACAGGATACAGAAAGCCATACATACAAGGACGTACTCCTGGGATACAAAGACGACAGCGGTGTGTTTGACTGGTATGGTGAAACAACGGAAATCGATATTGATGGCAGAAGGTATACTGTCGGTACAATATGGGAGGAACCCCTGGATATTGCTTTCGGCCTGATGCTGACTCCCGCAAAAGCGGCAGAGCACAGAATCGATCTGAATGATACGAAATATATTCCGGTCTACAGCAGCATTGAGGATGCATCTGATCCGAATAAGAGTCCGCTCTATTATGTCCTTGAGAAGGGTCACGATTACTGGCTTGAGGAGCCACAGTTGGATTACCGTTTTGATTTTAACACAGACATCTACCATCCCATGCTGGTCGACAGTGTTCCCAGGGATGCAAAGATTACCTATATTCCAGCGGCAGAATCGGGAGCCGGCAGGGAAATCGGTATTCTCAAGTCGATCACACCGGAAGACCAGAGGCTCTCCGCTCTCAGCGGAGAAAATGTTCTGCGAGGGGAACTCTCTCTCAAAAAGAATGTGATCGGTCTGGACGGCCAGCCCGATAACAGAAAGATGCATTCTTTCCCGTTGGAAATCACACTGGAAAACGACACAGGCCCTTTCTATAATATTCCGAATTCTCCAAACGAACAGAATGTACCCTGGTATGGTATCCAGATCGGGGGTACGGGAGAAATCCTGTACTACCATACGTTCAAAGCGGATGGCAGCATCGAATATGTAAACGAGGCGACCGCCTGTATAGATGGACATTATAATAACGGCCTGAAGAATGGATATTATGGAAACGTCATGGATGAACATGATGATAAGACGATTACCACGGTCACGATCAATATTTATCCCACAGATAAGTGGACCATTACCAATATTCCCGGAGGAACCACATACACGGTTAGAGAGCAGAGTGTACCCGGATATACATTCGTGAAAGCGGAGGAGCTTGACAGCAGCCCGCAGATCCTGGTCGAGAGCCCTTCTGCCCCCGTCATTTCCGGTACGATCCACTACAATCTGACCACAGATGTAGAATTTACCAACCGAAGGGTCGCTGCTGAAGACATCACCATAGAGCTCATCAAAGTTGATGTGAATAAGCTGAATGATGAAAATCCTCCAACCCTGCCGCACGCTTCCTTTACCGTTGAGAAATATACGAACTCTTCCTACCGGCAGCTGGATGAGACATGGGGCACACAGGGAAAGAAAACGATCAGCGACACTCCCGGAAATGGCCTGTTTTCTTTCACGGGACTGGTGGAAGGTTACTATAAGATCGTTGAGACAGAGTTCCCGGACGGATATATCCAGGTCGATCGCAACCCGCTCTTTGAAGTTCGGATCAATGCAGCGACCAATACAATGGAAGTGGTCCTTCTTGAGAAAGTACAGGTGGAGGGAGAAGGCGGAGAAACGCAAGAAGTCATAAGAGATGTGGTAAATAATAATGACGGTGTGGTGAAGATTGAAAATGCAAGAATCACCGTCGGCAACACCCCCGGCGTCGCCCTTCCTAACACCGGCGGCCCCGGCACCCTCCGGATCTATCTCACCGGCCTTCTGCTCACCGCACTGGCAGGCCTCTGCCTGTGGGCGCGCAGAGAATACGGAAGTATTCAACAGGAATAGTTAATAACAGATTAATAACGGCGGCTTGCAAGATAGCCTGATCACTTCACGTTACACATTATAACCAGCAACAGGCCTGATTTGACAGGTTAAGACATTTACAAGTATCAGATGAAGGTGATGCTGATCAGCAGAAATGTGAAGATGCAAACCGGCTCCGGGAATGGGGGATACCCTTCCCGGAGCTTTTTATACTATGATCAAAACACTGTGGTCAAAACACGGTCATTAAAACGGATGTTTGACGCAAAAATAACCCTTCCGTGACGCCTTTTTAGTCATCCGCGGTGCTATGATATAGATGATTTAATGCAATACTGTACTTTTTTTACGGATATTCCTATACGAACTTCACCTTTGGTATGACTCGGCCGGTACTGAACCCCTGCATGCGGGCGTCGGTACCGATCCCATCGACACAAACAAGTCGGGGCGGAAACCCCGATACCACAGTTACGGTCACACCAGGACGGACACCCCGGGACGGACTGAAACAGGGGCGAATGGAAACCGCAGCACCTACAGTCAGCATTGTCTTCATATCCAGCGCCCTATGATCTGCACCATGTAGTCATCAACAGCTCTACAGAGTAATGGTACTATTTTTTGTGGATTGTAGGAGAGCATCATGAGAACACTTCTTAATCGTATCAAAAAGCTCTTAAAAGATAGGAGAACCCGCCGTTTGTGGTCACGAACCATCAGCATCGTGGCCGCTCTTGTCGTGTTTGTCACGACCTATGCATTGGTTCTGCCGGCGATCACCATGGAGAGCCAGGCCTACTGCGGGCTGGAGGCACACCAGCACACGGATGACTGCTTTGAGCGGCAGCTGATTTGTACCATCCCGGAGAGCCCGGGACACCATCACGGCGACAGCTGCTACACCATGCGGCAGGAATATTCCTGTACATTGGAAGAACACATACATGCCGACGGGTGCTATGACGAGGAGGGGAATCTCATCTGCGAGATCCCGGAGCACACCCATGAGGAGGGGACCTGCTGGCAGGAGGTCCCCGAATTGACATGCACGCTGGAGGAATCGGACGGCCATCAGCACGGCGATTCCTGCTACGAAAATGTCCTCGTATGCGGCAAAGAAGTACATACCCATTCGGAGGCCTGCTACGAAAATCCGGATGAGTTCCTGGAGACTGCGGCCGTCGCGACCACACAGGAAGGCGCCTACGGAATCTGTACATTCGAAGGTTATGACAGCTCAGATGCAGACGAAGGCTTTGATAGTTCAGGCACAGATGGCAGCGGTGATTCCGATGGCTCTGGAGATGAGATCGGCTGGACCGACAACGATGAATACGGCAACGCTGCCAGAAGCGACGCCACGGACATGAATGCTTCCGACGGAGACAATGACGGCACTGCTTTAGGCGGAGAAAATGATGGCAGCGCCGGGAGCCAGGAAGCTGCGGATGGAATGACCGATCCGGACAATGCCGCAAACGACATAACAGCCGCCGGTGCAGATGCTGCCGGCGCGGACGCTTCCGGATCGGATGCCGCCGGAACGGACAATCTGAGCGAAGAGGCACAGCAGGATCTGACCTCAGTCGGAATCAATAAGGAAGAGGACCGCTACGTCCCGCAGCTGGAGCCGCTTGCCTTTGACAGTGCGCTGAGGAGCCGCACCGGGATTTACTATCACCACGTCCGGGAAGGCGAGACCATCGAGGACAGCTCCCTGATCACTGAATGGGAAAAAGTTGACAAAAACACGGAACTTGGTCCCAATGACCTCCTCCGTGTCTATTTGTCGTACACCATCCCCGCAGGCAGTCTCAACGAGACCAATCCGACAGCCTCCTACCGACTGCCCGCCAACCTTCACCTGACCGATGACCAGGTCAACGGCATCAATGCCATCGAGAACGGCATCGCCGCGGCCTATATCGACTACAATACCCTGTCCGTCACCGACCCGGACAACTACCACAAGTACCTCGGCGCCGAGGCAGTCGAGGGCACCCGCACCCCGGACCAGACCCTGGAAGAATATCTCGCACAGAGTAAGAGCGGATCCGGCAGCAGCGACTCCAGTGGCAGCAACACCGGTGGCACCGGGGACGGAAATGCCGCTGGCCAGGAATTCATCAGCGCCACTGTCCGCGTGCAGAACGTCTATGACACAGAGGGCCTCTACGGTGAGAAGGGCGCCTACCTGGGCCAGGACCTCATCTTCACCTTCTCCCCCTACACCATTGAAAAGAATCAGCACACCTACGACGCCTCCGGCCAGCCCACCCGCGCCGGCCAGAAGGTCCGCGGCTGGTTTGCCCTCGACTTCAACCTGACCCAGGTGGATCTGGATGAGCCCTACATCGAAGAAATCGAAAATGGTGAAACTATTGAAAAAGTTGAAAGCAAAAGTGAACCTGACCGCGAAAATGAGAACGTTGACAAGAACGCTGACGAGTACAACGGCGAAGAAAACACTGCCGTGAGTGAGAACGGAGGTGAAACCTCTGTGCTCATCAGCCGCGAACTCCGGACAGCGGACATCGTTTTTGTGGAAAAAGATGAATCCCGAAATCTCGATGAGATCAGCACATCGATCAAGGTCGTCACAGCAGAAAACTATGAAAAAGTCAAAGCAAATCCTGATGACGCGGAGAATATAGACAACACCGATAACACAGATAACAGTGAAGGAATCGGAGAAGAACAGCCGGAGGACAATGCAGAAGGCAGTGAGAAAGACCTGACCGGCCAGGAGGCGGAGACAGGTGATGATGCCGCAGGCGCTGACAAAGAGGATAAAACCGATGCGGAGGCCCCTATCATGCCCGCCATGAGCTTCGAGGACTCCATCCGTGTCCGCACCGGCAAGCCCGCCGGCGTGGAGGACGGCAGTGCCGGCTCCGCTGCCGCAAGCGCCGCCGAAGCTCTCCCGAAAAAAGCCAAAGTCACCGTCCGCGTCGAAGCCGATGAAGGCACCTTCCCCGTGGGCACGACCATGGTCCTCTCCGCCGTCGAAGACCTCGACGCCGTTGCCGAAACCGTGAAGGAGACGGTGGAAAACGGGGATGGCAACAATAACGGCAATACTACTGCTGACACCGAAAACAAGAACCCCAAAACCTATGGCTTCCAGGCCGTCGACATCTCCTTCCGCGATGCGGACGGAAATGAGATCGAGCCTGCAAAGCCTGTTCGCGTTGCGTTGACTTCGGAAATTGTCGAGCAAATCAAGGCTGATAAGGAAGCCAACGAGAACACCTCCATCGTCGACCCTGTCGTCGTCCACCTGGATGATGACGGCAATGCGGAGAAGATGGACCTCATTGCGCCCGAAGAGGTCGAACCTGCGCAGGGGAAGACAGAGGAAGAACTGCTGGAGGAGATGGAGAAAACAAAAGAGCAGAAGGAATCAGATGAAAAAGCCGAGCAGGATCCTGACGAGAAAAAAACTGTCGAAAATGGTGTGAACGATCAGCCGGATTCGAAAGATGCAACTTCTGATACATCAAATTCCGGAAAAGAAACTGATAAAGGCGAAGTGGAATCTGTGGAAAAAGTGCCAGAAGATCAGACAGCGGAAGATGGAAATCTGACCAATTTAGAAACCGGTCAGAAGGATTATGATGGCCTTGAATCAAAAGGACAGATTCCGGAAGAACTGAATAATAATCAAGCAGAAAATCAGATAACTGAAGAAGGTAGATCAGCGGACGATACTCGTGTCTTTTTCGAGACGAACTCGTTCTCTGTATATGCGATTGTGTATACGGTGGATTTCCACTGGGAAGTGAATGGGAAAATGTATGAATTTTCAATGCCAGGAGGCGGTTTCATGAGTTTTACAAAACTCATGGAAGTTCTTAGTGTAGCAGAAAACGACATACATTATAATCCTGAGAAAGACGCGGCAGAAATTCAGAATGTTGAGATACAGGCTGTATCTGCACTTACACTCGATGACGTACAGGTGAAAGAGGAGACTCAGAGATTTGTCGAGGACGTGGAAAAGGTGGATTTCAGTTCGCCTGATCTAATGTCTGTAAGTAAAGTTGAAAAAGATATGACTGTAGGGGATATTAAAAATGATCTTGGCTTAGAGTGCGAGTATTCTGGGGAATTGACAGAGGACGATATCGCAATTATTAATTCCACGGAGGTAAACGGCGGAGACTGGGCTTTGATATCACTGAAGGCATTCGATACGAAAGAAACACTCACTATAACCATGAGGACAGGTGAGACTTTTACGATTTTAGTAACGGATGATAACACGCCTGCTCCGGCTGCTGCCGGTAATCCGCCGAATGCATTTTATGGCGAAGACACGACGAAATATGCGACAAAGATAAACTTATTTGATTACGGGCCGACTAATAATTCGACAAATCAAAATGAAAATCTGGATTGTGAGCGGAACAACCTCCAGAATAATCCAAATTCGAACATCGGAATCAACCAGAATCATGCATTGAAGTTCTTCTCATACGGGAAAAAACCATCAGATATCAATCAGAATAACACTACCATGGGGATCAATAATTTCTCCGGCGGACCTCATGCTGTCCAGGGAATTGTTGACAATAAGCTGGATGGCCTTTATCCAAAACTTAATGGAGGAGCAAGCCTGGATTATCTCTTTAACGATTGGAAGTCTGGAACTACAAAGCAGGTATACAGTAATGTTACAAATCTTTTCCAAAGAGATGCCAATGGAAAATTTTTCTATGACAGCAACGCAAATTATGCATACTATAATCCGGTACAGGGAGATAATGGTAAAGTAGTGCTGGGCTCGACATTTACGGAAGAAGGATCTGATTGGGGCGTTGGATTCTTCCCGTTTGACGGATACAACGATGACTATAATTGCATTCATGGAGACGGTATTACTTGGTGTAATAGTAATGGCACTGGCAAGGTTGGTCATTACAACCATCATTTTGGAATGTCCATGAATGTGGACTTTATGATGTCATCCGACCATAGGATGAGCGGACAGGAGATGATGTTCAATTTCCGTGGTGATGATGACATGTGGGTCTTTGTAGACGATGTGCTTATTCTGGATATAGGAGGAGTCCATAACCCTGTAGGTGGATGGATAAATTTCACGAACCAGACAGTACATGTTGATAGCGCAATTCAGGTGGGCAATTCAGAGACATCCAATCAGCCGGTAAATAAAACGTTTGCTGAACTTTTTGCAGCTGCAGGAAAGACATGGGACAATAGTCCATATGCTGATCATACTTTGAAGGTCTTCTATATAGAACGAGGCGGCTGTTACTCGAACCTTCAGGTAGAGTATAACCTGACAAGATATATTGATTACGAGTTCTATAAGAAGGATCAGCATGGGGATCCTGTTCCCGGTGCAAAATTCTCTCTGTATAAGGAAGATGGGACGCGTCTGATCAAAGAGGTACAAGTAGATAACAATGGAGAAATAATCGGAACAACATATTTCGAAGCAACATCAGAGGCAGATGGTCGGGTTTATTTTGACCATGTTCCGCTTGGCAAATATGAAATCAGAGAGATTGAAACGCCGGAAGGCTATGTGAAAAACGGGGCAACCTACAAGGCGATTCTCGAAGTCAGAGAGAAAGAAGATGCTCCGGGACAGTACGATGCCATTACATATCTTGAAAAAACAGCTGGTGGTGTTACCACAAGAGTTGAGCCCAAGGAGATCATAAACTATAAAGATGTAGAAGTTTCTCTGGAGAAATACTGGAATAATATCGATAACAGCACCCCTCCTTCCGGCGCGAAAGCCTCATTCACGCTTATGCGTAACCAGAAGATTCTTCCGAAGGAAGTTACAGTTATTTTCCAGTATAGTGATGGAACGGAAATCTCGAGAGAGACTGGCTTATATGATGGGGATACAGTTATCATAAAAAATTATGAATTAGCGACTTCACCACCATCTGTAAATTCTTCGTCTTCATGGGACAGAATCACCATGAGTGCCGAAGGGAAGGTTACGATTACTGGGACTAATAATGAAATGAATCTGTCTACGGAAACTAAATATGCACCTAACGGATATGAATGGTGGGGATGGCATCATACTGGTTGGCATAAAGATACCGTATCCAGTCAAGAGGTAAGGTATATCGTCAACTCGGATCATGCTGACAGTAACAATCTGATTATTCTCAAAGCGAATAAAACAAGCTCGCATTTTACAGTGCCTCCTGGTATGTTTGTAGAAAGAGGTGAGCCTGTTTATGATGACGATAGGGAAAATGTTCCTGCTCTTTCCTTCACATTGCCTGATGAGGCAGATGAAGGAGAGCAATGGAAGAAAACACTGGAGAATCTTCCTGCCGCTGATCCTTACGGAAACCGTTATAAATATTACATTGTTGAAAATGAGATAACAGGTATAAGCGGTGCGGACAGATATACCTGGGAGTACACCAGCAGTGAAGGAACTGAAGCAAATCCGCTAGAGGAAGGCGGGGAAATAGGTATCCTTAACATGGAAAATGTAACTGCTAAAATTGTTAAGCAATGGGATCACACAGGTAACAATGGAACAAGACCTGCTTCATTAACTGTGAATCTGTCAAATGGAGAGACTAAAGAACTCACTGCGGCTAATAACTGGACTGCAGAGGTCTCCGGCCTTCCCAAATATGATCGCGTGACAGGTGATCTCATTAATTATAGCTGGACGGAAGAAGAACTGCCTGAAGGCTATTATCTGTCTAGTATTCAGGGTGATACAATTGAGACTACAGGTGTTATTACAACAACTCTGACTAACACGTTTACAAGCAGTTACAATCCATTAACAAAGATCAAAGGAAAGAAAATTTGGGATGATGGCGGTTTTTACCGCCCGGATTCAATAACCGTAAAGCTGTATAAAGATGGTGGTTCGGAGCCTTATCGCGAACTCACGGTTCAGGCTCCGGTTGCACCGGGTGCAAACCCTGATGAGTGGCCATTTGAGTTTACAAACCTGCCAATCTTTAATGAGGATGGTACAATCATCCAGTACACAGTTGAAGAGGTCCTGCCCTCTGGGTATACGAACAACTACACGTTTAATCAGAACTTTACACAAGTAACATATGTTGCCGGAACGACTACCGGACAGATCGTAAATAGTGGGCAGGGATCACAGACACTTGAACTTTGTGATGGTACAGATCTTGGCTATATAGTGATCCGCCATGGCAATGATTTTGTTGTTTGGACACCTCGCCCGGCGACATCTGCGGAAATCAGCAGCATTAAAACTAAAGTAATTGAGCTGAGTAAGCAGTTTAACGGAATCAATACTGCATCAGGAAGCAGCATGAGAATAATTTCCGGTGTTCCGCAGACAGTTGACGTTGGAAAGAAGCATGCTGTATCTGTCTATATGGATGGAAGCAAGGTTATGATCAAATTCCTGGATCCAAGTGCGTGGTCAGATTTTGCATACGGTACGATACCATACACATATACACAGATAGGTGGCAATGGAGGCGGAACAATTACCAATACCTTAAAAACAGTATCTGTTGATGCAACAAAGGCATGGGTTAATAATTCGGATGCTGCAATGACTCCGACAAACGGAACTACAGTAACCTTTGATATATATGTTGGGGAGACGGCTATGAACAGGCCGATTGTTCTTAATGGCAAGATTGATGTGGCAGAGCTTGATTCGGATCCGACGATTGCACAAAAGCAGGAAGTGAATATAGAGGCTTTAACTGCGAAAGCATATGAATCAGCTGCGTGGAAAGCAACGTGGGAGAACCTCCCGGAACGCGATGCCAGCGGAAATCTGATTCAGTATAAGGTGAAAGAAATAGTATGTCCCAATGGTTTTGAAAATCAAACCTTAACAGGGGTCAGCACGGGCGGAACAATAACAAACAAGCAGACGACAATTGACATCTCGCTGATTAAAACAGACGGATCAGGACATAATCTATCCGGAGCCAAATTCCAACTTTGGGTAGACATAGCTGTAGCCCCTGCACAATCAAACTATGTACTCGTTAAGCCTTCCACAGGATACACAGCTGGTTACGAAACGATTCGATTTAATAGCGGGACAACTGGTGCAGCAGATGTTGAGCTTACAACGGTGTATGCCAATGAAAAAACTCCAGGAACCGGTACACCTTATGAATCTGGATTCATTACAAGTGACGAGACAATGTTGTTGAAGAACCTTCCGGATGGTAAATACAAACTGGTTGAAGTCGATGCCCCCAGTGGTTTTGTCATTTTGTCAAACGAGATATTATTCGAAATTACTAACGGAATCGTAACTAGTTCAACAGCTACAGACGCGAGTACATGTGATAAGGTACACTTGAATACAGCAGGTGAGACAGCTGAACTCATAGTAGATAATACACCTGGCGCAGCTCTTCCGAATACCGGCGGCCTTGGCACACGCCTTTATCTCCTTCTCGGCAGCGCGCTGATAGCAATTGCGGGCGCACTGCTGATCCGCAGGCGAAGAATCGGCTGATTCCGCTGGATGAACTGACCCACAGACACAGGATAAGCTGATTGCGAAGGGTAGGCAGACACTGAAGAAAGTAGGATAAACGAAAGCTGAAGGACGCAGGAAGAACTAATGCTACAGAGCTCTCTGATGTATCATTTTTGTAGTAAAAAAGCAAAAGGACACCTATATTCTTAGCAGATATACCGGAGACCAGCCTGTACGTGGGCTGGTCTCTTGCTGTATGAAAGCTTCACGGTATGCAGGAGACCCTTCTGTTGCATGAAAGTAGCGAGGCGCTACGCTGGCCTTTTGTTGTACAGAAACTACGAGGCACTGATTATCCAATTGTCTTCGAGAAATGGACCAAGAATGGCCCATCGACTTGCTTTTGATATAGCATTTGCTATAATTTCATTATCAAAAATGTTATAAAAGGAGCAAATGAATGGGTAATATCATTTATGCGATCCGTGAGACACTGGGAATCAGTCAGGAGGAGATGGCCGGGCTTCTGGGGATTTCTTTTGCTACGGTAAATCGATGGGAGAACGGGAGATCCAAACCTAATAAAATGGCACAGCTTCGTCTGTACGATTTATGTCGGGAAAAAGGTGTTGAGCTGGAGGGCATTGTTCGGAACAGAATCAGTCAAGTGGTTTCCGGGCTGATGGAGGCCGAGGAAGCAGAGACGGCAGAAGAAAATAAGAAAAATCAGGATATAAAGATTCTTTTTCACGGGTCCAAATCCGGGATCAAAGGAGATATAGCCCCGATCAGCCGGACACACTGTGATTTTGGCAAGGGCTTTTACATGGGATCGGATCCGTATCAGCCGCTGACTTTGATCAGCGATTTTGAGAAGTCGAAGCTCTATGTTGTCAGTCTTGATATGTCGGGGCTGCGTGTGCTGCACGTGCAGCCGGATATGGAGTGGGCGATGCTGGTGGCATACAACCGGGGTAAAATGGAGGGAATCCGGGATACGGAACTCTATGATCATTACGCGAAGCTTGCACAGGGATATGATGTGATTGTCGGATGTATTGCGAATGACCGGATGTTCTATGCGCTGGATAATTTTTTCCTGGGGAATATCACCGATAAGGCGCTGGTCATGAGCCTGTCGGCACTGGAACTGGGAGAGCAGTATGTTGCCGTGACAGAGAAGGCCTGCAGGACTGTAGAAGTCAGGGAGGAATTGGAATTGTCTGAATTAGAGAGACTGTGTCTTCGGAACATGAGCGAATCCAATCGGATCAGAGGTGTGAACCTTGCAAATGATATCTGCAGAGATTACCGCAGGGAAGGTATGTTTTTCGATGAGATCCTGGAGAAAGCTGCCAATGTTTAAAAGCGTTTTAACAGCGCCATAAAAACGCTCTACTGGAGAAGAATCATCTCGTAATCGGCAGCATGATAGAATTGCTATATGAGACTCTGTATGATGCTGCGGCAGTCATCAGTGAGTCAGGCACCTGCAGCGTAACTTGCTGTAGAGAAGGGGAACATGAAAGATGGATCGAATTCAGTTAAAACTCTGTGATATCCAGGGCAGACTTTTTGAACTTTCGACAAATTATGAAAGCGAGAGCTTCATCCGTGCTTTTATGACGTCGGAGGTGGCGGAGCATCTGGATTCTCCTTATAATAAGCTGCAGTGGATGGGAGAAGAATATCTGCTGGAAGAACTGGAGGACGAGAAGGAACTGCGCGTCAGCGGAGAACACTACAATACAGAAGTTCTCTACTGGATCGGGTATCTGTATCGTTACTGGGCATGTTCGCGCGGGGAATCCAGCCGGAAAATCTACAGGCAGGCGCCTGCCAGGATGATGAAGCGGAACTATTTGATGTTCCACACATTGGATCCGGAGGTGGCCATCGATGACCTGAAGGAAATACATGCGCAGCGAAGGAAACAAGCTTAAAATCTGTGTTACAATGAATGAAATGATCATAAAGGGATGAAGGGGAAAGATCGGCGGAAGACAAGGAGGCTGGATGATGGCATTTCAGGTGGGAGTCGGCAGAGAAGACTTTGATCTGCTGAGAAAGAGCGGGGGCTACTATGTCGACAAGACAGAGCTGATTTATGATCTTGTCCATCATGCCGGGAATGCGGTCACGCTGTTTACCAGGCCGCGCCGGTTTGGCAAGACGCTCAACATGAGTATGCTGGAGAGCTTTTTTGATATCAACCGCGACAGCAGGTCCGTATTTGAGGGGCTGGACATCGTCAGGCATGAGGCCTTCTGCGGGGAGTGGATGAATCAATATCCTGTCCTGTTCATATCTTTTAAGGATGTGGATGGACTGGATTTCGAGAGCGCCTACAGTCAGCTGTTGTCAGTCCTGTCGGATTATTGTAAGGCGGCTGTTCATCAGCTTGATACCAGCAGGGCCGATCCTGCTGATATGGAGATTTTTGAGCGGCTGAGATTCCAGAAGGCTTCCCTGTCTGATGTAAAGGGTGCGCTCAAAACGATCATGCGTATGATGGCAGCAGCGTGTGGAAAACCTGTGATCCTGCTGATCGATGAGTATGACGTGCCGCTTTCCCGAGCCAGCGAGAAAAACACAGCGCAGAACCGCTACTATGAGCAGATGCTGGACGTGATCAAGGGAATGCTCAGTATTTCTCTCAAGACAAATGAATTCCTCAAATTTGCCGTGATAACCGGATGCCTGCGGATCGCAAAGGAGAGTGTATTTACCGGCACGAATAATTTTGCTTCTTTTTCGGTGCTGGATGATCGATTCAGCAGGTACTTCGGCTTTACGCAGCAGGAGGTGGACAGGCTCCTGGATGCTGCCGGTCTGATGGATAAAGCTGAAACCTTCAGGGTGTGGTATGACGGGTATGTGTTTGGAAACACATCTGTATACTGCCCATGGGATGTGGTGAGCTATGTGTCTGAGCTGCTCTATAATCCCTCGGCAAAGCCGAAAAACTACTGGAGAAACACCAGCAGCAACAGCGTGGTGCGGGATTTTGTCAATCATGCGGACTGGGGGATTCCTGATCAGTTTGAAGTGCTCTTGAATGGCGGCAGTATCACCAGGACCATTTCTGATGAACTGACCTATGATACGCTTCATGAGTCCGAGCAGAACCTCTGGAGCATTCTCCTGATGACGGGATATCTGACAAAGTCATCTACTGCAGAGGACGGGAATACGGTCAGCCTGAGGATTCCGAATCAGGAGATCACCGGGATCTTTGAAGATACGGTCGTGCGGCTCTTCTCGGATACACTGGACACCGGCAGGCAGAAGGAACTGATGACTGCTCTTTGGAATGAGGATATCAAAGGCGCTGAGGAGCGCCTGAATGACTTTCTGTGGGATACGATCAGCTATCATGATTACCATGAAGATTATTATCATGCATTTCTGGCAGGACTGTTTGTGGGGCTGGGATATTCGGTGGATTCCAACAAAGAAAGCGGCCTGGGCAGGTTCGATGTACTGGTGAAAGACCGCAGAAACCGCAGGGCGATCCTCATTGAGGCCAAGAAATCGGACAGTGCGGCGAGGATGGATCGGGATTGCGATGAAGCGCTCAGCCAGATCGCCGAAAAAGGCTATGCCCACAGGATCGAACCGGGTTATGAAAAAGTTCTCTGCTACGGGATGGCCTTCTTCCGGAAATCAGCAAAGATCAGGAAGCTGTGACAGATGCAGATTCAATGTGAATCTGAGCAGGACGAACGCCGGGCGAAACAATGAGGAGATGAAAACAGCCGCTGTCTCTGATTATGTGAAACCTGACATGACCATTTTTATAGTAGTAGCCACGAGAATGCGCCGGTGCTTTTTCAAAATCGGATATATGAAATCTCAGAAATCACCCCTTTCTTCGCCGGAGCGGCATAGGAAAGGGGTGTTTTTTTTTCGTCTATTGATTTTGCAGATGCAAGCGATACGAAATCGCTGGTCTTTTTTTCCTGACCTTATTTCCCCGACCGGTGGAAGGAAGCGGCGTCATTGACATCGCCGGTGCCGTTGTAGACGGCGAATTCCGGGTAGGGACCGGCCACGGACAGGAGATCCCCTGGAGCCAGGTCCCGCCGATCAGTCCTCAAACACCGCATCGATGGCATTGTGGGAGTAGGCGGCGATGCCGAATTTCCCGACGGTGATATCGTCGACGGATTTCGCAGGGTCATAGGTGGAGAGCTCACCGTAGCCGTCATAGATGACCTGGGTCAGAAAGACTTCCGTCCCGGTGTAGTTGGTATAGCAGACAAGGCCGATGCCGTCGGGGTAATCGGACTGGTAGGACATCTTGATCTTGTAGCCGGGCGGGTCGCGCTGGATGGTATTCTGACCGAAGGTCAGATCCTTGCGGCTGTCCTCATCGAAGCGGAGGACGCCCAGCATTTCGATCGACTCCGTTCCGTCGTAGGAATCGGACGTCAGGTCACAGACCCCGAAAGCCACGCGGACAGTGTCGATCTGGCCGTCCCGCTTGCCGCCGCGCGGCCGGAAGATGAGCAGAAAACTGGAGCCGTCGTCGGCCTGGATCCGGATGTGGTCCGTGATGACCTGGTCGAAATCCAGGTCGGTCTCCTCCATGGTCTCGTAGAGCAGAAGCTTGCCGTTGTCAATCTCATAGTCGGAGAGGTCGCTGCCGTAGAGTGTCTGCGTGCCCTTTCCCTGGTAAATGGCCTCATACCTGTAGTAGTAAGTATTCAGAGTCTTGTTGTGAACGCGGTAGGTCATCAGGTAGTTGCCGCCGCCGGACACCGTGATGTCCCTGACGAAGGCCTTGGACGCGATCGCAGCTGTTTCTTCTCTCCACTCGGAGAAGCTGACGCGCGGCTTCGAGACGACCTCGGTCGAATACCCTGCTTCTGCCGCTGATACTGCCTGCGACAGCCCCGCTGCTACGCCGGCGCCGGGGGCAGCTGCCGTATTACCTGCAGCCAGGAACAGTACGATCAGTGCAGCCAGCCATTTGATTTTCATCGTTTTCATCGGAGACTCCTTTCCGGCAATATGCCATTTGCGGGGGTGAATGATCGCCTCGATCGCTGGTGAAAAACGGGCTGTCTGCGTAAACCGGATCGTGATGGTATGCCGAATGCCCGGTGAATCAGAATCGTTTGGTACACCGGATGCGGCAGTCACGGTTGCGAGGATCCGCCTGCAATCTATGAATCCATTATAATCGCTATGCTGTTACCGGGGCAAGAATAGCGGGGAATGTCCGGGGGTTAGTTTTCGGTGAGCCGGGAGAACAGGGGAAGATAACGGGGAAGATAACGGGGAGACGGCGCTGGTTAACACGGGGATCTTTCCCATGTCCGGGTGCCTGGAGGTACCACAGGGAAGGTTCTGTGGTGCCTTCCGCCGTGCCTTTCATTGCTTGTTAATCAGCAAGCGATAAATATGTGTCAAAATATCAGAAAATAATATAAAAAAGCAAGAAAATACAGAAAATAACGGAGCTGTTGACGGATTTTGTGACATGTAATAGGGTATGATAAGAGTAACAAAATTAACTGGACACTAACGATAAATTAACATAGAATTAATAAAAACTGTTGATTTGACCGTAATACGTGGAAGTTGATGAAGGAACCTTCCCGGAAATAAACTGAAATGTTTCACCCCCGTATCGGCTCTGACCGCGACCTCGCGGCGGTAGCTGTGGAGGGCGCCGTCGAAGGCATGTCGATTAAATTCCATGCAGATGACATCAGCTTCCGCTTTGCGGATGAACTGGAGATCCGCAATATAAAAAAATAGAAAGTATTAGAAAATGGCATAGAAACAGATGATCAGGCAGAGGGACTGGCCGGACAGGGCCGGGGCCCTCTGTTTTTCGTAAAGGGGCCTTTTTGCGCCAAAGGGAAATGCCATAGTTGCAGCATGTGTGATATAGTTACATTAAAGGCTCCGCATTGCAGTGCCGCACGGAGCAATGCCAGGCATCACTGATATTTGTTTGTGGAAATCTGTGGAAAGGAGTTTACAGCCACAAGTATGCTTTCCAGTAAAAAACAAAGTGCAAAACCGGTTATCGAGAGAAGAAAAATGGCGAGGTACCTGATGCCCGTGGATGTCTGGGCCATTGCCTTTGGCTGCAGCATCGGCTGGGGCGCTTTTGTCATGCCCGGCACGACCTTCCTCCCGATCGCGGGGCCGGCGGGAACGCTCGCCGCGATGGTGCTGAGCACGGTTCTGATGTTGGTGATCGGCTATAACTATGCCTGGCTGATGCGGAACCGGCCGCGCAAAGGCGGCGTCTATGCCTATACCAAAGAAGCCTTCGGCCGGGACCACGCCTTTCTGTGCTCCTGGTTTCTGAGTCTGTCCTATCTGACGGTTGTCTTTCTGAACGCGACGGCGCTCTTTATCATCAGCAGGGTCCTGCTGGATGATATTCCCCAGATCGGTTTTCATTATCAGTTTGCCGGCATCGAGATTTATCCCGGAGAGATTGCCCTGTCCGTGGCGGTCCTGGTCATCGTGGGCGTCCTCCTGATCTGGCACAAGCCCCTGATGCAGATCGTGCAGAGAGTGCTTGCGGTGATTCTGCTGGCGGGCGCTCTCATCCTGACCCTGGCCGCGCTCCCGCATTTTCACTGGGGGAGCCTCCTGACGGAATTCGGGACAGGCGGAGCTGCGGGCGCTGCAGCAAATGCAGTCGAGGCCGCTTCCACAACCTCAGCTGCAGCTGCCGCAGGGGCCGGCGCTGCCGCGACACAGGCACCGGTTACCGTAACCGCAGCCGCAACTGCTGCTGCCGCGCATGCACCGGCCGCCGGGGGAGGGCTGCAGGCCGTCGGGTCGGTCCTGACCCTGCTGCTCCTGGCCCCCTGGGCCTTTGTCGGCTTTGAGATCGCCTCGCTGGAGACGCCCCATTTTGATTTCCCCATCCGGCGGTCCTGGAGGGTCATGGCCGCCGCGATCCTGAGCGGCGGCTTTGTCTATACGGCCATGACCTTTGTCACAGCATCCCTGCGGCCGCTGCAGTATCCGTCCTGGCAGGCTTATGTGGCAGACCTGAATTCCCTGTCGGGCGTGGAGGGGGTGCCGACCTTCTATGCCGCCCAGTTCCTGATGGGCAGGGCCGGCATGGTTCTGATCACGGTCACGGCCCTGGCAGCCATCCTGACCGGTGTGATCGGCGCCTACCGGGCGACGGTCCGCATGCTCTCCACCATGGCAGAGGACAAGATCCTCTCCAGAGAATTCCGCGGAACGACCTTCTGCATCGTCTTTATCATGGGTATTTCCAGTGCCTTCACTTTCCTGGGCAGAAACACCCTGGACTGGTTTGTCGAGCTCACCTCCTTCGGGGCGACCGTGGGCTTTGCCTATACCTCGGCGGCTGCCTGGAGGATCGCGGGAAAGGAGAAAAACAGAACGGTCCGGATCACGGGCATGCTGGGGGCGGTGATTTCCGGAATCTTTGCCGTCGTCCAGCTGCTCTCTCAGGTGGCGGATGTGGAGACCATGTGCGCCCCCTCCTTCTTACTGCTGGCAGTCTGGTGCCTGCTGGGCTTTCTTTTTTACTGGAGGACCATGCGTCAGAGCGACCTGTCGGATTTTGACGGCGTCACGACCTCCAGCGCGGTCTTATTCTGCCTGCTCTTTTATTCCGTCCTGATGTGGTTTATGAAGCTCCTGACGGAGAGGCTGGAATCGGGCAGGACGGAGGGCCTTGCCGCCTTTGCCCACCGCAATGGACTGGTGATGCTGGCCTTTACCATGGTCGGTCTGATCGTCATGCTCTATACCCAGAGCTGGCTGCGGCACCGCCATGCCAGGCTGGAGCGGGACAAGATGCAGGCGGAGGAGAGCAGCAAGGCCAAGACCCAGTTCCTCTTCAATATGTCCCATGATATCCGCACGCCCATGAACGCCATCATCGGATATACCCATCTGGCATCCATGGAGCCGGATGTTCCGCCCAGGGTCAGGGACTATATCGAGAAGATCGATATATCCGGAAAACACCTGCTGACCCTGATCAACGATGTCCTCGAGATGAGCCGAATTGAGAGCGGCAAGATGGAGCTCATGAATGAGCCCGGAGACATCGAGGAGGCCCTGCGGACCGCCTGGGAGATGTTCCAGGAGCAGATGGAGGAAAAAAAGATCCGCTACCGCCTCGAAATCGGAGATCTGCAGGAACGGTGGGTCAGCTTTGACCGCAACCGCTTTCTGCGCGTGATCCTCAACCTGGTCAGCAATGCCTGGAAGTTCACACCGGAGGGAGGCCGGGTGTCCGTCTCCATGAAACAGATTGGCGGCAGCCGGCCCGCGAAGGATGATAATGGCGGTGCCGGCGTCGGGCCACAGGCGCAAGATGGTTATGGTGTCGGGGCACAGGTGTATGATGATGGCGGGGCCGGGGAACAGGTGTATGATGATCGCGGTGCCGGGCGGCTGGCGTCTGATCGGGAGCGGCCTGTCTCGGCTTACGGCGGGATACTGCCGGAGAGCGCCCCTCACTGGGGAGCCTATGAGATCCGGGTCAGAGACAACGGCATCGGGATGACCAGGGAGTTCGCGGAGGTCGTCTTCGAGGCCTTTGCCCGGGAACGGACCTCGACGGTCAGCCGGATCCAGGGAACCGGCCTGGGAATGGCCATCACCAAGAGCATCGTGGAGGCCATGCAGGGAACGATCGACGTGGTCACGGCCCCGGATGAGGGCACGGAATTTATCATCTGCCTGGCCTTTCCCGTCTGTGAGGAGGCAGAGAGGAACGACGGCAGTTCCGCCGCTTCCACCAGGACGGAAAAAAAAGCCAACAGTTCCGCCGCTTCCGCCGGAACGGAGAAGAGGAAAATTGCCGGAAAGAAGCCGGATGGACCGGATGCTCTTGCCCCGGCAGGAGCCGAAGGGCAGGCGGACAGTCGCGAAGAGGATGGACGGAGACGGCTTCTGATCGCGGAGGACATGGAGATCAACCGCCAGCTGGTCTGTATGCTTCTGGAAAACCTGGGCTATCAGGTGGACGTTGCGGAAAACGGCCGCGAGGCTGTCCAAAAGATCGAATCCTGTCCGGCGGGAACGTTTGACGCAGTCCTCATGGATATCCAGATGCCGGTCATGGACGGATACGAGGCGGCGGAGAGGATCCGCGGGCTTGAGGATCCGAAAAAGGCCGAGGTTCCCATCATCGCAGTCACTGCCAATGCCTTTGGGGAAGATGTCCGGAAGGCCCGGGAAAAGGGCATGGACGGGCATATTTCCAAGCCCATCGATCCGGACCAGCTGGCCGATACATTGGACAGGATCCTGGAGTGAGCCTGAGCGGTGCTTTTGGAGAGCGAAAGATCGGTGAGGCGAGATGGCTGACACCAGGAGGTGATGAGCCGATGGCGGTTCGCCGATTCATTTCCGATACGCAGTCGCCATAGAACCGTCCCTTCGGGCCCTGTTCCCATGAAATCCGGAATAAGGGAGCCACAGAACCGTCCCCCTGGTCCCCCTCAGCTTCCTTGCGTCAGATGAAAAGCAATCAACTTATTATAAAAGACGTCAAAAAGACTGACATTTTCAAGCTTAATGACGTCTTTTTTGACGCACTTTAGCTATAATATCTGTGTGAAAATATACATTTTATACAATTATGAGAAAATGCACAGTTTATACTCAATAGAAACACCCGTACCTGACCGTTGAAAGGATTTTTTCGGAAGTCCGCCAGCGGCGTGGTGCATGATCACCATAAGCGATTCATATAAGTAAGGAAGTTATATTCAGCTATGAAGAGATTGCTTGAGAGAATCAGAGAGATCCTGAGAAACCGCCATAACAGAAGAGCGTGGGCACGCATCATCAGCGCGATTGCCTGTCTGGTCGTTTTTTTCTCGACCTATGCGCTGATCCTTCCGGCTATTACCATGGAAAAAAACGCTTATTGCGGAATAGAAGCGCACCAGCACGACGATTCGTGCTATTCAGAAGAACTGATCTGTACCATACCGGAGTCGGAGGGTCACACCCATGATGACAGCTGCTACACCACCCACGATGAGCTGTCATGCCAGCTGGAGGAGCATGTCCATGGCGAGGGCTGCTATGATGAAGAGGGGAATCTCATCTGTGAGCTCATAGAGCATGAGCACGACAGCAGCTGCTGGCAGGAGGTGACTGAGCTGACCTGCGGTCTGGAAGAGAGCGAAGGCCATCATCATACGGATGCCTGTTATGAGAAAGTCCTGACATGTGGAAAAGAAGCGCATGCACATAGTGAAGCGTGCTATGAACTGAACGGTCCTGAGGCCGCAGGAACTGCCGCGACCGATGCCCGGGGCGTGGTGATCGGAGGAGATAATTCGGGGAAACCGGCTGACGATAAAACCGCCGAAGTGGATGTCTCCACTGTGGGCGAGACAGATCCGAATGCCGCGACAGATTCAGCCGCTGTCGGCCTGACGACCGGAGCCGCAGCGGATCCCGACGCCTATGTTCCAACCCTGGGCGAGCTCGATTTCAACCGGATCCTCAACCGGAATACCGGCATCTACTATTATCATGTCGAGACAGCGGAAGATGCCGCTGAGAACCAGGGGGATGCGGAGAACATCGGGGAAGAGAACAAGAATCAGGGTAATGATCAGGCCGGAGAACAGGCCAAGTCCCATCCTGAGGAGATCAACTCAGCTGATATCCCTGCCGATGCCTGGCAGAAAGTCAATAAGAAGACTGTGCTCGGGGAGAATGATATCCTCCGGGTCTATTTCAGCTACACAATTCCTGCGGGCAGTCTCAACGAGACCAACGACATCGCACGTTACCGCCTCCCTGCCAACCTCCATATCAATGATGACCAGATCAAGGCCATCAACAAGACGGAGAACGGCATCGCCGCCGCCTTTATCGACTACGATACCCTGGCCATCACGGATGCCGACGCCTATCACAAATATCTCGGTGTGGAAGCGGTCGAAGGCACCCGCAGACCCGGCGAAATCCCCGCCGAAGATGTGCAGGAGTACATCAGCGCTGTCGTCCGTGTCGAAAACATCTACAACACCGAGGGCCTCTACGGCAAAAAAGACGCTCTCCTCGGTCAGGACCTCGTCTTCACCTTTGTCCCCTATACCGTCCAGACCAACCAGAACACCTATGACGCCCAGGGCGATCCCACCTCCGCAGGCGAGACCGTCAAGGGCTGGTTCACTATGGACCTGACAATTGACCAGATCGACTTCCAGCCCACCTCCTCGGCTGATTCTTCTTCCGATTCTTTGGATCTTACTTCCGGGACCAGGGAAGCAGAGATCGTTTTTGTAGAAAAATATAAAGATCCTGCCCAGGGCATCGAAATCGACGAGATCAGCACGAAGCTGGTGCTGAAGGATATGTCCGGGCAAGACATCCAGGAACAGGATGACAGTGCAGAGGATGCTGACAATCCTGAGAATGCTGAAAATCCTGAGCAGGCGGAGAATGTTGACGACGCTGACAACTCTGAGCCTGTCGGAGAGGCAGATGTCTCAGACGTGTCTGATAAAGAAGCCTCTGCCGAAGGCGATGCAGAAAAAGATACAGAAACAGAGACAGACCTGGATGAAACCAATTACCCCGCGCATTCCTTCCAGGATTCCATCACTGTCCGTATGGGCAGCCTCTCGACGGATACGAATGTAGCAAATGCGATGAACGCATCGAATGCAGAGAATACATCGACTGCCGGCGAAGGCACTGCATCCGCGGCTGCGCCCGATATCCAGAACCGCACCGAACTGACCGTCAGCGTCGAAGCGGAGGAGGGCACCTTCCCCGAAGGGACTACCATGCACCTTGCCCCCGTCACCGGATCTGACCTCGATACCGTGGCAGAGGCCGTCGAGGGCGCTGTCGAAAGCCGGACGGCCGGCTTCCATGCCGTTGACATCACCTTCCGCGACGCGGACGGCAATGAGATCGAACCCCGCAAACCCATCAAAGTTTCCATGCAGAGCGAATCCATCCGCCAGGCTGTCGAGAACCCCTCCACAGCCCCTGTTGTCGTGCATGTAGAAGACAATAAAAAAGAAAATGAAAAAGGAAATTTAGCAGGAAATGAAAATGTTAATGGAGATGGCAGCGAAGCCGACCGCGAGGATGAAATAACGGCGGAAACAGACAGCTCTTCCAGCAGTTCCTCCAACATCGGACTGGACAGCGCTACCGTCACCGGAACCACAGTGCCCGGCTCAGCAGACGCAGATAACCTGACCTTTGAGGCAGATTCCTTCTCCGTCTATGCCATCGTCTATACTGTGGACTTCGAGTACTCCGTGAACGGCAAAATGTATCAGTTCAGCCTTCCCGGTGGCGGATTTGTTAGCTTTACAGACCTCGTAGAAGTGCTGGGTATAATTGATGATACGAATGCTGGGGAAAATGGGGACGAAAATGGGTCTGTAATCGCAGAAAATGGAGATGAAAACGGCGTCAATGAAGGGACAGAAGAGAATAGTGTAAATTCCGATACGAATACGGTGCTCACACTGGGCGATGTGGAAGTCAGCGAAGCGACGAGGAAGTTTGTCGCGGATGTTGCTTCTGTCGAATTCAGCAGCTCTGAACTCGTGTGGGTTGGAAAAGTCGAAGAATCAGCAACCGTCGGCGGCCTGAAGGAAGTCAACAGCCTGGAATGTGAATACAGCGCAGATCTGACAGAAGAGCAGATCGCGGAGATCAATGCGCAGACGGTGGAGGCCGGGGACTGGGCTTTGATCAGCATGCAGCCGTTTAAGAGCGAAGAGAGCCTTACGGTCACTATGAAGAATGGAGATCAGTGGACTGTGAAGGTGACGGACGACCAGGTAACAATGGAAGGAATAACCGACGGTGGGAAATACCTTATCTATTACAGCACCGGATCAGGAGCAAATCAGACTTATTATGTTTTGAAGAATAACGGTGATGTACATACAACGAATAGTAGGGCAGAACTCGACAGTCTCGGTGACGAGTATCTATGGACATTTGATGTATTTGACAGGTTTGGTGATCCATATGCTCTGATCCACAATGGATCCACTTATCTTACGTTAAATGGAACCGTTAATGGTATATTCTCGAACATCGCAACGCCAACATATATGGATGAATCCGGCAATCCGATTGATGGATTTAAATTTTCTGGACGCGAATGGGTTAGCACTGGCTGGTGGTCCGGATATTGGCAGAATCATTATCTTGTGTTCAATAATGGCAGTTTTTCTCTCGGAGATGAAAATGGCAACAATAACATCAAGCTTTGGGAACAGGGAACCAGAAAGTATTATTTCACAGTAAAAACAGAGTACAGCAATGTGTTCAAAGGCACCGTTTCAGGAATAGGCTGGAATGGTATGCAGAATAATAATGTTGCGTCGTTCACTAGTATTACAAAAAACGATAAAACAAATGCGTATGCAATTACAGCTACTCCAAGTGAAGGATACCATTTTAAAGAATGGAGATTGGGTGAAACCGTTCTAACGGAATTCACATCAGCAAGTATTCCAGTCGGAGCTCTCACGTTTACGGAAGATAATATGATCTTGACCGCTATATTTGAGAGGGATGAAGGAACATCCGGAAGCGGAGAAACAGATTACGCGGCTATTATAAATGCATGGAAACAACAGAACATTTTATCCGAAATGAATTTGGATAAGACCGCGCATGTTTATGATTACGACAACAGAATCTACGAAGTGGATCTTACGGCAGATGGCAAAGCGACAGTTATTGCCCCAAGCATGCAGCTTGCTTTTGTAACTGACGTATCGCGTTCGATGTATTTTCCGACGGGACTGTCTCAGGCAAGCACATATTCTACTGGCTATAATTATAATCCTTCCAGTTCGATTGTTTCTGCTTTGAATGATTTACGCAATCGAAATTTCGCTGGCAATAATTCCGCGGATGGAGACAATGTATATTATTTAATTGCTGATCCTTCAGTGTCATCAACTGTCTATGCTGTACGATGGAATCCGAGTACTCAGAAATGGATGTATATCGATGCGTCTTATGATGTCACGAAATACTCTAAGAGTGGTGCATCCGGAAATGGATGGAATGTTTATCGATCGAACGGAGATAGAGTGGGCTGGTATGTTCTCTCTGAGGATAACCATGTGACTTATGATAACGGTCTCAAACTTGATCGTAAAGTTCTTGATGGAAAGATTTATGTTGCCAGTGATGTCAGGTACCGTCTTGATTATTTGCAGCAGGCGGTAGATGCCGCCAGCGAACTGGTTTATTCTGTGAATCCTTCTGCTGAGATTGGTCTTGTAACATTTGCCAAAACTGCAAATGATCCGGTTGGCCTGTATGGGAAAAATAACTATGGTGGTTTACTAACAGCTTTACATGATATTTCTCCGGAGGGGGGAACCAATCAGCAGGACGGGTTGGAGAAGGCGAAACAATTCTGGTCAACTGCCTCAGATGCTAACCACCAGCGCGTTGTCATTATGGTTACGGACGGAGCACCAAATCCGGGAAATTGGAACAATATCGCGTCTACCGCATCACAATTGTATTCTCAAAAGAATGCAACGGTGCATACGGTTGGATTGAGTATTGAAAATGTGACAGGCGCAGAAGCCGGATTGGCCCAGACAGCAAGACAGGGAGGCAACGGAAAGTCCTATTCTGCAAAGAACAGTGAACAGCTGTTGAACGATATTCTGGATATCGTTAAGTTTTATCTGAAAGATGCCAATCTTAAGGGGACGCTGCACGATGATATAGATCGTATTTTTTATCCTGTAAAGCAGGATGGAACCCCAATAACACCAGGCTTCTACAGGGCATCCGATGACCAGCAGATTGATTTGACAACGGTGCAGTCGTATAACGATCCTTCAAGTAACAGTTACGGAACAGAGTATTATTTATGGAAGGATAATGGCGGCCAGTGGTCTATTACATGGTATAATCTGGAGTTTGGGAGAGGCACTGCGGCAAACCCTGCCACGCATAAAAACTTTTATCTGAAAGCCAGAGAAGATTTTATGGGAGGCAATCAAATCAATACGAATGTTGACGAGGCACACGCGATCGGCAGCAATGCAGTGATTCGGGAGGGGGCAACTACAAAAGAACAGCCTATGGAAGTCATTATTGACGACATGGCCGAGACCCCGCATGTCAACGTGGATGAGCTCCATCTGACAGAACACAGCACAGAATGGACGGTTTACCTGGGGACGGATGTGACACCGAAGGATCAGCTCAGGGCACTTTGGGACAATATCAAGGTAAAACAGGTCGTTAAGGAGGGGGGCACGATACCGGCGAGCCAGACGGATCCGGCGGATGTTACACGTATAACCGGCAAGGATCAGATGTGGTATACGCATTCTGAGAACAATAACGATTCGGATGCGCCGAATAATAGTGACGCCGATGCTAAACTGCCTCTGAGTTATTATGGACTTGATTCGTATTATGATGCGCTTCTGACGGCGATTACAACCGGTACAACTTATGACAGCGGTGATATTGCCTATGAGCCTTATGGACACAGCACGATTGGTAATTTCACGATTACAGCGACAAAGGTGATCGTTTCCGGTGCTGCGGACGCCGCGGCAAACGCGCCAAATCAGCACACGACCGATAAGGCTGCTTCTCCGGCGGAAACCTATAAGATTACAGTGATGTATACGCCTTTGACCAATGGGGCGAACACAACATACACTCATACGACTTCCGGCGGTTCTGCAGGTATAGTTACTACGGGCACCGGCAAGGATGAAGTCAAGAGCGAGAATACGCATATAATTCATGTTTACGCCAAAACAATTGAAGTGCTGAAACTTCGCCCGACAGCCGCAAACACAACGGAAACACTGACTGTACCCGCGACGTTCGGAATTTACCGGAAGTGGAAAGCAAGTGACGGAGAGGATAAGAAGAAATCTCTTGCCGGACATAAGCTTGGGACAGCAACGCTCCCGGAACCCTCATCCGATGAGGATTATTATTTCCTCGTGGAAGAACAGACTACCGTCAATGGCATCGCGAAATTCACTGAAGGGCTGAGCGCTGCAGACGGACCGTACTATCTGGCCGAGACCGTTCCGCCTGAAGGCTATCAGCAGAATATGACGCTGCAGACAATTACTATTACAACCGGTCCGGATATCAAGACGGATCTGGAAGGTGAGACTACAGCGGAACCGCCCTATAACTGGACACAAGGCGTAAAACTGCAGATTGACGGCAGGGATGCTGTATATACAGATGAAAATGGTGCTGCTGTTGAACTGAAAACGGAAGGTGCGGCGAGGGATTATGTTCTTCCGGACGATGCCGCCGGCTATTATAAGACCAGTGTCATCAATGAACCATACGCTTCCCTGAAACTGAAAAAGCAGGTCACCATCAACGGATTTTCGCCGGAAAATGCCTCTGAATCTGACAAAACGAAGGCGGACGGCATCTATGAGATTAATATGACCGGTACAGAAGGCACGCCCACAGAAGGGAAATCCTATACGGTTAAAATCACGATTTCGGGAGGCGAAGCGGTTTCTGCAACCATAAAAGATAATACGGCGGTAAATCCGACGGAGGTTTCTGCAACTCTTGGAGCGGATCAGTCGGTCACGCTTCCGAACCTCATTCCGGGTCAATATACTCTGGTTGAGGCGGATGATCATAAAACGGCGCTGATTGCGGCAAACAGCAGCAATGATCAGGCCGCCGTGACAGATCTTTCGAACAGGATGCTCACCATCCATCTGGACGCGCTTGCCCAGGAAGTGCAGCTGGTTACACTGACAAACAACTATCAGCCGAGCAATGAAGAAGACGTTGCTCATATCAGCGTCAGGAAAACCTTTGCCGGATTAAAGCCGGGTGATCAGCTTCCGGAGAATTTCTATATCATGCTGAAGGCCACTGCGGTCATCGACGGACAGACAAGAGTGTTTGAATATGAGCTGAGAGGTGCTACCGACACCGGCAGCGGTGTTGCCTTTAATCAGTCCGTCAACGAAGACGGCGATGTGGTATGGAACTGGAAAATATCCATCAGGGGATTACGGCCGAATGCCGCTGTTGAGATTGAGGAATTTAATTATAATAAAACCGGATATTCCGTAACGGTATCCGGAAATCCGGAAGATGATACAGATGGTACGCATTACACCGGCACGGTATCGGCCGGTACGATCATAAGCAGTTATAATTTTGACAGAGTCATTACACAGAAAAATGAAAGTGTATTTCCTGTTTATGATGCCGGCGGCCACGCAAAAATATTCATTGCAAGACTGAATGCGCAGCACGGCAGTGAGAGTTATCCGTTAATTATCTCAAGATACCGTCTGAGCCTGAGCGAAAGAGCGTATCTTGAATCAGAACTCAGGAGGGCAGCTCTTCCAAACGGAGGATACTGGCTGGGACCCGAACCGAATAAACCTCTCTACTACAGCTTTGACCAGGCTGCCAACAACATGATTACGATCAGGGGACAAAGGGTTACGTATTCGGAAGAAGCCAATAATCCGACATCCGGGAAGATCACTTTCCTTGATCAGAAGCAGTGGACGATGGTCGCTGAGACGTCTATTGTTTACGTAGAGGGAAGACCGGCAGATTTCAACTTCGTGAACTCGTACGAGGAAGTCGGCGTCAATATTACGATCTTGAAAGTGAATCAGGAGCATCCGGAAACAACGCTCTCCGGAGCGGAATTCACACTCCGGAAACTGAACGAACCGGATGGAAATGCGCCTGCGCCCACAGGAAACGGTACATTTGACGGCACTGCGGTGACCGGCTCTCCCTTTACGACAGGGAGCAACGGCAAGATCGAGATCACCGGACTGAAGAGCGGTTATTATGAGCTGAAAGAGATCAGTCCGCCGCCGGGATATATCCTGACAGAATCCAGGCCGGAATACTTTGTGGTGGACTCCGGTGTCGTTACCTGGATCGAGTGGAGTGAAGTTCCGCAGGCTGCAGAACCGGGAGAGGGATCCGCGCAGGATGGTGAACCGGCAGAAACACCGGAGCCGACCTACGGATGGGTCAATAAAACCACAGGAGAACTGATTTCGTTTGAAAAGGAGACCCTGACAGAGAACGGCGTCACTTTTGATCATGCGACGTTCACCGTGGAAAATGAACCCGGCTCAGCCCTGCCCCATACCGGCGGACCCGGTACACGGCTCTACACGATACTCGGCACCATCCTGATCCTTGGAGCGGGAGTACTGTTGTGGAGGAGACGGAGATTGATTTAACACAAGGTTAACAGAGAAGTCAGTCACTTCGGTGGCTGGCTTTTCTTTTTGGGAGGTGGTTAGCGGAATCTAATTACAGAAACATATCTAAACACATAAAAAACAATGAAAACATTGAAAATTGACCGAGCGTGTGATATGATTTCAAATGGATTACTATATTGTTCGGAAGACTGCGAGGTAAGCATATGTCTGAGAAGATAGAAGAATGGATTAACGTTGATCAGGCTGCCGAGTTTTTTGGTGTAAAACCTGCGACGATTCGTGATTGGATTCGGAAGGGAAAAGGCATCCCGGCGACCAAGATCGGAAAACAATGGAAATTCAAATACTCAGAACTTGACGCGTGGGCAAAAAGCGGTGCCGCCGCTGATGACTCATCCGACAAATAAATGATGGGAGATACG
>OCTW011602161.1_pt1 | contig 28850 bp, 44 predicted proteins | sample 1539671 | NCBI WGS metagenome assembly OCTW01 (sample SAMN02144230, study PRJEB22623) | gut metagenome | biome: sheep rumen | host: Ovis aries | place: New Zealand | reverse complement strand
GTGAATTAAAAGGCAGAGCATATCTCAAGAGTAAATTAAATAAAAAGAAAACTTGGGCACGTACCAGATATGACTATTATGAGCTCAAGAATCTTAAGGCTGACCCATCCCCGGTGATTCCGGGTGATCTTGTTTCCAGATTTGGGAGCAAATTAGGATGGTGCGCTAAGGCAGTTGACTCTTTGGCTAACAGGCTTATATTTGATGGCTTTGAAAATGACAATTTTGACCTCTGGGAAATATTCCAGATGAATAATCCTGATATATTCTTTGACTCTGCTATAAGGTCAGCGCTGATCAGTGCTTGTTGCTTTGTATATATCTCAGCAGATGAAGACGGATATCCAAGACTACAGGTCATTGATGGAAAAAATGCAACAGGCAGAATTGACCCTATTACCAATTTGCTTATTGAAGGTTATGCAATACTTGAAACCAATGACAATGGAACAGTCCTCACAGATGCCTATTTCACATCTGACAGGACGGAAATCTATTACAAAGGTGTTCAAGAGCCAGATGTTATACCAAATAACACAGGCTATCCTTTACTTGTTCCAATCATCTACAGACCTGATGCAAATAGACCTTTTGGTCAGAGCAGAATAAGTAAAGACTGCATGGATTTGCAGGATAAAGCCAGATTCACTCTTACAAGAATGGAAGTGTTGGCAGAGTTCAACTCTTTCCCTCAAAAATATATTTTAGGCACATCACCAAATAGCGATTTTGACTCCATAAAAGCAAGCTATGCAAAGTTTTTGGAGCTAACAAAGGATGAGGATGGGGACAAGCCAACAGTGGGACAGTTCCAACAGGCTACCATGTCACCATTCATTGAGCAGTTAAACGTATACGCAAAGGCTTTTGCCGGGATAACAGGTCTCACAGTTGATGATCTTGGATTTATCTCAAGCACTCCATCAAGCGCCGAGTCAATAAAGGCTGCTCATGCTGATCTTGAGAGAATAGCATCCAAGGCTCAGGATGTGTTTGGAAGTGGGATATTAAATGTCGGACTTGTTGCAGCTTGTCTCAGAGATGATTCACACTACAAGAGAAATGCTCTTTATGAGACTATTCCTCTTTGGAAACCGGCTTTTGTTATGGATAACAGCGCAATGGGTTCATTTGGTGATGCTGTCCTTAAGATAAATCAGGCAGTTCCAAACGCAATAAGCCCTAACACAATTCAGAGATTAACAGGGATTCCTATGGATGAGCCAGAGACAGACCTCTTTGAGGGAATGGATGAGGAAGACCTTGAGCTTGAGGATGAGGAGCTTGAGGACAATTCTGGAGAGCTTGATGATATATTAAGTCAGCTCCAGAATCTTACAAAGGAGCTTGGCTGATGGCATACGATAAACAAGCAGCTCATGAATATTATGAGAATTATACAAAGAAGGGCAAGAAAAAAGGCAGAGCAAAGGGCAAGGGCAAGAAAAAGAGCTCCACAACAAGGATTGTGGGGCTCACTCAGGCAGGTTTGAATGATGCCGGCAAAATGCAATTTGCTCTCATGAAAGAAAAGCTCCAGTCTGAAATGAACAGTGCTCTCAAGGGCGCTAAGACTGAGGCAGAGAAAAATGCCATAAGAATGGAATATCAGAACAGAGCTTTGCAGGAAATCTCCAAGATTAAGAGCAATCCAAATTATGCAAAGCCAAGCAGTTCAAAATCATCTGGTGGCAAATCATCTGGTGGCAAATCATCCGGGGGCAGCAGCAAGTCAAAAGGCAGCAGCTCATCAGGTAGCTCCAAGAGTTCAAGTGGCAGCAGTTCACAATCTGCCAAGATGGATAGCATTAAGAATGAGATTTCAAATCTCACAGCAGCAGTAAAGAATATGGACGCTGCTCAAAAGGAAAGAGTCAGGACTGCTGTCAATCAGATCATTGAGAAGATTAAGAGCATGACTGGAGTAAACACAGATAGTCTCATCAGTAGTCTTTCAAAGATTACTGAGAAATAATTGGAGTAAACAGTGGCAGAGAAAGATATTGTCCCGGAACTAATTGAAAATATCAACAATGCATTTAGAAAAAACTGCATCAGGGATGTTGAGATGAGGAAACTGTCTGAAAAGGCAGCAGATGGGGCAGCTACTTACTCTGATGCATATAAGTATGCAGAATCAATTGGAACAGCAAGAGCAAATGCTTTCAAGTCTGAGGTAAGCTCTGATGTTCTCCCAGATGGGAGAATGTATTACAACATTGCAAGCAGAGTTATGGAGGATTCCCTCACCACTGATCATGAGATGGTGGCAAACTTTGCGCAGCAGGTTCAAGAGGCTATAAACAAGAATGCAGGAATAAGCCTTAAGGCTCAAAAAGCAGACCTTGATGAGGATAGAATTGATGGATTTGTTCAGAGGCTTTCCAGAGAGGAAGACTATGACAAAGCATCTTGGCTCTTAAATGAGCCCATCAAGACTCATGCAAGGAGTGTTGTTGATGATACTGTCAAGAAAAATGCAGCATTTCAGCACAAGGCAGGAATAAAAGTCCAAGTCAAAAGAGATGCTGCAAGCGATTGCTGCAAATGGTGTGACAGCCTTGTGGGTGACTATACATATCCCGGCGTCCCAAGAGAGGTCTTTGCCAGACATGACAATTGCAGATGCTCACTTGATTACAATGGGAGAAAGCTAACAGCTTATCAGTCTGGAGGTGTGGCTCATTCTTTTAGAGATCAGGGTGAAACAGAGAAGATAAAAGAAAGAATTGAATTATCTGAACAAATAACTGATAGAATGGGCAAAGCTCACACTGAGCAGTTTAAAATAAAAGATGAGAATGGGAAAGAAAAAGAAAAAAATATAAGGGTATATCAGAATGATAGATATCCATATATCTATAGCCAAACAAACTCATCTGATTCACAGGCCACAAGCTATTATATAAATCAGCAGGTGGAGAGTGGAAAATATGGAGATATTAGCAAGGTTGTAATTGCAAAAAACAATTCACTTGGAAACATTGCAGCTTATGATCATGCAAAAAATGCGCTATACATAAGCGAGGAGCTTATAAATGCGCAAAAGTTTTCCCAAATTGTTAGCTCTGATGCTTTCCCGGCAAAGAATATAAAGGATGTTCTTGAGCATGAATTGGGAGGACACAAGCAGCACTGGGACTCAGTGAACAGGTATTACCAAGATAATAGAGGCAGATTTACAAATGTCTCTGAGGCAAAAAATGAGTTAGAAAGCAAATTATTTAGGTTCGTCAATCAGGCAGAGCAACAACAGCCCGGATTCATTGCAAACACTGTCAGTAAAAATGCATCATATGGTTTTTATGAAACAAGTAAAATTGAAAACAGGTTGAATGAATTGATTGCAGATGCTAATGTAAAGAGAGAAGAGTTAAAAATAAACAATTCCGCACTAAATGACTTAGTGGATGAGGTTTTGCATTATGATGGTAAATCCAAATAAAAGAAAAATGGAACTACATGAAAAACTATTAAACTGGTGGGTTCTTGACGATAAAGGCAATCACACTCTTAAAGAGGACGCTCCACCAGAGATTGTTGAGATGGACAAAGAATATAACAGGAGATTTGTTCATTGATAAATATCATATGTTTTGATAACTAAGAGCTAAGGACATTCAAGTCCCTAGCTCTTTTGTTATAGAAAAATAGGAGGTAGTTGTCTTATGAGAAAAGGCAATCAAACTCCTACACAATCAGTTGTCTTGCATTATCGGACAACCAGAGGCAAAGAGGCAGCAGCTCTATATGAACAAACTGGGAGGGTTTGTCAGAGTTGGCAAAGAAAACAATTAAATAATATTCTTGCTATCAATAGAGATGGTCTATGGGTTCATACAAAGTATGGATATTCTGTCCCAAGGCGAAATGGAAAGAATGAGATTGTTGCAATGAGAGAGCTTTACGCTCTGACTCATGGTGAGAAGGTATTACACACAGCTCACAGAACTACAACATCACATTCTGCATCAGTAAGGCTAACAGTCTTATTAGATGATCTCGGTTATACAGAGATACAAAGACCCACAAAGGAAAAACTGGCAGCAGGTGAATATGAAAAATGTTATACATATTCAAAACAGTTTGGACTTGAGAGGATTGTGGTCTTGGGAGGAGGCTCAGTTGATTTCAGAACACGCTCAGGAAAAGGCGGTTTAGGTGAGGGGTTTGACTTACTTGTAATTGACGAGGCTCAGGAATATACAGACGAACAGGAGTCAGCGCTTAAATACGTGGTCACAGACTCCAAGAATCCACAGACTATTTTTTGTGGGACTCCTCCAACAGCAGTCAGTTCTGGAACAGTCTTTCTAAATTACAGAAATGACACGCTCAAGGGGACAAAGAAAAATTCTGGGTGGGCTGAGTGGTCTGTCCCGGAACTGTCAGACCCAAATGATAAAAGTCTTTGGTATAAGACAAACCCATCTCTGGGAACGATATTCACAGAAAGAAGTATTGAGGATGAGATTTCCGGGGATGAGACAGATTTTAACATACAGAGACTTGGATTGTGGTTGCAGCATAACCTTAAATCAGCAATCTCCAAAGTGGAATGGGAACAGATGGCAGTTAAAAAACTACCTGAGTTTGCAAACCACAGGATTTTTGTGGGGGTTAAGTTTGGGAAAGATGGCACTAATTCTGCAATGGCAATAGCTATTAAGACCAAAAACAAAAAGATTTTTGTTGAGGTCATTGATTACAAGAATATGAGAGAGGGCATAGGTTGGATTGTGGACTGGCTCAGTCAGGCAAACAATGTGGTAAAAGTTGCCATTGATGGAGCTAATGGACAGCCACTTATGACACAGGCAATGAAAGATGCAAGGCTAAAAAAACCTATACTCCCAACAGTTGCCGAGATCATAAATGCCAATACACTTTTTGAACAGGCAGTGTTTAAAAAGACAATCGTTCACATGAATCAAGAAGAGCTGACAAACGTTATATCAAACTGTCAGAAAAGAAATATTGGTTCACATGGCGGTTTTGGATATGCAGCTCTCAAGCCGGACACAGAAATTGCTCTAATGGACTGTGTAATCTTAGCGCACTGGTTAGCATCTGAGGATAAAGAGACAGCTAAACAAAGAATCAAATATTAACGCAACTACAGCGGAAAAGTAGGAGGTAACACAATGAGCTTTACACCAATTGAAACACAGGAGGCTTTTGATGAGGCTATCAAGGAAAGAATAGCCAGAGCCGAAAAGTCAGCAACAGAAAAGGCTGAGGAGAAATTTAAGGGATATATAAGCCCGGATGATTTAGCAAGCAAGATCAAAGAATTGAATGACAAAAACACTGAGCTTGGCAATTCGCTCAAGAATGCTGAGGAGGAGAGAGACAAGGCAAAGAATGATTTGACTGGTCTTGAATCCAAGGTTAAAGCATACGAGACTGCCTCGGTTAAGAGCAGGATAGCCCATGAGCTTGGCATTCCTTATGAGCTTGCAAATAAACTGAGTGGTGAAACAGAGGAAGAGATCAGAAAAGACGCTGAGGCTCTTAAGCCTTTTGTCACTCAGAAGAAAACAGCGCCACTAAGAGACCCTGAGTCAGGTGATTCTGGAAGTGGTGACACAACCAGAGACAGCATGAAAAAGCTAGTCGAAAATATGAAGAAAGAATGAGGGAAAAATCATGTCAGTTACAGTAAACAATTATGATGCAACACTGGTAGCCGATCTTGTGAACAAGGTAAAGGGAAAATCATCCCTTGCAGCTCTTGGACAGCAGACTCCTGTTGAGTTCACAGGAAACAAAGAATTTACATTCACAATGGACAGTGACATTGACATTGTGGCAGAGAATGGAGCTAAGAGCCATGGTGGTGTTACCATTGACCCGGTTACAATCATCCCTGTCAAGTTTGAGTATGGTGCAAGAATCTCAGATGAGTTCATGACTGCATCAGATGAGAAAAAGGTTGATATCCTCACAGCATTCAATGATGGATTTGCTAGGAAGTTGGCAGCAGGTCTTGACATGGCTGCAATGCATGGTATCAATCCAAGATCAAAGGTGCTTTCTGACCTTGTTAAGGCAAAGAGCTTTGATGTTATGGTTCAGAACACTGTCACATATCTCGACAACAACACAAAGGCCGATGCAAACATTGAGGCTGCTATTGCTCTTGTTGAGGGCGGTGATGGAGAAGTTACTGGAATTGCTATTTCTCCTACAGTCAGATCAGCACTTGCAGCAATGACAACTCAGGCAGGAGAAAAGCTCTATCCTGATTTTGCATTTGGTGGACAGCCTACAAGCCTTGGCTCACAGGCTCTCTCAGTAAATAAGACAGTCCAGACAGCAGTAAAGGCAACAGCAGCAGCTACTGCAGCTATTGTTGACCATGCAATTGTTGGTGACTTTGCCAATATGTTCAAGTGGGGCTATGGCAAGGACATCACCATTGAGGTCATTGAGTATGGTGACCCTGACAACTCTGGTCATGATCTTAAGGGCTACAATCAGGTATATCTCAGAGGCGAGGCATACCTTGGATGGGCTATCTTTGACGCTGCATCATTCGCAAGAATTATTGCGTGAGAGGTGAATGCATGAAATATCAGAATACAAAGACCGGCTTTGTCTTTGAGTCTGATTGTGAATGCCATGGAGAGGACTTGATCAAAATAGAGTCCTCTCCTAGCAATGCAGAAACAGAGAAAAAGCCTACAAGAAAGAAAGCCACAAAGGGTAAAGAGGAATAATTATGAGCGTAACAGTCAATGACTTGATTGCAAGATGGAGACCACTCTCACAGGATGAGCAGGATAAAGCAACCATCTATATCTCAGATGTGGAGAGCGCTCTCCGTGTTTTGGCACATGACAGAGGAAAAGACCTTGACTCAATGCTTGAGTATGAGCCAAGACAGACTCTTTACACTGCCATTGTCTGTGATGTGGTTAAGCGTGAGTTATGTTCCTCATCAGATGAGAATCCGGCAACCACATCTTATAGTCAGTCAGTTAATGGTTACAGTGTTCAAGGAACATTCCTCAGCGCCGGAGGTGGTCTGTTTATCAAAAATTCAGAGCTTAAGTTGCTTGGGCTACTACGTCAGAGAGTAAGGGCGGTGGACATATATGGAGATCAAGGGGATTCCGATAATTCTCAATGAGAAAGTTATCACAGGAGTTGATGGATTCAACAGGGAAATTGTTGAGGAAAATCCAGTGACCATTGAAAATGTGGTGATTGGACAGCCTACCTCAGATGATGTCTTAAATGAGGTCAATCTTAGTGGAAAGACAATCTCTTATGTTTTGGCGATTCCGGCAGGTGATGCTCATGACTGGGAAAACACAACTGTTGAGTTCTATGGCAGAAAGTGGAAAACGGTAGGAGCTCCCATGCAGTTTATGGATGGTTTCATGGGAAAAGATTTCCCTTGGAATAAAAAGGTAAAGGTCACAACTTATGAGTAATGTGAAATTTGAACTGGACACAGCAGCATTTAGGAAACTTGTTTTGCAGTCAGATGAAATGCTCACCATGGTGACAAACAAAGCAAGCAGCATGGCAACTCCAGATCAGCACATTAAGCCTTTTATCGGTTTTGATAGAGCAAAGGCCATTATCTATCCAAATACTAAGGAGAATCCATCATGATTGAGAATACAGTTATTGATTATTTAAACAGGGTTTTGAATGTCCCGGTATATATGGAAGAATCCACAAGAAAACTGGATGAGTATGTTGTAGTTAAAGCAATAGACAATGGCAGAGTCAATCATATTGACGCTGTCACTTTGAATATAACATCATACTCCACAACCATGGAGAAGGCAGCGCAGTTAAACAAGACAGTGAAAGATGCTATGTATAACATTGTTTCACTGGACAACATAAGCTCCTCAAAGTGCGGTGGAGGTGGACAGGCCATAGAAACAAGTTCAAAAAGATACGCTTATGAGTGTATCTTTAATTTATTTTATATGGAGGATTAAGAGATGGCTAATACAGCAACAAACGTTTCAACAGGTAAGCCAAAGATCACTGGCTCAGTGTATGTAGCTCCTTTGACAGCCACAGTTCCAACAGATGCAACAACAGCTCTTACCTCAGACTTTACTTGTCTGGGATATGTTGCAGAGGACGGACTCACCAATAGTAATGAGATGGATGTTTCTGAAATTAAGGCTTGGGGTGGTGCTATTGTTTACAGATCACTCAATGGTCTTGATGATACATTCAGCCTTAAGCTCCTTGAGTCCAAGAATGTTGATGTGCTCAAGACAGTCTATGGTGACAGCAATGTTACTCAGGACGATCAGACACAGGCAATTCATGTAGAGGTAAAGGCAGAAGACCCACAGGAAAAGATTTGGGTGTTTGAGCTTGCGCTCAGAGGCGGTGTCAAAAAGAGAATTGTTATCTCTGATGGAGCAGTTACATCAAGAGAGGAGATCACTTACAATGACGCTGATGCCATTGCTTATGGCATTACAGTCTCAGCTTATCCTGATGGTGACGGAAAAACTCATGATGAGTATATTGCGTGAGGTGAAATATGATTAAAGGTAAGACAGAGAGTGGCTTTGAGTTCTCTTATGACCAGAGGTTACTAAGTGACTGGAGAGTCATGGAGGCTATAGCCTATGCGGACAGCCCGGACAATATGAAGAAAGTAAAAGGTACTAGAGACCTTATTGCTTTCTTACTGGGCGATAACAAAGATTCCTTGTTGGAGCATATTCAAAAGAATAATGATGGGTATATCCCGGTTGATGTTCTCCAAAAAGAGCTTTTTGATATACTCTCAAGCGCAAAAGAATCAAAAAACTCATGATCCTTGCACACATAATCAATGTGTGTGAGGATGAGCTTATTTGTGACCTTGCGGAGACTTACCATATCCTAAACTACAGAGAACTGCCACCAAATTTGGTGGCAGTTTTTTCTTTAGGACTAAGAGACAACTCAAGGGTAAAGCTCCACTTTTCAAAGAGCGAGATCACTTTGGAACAGGCAATCCTTGCAAAGATATCTGACAGCCTTGATTTTGTGGCATGGTCAAAGACAAGAGATGCCCAAAAAGGCAGGAGATACAAAGGAAAGAGCCTCCTAAAGGAGCTTGCCAACAGAAAAGAAAAGGATGAGTATATGCAATTTGATACTCCAGAGGAATTTGAACAGTACATGAAACAATTTGAAAGATAAGAGGTCATGATATGCCAGAAACAATTGGAACAGCCTATATACAAATTGAGCCTACAACTCAAGGAATCCAAGGCAGCATCCAAGATGCAATCTCTGGTGGTACTGCCAAATATGGAAATGCCCTCTCAGGAGCTTTGGGAACAGCTGCAAAGGTTGGAGCAGCAGCTTTAGGGTCTGCAATTGCAGGTGTTGGAGCATTCACAAAGTCAGCAGTTGATGCAGGAAAGAGTTTTGATTCTGCCATGTCACAGGTTGCTGCAACCAGTGGCAAAAGTATGGAGGAGTTAAACGCTGAGATAATTTCCACCAACATAAACGGAAAAGAGTTTAGTGGGACGCTCAGAGAGTTTGCTCAATATATGGGCTCAACAACAGCCTTTTCCGCTACAGAGGCAGCAGAGGCTTTAAACTATATGGCTCTTGCCGGCTATGATGCTCAGACCCAGATGGATATGCTGCCCAATGTTTTAAATCTGGCAGCAGCAGGTGGGCTAGAGCTTGGAGCTGCATCTGATATGGTAACAGATGCTCAGACAGCTTTAGGACTATCTCTGGAAGAGACCGGGGTCATGGTTGACCAAATGGCAATGGCAGCATCAAAGAGCAACACATCTGTTGGACAGCTTGGAGATGCATTCCTTAAGATTGGTGCAAATGCCAGAAACTTAAGCGGTGGAACAACAGAGCTTTCAACTGTTCTTGGTGTCCTTGCTGACAATGGTATCAAAGGAAGTGAGGCAGGAACACACTTAAGAAATATCATGCTGTCCCTGACTCCATCAACAGACAAGGCAGCAGCAGCTTGGGAGGAGCTTGGGGTTAAAGCCTATGATGCTGAGGGAAATTTGAGGGATTTGCCCACAGTATTCCAAGAGCTCAATGACTCCATGGATGGTTGGAGTGATGAGGAGAGAACTAATCAGCTCTCAGCCATGTTCAATAAGACAGACCTTGCATCAATCAATGCACTCCTTGAAACATCCGGGGACAGATGGAATGAACTTTCTGGTGCAATTGACAATGCAAGTGGCTCTGCTGATCAGATGGCAAAGACACAGCTTGACAACCTTGAGGGCGATATCACTTTATTTAAGTCTGCTCTTGAGGGTGCTCAGATTGCCCTTGCAGATCAATTAACACCAACACTGAGAGAATTTGTGAGCTTTGGTTCTGATGGCCTGTCAACACTCACCCAGGCATTCCAAGAGGGTGGACTCTCTGGAGCCATGGATGCTTTGGGTGGCATTCTCTCAGATGGTCTCAGCATGATTATTGAAATGCTCCCTGATGTAATAGATGCAGGCATGCAGTTATTAGGAGCTTTGGGACAAGGAATCCTTGATAATCTGCCATTAATTATTGACTCGGCAGTCCAGATAATCACATCACTTGTAGAGGGATTTGTGGTTGCTTTGCCACAGCTTGTGGATGGAGCTTTGCAAATCATCTTAGGTCTTGCAAATGGTCTCATCCAGATGCTACCCAACCTCATTCCTACTATTGTGGATGTGGTACTGCAAATATGTGACACGCTTGTGGACAACCTAGACCTTTTGATTGATGCTGCACTCCAGATCATGATTGCAATAGGAATAGGACTCATCAATGCAACTCCAATGCTTATAGAGAAGATTCCAGAAATCATCATGAGAATTATTGCAGTTTTGGGTGAGTATGGTGGGCAGATTCTTGAGGCGATAGGTTCAGTGTTGTTACAGATAGGTGAGTTTTTGCTTGCTAAAGGTGCAGAGTTTATTTCAAACATTGGAGAGACTATGTCCGGGATAATACAGAGTCTTGGAGAGTGGCTTGCGCAGCTCCCATCACTCCTTGCATACTGGGCAGGATTTGCTATTGGCAGTTTTATCAAGTTCTTTATTGATTTGCCAAGCAACCTCACACAGATATGGAATACTGTGATCACCGGCCTGATAACCTTTGGAACAGATTTCATGAACAGGGCAACAACCACAGCAAGAGGCTTTTTCAATAACCTCATCAATGGAATCCAGTCACTCCCATCAAGGATAAGAGCTCTTGGCTCACAGCTTGTGGGAGCTCTTGCAGATTTACCAAGCAAATTCCTTGAGATAGGTGGAAACATTGTCAAGGGCATCTGGAATGGTATCTCTGAGGGGTGGAACTGGCTTGTTGATAGCGTGAAAGATTTAGCAGGTTCTCTTTTGCAAGGTGCAAAGGATGCTCTGGGAATAGAATCTCCATCAAAGGAATTTGCTAATCAGGTTGGTAAGTGGATTCCGGCAGGTGTTGCTCAGGGAATTGAGAAGGGAATGGGATTCATTGACAATGCCATAAGTGATATGGCTGAGAGAGCTCTTGTTGGCGTAGCCGGCAGCAGTATTGCAAGCATGAGCTCAAATGCTGCATATGCTCTTGAAAACGGTAATCAGGCAGCAGGCATCTCAGGATATAACCAGACAATCAATGTCTATTCTCCAAAAGCTCTCACTGCATCTGAGGTAGCAAGGCAGACAAGAAACAACACAAGAAACATGGTACTTGCTTTGAGAGGTGTCTAAATGAAAAGAAAAATCACTTGCAGGAATAATGAGGGAATGGCTGTCACATTTGGCAGCTCATTCTCTCCATATCTTTTAGCAGACTGTGATGGTATTTACACTGTTTCCAACAAGGTTGGAATGTCAGACAACACAATGACTGATGGTGCGACTTATCAAGGGACAGTGGTCTCTAAAAGAAATATAGTCCTGACTCTCAAAGATAAATCAAATCATAGGCTCAACAGATATCAGCTTTATCAATTATTCCCATCAAAGTCAAAAGGGACGCTCACTTATAGTGAGGATGGTGTGGATAGAGTCATTGATTATTATGTTGAGTCTATAGACATTGATTCAATCCAGAAAGTAAGGACAGCAACAATCTCTCTGATATGTCCAGACCCATTCTTTAAGGCAACATCTGATATAACACTCCAGATGGCAGGATGGGAAAGTGGCTTTAAGTTTATCCATGCTTTCAGCTCTAGGGGAGAGGCATTTGGTCAGAGAATCCAAGAAAGATTAAAGACCATTGAGAACTATTCCGGCGCTGAGGGAATTGGTCTCACTATTGAGATTTATGCAAATGGTGCAGTTTTAAATCCATCCATCACTCAGGTAGAAACTGGAAACACTATTAAGGTTGGGACAGAGGCTCATCCTATGCATATGGTAAATGGTGACAAGATCACCATCACCACAGAGACCAACAATAAAAAAGTCAGGTTTACTCATGACGGAGTCACAACAGAAATAAATGAGTATCTTGATGAGGATTCAGAGTTTATTCAGCTAATGGCAGGTATAAACACCATTGGTTATGATGCAGACTCAGGAGATGCTTATATGACTGTTACTCTGACATACAGAGAGAAATATCTGGGGGTATAACATGGAGATCAGGATATATGATTCAGATTTGGATTTAAAAGGTATCATTGAAAACCAGACCTCTTTTATATGGACACGAAAATATAATGAGGCCGGTGATTTTGAGCTCCATGTTCCCATCACAGATAACAACAGGGAATTGTTAAGAGTGGGAAATATAGTCTATAAAACAGGATTTGCAGATGCAGGTGTTATTGAATACGTCATTCTTGAGGAGTCTGTTGAAAAGAATGAGATCACTTGCAAAGGCAGGTTCTTGACTTCCTACATGGACAGGAGAGTCATAACAGGGACTCACACATATAATGGGAATGCAGAGCAGATCATGAGGCAACTGCTTACTGTTGACACTGCAGCAATTCCAAGAGTTGTGCTTGGAGAACTGCAAGGCTTTACCGATACAATACAATTCCAATGCACTTACAAAAATCTATTAACATATATGTCCAAGATTGCTAAGAGTTTCAGTTATGGCTTTAGATTCAGACCAGACTTTAACTCAAAAGAGATCATCTTTGAGGTATATAAAGGTGCAGACAAGAGCGTTTCTCAAGGGGTAAACAATAGAGTCATTTTCTCTGAGCAGTACAACAATTTGAATAGCGCAATCTACACAGAAAACTCCCAGAGTTACAAGACAAAGGTCTATGTAGGAGGACAGGGAGAGGGTAGCGCTAGGACATTTGTTGTGGTTGGTGACGGAGAAGGACTCGACCTGAGAGAGGATTTTGTCAATGCATCAGATATCTCAAAAGAGGATATCTCACAGACCGAGTATGAGCTTGCTCTTTTTCAGAGAGGCTTAGAATATCTTGAGTCAAATGGATATGTCAGCTCTTTTGAGTATGAAACTGAGCCGGATATCAATTTCACTTATGGAGTTGATTATGATCTTGGAGACATTGTCACAGTCAAAAAAGACTCATGGAACATTTCTGTTGATATGAGAATAACAGCAATCCAAGAGATTTATGAAAATGGAATAATGACTGTGACTCCGACACTAGGCAACCCACTATCAGAAACTATTGACTGGGAGGATAAATGATGGAAAACAACGGAAAAGACTATGGTTTTTTCTTTAACTCAGAGGGTGATGATAGGCTTTATGATGCTGACTCATTTTCTGACTGGTTAAAGAAATTTTTTACAACAGGTGTCTTTGAGGGTGATCTCATGGTGTCTGCCAATGACAACATGACTGTCACAGTCTCAACCGGGTACGCAAACACAGAGGGAAAAGTCAGGCTCTTTGACGCTGCGACCACTCTGGTTATTGAGACAGCAGATGCAACCTACAACAGAATTGACACTATTGTTGTAGAGAGAAACGACACAAACAGAGAAATCACATTAAAGGTGGTAAAGGGTGGTCTTGCATCAGAGCCCACACCAATTGCCCCAGTAAGAGAAAATGGAATCTATCAGCTTGTTTTGGCTGAGGTTTATGTGGCAGCAGGTGCAACATCAATCACTCAGAGCGTGATCACGGATAAGAGGACAGACACAACAGTCTGTGGCCTTGTGATCACTCCAGTAGATACTTTTGATTTTGACCAGTTCAAAGTCCAATTTGATGCATACCTTGCTGAGTTCAAGGCAACCAGAGCTGCATCTTTTGTCTCATGGGAGCTTATGCAGGAGGCAGCTTTTGAGGCATGGTTTCAGGAAATGAAAGACCAGTTGTCAGAGGACGCAGCAGGTCATTTGCAGAATGAGATTGATGAGCTTAAGGCTGAGGGCTTAAGCGGTTCTATTATCACCATCACAACAACTGAGACAGCGCTTATTGGCAAAACTGTCACACTCACATCTGAGAACGGACAGACAAAGACAGGAGTCTTTGGAAGTGACAAGAAAGCAACAATCAAGGTTGTTGACTTTGTTGGACAGGTTCACATCTCCTCAACAGACTCAATAGACACTGCTGAGGCAACTGTCACAATTCCATATTTTGGCAATTATGAATTTGAGATCAATTTCTGGACTGCCATTGTTGGAATATCAACTCCATCAGGAGAGTTTTATGGACAGACTATCACAGTCACAGATTCACAGTCACAGACTGTTGGGACTCTCACCTTTTCTAATCTTGGAACAGCTACATTTTATGCAAAAGCTCCAGACACTTATAAATTTAGTGTTACTTATGGAGGAGAGACCTTTGAGGAGTCTTTGGTTGTGACTGAGGAGACCACTTACACAGTAGAGCTCAGTTATTACACTATTTATGGATTCCATCTTGATGGCAATGAGTCTGTTCCATCCGAGATGCTTTCATATGAAGTGCAGCACAATGGCAGGAATGTTGACAACTATGATTTCACACCGGCTCATGTGGACTTTACCACAAACAAAATTGTTCCCGGCTCATGGAATCTTACAGATGATTTCTTTATTCCGAGATCATGTATGCTCAAGTATGATGGCACTGTTGGTTATTACCTTGATGAGGATGATGAGACAAAGAAAGAGGATGGGACAGCATCAGATGTTGCAAACACTGCCTATGGTGGCAATGCCATGATGGAATGGGGCAGAGATGGCAAACAGATTTGGATTAAGTGTGTCCCAGACTCAGGAGATGCTTTCTCTGCAACATTCTATGTGGCAGACAGACAGCTTGATTCAGATTTCCATGCATGGTCTTTCTATGATCAGAATGGAGTGCTGATTCCTCACTGCTATACTGCAAAATACAATGGTGTAAACATATCATCTAAGCTCAGGTCAATATCAGGTCAGTCAATACTTAACAATGTTGCCGGTGCAACAGAGGTGACCTATGCAACTGCAAACAATGTGAATGGTGCTACAGAGTGGTACACAGAAGTATTTGCAGACAGAATGATGATAAATGTCTTACTGATGCTGATTGGTAGAAACATGAACACTCAGGCTCAGTTTGGTAATGGACATTATACTGGTGGCACGGCAGCAGGTAACCTATTAAGGACTGGCACAATGAATGGCAAAGGACAGTTCTATGGAACAAATGGAACTGGAGCAGGAGTCAAGGTCTTTGGCATGGAAAACTATTGGGGCAACCAATGGAGAAGAATTGCAGGATGGCTCAATGTCAATGGCACTCAAAAGATAAAGTGGACATGGTCAAGAGTTGATGGCTCAACACAGGTTGGTTATGATTCAACCGGCTCTGGCTATATCACTATTTCAAGTGCAACACCGGCAGGAACATCAGGAGGATATCAGAACAAGACCAAATTTGGCGCTGATGGCTCAATGATTCCTACCAATGCAGCAGGTTCAGAGACAACATATTATTGTGATGGCTTGTGGTTTAACAATGGCCAGAGCAATTATGCCGTTGTCGGTGGCACCTGCTACTACAGTTTCCGTGTGGGCGCTTTCTGCGTGTCTCTGAGCAACGCTTTCTCGGTTGCGAGCTGGGGCCTTGGCGCTGCCCTGTCTTGCAAGCCACTTGCTGCATAGGAAACAGGAAACGAGCGTGAGCGAGTGGGAGAAACCTAGGTTTCTCCCTTTTGGGGTATATCGTGCGACAACTCGGCCATTGTCGGTGGCAACTGCAACAACAGTTTCCATGTGGGCGCTTTCTACGTGAATCTGAACAACACTTTCTCGAATGCGAACTGGAACAATGGCGCTGCCCATTCTTTCCTTTTATTGGAGCAATAACTAAATGCACTATATACTCCTTGCCCCTTGGCAAAAATTAACTTGATGCAAGGCACTGCTAGTAACAGGAAATAGGTGAAAGTGGTGTAGAGGATAAGACAATGAAGACTTACAGAAATCTTTATGAACAATACATATCAGATGAGAACATCAGGCTTGCAATCAAAAATGTGTGTAAGCACAAATTAAAACGCAAACGCTTTAGAGAGCTACATGATAACCCGGATAAGTATATTCCATGGATAAGGAAACAGGCGATAGGATTTCACAATGACCCACATATCCCGGTAGTGATTTATGACGGAATCCAGAGAAAGAAAAGGACAATCATAGTCCCATCATTCAGAGAACAGATCATTCATCATATGATTGTCAATGTGCTTAAACCAATATTCATGACTCCAATGTATGAGCTCTCTTATGGCTCTATTCCCAATAGAGGAGCACATAAGGCCATGAAGAATATAAAAAAGCACATTTCCAAGGGAAAAGATATCAAATACTGCTTGAAAATGGACATCAGAAGGTATTTTGACTCTGTCCCTCATGATGTTGTAAAGGCAAAACTCAAGAGCCAGATAAAAGACCACAGGTTTCTTGAAATCCTTTTTGAGGTCATTGATGTGACTGACAAAGGGCTGCCTCTTGGATTCTACACATCACAATGGCTTGCAAATTGGTATCTCACAGGGCTAGATCACTACATAAAAGAGTCTCTGGGTGCAAAGATATATCACAGATACATGGATGATATGACAATCTTTGGCAGCGCAAAGAAAACGCTGCACAAAATGAGAAAAGCAATCTCTGAGCATTTGAAATCTCTGGGGCTTGTCCTTAAATCAAATTATCAGGTCTTTAGATTTCACTTTATCAAGAATGGTAAGGATAAAGGCAGATTCTTGGATTTTATGGGCTTTAGATTCTATAGAAACAGGGTTACCCTAAGACGCTCTATATATACAAAAGCGTGCAGGAAAGCAAGAAAACTATTCAAAAAGACCAAAAAAGGAAACAAGGTCACTATTTTTGAAATAAGACAGATGCTCTCTTATCTTGGTTGGATATCTGCAACAGACACATACAATGCATATGTTGAGAATATTAAACCATATATAAATATCAGGTCTCTCAAAAGACGGATATCAAAACACGATAAAAGGAGGGTAATGTATGAACTGGCAGCATAGTGAAAGTACAGTGAGACCGGCAAAGGCAGATGATACTCTTTCAAAGAAATATGTTTACATCAGAAAGAATATCACTGAGGTTGAACGGACTGACATGGATGGGAATGTGATCACATTTTATGAGTATGATGAGACCACCATCCCAAAAGAGGACTTTTATGAGATTTCTGCTTGCATAGCAGACACTCAGGAACAGTCTCAGACAAACGCTATTGAGACAGCAGAGATAAGAGGTGCAGTCATGGAAACCTCTGAGGCTACAGAAACAAACTCTGCTGATATATCAGAGTTACGTGGTGCAATAATGGAACTGGCAGAACAGCTTGAGGAGGTATGAGTATGATTAACAGGGTTTATGCAACAGCTTGTGAGAAAGATGGAAAGAATTTCTTTACTGTCCCAAAGAAGAGGCAGGAGGCAGTCAGGGCAATCATTGAGGGAGATGGCTATATTATCCAAGAGGATGGGACAGTGATACATGGATAATATTCTGGAACTGATTGACAGACAGAATGTGATCATAAAGGGGCAGTCTGAAATTATAAACAGTCTGCTCCTTTTGCTTATGAATTACATGACTGTTGAGGAGGTTGACAATCTTGATGAGATAAAGAAAATCAACGAACTTGCAAAACTTAAGGAGGGAATAGAATGAGAAATTCACAGGTATTATCCATGATATTGGGAGTAATAGGGGCATTTTTTACATCATTGTTTGGAGGGTGGAGTGCAGGAATGACAACACTATTGTTATTCATGGCAACAGACTATATATCCGGGCTAATTGTTGCAGGAGTTTTTAAGAAATCACAGAAATCAGAATCAGGAGCTCTTGAATCAAGAGCCGGATGGAAGGGACTTTGCAGAAAAGGAATGACACTATTGATTGTAATGATCTCATACCGGCTCGACCTCTTGATAGGTACAAACTATATAAGAGATGCAGTGATAATTGGTTTCTGCGTAAATGAGCTCATAAGTATTTTTGAAAATGCCGGCCTTATGGGAATCCCACTGCCACAGGTAATTGTAAAAGCTCTGGACGTGTTAAAGAGCAAAGCATCTTTCAATGAGGAGTAAAATCATGGGAGAAGTATTAGGGATTGATGTATCACATCACAATGGAGCAATTGACTGGTCAAAGGTTGCAGCATCCGGGAAAAAGTTTGCCATCTTAAAATGTCAGTATGAGGCTCAGTCTCATAGGATTGATGAGCGCTTTGAGTACAATTACAAATTTGCAGGTATTCATGGGCTATCAAGAGGAGTGTATATCTATATTGCGAGATCATCAATGAAAGACCCGGTTGGAGATGCAGAAAGCCTCTTAAAGCATTTAGGTGGCAGAGCACTTGAGTATGGCATCTGGTTAGACCTTGAGGATGAGACTGTTGATGTAAAAGGGAAAGCCTACATCAGAGACTTGGTTTATCAATATGCTGACATATTCATGAAAGCCGGATATTATGTCGGAATCTATTGCAACAGAGATTGGTATATAAGGCTTATCCATGATGATCTCAAAAGGGACTTTGACTTTTGGTTTGCCAGATATCCGAAAAATGACAAGGGAATTTATAATCCATACTCAAGTCTAAAGCCTAGCTCAAACATGGCAGTTGCTTGGCAGTATTCATCCAAGGGACGTGTTGCCGGGATAAGTGGTGATTGTGATCTTGATGTTGATTATGATGGAGTTGTAAGTCTCATAGCAACTCAGCCATACAGAAAGACAAATGAGGAGATTGCAAAAGAGGTCATTGATGGAAAATGGGGAACAGCCAAAACAAATCCCACAAGAAAGAAAATGCTTGAGATGGCAGGATATGACTACAAAGAAATCCAAGCACTTGTGAACAAAATGCTTGGATGCTAATATGTTCTCATAATACGTTTCATGAGAATAGGCTATTTTTTATAGACTGTTTACCCATGGATAAAATCAAGGCTAAACAGTCTATAAAAAAATAGTCATGAGAATTTCCATGTTATTTTTACAGTATCATTGAATAGGTCTATCCTTGCAACAAGAGCATCAACAATCTTTCTCTTATCCTCTATAGACCCATTCTCAAAAGTTTCCTGAGCAACCTTAAGCGTATCCATGATATGTCTTTTGGTTGCTCTTTTTGGTTTAAGGCTTACTTTTTCAAGAGCTTTCTTTCTGGCCTTAAGGCCTTTGAGTTTCTTTGCAAGCTCCTCAACGTTATCACCACAGATGGCATAAAGGTCAATGAGTCTGTTTATCTGCTTATCAATCTTTTCAATCTCCAAAGAGTTGTCTGGGAGTTCTGAAACAGTATTCTCATTTATTTCAATGCTCTCAAAGTCCAGTTTTAGAATTTCCGACATGACAATTTCATCAATCTCAGACTCCCTCTTAGGAGTCAGCTCACATCTCTTATCAATTTTATTGAGCTGCCCTGAGTCAGCTTTCCCACATCTATAATATCCATACTTTGCCTTTTTGGTTACAGAGGAGCATGATCTCACTCTGTTGCCACAATATCCGCAATAAATCATTCCTGTTAAAAGATGCTTTCCTGTTGGAGCTTTGCCTCCTTTTTTTCTTTCATCCAGAAGGACTTGGACTTTCTCAAAAGTATCAAGGTCAATGATGGGCTCATGCTGTCCTTTGTATTCCCCAACCATTCCGATATAAACAGGATTCCCCAAAATCCTCCTGACTGTCCCCACATAATTCCATGAAGTGTACCGGGTGGAATAGTGCGACTGCAAGAATCTGGTAATATCCCGGATGGAAACACCATCAAGATACATTTGAAAGATGATCTTTACCTGTTCTGACTCCTCATTTTTGAGGAGCAGACCATCCTTGTAGTCGTAGCCGGTAGGGATATTAACTCCACCATGCCAGAGTCCCTTTTTCTTTCTGCCCTCTTTGCCCATTTTCATTCTCTCTTTAATCTGAGACCTCTCAAGCTGCGCAAAGGCCGAGAGGATTCCAACCATGGCAATCCCTATAGGAGTAGTGGTGTCAAAAGATTCTTGCATGGACACAAATGAGCATCCATGAGGAGCAAAGACATCTTGTATAAGGTGCAGAGTATCTTTCTGGGAGCGTGAGAGCCTATCAAGTTTATTGACAAGGACAATGTCATAGGCGCTGATCTCTTTTATAAGCTCTTGGAGCGCCGGCCTTTCCATATTGCTCCCGGTAAAGCCTCCATCAGAATAAATCTTTACAAGCTCCCAGTCCTTAGACTTACAGTAAGCCCTTATCCTTTCCTCTTGTTCAGCCAGAGAATAACCCTTGTCAGCTTGCTTGTCGGTGCTGACTCTGATATATGCTGCTATTTGCATATTGCCTCCTAAGTGAAATTCAAATGTAAAAAGCGAAATGAAATAGTGAAAAACTGAAATGAATTAAAGATTTTAAAGGTAAAAAGTTTAATTCATTTCAGTTTATTGAGATTCAAGAGATATTGCTTTCTTTTTCCCTATCCTGAGCAATACATCTATCAAATTCATTGCATAGGACGCTCATGACATTTTTGAAACCAAAGGAATCTAAGCATCTCAATTTTCTGATTATTTCAGATTCATCAATAGTAATTGTTGACAAGAGGACTCCAAACTCATTAGTCCATCCCATTAAGGCAGCAGGAGTGGTATTCAGTTGCTTTGCAAGGAGTTCAATTTTGTCTGATGGAATATTTGTTATAATTCCATTTTCATATTTGTAGAGCGTTTGCTTTGAAACTCCAATTCTGTCAGCCAAGTCTGTTTGTGTATAACCAATTTTGTTTCTTAGCTCTTTTATTCTTTCCCCTATATTCATATTATTGTCCCTCCTAAATCTAATAATATAACAAAAAAGTTACACGAACAATAAAAAATAACTTGACAAGTCACAGAAATAAAACTAAAGTAAAGGAGTAACCTGATAAGTTACATTGTGAGGTGATTGATTATGATCAAGGTAAATGATTTAAAAGCAGAAATAACAAGAAATAATTTGACACAAAAAGACATGGCAAAGCTGATAGGTGTGACACCTAAGACCTTTTATGACAAGATGAGCAGAGGAGTTTTTGGCTCTGATGAAATCGAAGTAATGATTAAGGTGCTTAAGATCACAGACCCTATCAGCATTTTTTTTGCACAAGAGTAACTTTAAAAGATACTTTTGAGGCTGAGGCGGATTCTCTAAGGGTAAACCCTCAGAGAATATATATCACATTGGAAATGTATATTGACATATACATTTCCAATAAATCTTGATAACAGCTCATTCTTAAGAGCTCACCCAGAGGGATATTTATAAACTTTTATTTCCAACAGTAAATCATAGGTGCTTTATGAGAGTTGTGCACGTATTAGCAGACAACACACAAGTAAATGACATTACTGGTCACAAGGTTTCTTTAGACAACAGCATTTATTTTGTGTGTCAGTCAATAGAAAAAGGAGCCGGGGGACATGATCAGATTAAAGAGGAGGCTAAAGGCAGCAGGATTCTTATTGCTCCTGATGGCAGCAGTATTCCATCAGAGCCCTACAGAAAACAAATCAATATGGGAGGAAATACCAGAGAATGAAAAAACGGAAACCTATTTCCAAGAAACAGGAGAAACAGAGGATATTCCAGTCAATGCAGATATCCAAATTGAAGAAACTGGACAATCAGCAGAAAGCATTTCACAGAGCTCAGGGCAGGTGACAGAGCTATCAATTGAGGACGCAGATATGCTCCTAAAGGTTGCTCAGGCCGAGGCAGGAAATCAAGGACAAGATGGAATGTGGCTTGTGATGTGTGTAGTCCTAAACAGAGTCAATAGCCCTGACTACCCTGACACTGTTGGGGGGGTGATCTATCAGGAACACCAATTTGCAACAGTCTCAAATGGTGCAATTGACATAGCAGAGCCATCACCAGAATGTCATTTAGCCTTAGCAAGGATTGAAAAGGGAGACATTGCTCCAGAGATCATTGGCTTTGAGACAACAGACTCAAGCGCTCTGGATAAATACTTTTGCGAGGCTTTCACATACAAAGACCATAAGTTTTACACAAAGAAGTGACCTAAATTGGAATAAGAAGTGACCGAAAAGGGAATGACATGGGAATAAGGAAGACTTACAAGGATTTCACTGATAAGGAAAAAGCAGAGATGCTTGATGAAATGACAAATAGTCTTATTGAGGGATATGCCAACATTGACAATGCTAAGGGCTTTCACTCAACAGCAGAGTTTGTTGGTTACAAAATACTCACAATGCTCAATGACAGGGACTATATAACATCAGAGAACATTTTGGGGAAATAAAAAAGGACTGCCGGGAACAGTCCAGTTTTAAAAAGATAGAGTTGTTAAATCTCTTTTTAATATTGTAATCCCGGCGTTCCTAAAAAGCAAGCAAAAGGCTAGGGGATAGCCTCTCACTTAGCTTTATTAAATATTAAAGTTAGTCGGAGAGTTGGGGATGAAAGTCACAGACAATCAATATATCTCTAGGAATTTCATTGAGCATGAGATTCACTATGAGTTTGCATATGGGGCTAAGGGAGTAAAGCGGAATAAGAAAAAGAAAGCCACTCCCTTGCAGATCGCAAAGCAAAACCACTGGAACAAGGTAAAGAATTGCAGGAGAACTATTCAACAGAATTTCAGATCAGGAGACCTCTGGATAACATTTGCCTATAAGAAGGGGACAAGGAAGTCCATGGAGGACTTTGAAAAGGACATAAGACGTTTTCAAAATGCCTTAAGGGATGAATACAAGTTAAGGGGTAAAGAGCTTAAGTGGATTAGGAGGCTTGAAATAGGGAAAAGAGGAGGACTCCATGCACACTTTATCATCAATAACATAGGTGACACGCAAGTCATTTCTGAGACATGGAGAAAGACTGTTAAGGATTCTGGCAGAGCACACTTTGAAAACATTGATGAGAGTGATGGATTTAATGGCCTTGCTGAGTACATCTGCAAAGAGCCAACAGAGGAAATCCAAGGTCAGATGTGTTTTCTCATTCCGGGGCAGAAAAAGAAACTCTGCTCCATATCGACATCAAGGAATCTGAAAAGACCTGAGGTCACAAAGAAAAGATTAAATGCCTGGTCTCTCAGATACCTCCTCACAGGGCAGCAGACAATCAAAGCTACAGACGGATTCCAAATTGATAAAGACAGCATCAGGGCAGGTGTCAATAAATACACAGGTCTGCCATATATCAGATACAGAGAGGAAAGAATCAAAAAGGCAGAGCCACAAAAGAAAGAGACTCTACTTGATAAAGCTAAAGGATTCTTTAAAGGACTCAGAAAGAAATGGACATTGTAAATCTCTATGTTTACACCAACATCAAATCAAATAAACCAAAAGCAGGAGCTTATGTCTATCTCCTTGAGTTTATCGGAAATAAAAAAAAGCTATTTCCAGAGCCGATAACGCTTTACAACATTGAAAACATTGAGGAGTCAGCAAGGGCAGCAGAGCTTGAGGCGATAAAGAAAGCGCTCCAGAGGCTTAAAAAACCATGTGAGATTAGACTCTTTGGAACAGTCCCAAATCTGATGGCTACATTTCAAAATGAGTGGTTTAAGCTCTGGCATGACTCAGGGTGGCTCAATTCCAAAGGAGAGCCTATTCAGAATGCAGATGAGTGGCAGGAAATATATGAGCTATTGTCAGCACACAAGATCACACAGACCTCAACACAGAGGCATTCTTACTCCTCATGGTTTGAAAATCAGATTGAGGGTAAGATATCGGACATTAAGGAAAACCGAATAAACGTGATAAATACTATATACACAGCAAAAGAGCAGATAGAAAAAGCTCTTGAAAGCGTTGATAATACTGATTTCTTTGAGAGTGACGATTTCATAAACGCAGTAACCGCAATAGCGGACTTGCTTTTTTCTAAAATCAAAAATCCGCAAATGGGCTATCATAGTGGGTTTGTAAAGATAGAGAATGGAACAAATGCCATAAATACTAAATGTTCAGAGAATACAGAAATCAAAATAACCTCTGAAAATGGCATGAATACTGACAATCAAGATTAGAGCATTTTAACAAATGCGATAATTACTAAATGTGCAAGCACTTATTAAAACATAATTTAATATAAAGGAGAAAAGTATGGGAAAGAACACAGATTTACCACAGATCACAGGCAAATGTAGGTTTTGCGGTCAGCTAAGAATCATTGAGACTGTTGGAGAGATCACTCAGGAGAAAGCTGATGAGATGGCAACAGACCAGTGTGATTGCAAAGAGGCTAAGGTTTACCACAACCGGCAGCAGAAAATCAAGAAAGCAAATGAGTGGGCTCATAACAGATTTGAGAAACAGCCAAACATCATAACTCTTTTTGAGAGCTGCTTTGAGAAGGTAACAAACCATGATATCAAAGGAGTCTCAATCAAAGAGGGAGAATGGACTCACAGCATAACCTTAGATTCAGATGGATTCCTGACAGTTAAATCCGGGAAAAAGGTTAATGAGGAGGTCAATTTCTCATGAGCAAGCGCTCAAGGGCTTGTGAGTTTTCTAAAGAGGCTAGGCAGGAGATCATGGACAGGGACAGAGGATGCATATTCTGTCAGATGGGATATGAAATCCCGGAAGAGTTCACAGCATCAAGAGGACTCCAGATCATGCACTTTGTCCCAAGGTCTCAGGGAGGCTTGGGAATCCCTCAGAATGGAGCAGTAGGCTGCATCTATCACCATATGCTCTTAGACAATGGGAAAGACCATAGAGAAGTAATGACAGACCTCTTTAGGGACTACCTTAAAAGCCATTATAAAAACTGGGATGATTTAACCCTGACTTATGACAAATGGAGCTTTTTGAAATGAAAATAAATGAAAAAGAGATATGCAGTCTTTATGACGAGGCCGAGGAGAACAAAAAGAGAGATCAGATAAGAGCTCTGGCTAAAATGTATGATACAAGTTTTGAGGATGTTGAAACAATCCTTAAGGAAAATGGGAGAGTCATTCCAGACCCAAGACCCAAGGCAGAAATCAAAGAGAGACAGCTCCCTATGCCGGATATTGTCAAAGACATAATATCAGCAGAGCTTGATAAGATAGACCATCAGATTGAGGAATATAAGAAAGAGCTCAGAATCCTTGAACAGAACTATAAGACCATATCAGATTACATGAAGAGGCAAGAATGAGAAAGAAAAATAAGCAGGACATGACTGTCACAGAGCAGCTTGAGGTTATTAAAGAATCTATCTGTGATGGCTATTGTAAATTCAGAGCAGAGGCAGCAGGTGTTGACCCGGATTATTTTATTGAGAAATACTGCTCAGGCTGTCCTCTGACACAGCTATGAGGTTAGTATGAAACATTTTAATTTACTCGATTACATCAGACATTTTATTTATATGCTCTTTCATTCCAAGAAAGAGCGCAAAGATAACAGTGAACAGATTAAGAAAGATATGTGTGCCAGAGTAAGAGAGTCACACACTTGCAGTTATTTCTGCGAATACTGCGCATGGAATCATGAGGGAAATGAGTGGGCAAATAAAGGGACAGATAAGCATATTTGAATATCTGGATGAAAGAAACAAAGTTCACCCGGTACACATCAAAGGTCTTATGGATGACGCTTACTGCCCTGAGTGCAACTATTGCTTTTGGGAGACTATAGAAATGGATTGTGAGCGCTGCCCTATTTGTGGAGTCAGAGTCGATTGGACTCCATGGCATAGAGTAAATGATGAGGAGCTAATATGATTCAGTTATCTTTTCTTGGCAATGGCAATATTTCCCCATGTCCATGGAGTGACAAGTGCTTAAACCATCCTTATGGATGCTCAGGATATTCCTATTGGTGTGGCAGGTTTGAGACTGAAAAAGAAAGAAAAGAGATGGAGAAAGCCCTAAGAACATTCAGAGAGCTTAAGGAGAAAACTACATGATACAGTCAAAGTTAAACCCAAAAACAGACAAAGTTGAAATCAAGATAAGCTGTGACTCAGAACAGCTCCAGAGAGAATATGTTGGAATCATCTCGGCGCTGATCACAGAGTTCAGAGCAAACAATATCAAGGATAATGACATTGAGAAAATGCTTGTTGAGTCTATCATGGATGGATTCAACAATGCTCCAACAGCGAAAATGTAAACCTTTTGGGCTCAAGGAATTTATCACACAGACTTTTAGAGAGCCATTCACATAAAGTCTCTGGGAGAAATCCCAGAGCAGGAAGGAGGCAGATGGTTAAAAGGAATCGGAAAACTGAGAGAAATTTAGAGATTGTTGCTCAAAGGGCAGCAGGTGTCAGCTATAGAGAAATAGCAGAGCGCTTTAATATATCAATCATCAGAGTGAGGCAGATATTAGAAGTATGGGGAAAGACAGTTTAATTGTATTGTTGGGATTCCTGTTTGTGCTAAGACTTATGCTTGACTGGATATCCTTAAGAGATGAATTAGAAGATATGAGGGATGATGATAATGAAGAAATCACCAAATCTGACAGAGGAGCAGAATAATATCTGTTATGAAATTCAGTTTGCTCTTATAAGGGCAATCATAAACCTAGATCATGACAAAATGTGGCAGCAGATAAGCAAAGAGGTTGACAAGCAGAGAGGAGAACACAGTGAGGAAGATAATAGGAATTGCTATTCTTGTCCTTGTTGTAGTTGTGTTAAAAAGGGGAATTTATGACTATTACAAGAAAGTCATAGGAAACTAAAAGGGAATGGAGGAAATTTGAAATGCAGTATATAAATATTTGCGGAATACCTTATGAGATTGAAGAGGTTGAGCCTTGTGAGGCTTTTAATTCTGGAGGAGGTAAGGTTCTTGGATTTATAAACTATTCAGAGCAGGTCATTCAGATCAGAAAAGGACTCCCAGATCACATAAAGGAGGAGACCATTTTACATGAGATGGTGCATGGAATCCTTTTTCACACCGGCAGGAATGACTTAGTAGATAACGAGGAGTTTGTGCAGCACATGGCAAATGCTCTCCTAAACAGCAGCATAAGCACTCAGATAATGACAAAATAGGCAGCAGGAGGGAATGGTTGGGGTTATGACAACAGCAGAGGTCAAAGAGTTCTTTAGACAAATAAGAAAAGAACAGTCCGAGATAACACACTTGTCTGAGATGATTGAAAGAGAAAGAGCATCATTGCTCCCACAAGCAATCCAGTATGACAAGGAACACATACAAGTCTCTCCTGAGAATCTGTTTGAGAACAGTATGGCAAAGCTGACAGACATGGACACAAGGCTCAGAGAGTCAATCAAGGCTCTTAAATACCGAAAAGCTCAAGCAGAGGAAATGTTGTTCTTACTGGATAACTCAGATGAGAGAGAAGTCATGAGATGGTACTACATGGACACTAAAGAGGGAAAGCTCCTTAAGTGGGACGATGTAGCCAAAGAGATGTCATACGATACAAGACACATTCTTAGAATCCATGGCAGCGCAATAGTAAACCTTGCAAATAAATCTTGTCACTAAATGTCACTTTTATTCATGATAATATGTTAGTGGAAAGAAAGAAAAGAAAGTTCCTCCGACTAACAGAATCATGAAAACACTCTAGCAAGGAGCACTATTCCTAAATGGGTAGTGCTTTTTGTTATGGGGTAGGTAGTTTTTAGGAGGGATGTATGAGTTCAAAGAGGTCAGATCACTCAGGGACACATGAGAGACCCTATAGGAGAAACAGGAAAAAGATACTAATGACCCAGTCTGTTTGCGCTATATGTGGCAGACCAGTGGATATGTCACTCAAAGCTCCAGACCCAATGTCTGCAACAGTAGACCATATCATTCCTGTCAGCAAGGGTGGGCATCCATCAGACATCAACAACTTGCAGCTTGCTCACTGGATATGCAATCGCATGAAGTCGGACAAGCTCATTGATTACTCTGCTAGGCAGCAGGTGGCAGGTAGTAAGGTAAAGCTCTCTTGTGATTGGAAATCCTTTTGAAGTGTCGAAAATGAACAACACAATTTGACATGACGCTAGTATATTTTAAACAATTTAAAATTATGTCAACCATGCATAATAGGGGGCTATATCGACTACCACTCCCTACTGACAACTTCACCCACCGTTACTGTGTCAATATCTCGCAGTGATCTCTTTGAAAAAGACCAAAAAGGAAAAATATAGATGAGTGAATTAAAAGGCAGAGCATATCTCAAGAGTAAATTAAATAAAAAGAAAACTTGGGCACGTACCAGATATGACTATTATGAGCTCAAGAATCTTAAGGCTGACCCATCCCCGGTGATTCCGGGTGATCTTGTTTCCAGATTTGGGAGCAAATTAGGATGGTGCGCTAAGGCAGTTGACTCTTTGGCTAACAGGCTTATATTTGATGGCTTTGAAAATGACAATTTTGACCTCTGGGAAATATTCCAGATGAATAATCCTGATATATTCTTTGAC
>OCTW011559372.1_pt1 | contig 28891 bp, 40 predicted proteins | sample 1539671 | NCBI WGS metagenome assembly OCTW01 (sample SAMN02144230, study PRJEB22623) | gut metagenome | biome: sheep rumen | host: Ovis aries | place: New Zealand | reverse complement strand
AGATATTATTCCTACAAAAATTGAAAGAGCTATTGACTTAGCAGAAGAGATTGTTGAATCCGGAGAAAAAGTTGTTATCTTCTCTACATTCAAAGAACCTTTATATATTCTTAAGGAAAGACTAAAGAAGTATAAACCTCTTATTGGAACAGGAGATTTAGATGATAGTGTCGTATCAGATAACATCGATAAATTCCAACAAGATCCTTCTTATAAGATATTCTTAGGAACAACACAAAAGATGGCAACAGGACTTACATTGACAGCCGCTTCATATATGATTCATATAGATACTGATTGGACGTGGTCAGGGTTTGATCAAGCTAATTCAAGAATCTACCGTATTGGAGCAGGAAAATCAGTGATCATTTATAATTTAATTTGTTCTAATACCATCGACGAAAGAGTGTGGAATATCATAAATAATAAAAAAGACATGTCAGACTATATGATAGATGGTAAAGTAAATGATATAGAAACACTAAAAACATTATTAGGAGTAAGCCTGTAATCACCAGATCATTCAGGAATGACGTAACTACAATTAATAAATAATTATTAATAAAAAGTAAACTAATCTCCAGAGGCCTCAAAAAGGCCTCTTTTTTATTGTAAAATTAGTTTACAGTCAGCTAATCATGTGATATAATAGTTTCGTAAAGGTAAGAAAAGATGGAAAAATTTGAAGGAAACGTAAAATTTGTAAAACAGTCTGAATTCATGTCTTTTTATGGATATAATAACATGACGTTTATTTATAAGTTTGAGACAGAAGATGGAAAGATTTTAGTCTGGAAAACTGGAAGCGTACTTCAAGTTGAAAAAACTGAAGATGTACCTACTATTGACTCGATTATTCATATCACAGCTAGTATTAAAGGTGAAGGTGAATACAGAGGAGAAAAACAGACTATAATCACAAGAGTTAAAGTTTTAGAAATTGTTGATAGAGCTTTAACAAAAGAAGAAAAAGACGAAATTAAGGCTGATGAACAGAGAAAATCACTGAAAGGTGAAGATTTCATTTGGGTTGGAATGCCTTATAGACAATATAAGAATAATTATGCTGACTGTGAAACAGTTGCAGGATCTTATGATATTGAAGAACGCACTATTGATGTAATCATCAGAGAAGGTAGATTGAAGAATTCTGGTGTCAGGGGTCAGTTCTATTACTATTGGGTATTTAAAGATAATGCTAATGAATTAGTAAGAACTATTAAGGCAGTATCATTTGAAAATGCTTACAATAGAGTAACTAAAGAAAATCCTAATCATGAATGGTCTTTGGATCATTTTGAGATGGTTTCTCATGGCTGGTAAGGAGGAGTATGGCAAGAAAGAAAGTTAGAAAATATCCAACAATCGAAAATGTTCAGAAAACATTAAATGATTATATGGATAATCATGCAGATGAAATTATCAAATATTTAGCTCGTGAAATGGGAGTTAATAATTTTGATGAGTTGAAAGACTTAGAGTTCAATACACCAAAATTCTGGGGAGATTGTGGTTTTGTCTGGCTAAAAGCTAGAAATCCTGAGCAGGAGCATGAATGGATTTTAGATCATGGAAAATATAATGCCTATGTAACAAGAATAAAATTACCATATCCAACACAGAGTGTTATTTTAAAGCAAACTCAGATTGAAAAAGCTCTTGATGGAACGGGTTTACGAGAAATGTATCAACTTTATATTATGTATGATTAGGTGTAAAATTAGTTTACACCTATTTTTATTTATGATACAATAAATTTATAAAAAGGTAGCGGAGGAATAAGGATGGAAAATAAAACATTCGATAAAATTATTTCTTCTTTGGATAATATTATCGAGGAGTGTAATTCAACATGTGTACATTCCAAAAAGGAACTTGAAAATCTTACAGTAAAGGAAGTTGATTTGAAGATAGCGAAAGCAAAAGAACTTCAAGGTAGAGTAGATAAATTTGTTCAAGCTGATTTATACCACATCATTGGCATGGGCGATTTAACAGATGAACAGACTTTACTACTTTGTAAAAAGGTGAAGTATGCCTGTATGTTTAGATCTTATATTAAACCTTTAGCTTCGAGTTCAATTACACTTGCAAACATACCTGATAATAAAATGCATGAATATGATTGTAAGATAACAAGTCTTAAATTGAAGAATAAAGCATAAGAAGGTTTGTACAGATACTATAAGACAGGTGTAAAATTAGTTTACATGTAACTAATAATTTGATATAATTAAATCATAAAATGGAGGTAAGACTATGGAGTATAAAGAGTGGAAAGCAACACTTACACCAGCTCATGAAGATAAGATTGCTGAAGCAATTCTTATGGATAAAGAGAACTCAGTCTGCAATCCTTGGTTAGATGATAACGAATGTTTGATTGATGTAGTCAAGCATTATGGTGGCACAGAAGAATTTGCTTATAGATTATTAGATGAATGGGAAGATGAAGAATTATAGGTGTAAAATTAGTTTACACCTTTTAATTTATTTGATATAATGTAACCATAATAAAGGAGAGGTAAGGTATGAAAAAGATGACTAAGAAACAGATGCAGGAAGAAGCTAGAATTAAGATGGTCAAGAGACAGGATAGACAGGGATTTATCAATAGTATTAGAAGCTATTGGAAAGATTGCGAAGCTACTAAGAGATACTATGAAATCAATAACATGGATGATAAGTTCGAATCTAAATATAGTAAAACTCTTAAAGAAGAAGAAACTATGAGATTATTTAACAATTATGAAAATCTTAGAGATTATGCAAAGTATTTCACTAATTTAGATACAGAAAAAGAAGATCCAAGATTCTGGGCAGTTACTAGAACTATCGTTAAAAATGGAGATATTGATGACTACTATTTTATTAAAGATTTCAATTCTACATATGATCTTGTTATTGATGATATTATCTGGAATGAAGAAGAAATTAAGTTGATCATTGAATTAGCAAGAAACTTTGGCTATGAAAGAATTCTATTCTTAGATAATTCAACAGCTGCTTTAAGAACAATTGCCGGCTTCGTTAAGAATGGATGCAAGGTAAGTGATAAAATAGTTGAGAAATTCAGAAGATTCAGAGTTAATGATGAATGGACTCTTGACTCTGAAGGTATCGCTATAGAATTATAGAGAGGAAGATAGATGTTAGAAGATGTTTTAAAATCATATAGAAAGAAAGCTGATGAGATATGTTGAAAGTCTTACGGTCCTAATGAGCTTTTCTTTAAATACATAGAACATGAACATGATGATAAAGCAGAAGCTTACTTCGCAGGAATTGTTTGTAGATTCTGGGGTCACTCAGCTAGAATGTGGCTCCAGTGTAACAAACACATTCCTTTTGAGTATTGTTATGACTGCATTATTGATGCTATTAAATATGTATTAAAGAAAAGAGTATGGGAAAATCCTAAAAGTTCTTTATATAAAGATCCCACGGGACCAGATAAAGCAATGCATATTTCAATGAAGCGTCAGAAGGCTATAGTTTTATCTAAATTTAATGCTAAGAGAAGATTATCTAATTTTAATACTCTTAGTATAGATGAAGCTCATGAAAATTATAATGATTCAGCTGATGGCCTTTTATTTGGTAGTTCATCAGGTGATGACTATATGAGAATATTTATCTCTGAATATTTTGATAAAGGGCAATATCTCGAAGGTCTTATTTTAGATAGCATTTGTTATAGCAATGATACGTATAAAGAAAGTAATATTATAAAGAATCTAAGAGAGTTATCTGAGAAAGATTTAGATTATTTTATAACTAACTATGATGTCGATAAAATATGGTATCTTAAAACTCTTTGGGAGATTAAGAGAATGTCTCGTAAGATGCTCAGTATTAAAATTAATTCTATTTTATACAAAATAAAGAAAGAAGGGTTATTTTCGCAGAATGGTTAAAGATAAAAACTATTTAGTAATTCAAGGATGGATGATTACTAAATTAAAACTAAAAGGAACAGGATTATTGCTTTATGCTTTAATCTATGGATTTTCACAAGATGCTGAGAGTGGATTTGTAGGAAGTTTACAATATTTACAAGATTGGACGAATAGTACACGTCAAGGTGTAATTAATGCACTGAAAACTTTACTTAAAGATGGACTTATTGAAAAAGAGCAAGGTTTTCCATTTAATACATACTACGTAAAAAAGGAAACTATTGATGAAGACTGTAAACAAAATTTACCTAGCTGTAAACAAAGTTTACAGACAAGTAAAAAAAGTTTACATAATAATATAGATATAGATAAAGATATAAATAAAGATAATAATATATCTGTGACTCCTACTATAGACTTTAATGAAAAGAATTCTTATATAGAAACAAAGGAGCAAGATTCACTTATTGCTCAGATCGTCACTCATCTCAATAAAGTCTGTGGAACTCATTTCAGAGCCAATGCATCAGGTACTAAGCGCTTTATTAAAGCAAGACTTAAAGAAGGTTTTAAGTTACAAGATTTTATAGATGTTATTGATTATAAATGGAAAGAATGGGGAGAAAATCCTAAGACTTTTTCTGGAGGACAATCAAGTATCACTTATTTAAGACCAAGTACGTTATTTGGTACAAAGATGGAAGAATATTTACAGCAAGCTTGGATGACTGAGTATAAGAATAATAAGAAAGCAGAAGTTGCTTCTGTAGAAGCTTCTAAAGATAGAAGTGATAAGGTATTTTAGTTTACATTTAACTGGAATAAGTTTATTATAGCTTTTACCAGGAGGTATTATGATCAGAGAATCCTATTTAAAGAACTCTTTAATTCCTAAAAGATATGTGAATGATATACCTTTGAGACCTTCAAAGGAAGATGAGAAAACTTTCGAGGAATTAAATGCAATTAAAAATAATTCAGTAGAATTTGCTAAGTCAGGAAAGAACTTACTTATATGCTCTAATAATGTTGGCTGTGGTAAAACAACATGAGCTACTAAGATTCTTTTAAACTTTTTAGAAAAAACATCATCTCATAACTTTTCTAATCAGTGCCCTGGACTTTATATAAATGTATCAAACTTTTTAAATGAGAAGAAATTGGCTATCACAGATAAGGATCTAGCTTTGAAGGTAGCCGATATTGAGAAGAAGATTTTAAAAAGTCCTCTTGTAATTTTTGATGATATTTGTGTTAAGAATATCAGCGAGTATGATTTAGGCAATCTTTATTACTGGATTGATGAGAGGACTAGCAATATGAAGTGTTGTATATACACATCAAATCTTTTGCCTGAAGATTTAAAGAAAACTATTGATGCTAGGTTATACAGCAGAATAGTTAATTATTCAATTATAAAAGAAATTAAGGACGGTGATAGTAGATCATGTTAGTGCATCTTCAAATACTAAATAAGATTATTTCAACAAAAGATATATCACTAATAACAGATAACAATATCACGTCTGATTATTTTCCAAACGCATTTAGAGGTGAATTTGATTTTATAATCAATCATTATAAGAAATATGGACAAGTACCTGATCTTGTAACCGTGTTGAAATCATTTCCTGATTTTGAGGTTATCGAATCATCTGAACCTGATGAGTACCTTTTAAATGAATTATATAGAGTTAAAGATGAAGATTACTTAGCTTCAACATTTAAGAAGATGAAAAGACTTCTTGAGAATGGTGAAACTGATAAAGCTATGGAGTTATTTACTTCATCTGCACAAAATGCTTCTGAGCATAAACAAATGGAAGCAGTCGATATTTTGGAAGATACTTCAAGATATGACAGCTATGTAGATAAGTGTAATGACTTCATGAAATACTATCTACCAACAGGATTTAAAGAATTAGATGATTCTTTTGGTGGGGGTATTGATAGACAGAATGCTTATTTTGTAATTTCAGCAAGAGCAGGTATCGGTAAAACATTGGTAATGATTAAGTTTGCCGCAGCTGCAGTTGAAAGAGGTTTAAGAGTAGGTCTATATGAAGGTGAAATGACTGTAGATAAAATTGCAGGTCGTTATGATACTTTGGTATCTCACATTTCTAATTCTTCAATTGTTCACGGTAATATTAACGTAGAGCATAGTTATAGAGAATATTTAAAACAATTGAAAGAAGATCATAAAGGTAATTTTTATATCTTAACAAGAGACATGGTATCTAATGATAAGATGACAGTTGATGTATTAAGAACTTTTGTGGAGAAATATAAATTAGATATCTTGTTTATCGACCAATTGAGTTTACTTGATAGTACTTCACAGTCAAGGCAGTCATTTGAACAAGCTGCTGATATAAGTAAGCAGATTAAAAATCTACAGGTTCAGAAACATATTCCAATCGTTGTGGCATCACAGCAGAATAGATCTTCAATAGAAGAAGGTGGCTTAGCTGGTACACAGAATTTAAGCTTATCAGATAGAATTGGTCAGGATGCTACTGAAGTCTTATTCTTAACTAAAAAAGATAATATAATGACTTTCAATATCGCTAAAGCAAGAGATGGTGCTAAGAAATACGTATTATCTTATGAAGTAGATTTTGATACAGGAAGATTTACATATATTCCAGATGATGAGGATTTTGGAAGCGGATCATCTTCAAGCATAGGAGATGAATCATATGATGCTACTGTATTCTCTTCATCTTATAATCCAACGGAAGGAGAGATGCCTTTTGGCCACTAATTTAATTGTTAGAGATAGAGTAATTAATAAAGATATTTTGGATATTGTCTATGATATTCAATCTGAATTACGTAATGGTAAACTATCTCAAGTAAAACTAAGTGGTAGAAGTATTTCTGTTACTTGTCCTCATCATGCAGGTGGTAAAGAGAAACGTAATAGTTGCTTTATTAATATTGGTGATGAAAGTGTAGAGTACGGAAAGACACATTGTTTCACTTGCGGTTTTTCACCATCATTTGCAGGATTTGTAGGTGAATGCTTTGATAAATCTGAGCAATGGGGAGAAGATTGGTTAATTGCTAATTATGCATCTGATTTTATTGAACGATCAGCTGTATTAGAAGATATAGACATTAAAGAAGATTACATTATTAAGAGAAGACCTGACGAATCTATTTTAGATACATTTGAAGACTATCATCCTTACATGGATAAGAGAAAGATTACTGAAGATGTAAGAAAGAAATTTAAGATTAAGTATGATCCTAAAACTAAGTGTATTGTATTTCCCGTTTTCGGAATTGATGGTAAATATAAATTCTCGACTAGAAGATCAGTTGAAGGAAAGAAGTTTATTATTGATAAAGGAGCTGATAAGAAAGATATTTACTTATTAGATAATGCTGTAAGGAGTAATGCTAGAACAGTGTTTGTAGTAGAAGCTCAAATATCAGCATTAGTTCTTGAAGGTTGGGGATATACAGCAATTGCTTTATTTGGAGCTGGTACTTCGAAAGAACAGATGCAAGAACTCAATCGTTCAGGAATTCGTCATTTCGTATTGTGCTATGATCCAGACCAAGCTGGTTTTAAAGGACGTAATAGATTTTTAAAATATATTGATGATGGTATTTTTGTCGATGTTTTAGATCTTCCTTTAGGTAAAGATCCTGCAGATATGACAAAAGAAGAATTTGATAATTTAGTTAGTTTACAGATAGGCGATTATTTGGTAAAATAAAAATAAGATAAAAGGAGATTAGAAAAATAATATGGCTCAAATTTCAAAAGAAGAATTTCTTGCTATGCAAGCTAGTAGAGAAGCAGCTCAGAGAACTAATCAGAATCAGAATAGACCTAGAGTTGGTTTCTTCGGTTTAAGAGATGATGGTGATGAAGCTATTGTTCGTTTTAACTACAATGATGTAGATGATTTTTATAAGGATCTCTATACAGTTCATCCAGTTACAATCGATGGAAAGTTTAGAAAAGTTAATTGCATTAATGATATTAAGAATGGTGTTCATACTTGTCCATTATGTGAAGCTGGTGTTCAGTTACAGAACAAGTTCTACATTCAGTTAATTGAGTATACGAGAGATGAACAGGGAAATATCGTTCCTCAGGCAAGAGTATGGGAAAGACCTACAAGCTATATGCAGTTACTTGGTAACTTAGTCGCTGAATATGGTCCTCTTAAAGATAGCGTATTCAAGATTAAGAGAGTAGGTGAAAGAGGAAATATGCAGACTACATATAATATTATGTTCTGTAATCCAAGTATCTACAATGATCAGCTTTATACAAAAGACTTCAGCGTATTTGAAGGATACACACCTTTAGGTTCAGCTATCATTGATAGAGATGCTAATGGCCTTAGAGAATTAGCAGGTGATTTAGGATTAGATATTCCTAATTCTGCAGTAGGTACTCCTGATTATACAAGTGCACCTACAGCTCCTCCAGTTCAGTCTCAGTTCGTTCAGCCTCAGTTCGTTTCGCCTCAATTTAATAGTGCATCTCAAACTCCAGGAGCTATTAGAAAACCTCAGTACTAAAATTAAGGGCTTCGGCCCTTTTTTAGTTTACATAGCTATACGATTAGATTATAATAGTTTTACAAGGAGGACTATGAATGGAACAAACTAGTCTTTGGGGAGAAGAGTTTACTATTAAAGAAGACGATATCTCCGCAATTCTTAAAAAAGCTAGAACAAAGAAAAAAGTAGAGAAAGTATCCTCTGAAAAATTAATTAAGTCTAAATCTGTTTCAATAGAAGAAAAGCTTAAGATAATTAAAGAAGATGTTTATAGAATATTAGGTAAGTATGTTAATGATACTGTAGTAATTAGAGACTATGATACGTTACGTAGATACATAGATGCTGCTTCTTTAAATGGAATGATTGCAGTTGATACCGAGACTAACAATACTTTAGACACAATTGACTGTGATATTGTAGGTTTATGTTTATATACAGCAGGTCAGAAGAATGCTTATATTCCTATATCTCATAGACACTTTACAGTAGAGAATGGTAAAGTTGTTTTAGGAGATAGATTAGAGAATCAGATAACAGAAGCACAAATAAAAGTCCAACTTCAAAGATTGCTTGATGATAATGTCAAGATGCTTTTTCATAATGCAGCATTTGATATTGGAGTAATTATGTCAACATGTGGTATACGATTAAAAGCATACTGGGATACAAGTATCTGTGCTAAGATATTGAATGAATTAGAGCAGAAGAGTTTGAAGATTCAATATAGACTACATATTGATCCTACACAAGAGAAGTATGATATAGAGCATTTGTTTAAGAAGATGCCGTATTCTATTTTCGATCCAGAGTTGTTTGCTTTATATGCTGCTACTGATAGTTTTATGACTTGGAAATTATATGAGTATCAGAAAAAGCAATTCGATCTTCCTGAGAATTCAGATCTTAAACCACTATCATTTGGTGTTGAAACTCCTTGTATAGATGCTGTTGTAGATATGCAACAGACAGGTATCTCAGCTGATGTAGAATATGCAAAGAAAATATCATCTCAATATCATGAAAAGTTAGATGAGATTAATAATAAGATAGATGAAGAGTTAGAGAATTTAAGACCTTTAATCGAAGAATGGAGATTAACGCCTGAAGCAAATGAAAGAACGAGAATTTATCCTGCTAAGAAGACTAAGATTAAAGATGAGGATATTCCTTATAAGTTCCCTTTAATTGATGAAAAAGGCAAGAACTATAAATTAAGTGGTAAATCTCCAGCACAGCAGTTAACTGATCCTATTCAGGTTACAAGTTCAACACAGCTTCAGATTTTACTGTATGATATTTTAAAAGTTGGAGTTGTTGATCCTAGTGATCCTAGAGGAACTGGAGCAGAAATACTTGAAGATTTAGCAGAGAAGTATAGAATTTGTAGATTAATCTTGGATAAGCGAGAAGTTCAGATTTTATTAGATACATTCATCGATAAGATACCTACTCTTATAAAGAAGAGAACAGGTAAAGTACATGCTAAGTTTAATCAGTATGGTGCTGACACAGGTAGATTTAGTTCAGGTGAAAAGGATCCAGATAATCCAAAAATCAAATCGCTGAACTTACAGAACATTCCTGCTCACGATAAAACAATCAGAATGATATTTACTCCTTCACCAGGATATGCAATAATTGGCTCAGATTTTTCAGCACAAGAGCCTAGATCTACTGCATCATTAGCTAATGATGAGGAGATGATTAGAGCTTATGATGAAGGAAAAGATTTATATGCTGTAATCGGTAGTATATGTTTTCACTGTAAGTACGAGGATTGTTTGGAGTTCCATCCAGTTACTCACGAACTTCAACCGGAGGGTAAAGAGCGTCGAAGCAAGGCCAAGGCTATTTTGCTCGGAATTACATATGGTATGTCAGCTAAATCATTAGCTGATCGTATTGGAGTTTCTCTTAAAGAAGCTGAAGATATTATTGGTAACTTCTATAAAGGTTTTAAAGGAGTTAAGAAGTTGACTGATGATTCTCAGAGAATGCTTGTAGAAAAAGGTTATGTAACAGATATGTGGGGAAGAAGAAGACACTTACCTGATGCACAACTTCCTGATTTCACTGTAACGCCTATTAAGAGTGATGGTTCTAATTTTAATCCATTATTAGGATCAGTAGAGCATGAAGATTTGGCTTTAAAAGCCAAGATTGTTAAGTATGAAGATGCTTTATCAAAGACAAAGTGGAAGAAAGAAACAGATGCTCTTGTTTTAGCGGCTAAGAAAGACGGATTAAAAGTTAGAAATAACAGACTATTTAAGAGTAGAGCAATGAGGCAGTGTTTAAATGCACGAATTCAAGGTACAGCTGCTTCAATGACTAAGCTAGCAATGGCTATGATTCACAATGATAAGAAATTGCAAGATCTTGGATTTCAGTTACTTATTACCGTTCATGATGAAGTTTTAGGTCAAGCTCCTATAGAAAATTCAAAAGAAGCTGCTGATAGACTTTGTGAGTTAATGGTATTAGCAGCAAAGGAGAAATGTTCTTGTAAATTCAAATGTGATCCTTACATAGTAAGAGATGGTTGGTATGCTGATGAAGCTGCAGCTAGCATTCTTAATAGTTATGTGAATTATTGTAAGACATTATCTAAAGAAGAAGCTTTAAAGAAAGTAGAAGATAAATATTTAATGTTTAACAAAGATACGATTAAGAAGATATGTGATGAAACATTTGTGCTTAATGTTGATAGTTTAAAGTATGGTCCAGATTATTATAAAGGTATGTAGTTAGTTTACTATATACCTTTTATTTGATATAATTATATTACAATAAGGAGGATATTATGTTACGGATTAAGCAATTCTCTGACAAAGAAGTAGTTTTTGTTGATGAGAATGAAAAGGAATATGTTTTAACTTGTAAGAACGATGATGAGAAATTTGATATTGACATTATTGAAGATATTTTAGATTGGCCGTATAGGAGTAAGAAGAATGATTAAGAGAAAAGATTTATTTGAAGAAAGTTGTAATAGACTTATTGAGCAGCGTGAGTTCTACAAAGATATGAGATCTACAGCTAAGGCAGCTGCAGTTCAGTTTGATTTAAAACTACCTGATATTATGGCTTTAAAGGACTATGTTCATTATCATAAGATGGACTGGGATTCAAATCCTTTAGAATCAGACAATACAGCTGACTATAAAGATAAGTTGATGCAGCCATTCAGAAAGATGGCTGAAGCTATTGATGTGTTAAGAAACACAGGATCTCTTGAACTTCTTGATCCAATGATTAAAGCACTGAATGATATTGGTATTCATTTAACGATTGATGATAATGTTAAGTTTGAGAAGAATAAAGATCTGATGCCATTCATTCTTTTAATGTCATCAAGTCAGAAATCAATTTGTGAATTAGCAGATGAGAGAAAAGCTAACGGAGACATTTCAAAAGAGCTTAAAGATTCAACACCTAGAAGTTTTACCCAGTATGTATCAACATATGCTTCATATAAAGTTGCTAAAGAGAAAGGTAAAGATACTTCTAAACTTGAAGATAAGCTCCATGATTTAGCAATGAATGTTGGTATCGATGGTGAAGTATATACAACGCTAGAAGAAGACTTAAAGAATATTTAGTTTATTTAGTAAACAATCTTTGTTATAATTAATTATGTATTGGAGGTGATTCCTATTAATTTAATTTTGAGTGGTCCAGACGGATGTGGTAAAACAACATTAGCTGATAGAATGTCGAAACTTCATAATATGGAGATTATTCATTCTACTTCTAAAACTAGAAATACTTTAGGATACCATTTAGATCTTATTGATTTTCATGATAATACAGTGTTTGATCGTTTTAGTGTAGGCGAGATGGTTTTCCCAAGACTGTATGGTAGAGAACCTAAATTAACTACAGAAGAATTTTATGAAACTCTTAGAAGAGTTAGAGATAATAATGATATGTATGTCATCTTTACATGTTCAGATTCAAGTATTTTAAAAGAAAGATTGATTGAGCGTGGAGAAGAAGATTATCTTAAAGAAATAGATGAACAGTGTGTTCTTTATGAAGAAGTAGCTGAAATGATGGAAAATTATTTTGGTGACTATAAGAATTTTTATGTTTGTGATATCGCATCAGAAAATGCTTATGACAAGTTATATAACTGGGTAGATGAAAACTTTGGTAAATCAACAGTTAATGTAGCTTATAAAAAACTTTGTAAAGAGCTTATGGAAAAAGGTCACGTAATGGAAACAAGAAACATTCGTGGTAATACAAAAGAGTTATGCAACTATATGTTTACTATTGATGATTTAGATAGTGAATATGTATCATTGAAGACTGGTAAATCTAATTTAACATATTTAGCAGCTGAGCTATTGTGGTATTGGTCATCAAGAAATGACACTGAATTTATCAGTAAGTTTGGATCAATGTGGAGAAAATTGTCAGATGATGGTGTTACAAATAACTCTGCTTATGGATATATTCTCCAGAAAAAGCATGGATTCAATCAGATTGAAAAGATTATTGAATTACTGACAGTTGATCCTTACTCAAGAAGAGCTGTAATTAATATCAATGTTCCTAATGAGAATGTTATTGAAACAAAAGATGAACCTTGTACTATATGCTTAGATTATCAGATTAGAAATGGTAAACTTCATTGTACATGTGTTATGAGAAGTAACGATGTTAACTTTGGTTTACGTAACGACTTAGGATTCTTCATCTATTTACAAAAATATATTGCAGGTAGATTAGGAGTTCCTGTAGGTACATATACACACTTTGCAATGTCTATACATTTCTATGATAGAGATTTTAAAATGATTTCAGATGTTGCATATGGTACTTTAGAAGCAGAGAAAGAGAGACTTGATATCTCTAAATTAATTGATAATAAAGATCAGTTAATTTCTTGGGTAGATAATGAATTCACAGATAAAGATGATTTTACAGCACTACTCAAATCACTTAATATTATTTATGAGGTTGATTAATGAAAGTAGCTTTAATAAAGCTAGGATGTAGATTTGCATTTAATTCTAAATCAAAGACAGGTGGAGTTCAGGAAGCAATCAGCATCATCGATATGCTTAACACAGCAGGAGTTGAAGTTGATGTTTATGATAAGATTTTAAAAGGTGATGCTCCTTCACCTAACAAGATGACAAGAGTTATAAGTATTGATAAGGTAGATACAGGATTATTTGATGAAGAGTTACCTTATTATGAGACAGTTAATGATCAGGGATATGATGCTTTAATTGTTCTTAATGGTAATGTTACTTATTTTGGAGGAGAAGATAGACCCCATGAAACAAAGAAACTTATCATCTTAAATGAGTTTAAAGGTAAAGTATTCTACATCATAGGTGATTTTAATTTATTTTTAAAAGATAATTATAGAAATATCTCACTAAAGAAATGGTCAGTTAACTATGCTGGTCATAATTTAAAGACAGATCGTGAAGATATTGTTTATATAACTCAAGGAAAGAATGTTGAACTTCAAAAGCAAGATTTAGCAAGATTAACGAGTGTCGTTAAGGTTAAGGATGTAGTTTATTTTCCTATTGAGAAATTTCCGTGGTTTGTTTTAAATAATGCTCCATTTAATGAAGAACCTGAATTCGACATTATTTACGGAGGAAACTTTAGAGGTGGTAAAAGAGAAGGTGATATGATTAAGTTCCTTTTTGGATATCCCGAAGAAGTTAAAGTGAGAGTATTTGGAGAAATATCTGAAAACAGATTTGATAAGGAAAAGATAAAAGATTTATCTAAGCCAGAATTTTATTCAAAGTCATTTGATTATTTAACGTATTGTAATGAACTTCACAAATCAAAGTCAATTGTTATTATTGGTGATGGTAAAGATAAATTATATAATAAGACAGCAGCAAGAGTTTTCGAATCGGTAAGAATGGGATTAGTTTTATTTATCGATGAAACATTAGATCCTGATAAGACAGTCTTCAATAATGAAGAATTAAGAGAATTCTGCTATGTTAATTCAAGAGAAGACATTATAAATCGTCTAAGCAGATTGAGCAATGAGTATAGAAAACATATTGTAGATTTAGAAAGAAAAGATTTAGACGTATCTTATAAAGACTATTGTAATAGTTTTAAAAAGATATTGGAGGATTATTAATGAAGGCTATTGGAATGTACATATTTTCAGGATCTCAGACAATAGGTCATTTAGAGACTGGATGAGAAGTTGATCAGATTCTTGAGATGACAGACGATATGGCCCAAACAAATGCATTTCACTTTGTTAGAAATTATGCTATTCCAATTATACCGCCTAGTGAATGGGAGTATCATGATAGTTATTTAAACTCATTGACAGATAAGTATGACTTATTATTCGCAAATCCTCCATGTAGTGGTTTAAGTTCTATAAATAGAAATGCAAGAGTTGATAATAAAGTTAATGAGCATATCTATGAAGTGGCTAGTGCTATTAATGTTATAGCTCCAAAAGCATTTTTAATTGAGAATGCCCCTACACTTGTAACAAGAGGACTTCCTATTCTTAAAGATATTCAGAAGATATTATCTAAACAATATAGAATCACAATTATAACAGATTTAGCAGGAAATCATAATGTTCCTATGTATAGAAAAAGAACATTAGTTGTAGGCTGAAGAAGAGATATCTTTGACAAAATGCCTATTATTAATCAGATTGTAGAAAATACATTTACTGTAGGAGATGCTTTTAAAGGTTTAGAAGGAGCTTCTAATATGGAGCCTATAGATATTAAAGACTCTTACGATTTTTCTAGATTTTATAGTTTGGTTAATCCTGATGAAACAGTTGTAAAAGCTATTTGTAGAAATTTAGATAGTGTCAAAAAAGATTTGAATGAAAGTGAATTGAGATTAGTACTAAGGGCTAAAGAGAAATATGATCTTAATAAGAGCGTATGGGATAAATCTCCTCTAAGACTTAATAATTCAGGAAGAGCACCTAGTATAACAAGTGTTAATAGATACATTCATCCAACTGAAGATAGAGATATTTATGTAAGAGAATGTGCTAGGCTGATGGGATATCCTGACAGTTATAGATTTTATAAAGGATCTAAAGTTTCAGATATTCAGTGCATAGCACAAGGGGTACCTGTTAACTTTATTAAATATATTTCAAATGAGATTATGAAGCAATTTAGTACACCGACTTATTGGAATGATGACTATGATGTGATGTATATCAATCAGGTTACAGGAGTTCAAAATATCACAACATTTAAGTCAGATGAATTTGCTTTATGTGATAAGATTAATCATAATAACTCTAGTTTACAAGAAACTATCTTATGATAAAATATAAATATGGTATTTAAAATGATGATAAACAAACAGTATTATATAAATGACACAACTAGTTACATGGCAGCTTATCATGATATGATGAGAGAGGTAGACAGACAGGAGGATGCAGATATGTCACATGATTTTAAATTAAAATTTACAAAAACAAGAGATGTTAAAGATCCTGTAAGAGCTCATAGAACTGATGCAGGCATTGATTTCTTCTATCCTAATGATGCAGAGTCAATATCAATTGGATCAGGTGAAGATATTTTAATCGATTCAGGAATTAAGGTTATTGTTCCTGAAGGCTATGCTCTTATTTTTAAAGAGAAGTCTGGAGTAGCAACAAAGAAGAAGCTTACTTTAGGTGCAAGTGTTGTCGATTCAGATTATAGAGGAAATGTTCATTTTCATTTCTTTAATGAAGGTAAAGAAGCTCAGACTATTTTACCAGGAGAAAAAGTTATTCAGGGAGTAGTTGTTCCAGTTTCATTGTGTGAAACAGAATTTATCTCTGAAGAAGACTACAATAAATATGAAACTTCACGTGGCGAAGGCGGCTTTGGATCAACCGGAGTTCAATAATAAGGAGACAGATAGATAGATGATTTTAAATAGTAAAGCTTTTACAGAAGCATGTCAGAGTATCTTATTTGCTATTGATAATAAGAATGCTTCATTATTCACAGAAACACTTGAGTTAGTAGCTGACGGTGATGTTCTTAATATGAATGTTACTAACAGAGAATATTATGTATCGATAGCATTTAACTTGGAAGAATCAGTTAAGTTTAAAGCAGCCGTTAATGCAAAATTATTCTTAAGTTTGATTAGTAAAATTACTTCTGATACGATTGAATTAACAGCAGAGGATAATTTTATTAAGATTAAAGGTAATGGTGATTATAAGCTACCTATGATTTATAATAATGGCGAACTTATGTCACTTCCTACAATTGATATTCAGAATGTTACAAATGAGATGAGCATTGATAGTAAGATCCTTCTTTCAATTTTAACATATAACTCTAAAGAGTTACAGAGAGGTATTGCAGCTAAGCCAGTTCAGAGTTACTACTACGTAGATGAAAATGGTGCAATCACATTCACATCAGGTGCATGTGTTAATACATTCTCTTTAGAGAAACCTATTAAGATGCTTCTTAGTGATAAAGTAGTTAAGCTGTTTAAGTTATTTAAGGATAGTGGTTCTGTTAACTTCACAATGGGTCAGGATCTTGTAGCTGAAGATGTTATTCAGACTAAAGTAAGATTTAGTACTGATGGAGTTGTACTTACAGCTAAGTTATCTGATTCAAGTTTAGTATCATCAGTTCCAGTTGAAGCTATCAGAGGAATGGCTACAAAAGACTATTCATATTCAGTAGTACTTCATAAGAATGAATTATTACAGACTTTAGGAAGATTAAAATTATTTAATGATGGTACAAAGAACTACGGTAAATTTGAATTTACTAAAGATTATGTAACAATTAGTGACTGGTCTTCCGATAATAGAGAAACAATTAATTATGCTAATGAGTGTCCTACTTTAGCAGAAGGGTATACAGCTTTACTGAATACTGATAATTTAAGTTTAATCATCAGTGGATGTGAAGAAGATTATGTGACTATCTGCTTTGGAGATGGAAAAGCATTCAGCTGTAAGCAGACAAATATTGTAGATATTATTCCAGAATTAGTTCAGAAGGATAACTAATGGCTAATAGAGGAAAGCAATTTGAAGCAAAATTTAAGGAGCAGTGAGAAGAAACTGTTCCTGATTCTATTTGTTATCGATTGTACGATGTAACGACAGGTTTTATGGGTCAGCGAAATGTAGGAGATTTTATCTGCTATAAATACCCTATCTTATTTTTAATAGATGCAAAATCCAAGGAAGGAAATACACTTCCATTCTCAGATTTAAGACAATACGATGATATGTTAAAGTATAAAGATATCACTGGAGTTGTTACAGGATTTATCACGTGGTTTATAGATCATGATCGTATATTATTTATTCCTATTAAAACAATGGAAAAAATAAAGAATGAAGGACTTAAATCATTTAATATTAATAAGATGAAACCTGAAGATTACTTTTATTTAGAAATTCCTTCAAAGAAATTAAGAACATTTATGAAAAGTGATTATTCATCCTTCGCTGAATATTCATGGTTAAGCTATCAAAGGAGTTCAAGTGAGCAATAATGAGAGTACAGATTAATCAAGAAGATTTGCATTCACACTCACAAGAGTTGAATGATAACATGAAGTATTTTGAAGAGATTGGCAGGCCGTTGCTTGAGGAGTATTCAAAAGACTTAGATGAGAAGGTAGCAGCTGTTAAGGGATACTTAGATCAATGCAGAGCTTATAATCTAGATTTCGATATGGTATCAATTCAGAAGGCTTTACTTGATTTGACTACAACTATTTTCTTTACAAGTGAAAAATTAGAAAAGGTAGGTTGGTTAGAAGATGTAAGTAAGCTTCAGTATCAATCGACTTATAACAATGCTTATTTAGAGAAACAGGGGTCTGAAGTTGCAGGTGGAGCTGGAGGTAAGTTTTCAGTTCAACAATTAAGAGCTTATGCAGATCAGGTAGCTTTATCAGATAATGTATTAAATTTCATCTATTCAAGATGTAGTAAGATTTTAAAAGATAAAGTTGATCAAGCAAATGAAGTAGCTAAAGCCTTGAGTAAGATACTTAGTGCAAAGATTAACGAAATGCAGATGTTTAATTATTCCCAAAAACATATGTAATGGAGTGTTAATATGAATATAAATGTCATAGACATCTATAAGTCTGCGCCAACATTTGAAGATATTTATAGTAATATATATCCAAAGTTATTAGATATAGCTGAAGAATATAAATCTGGTATTATTTCGGATGTAACTTTTTTAAAGAAGCTCGATGATATAGATGAATATGTTTTAGAAAATCTAAGAGATGGTAACATATCAAAAACTGAGTATAATAGGCTTCACGGTTTAATTAATAGCTATAGATATTTATAAAGAGATTAGTTTACAGAAACTAATCTTTTTATTATAATAGATATAGAATGGAGATATTATATGGGAAGAGCTAGTTATTCTTCGGTGCAAACTTTTTGGGATTGCCCGTTTCATTATAAATTAAGATATATAGACAGATTGGAAACAAAGCCTGATACTAATCCTTCTTCAGCCTTATACGAAGGTACAGCCATTCATGAAGCTATTGAAAAGAGAAGTATTACTGAAGGTTTGAATAGTTATAAATCAAATTATCCTGTTTTAGGTAAAGAGCATGAATTTGAGATGTATAAACTAGAAAAGACTATGGAGAAAGCAATTCAGCAAGTACCTCATGGTGAATATGAGTTTAAACTTCTTAATGATTACTTTGTCGGATATGTTGATATGCTAGTAAAAGTTAGTGATGATGTCTATGATTTATATGATTTTAAATATTCTCAGAATGTAGATAATTATATGAAAAGTGGACAAATTCACATTTATAAATACTTTTATGAGAAGATTACAGGAAATACAATAAGAGATATTTATTACTGTTTTATTCCTAAAAGTAATATAAAGTATAGTGAAGAAGAAGATATTGATAGCTTAAAAAAGAAGTTTGATGAGTTTATTGAAAGTCATGATGTAGAGATAAAGAAAGTGGAATATAATCCAGTTAATATTAACTACTTCTTTGCTAGACAGAAAATGATCGAGAAAACCACTGTATTTGAAAAGCATCACAATTTCAAGTGTATGTTCTGTGAGTATCAGAAGTTTTGCAGATCTAATGGAAAAGACAAGAGTGAACTTGTTCTTAAAGAGGATGGAGAAGGTGTAGAAGAGGTGACATTGTGGAGCTAAAATTTATATATGATTTTTCAAATGCCCATTATAGATTAGGACATGAAAGTGTTGATGTTTGTATGCCTAACTATCACTGAGTAGTTGATATAGATAAAGATAGTATAGATGATGTCGAGTATGATACTCTTAAAAAGGCACATGAACAGGAGGCTCTTCATCAAGCCGCACTTGATTATCTAGATCAATATACTAGCTTTATAGGTACTAGTTTATATTAAGATGAACTAGTGATATAATATATTAGAAAGGTAAAGGTGGTTATATGGGAGATAAGCAGAAAGAATACGCTAAGTACGCTAATAAGTTAAGGAAAAAGATAGGCAAGATTACTAGTCAGAGAATAGTTACAAATGATGATCTTCATAAATTAAATCATTTGTACGACCTTCTAGAGTACTATGATTATTATGAAAATGAGTCATTGTATAAAGCCATGGTAAAAGCATGGCGGGAGGAAATAGAAAGTGAGCAGATCTTATTATAAAACCCCTTATGTAGTTGACAGAAATAGCAAGCGAAGAATGAAGAAGGTAGCTTCTCGAATAACTCGAAGAAAGCTAAATAATTCTGATGAACTTCTTCAAGGAAGCAAATACAAGAGACATTTTGAGTCTTGGGATATTTGTGATTTCAGATGGTACTGGTCAGAAGAAGATGCTATAAAACATTATTATAGTCATAGAAGAAGATCATGGTTCTATGAAGAATATCCAACATTAGAAGATTGGTTGAAATACTATCGCAAAGGAGTAGTGTATAAATAGTGATATATCATTTTAATATTAGAAATGAATATAATGAAGATAAAGCTTTCTTCTTATCAGCAGATAATCATTCTCAACTTTTTAGAAGAATACTTAGTACATATGGTATCACTAAAGATAAGGTTGAAATATTAGAAGAATACGAAGAAACTTCTGATTGGGGTTACAAACTTGTAAAATCTTCAATAGCTCACTTATCAGATAAAGATAAGGAGATTAAAAAACAAGCTAAAGAGATTTTTGCTAAAAATAGCAGAAAATGTGAGCCTTATAAATCAGAAGCAATTGCTAAGTATAAGTATAAAGATGCGGTTAATATTTCAGGAGAAAAGGATTTAATTCCTCTGCTAAAGAAATACAAAAAAGTTAAAGTCTACTGGGAACTTACTGAACAGAGAGGAGTTCATCAGTATTACGCATTAGTGAAATAAAAAAGAGGAGTTATAATGGTAAAAGATTCTGAAGGAAGAGAATATGATGGATTTATAAGTAGTTTTAAAATTCATGGTAAAACTTATGCTTTAAAAGCCGTAATGTTTGAATCACATCCAGTTATTTGTAAAAGATGTGGAGCAACATTTGAAATAGATTCGTACGGAAAAGGTAAATGCAGAGCTTGCGGAACAAACTACTCTTCTCAAATAGTATTAGTTGAAGATAATTAATAATAAAAAATAGGAGTTGTAATTAGTTTACAGCTCCTTTAATTTTTGTTACAATTATTTTACAAAGATAAGGAGTGCGATAAAATGTTAAATAAAGAGAATGTTATTTCAATTGAGATTCATCATAATCCAGGATATGATGCATTTATTAAAGTTCAGGATACTAAGACTTATGAGTCTGAAAGAATTGATCTTCATTTAGATGAAGCTAATACAGACAATATCAATACAATCGTAAATAAGTACAAAGCTATGTATCCTAATAGTTATACATGCAGTTTTATTTACTAAGGAGAAAATATGTTGCTTACAGAAATTACAGAGAATAAAATAGAAGCAAATAAAAAAGAGTTTATTGATTTAATTAAATCGATTAAAAGAGAGAACGCAGATATTGATGGTTTAGTAGACTACCTAGAAAATAAAACAGATTTTTTTGTAGCACCAGCTTCAACTAGGTATCATGGATCATTTAGGGGTGGTTTATGTGAACATAGCTTAGCCGTATATAAGATCTTATTAAGTCAGGCAAATATTTACACGACAATTACAGGTCAGACTTTTGATGATGATACTCTTAAGATTGTTGCTTTACTCCACGATATTTCAAAAGTAAATACATATGAGGTATCATATTCAAATAAAAAAGTATATAGCCCTGAAGGATCTAAATGGGATGAAGCAGGTAATTATGATTGGAAATCAGTTAAAGGATATAAAACAATTGATGCAGAGAATAGATTTACATTCGTCAATCATGAAATCTCATCTGAATTTATTATTAGACAGTTTATTCCTTTAAAGATTGAGGAATCAGTGGCAGTAATTTGTCATCACGGTGGAATCGATAAAACTTCTTTACCGCCTGATGCAATCACACAAAACTATGCATCTTATCCGATTTCAATGTATCTGCATATATCAGATTTAATTGCAGCTTATTCTTGGGCATAATGAATAAGATAATTAAAGATCAGTTAAATAAAGTAAGATCAGTTAAACTATCTTTTGATGATAATACAACGCAAATCCTCATTCCAAAGTCATCTGAGGTTATTCCAGAGGCTTTAAATCAAGGAGATGTATATCTTATTAAGCTTAATGATAAGATATTAAATCCGTCATCTAATTCAACATTAGCAGCTAATTGAAATTCAGGTAGAGTACCTAATCATAAGATGTATAAGGTCGAATTCCTTGAGAAGATGGGTAACATGTATAAGTTCAATGGAATAGCTGTTGAGGATGGAGTAGACTTATATAATGAGAGTTGGTTCGGATGGATTCCAGAAGATTGTTTTAAAGTAGAGGAGAAGTTATAGTGGCAGCAGAAGTTATTTATGGAAAAGATATTGCTAATGAAATTAAAGAAGATTTAGCAAAGAACATTACGAAACTTGTTAATGAAGGAAAAGGAAACCCTTGTCTAGCTTTGATTAGAGTAGGTAATGATGATGCTTCTAAAGTTTATGTTAGAAATAAAGTAAAAGCATGTAATGAGGTAGGCATTATTTCGATGGTTACTGAATTGCCTGAGGAGACTACTCAAGAAGATTTAGAAGCAAAGATTTTAGAATTAAATAATGATCCTGATGTCGATGGTATTCTTTTACAACTTCCTCTACCTTCACATTTAGACGAAAGACATGCTATTGATACCATAGATCCTGATAAAGACGTTGATGGATTGACTACAATTAATATTGGAAGATTGCATTCAGGTAATCCTAAGTTTATTCCTTGTACTCCTTTGGGAATTCTTCTAATTATTAAACGTATGGCTGAAAGTGGAAAACCTTTATGCAGTATGAATGCAGTTGTCTTAGGAAGGTCTGAATTAGTAGGAGCTCCTATTGCAAGACTTCTTCAAGATTGTAATTGTACCGTAACTATATGTCATTCGAAGACTGATGAGGAGTCGCGTAATAAATATTTAGATAATGCTGATATTGTTGTCTCAGCAGTGGGTAAACCTAAATTCTTAAATGCTGATCATATTCAAGAAGGAGCTTGGGTAGTTGATGTAGGTATTAATAGAGACGAAAATGGTAAGCTTTGTGGAGATGTAGATTTTGATTCAGTAAAAGAAAAAGCTGGATATATTACTCCCGTTCCAGGAGGTGTAGGAGTTATGACAGTGACTTGTCTTTTACTTAATACATTTTTAGCTATGCCGATGGCGCGAAAGGAAGTGATTTAATTGGCTAGTTTAGCTAACAAATATCGACCATCAGAGTTTAGTGATGTCAGTTCTCAATCTAGTTTAATTAAGATTTTAGAGAGACAAATTGAAACTAATACTTTTAAAAATTGTATTATCATGGCAGGTCCTTCAGGTTGTGGTAAGACAACTTTAGCAAGAATATTTGCTAATAAAATTAATAAGGGATTAGGCGAGCCTATTGAAGTAGATGCTGCTTCTAATAATGGTGTCGATAATGTCAGGGTAATTATTGATTCAGCGATTGAAAGATCACTTGATTCTAAATATAAAGTATTTATCATTGATGAAGCTCATATGATAACAACAGCTGGATGGAATGCTTTTCTAAAGTGTGTAGAAGAACCACCTGAGTTTACAGTATTTATTTTCTGTACCACAGATCCTCAGAAGATTCCTTTTACAATCCAAAACAGATGTCAGATATTTAGTTTAAGTAGAATTAACAATGATGATATTATAAAAAGGCTTGAATATATTTGTAATTGTGAAACATATAGATATACCAGAGAAGCTATTGAGTACATTACAAAATTAAGCCAAGGAAGTATGAGACAGGCAATATCATATTTAGATAAATGTAAAGATTTATCAAGTGATATTACTTTAGAAAATGCAATTGCTTGTTTAGGTAATTACTCATATGATGTAATGTTTAATTTAACAAATTATATTATCGATGGAAACAAATCAGAGATCATCAATACGATTGAAAACTTATATCAAAACGGAAGTGATCTAAAGTTATTTATTTCAAATTATTTAGAGTTTATACTTCAGGTATATAAGTATTGTTTACTAGGAAATTTATCAGTCACAACTATTCCAGAGTCTATGAAAAATAGTGTAGATTATGTTGTAGGAATTGAGAATCCTAAAGACTATTTTAACTACTTAACAGAGAAGATTTTAGGTATTAAGATGGCTATTAAGAATGATACTGATATAAAAACAACAATTGAAATTATGTTAATAAATAAATAAGAATTGAGGTGAGAATTAGTTGAAAGTTGTTGTAAAGAAGGTTGATAAGAATTATGCATGGAAGAATCCAGAAGTTGTTGCTGATAATCTAGAAGCTGCACTTAAGACTTTTAAGAGAAAAGTTAACAGAGAAGGAATTCTTCAGGAATGTAAGAAGAGAGAATTTTACTTAAAACCAGGAATTAGACGTAGACTTAAGCATGAAGCTGCTTTAAAGGCAAGAAGAAAGTCAACGAAGAAGAGAGACTATTAAAGGTCTCTTTTTGTTTTAGTTTACAAATTAAATATACTTTGATACAATTATTATATGAAGATAGATAGGCGAAAACTTAGAGGGTGGTTATACAGAAACGCTACTCCTGTTAATGTGGAGTATGGTGATGTCTTTTGTTATACTTTAAGTACACAGACAGTTACAGTTTCTGAAGAGCTACCTCTAAATATAAATTGGTATATAAATCATTGTAAGCACCTAGGAATGAAGTATGATGTTCAGTGGTGGGTACTTTGTCTTCTTCACGAGATAGGTCATGACCAAACAATTTTCTTTTTAAATGAATTTGAGTATTTGCTTGATTGGGTTTCATGCATATGTGAAACTCCTTCATTTACTATGTTTGGAGCTTGGCTTAAGAATCAGATTTATTTTAGATTGCCGGCTGAAAGAGCTGCGACTAATTGGGTTGTTGATTTAGTTAACAATCATATAGATGAGGTAAGGGAGTTAGAGAGATATGTTAAAGTTTCAAGATAAGTCAATGTGGACAGAAGAACACTGGAGATTATTTAACACTATGGAGTCATGTTACAGAGAGTACTTCGAAGGTGAAAAGTTTGGAAGCAATTTTCCTGAGTTTAAAAAACACATGCTGTATATTCTAGGTGTTATGGAGGCTCAGTATGAACATAATTCGAATAAAGAAGAGTAATGAAAAAGGTATTGAAATAATTCCTATGAAAAAGCAAAGATTAGCTCTTATTCTAAGAGAAGATGGGACTTATGTAGCTTTAGGTGATGATGAGTATGAGATTATTGGAGAGATAGATAATGATTAGAGGTCAACGGAGATTAGTTAATACTATAGATAATATGAAATATTATCCACAGTCAATGATCCTTCTAGGTGAATCAGGAGGCCTCTATGATGAGGTATGCGATTATATTGCTACTAAATTTAATTCTGTTATGTTTGATATTTCTGAGTTTATTTCACAAGAATTTTTAGATGAAATCCAGAAATCTGCAACAGTTTCATCATTATATGTTATTAATATTAGTAAAGTAGATTTTAGAAAGCAGAACATACTACTTAAATCATTTGAAGAGCCTAGTAACCTCAATCACTTCATCTTAATTTGTGAAGCAGAGGATCTTCTTTTAGATACATTAAAGAACAGAGGATATCTTTTGAAGATGGATCCTTACACAAAAGAGGATTTAGAGCCTTTGATTAAAAAGGATCATGACTTAACACTAAAGATATGCTCTACTCCAGGACAAGTTGAATTAGCTAATTTGACAGATCTTAATAGATTATATAGTCTATGTCAGACAATCTTAAAATCAGTTAGTACAGCTAATTATCAAAATACATTAAGTATTTCATCTTCATTAAACTTTAAAGATGAGTATAGTAAATATGATCCTCAGCTATTCTTTAAAACTTTAAAGATCGCAATGCTTGATTGTGATATTGAAAATAGAAATAAAGTACTAGAGTTAATTAATAAGACACAGAAGATGATTTCATCTATGAATGATAAGAAGCAATACTTCGAACATTTTCTGACTAACTTATGGTTAGTTGTTAGAAAAAGTTAGTTTAAATTTAATTATAAATAGGTTAATATATAATTAATGGATATTAAAGAGCTTAAAGAAAAATTAGAAAAGAATGATTTAGAAGGTCTTAATTCGTTTGTGTTTGTAAAAACAGATGATACTTCTGATTTAATTATAGATCAATATGTAACAAGGATAAGTAAGATCTTAGGTCTCAATAAGAAGATTATTGAAGATCTGAATGAAATTCCTGACGATTCATTTATTATTGATGATAATCTTTACATACTGATAACAGATAAATGAAAGCTACAGAATAAAGATAATTGTATTATTATATGCAAGAGCACAAATGATAAAGAGGCTATTAAGATTCCAAGTCTTGAAGATTGGCAAGTTGTAGACTATGCTATTCCTAAAGTAAAAGGAATGAATAAGCAAGATATTGAAAACTTAATTAAAAAGTACTCTAAAAATTATTTAAGATTTATAAACGACATTGATAAAATTTCAATATTCAATGAAGGATCTCAGAATTTAGTTTATCATAAGATTGTTGAAGATGGGATGTTTGATCAAATATCAAATTTAACAATCTGGGATTTATCAAATGCTATTATAAAGAAAGATACTAAAACAATAGTTGAAGTATTAAAGGTTATAGATTATATAGATGTAGAGCCTTTAGGATTGGCTAAGGTATTATATAATAATTTCAGAACAATTACATCAATTCAGACAAATGCTAGAGTAACAGCAAAAGATGTTGGTATGTCTGATAAACAATTTTATGTAATTAAAAAATATAATTGTGGATTTTATTCCAACGATCAGTTAGTGAAGATTATGGATCTTCTTACAAATATTGAATACTTATTCAAATACTCTGAATTACCGATGAGTAGCTTAATAGATTATATGATTTGCAAAATACTAGGAGTGTAGAATATGAAGAAAAAAGATTTAGATAAGCTAAAGGTTCCTACGGAACAAGAAGATGTTGAGATGCTGCCTACAGCTTTAGAAAGTATTATTTGACACATTCATGATTCATTAAATAAGACTTATAATGAGAAGATTACTGAAGAAGGAAATGCATTATTATGTGAAGATTTATTAGAATGTTTAGATTTAGCATATAAAATCTTAACATATGATTATTTTAAGAAATCAGAGGCGTATCTTGATTCAGTTTCTATTTCAAAAGATAATTATAATGCTTTTACAAAAATCAGTAGAAAATGGGATAGAATGTATAAGAAGGAACTAAAGGAAAAGAAAGCTGATCTTAAGAGATTATTTAAGTTAATTTTACAGAATGCTGAGGAGATTTAGTGATTAAGGTAGCAATTTGTGGTGATGTGCATTGGTCTACCTACTCAAGTATCATAAGAAAAAGAGGACGTAAATATTCACAAAGATTGGAAAGACTTATTAAATCAATGAATTGATTTGAGAAGTTAGCCAAGGAACATAAATGTTCGACTGAAATCTTTTTAGGTGATACATTAGATCGACCAGATTTAAATGCAGAGGAGTTAACAGCTCTTCAAGATATTAAATGAAATAAAATTCCAAAGAAATTCCTTGTAGGAAATCATGAGTCTAACATTAATACTTTAGAGTTTTCATCAACAAAATTCTTTGAGAGTATAGAAGCAGATGTTATTTCTTCTCCTAGAATTGAAAGCATAAATGATAATGTAGACTTTTGTTACGTTCCATTTGTCACAACTGATAAAAAGTTAGATATTAAGAACTACATTCCAGATAATAATAAAAAGAAAGTTTTATTTGCCCATCAAGATTTAGCGGGAGTACAGTACGGTAAATTTACTTCACAATCAGGATTCGATGTTACTGAAGTATGTAATAACTGTGAGTACATGTTTGATGGTCATCTTCATAATGAGCTTATTATTAATGATAAGATTATTTTAGTTGGTATTCTATCAGGGCAGAACTTCAATGAAGATGCTTCTAAATATAAGCACAGAGCTTATATTCTTACAATTGAAGATGATGGTACAATGAGTTATGAAGCTTTCGTAAATCCAGAAGCTTTTAACTTTTATAAATTAAGATTTGAAACAGAAGATGATTTTAAGATACTTGATACATTAGATGATCATGCAGTTGTTTCAGCTGTATGTGAAGAGAAGATAAGTAAAAAGTTATTAAAGATAATTAAGCAGCATAAAAATATCTCTGAATCTAGAATGATATTATTTTATAATTATTCAAATGATGCAGAGAATAAACCTAGTATTTTAGTAGATGATTATATAAAACAATTTATCATGTTAGCTCAAGATAAGATTGAACATTCTTTTGTATTGGATAATGAGTTAGCGAGATTAGGAGGAGATTAAGATTGATAATTCATTTTAGACATGTTAAACTTCATAACTTCTCTTGCTATGGTGATGCAGAGTTATCTTTAGAGAACATGGGGTACACAATTGTATCAGGTGTTAATAATAATGCCTCAGACAACGCGTTGAGTAATGGTTCAGGAAAGTCAAGTATTTTTAATGCAATATGCTATGCTATGACTGGAGAAACAACTCAAGGATTATCAAATAACATTGAGAATATTTATACAAATCCTAATGACTGTTGAGTTGAGTTAGAGTTTGGTGCAGATGAAGATGAGTTCTTAATTAGGAGATATAAAACTCCTAGGCCTGATTTAAAGATTTTTGTAAATGGAGAAGATAGATCAGGTAAAGGTATTAGAGAATCTCAACAGATTTTAGAGGGATACTTACCTGATTTAACTTCACAATTACTTGGATCTATTATTATTTTAGGTCAAGGTCTTCCTTATAGATTTACTCATAATACTCCAAG